>OIZO01000209.1_pt1 | contig 43307 bp, 33 predicted proteins | sample 1588551 | NCBI WGS metagenome assembly OIZO01 (sample SAMN03283271) | human gut metagenome | biome: human-associated habitat; material: feces | host: Homo sapiens | place: Peru | collected 2012 | reverse complement strand
TGATGCAGTGGAACACGATGTTGTCCTTACCGATGAAGTGAACGAGACGAGTCTCTGGGTCTTGCCACCACTTCTGCCATGTGCCCCATTTCTCCGTTTGTGCGTCGCAGAGTTCCTTGGTGTTGGAGATATAGCCGATGGGGGCATCAAACCATACGTAGAGCACCTTGCCCTCAGCTCCCTCAACGGGAACGGGGATGCCCCAATCAAGGTCGCGCGTCATGGCGCGTGGCTGGAGATCCATGTCGAGCCATGATTTACACTGGCCATAGACGTTTGGACGCCATTCCTTGTGCTCTTCGAGAATCCACTGTTTGAGCCAGTCTTGATAGTCGTTGAGCGGCAGATACCAGTTTTTCGTGGCCTTCTTCACCAGTCCGTGTCCCGGATTGTTTTTGTTGGTCGGGTTGATGAGTTCTTCAGGCGAGAGCGTTGCGCCGCATTTCTCACATTGGTCGCCGTATGCGCCTTCAGCGCCGCAGCGCGGGCAGGTGCCGACGATGTTGCGGTCGGTGAGAAATTCGCCCGTTACTTCATCGCAGAATTGCTCCTCGGTTTTCTCTACGAGCTTGTTGTTGTCGTAAAGCGTGCGGAAGAAATCAGAGGCAAACTTGTTGTGGATCTTCGAGGTCGTTCGGCTGTAGATGTCGAATGATATGCCGAAGTCCTCAAACGATTTTTTGATGAGGTTGTGGTAGCGGTCGACCACCTCCTGGGTGGTGATGCCTTCCTTGCGGGCACGGATGGTGACAGGCACGCCGTGCTCGTCGCTTCCGCCGATGAATAGCACTTCCTGCTTTTTCAGGCGCAGATAGCGCACATAGATGTCAGCCGGCACGTAAACGCCAGCCAAGTGTCCTATATGTACACCTCCGTTGGCATAGGGTAGGGCGGAGGTGACGAGGGTACGGTTGAATTTCTTTTCCATGGGAAATATGTCTTGCTTTTGTTGTCTGATAGGTGGGTGTGGCTGAGCATGTGCAGTTTGCAGATGATGGTCGGCACGGCATCATTTGAAACTATTCCTTCGGCTCCTCGTAGAAAGTGCCGTCGGCATGTCGTTGTCTTTTCCATCGTCTGTGGCTCCATAGCCAAAGATGTGGTTGTCGCTGGATGATTTCTTCCAGTTCTGCCATGTAGCGTTCCGTCAGCTCATAGTTGGGAATGTCTTTGACGTGGTCGGTCATGAGGCGCAATCGCAGGCGGTATTGTCCGCGTCGTTCGCGCTTCACGTCGGCGAAAAACACGGCGGCATCCACTTTCTTTGCAATGCGTTCCGTTCCAGTGAAGACCGGCGTGTCTTGGTGCAGGAAGTCCACCCAGTCGTGGATGCTGTTCCATCCCGGAGCCTGGTCGGCGATGAATCCGATGATGGTGCGTTCCCCCTTCTGTTTGAGTTGAAGAATGTGTCGCATCGACTCGTATTTCGAGATATTGTCTGCCCCAAAGCGGGTGCGCATCTGATAAAAGAACGTGTCGAACGCTTTGCTTTTGAGCGGGCGGTACAATTGGGCGCAGTGGGTGGTCTCACGCGTGCTCCAAAGCGGCATGGAGGAAATCCATTCCCAGTTGCAGTAGTGCCCCAAATAGATAAACACGAACGGGTGCGTTTCCAGTTCGCGTTCCATTTCTTCCATGCCCTCCACAATCATTCGCCGCTTCATTTCCTCGGGCGAGATGGAGAGCAGTTTGATGGTTTCAACCACATAGTCGCAAAACCATCGGTAGAAACGTTTTTCAATCTGTCTTCTCTCGCTCATGGAACGCTCAGGAAAAGAGCGGTCAATGTTCTTGCGTACCACCTTTCGCCGATACCCCATCACGTAATAGATGACGGGGTAACAAATATCGGCCAGTGCATAAAGCACACGCAAAGGCAGATGTGAAAGCAAGCGTAAAAAGGCAATAGCTATCTTCATGACTGCAAAGTTAGAAAAAATCGTTGACAATCAATGCTGACAAGGCAGGATAAGTGGTTGCTTGGCGCTTATTTTGTGGGAGTGATCAAAAAAAATGGATGCGATATCTTGGAGATCCCCCACTGCCGGATGTTTCACGACGCATCAGGTCGCTCCGTGACAGATTTTTCCGAAGGCCGCTTTTACCATAACTTAACCATCCTGAAACAATAGTTATGCCTTGGGGATGGATGCTTTTCGACGAAAAAACTTACCTTTGCAGTTTCATACCAGACAAACAATTCTGACCACCTACTTAGAAGGAATCATCTTATGGAAGAGAATAACAAATTGCAACAGAACCATAGCGGCAACACGCCGCCCCCTGTCCCACAGCCGGCCCCGCCGCCCCCTTTCGTGGCGCCCGATGGCGGCGATGAGACGTGTGGACAGAATGTTCAGAAATCTAAGGAAGAATCGAGTCCTCAGGAAGAATCGAGTCCTCAAGAAGAAGTCCCTGCCGCCCCCACGATGCCCGAGGGAGCCATGCCTTCGCCTGCACAGATGGAACGTCTCATGGAAGAGGCCGACCGCGAACTTGAGGCCTTCGATGCCAAGCCCCTGCCCAATGCGGGGCTTCTCGTGCGTGCCTTCTCTTTCAAGGGACGTATCACGCGGGCAGAATACCTCATCTCTCATGCCCTCATCCCTTTCCATTTCATGCTTGTGGCGTATGTGGCCAACGTCGCTTCAGAGATAGCCTCTTTCTCTATCGGCGAGGACGCTGCTGGCAGTCTTTACAATCGCCTCATGCTCTTCTCTGGCCTCTTCATGTTCTGCTGGTTTTATACGGCACAAGGCGTGAAGCGCTGCCATGATGTCGGCTGGAGCGGCTGGTGGTTTTATGTGCCTTTCATCAACATCCCCTTGTTCTTCAAGAAAACCCATCGGGAGACCAACCGCTATGGCCTTCCCGCCACTCTGCGTGCCACAAACGCCGAAGATGCGGCTGCCGCCACATTGGTGCGCCGCCGTGGCATTTGGTGTGCCGCCACTTGGCTTCTCTGTTCGCCCGTTTACTTGTTCCTAACCTGGCGTTGGAAAATCCAGCGGCTCTTTGCTCGCCTTCTTATGCTGTTGGTGTCGCCCTTCATCATCAGTGTGGGATACACATCGCAGGTGGCCTACAAGCAGGCCAAGATTGCCCGCACCCACGAAGCGCGGGCCATCGGATTCCTTTCGGAGGGCAACCTCGGTGTGGCGCTTCCCGTTGATGAGGCAGAATGGCGCGGCCGTGAGCGTTTCTCGGGGGCTGATACTTACGACATTTCCTTCTCGAAAGCCTTGACGGACAGCGACTATAAGCGCATTGCGGCGCTTGCCGAGAAGAAGGAAAGCGGATGGACGGCCTATCAGAATGAAGCAGAAGCCGACACCGATGACGACTATGGTTATTACCTGGAAGACTATGGCAAGCCAGCCACAGATGCGAAGGCAGAGGCGCCGACATGTTTCCGCTTTGCCAAGACACTGACGGGCAGAAAGAAAAAGGAATTCAATGTGACGCTGACCATTCTCAAACAGGAGAAGGAAGCCAAACTGACAGTTCAGGCTACGAAGTAAGTAATAATATGTGGAGTAGATAGTCATATTTTTGCTCTGCATTTTTGTTCAACTTATGTTTTCACCATTGCCCCAAAAACAGTTCTGACCACCTGCTAATCCATTATCTTGTAACATCAAATGACATTCCCACATCCCGTTTCCCTCATCGCCCTCTTCTGTCTGCTGCTCGCATCCCCCTGCCGCGCCGCCCGTTCGGCCGAGGGGCCAGAGAAACCGCAACTCGTCGGCAAGAAAGTCCATTTGAATGACGACGAACAAGAGAAACTGCGCCGCTGGAAAGCTGGTGAGACTGTGTCGCCGCAGGCTGTGCGCCGCTATGGTGAATGGCGCTGCTTTTCGGCCGACACCATCTCCAATGCCGTATTTGCACGCATGTGGGGAAAGAGCTACAAGAAAGGGTGCAGCATTCCACGCAGCAAATTGCGTTATGTCAAGGTGTTGCACATCAACGGCGCGGGGAAGATACAGTTGGGCGAACTGGTCTGTCACGCCGACATCGCTGCCGACCTCGTCAGCATTTTCCGCGACCTCTACCGTGCTTCCTATCCCATCGCACGCATGGTGCTGATTGACAACTATGGGGCGCAAGACCGCCCGTCGATGGAGGCCAACAACACCTCGTGCTTTAATTACCGAACCGTTGCCGGCACCCGCAAACTATCGGCCCATAGCCGTGGCCGTGCCATTGATATCAATCCGCTCCACAATCCCTGCGTGAAAAGTCGCGCCGACGGCACGTTCCGCGTAGACCCCGAGAAAGGACGCCGCTATGCCGACCGCACCAAGTCCTTCAAATATAAAATCTCACACAGCGACCTCTGCTATCGTCTCTTCAAGCGCCACGGCTTCGTCTGGGGCGGAGATTGGCGCAGTCTGAAAGACTATCAGCATTTCGAAAAGCCCTAAGGCCCAACAAACCGCAGTCCGCAGATTCCATGCGAAGCTTGTTCAAAGGCAAGGAAATAAGTCCCACACAAAACAGGTGGACTTGTTTCCTTGCCTTTGATTTTTCATAGGGTGGTTCTATATTCGAACTTAATATCTAATAATTCGAGATTTATATCTAACAACATACGTTAAATCTAATGTTTCATAAGCAGTTTTTGTTTGAATCCGCAACCAACGAATATACATTTAAAGTATCTTTGTCAGTAGAAAATCTAAAACATTAGATAATTCCCTCAACCATCTAAAACATGAAAGAATTCAATACATTGACACGTGCCGAAATGCAGATAATGAATATTCTGTGGGATAAGGGTTGTGGTATGACCACGCACGAGATTATCGACGCATATCCCGAGCCACATCCCGCTTACTCCACTATCGCCACGTTTATGAAGATACTCACCCACAAGCAATACGTCAGTTCGTACAAGCGTGAAGGGGGTGGCAAGACATACGTGTTTTCTCCTCTCATAACAAGGGCCGAATACACCCGTCATGCTATGAAGGAAGTAAAGAAATCGTTCTTTGGCGGCAGTCTTCACTCGCTCATTTCGTTCTTTGTGAAAGAAGAGAATATCTCGGATGAGGAACTGGAGGAGATACTTAGTCTGATAGACAAGGGTACGGAGAAAAGAGACATTTCAAAACAATGAGAACCAAGATACAACCTTATTCAGAACCATGATACTACCTTATATTATAAAATCAGCCATGGCATTGGCGCTGCTATATGCTTGCATTATACCATTGCTTGAAAAGGAGACCTTTCATCGGCTCAATCGAATCGTAATCCTTGGATGCCTGGTTATATCGTTTGCTATTCCATTGGTTCACCTCACTGGTGATACAAATCCAATAGTAGATAAGGTTCGTCAGGCGGTTTTACTGCCGGAGGTACTGGTAAACGGTAATGCAAAAGAACCATCTGTATGGAGTTGGTCTGACATTATAGTCTGTATATACACAATTGGAGTCGTGGCTATATTCTCGATGACAGTCGTTCAAACCGTGCGTCTGATAAAGCAGCTGCGCCAGTGCGAGCATACCACCGACAACAAAGGCAACACTATAATTCTAACCGATTATGCAACGAGTCCGTTCTGTCTCTTTCACTACATCGTGATGAGCCGTGACGACTATGCCAACAACCGCAGTTTCATACTAACACATGAGCAAGAGCATATACGCTTAAAACACTGCATAGACCTCATCCTTCTTCAGATAGCCACTATCATGCAGTGGTTCAATCCTTTCGTGTGGCTGATAGGCAAGAATCTGAAAGCCATTCACGAATTTGAGGTGGATGAAGCAGTATTAAACAAGGGCATTAATGCAACACAATATCAAAAATTTCTTGTAATCAAGGCGGTCGGCAATCGTCTGCAGCCATTTGCCAACAACCTTAACAATGAGTCACTAAAACGAAGAATCATTATGATGAATCAGAAGAAATCAAACAGATTGATGATGCTCAAGACATTGTTCATTATCCCAGTGGCAACACTGGCAGTCAGTGTATTTGCCAGCAACACAAACGTGAGCACTATGGCAAAAGCAACCACCCTCACTGCAACCACCCTATCAACAATCGATATGCAGACACAACAGCCTGACACAAAAGTCTATAAAAACGTTGAGGTGAAGCCACAATTTAAAGGCGGAGAATCTGCAATGATGGAATTTATCGCTAAGAATGTGAAATACCCACAAGCTGCTATCGATGCAACACTGCAAGGCAAGACGATCGTAGGTTTTGTTGTAAGAAAAGACGGAACTGTAAGCGACGTGCACATCAAAAAGTCATCAGGCCATGCTGTGCTCGACAAAGAGGCTATGCGTGTGGTGAAGACTATGCCGGCGTGGAAGCCAGGAAAACAAAAGGGCAAGCTTGTAAACGTGAAATGCAATGTGCCGATAAATTTCAGAATCCAATAATTGAGAGGAGGGGATGTAAAAGTGCATGAACTATATTATTACTATTTGGTGAGATGACAATCTTTATATAAGATAATTCTAAGGGCTGATACCTCGTGTGGGGAGTGTCAGCCCTAATTTTTTTTGTTTGAAAAAATTTTACTGCACAGCAATAAAAAATTGTTGGTTCATATTTGCGTATCACAACATAAATATTTAAATTTGCAAACATAGGGGTGGCAAATGTTTATCGTTTGTTTTAAAAACTAAATATGAGCAGGCGGAAAAAACATCCCGTAAAGACAGATCATAGTGTTGAACCTATATAGAAACATCGTTGGAAATCAATTATTTAATCTCAATTGCCCCATTCGTTGCCAGTCTCTTTCAACCATTCTCTCGAAAAAGAGATTTAACATTCAACACAGATGTCAACCTCTGCGGAGCCGCCACTGGTTTAAATAGCACTTATTTAACATCATTCAAAGATAAAATCAATAACTTCAAAATTTTATCCTATGAAAAAGCAATCTTTCCAAATGAAACAATGGGCAAAGGTTTGTCTTGCCCTCTCGTTGGGACTGCCCCTCACGGCTTGTGTCGACGACAGCTACGATGCCAGCAAGGACATTGACATGACGATGGGTCTCGGTTCTCAAGGACTGCAGCTCAAACTTGGTAACACCGAAAATATCATGCTTGCCGACCTCCTCGAGGAGGACGAGAACTTGAAAACGGACGCACAACACACTTATTACCTCATCGAAAGCGGACGCACAAACGTTAATTTCAGTGTCGACAGAATGAATGCCTACATTGACAACGCAGTGCTCACGCCGTCATTGGAAGTGCTCAACTATTCCAAGTTGCAGGAATTGATTCCAGCAGCGGCAGGAAGTCTGAACGTTCCAGAAGGATTTGTTTATCAGATCAACAACCTGACGGCCGATAACAGCATGAATTTCAAGTTCGACAATATCAGCAGTGTTGTCAAGCAAGTGAAGTCAATCACCCCTGTTGCGGGAACGAAAATCAAGATTAGCATGGCTTTGGAGCAAAACGGCATGTATTTCGCCATTCGCGACATCGACAATCTGAAAATCAAGCTACCGAAATACTTGCAGGTGGCCAATCCAACCAATGCCACCATCGCCGGACAGGTCGTTTCGGTCAATCCGCGTCACAATGTCAACTCAACGAACATCGACCTCGCTGAAATGGACATCGCCAAGATTGTCCTTGACGGCAACGACGGCAAAGTCAACGGCGGAACGCTCAGCATTCCGAAAACCGAAGTTTCGCTCTCTGGCGATTTCAAGGTCTCCGCTTCACGCGCCTTCACTCCGACCACAGGCAGCAAACTCACGCTTCACGTTTATCTCCACATGGGTAACACCCTCGTCGGACAAAACGAAGTGGTCTTCGACAATGTGACGGGACGTTTCGACCCAGACATCGCTCCAACCATCGAAAGCATCAATATCAAGGACAATCTGCCCGACTTCCTCGACAGCGACGATGTGACCATCCAGGTGGCCAACCCGACGCTCAAGTTCATGGCCGACCTCTCAAACGTACCAGCCTCCATCGAATTTAATGCCGGACTGAAGGCCAACAAGAAAGACGGCACAGTGGCTGCCAGCGTCAACCTTCCTGCATCGGGCAATGCCACGCTCTTGAAAGAGAAGAAAAACCATGTCTACTTCTATGAAGATGCCGCCGCAGGTCCTTACTCTCCTGCTGCCATCGAAGCAACGGCCAAGAAATTCCAGGTCGACGGCATCAGTAGCCTCATCACCAAGTTGCCCGACAACATCTCTGTCGATCTCAAGGAAAACCGCCGCGTGAAGCTCGTTGACGAAGATGTGACCATCCAATTGGGTCGCACCTACAATTCCGACATGTCTTACGACCTCTACGTGCCGTTCACCTTCAACAACGGTTTGAACATCGTTTACAACGACTCTGTGACGGGCATGAACAAAGACCTCAAGGATTATGAAGCCGATGGTTTGGTCGTAACGGCCAACATCTTCAATGCCGTGCCGCTCGACCTAACCGCAACTGTCATCCCTGTTGACGTCAACGGACGTGTTATCAGCGAAATCGTTGTCTCAGAAGCCAACGTCGCTCCCGCACAGCCCAAGTCAGTGCTCGCCAACGAAGCCGAAGTGACTGCCACTGGTGTGGAAACTCCCGTGCAGATCAACATGACGCTCACCGACCCGAAGGCCCTCAAGCGTCTCGATGTGCTGCGTCTCCGCATTCAGGCCGCTGGCACACAGACTGCCGGACAGAAAGCCGTGCTTTCATCGCTGCAATACATCAAAGTCAAGGACATCCGACTGAAACTCAAAGGTCAAATCGTTGCTGATTTCAACTGATGAACTGATTCGTTTTTAGTCACGTAAAAAAATCTCACGTATGAAAACTATATTCAAAAAAATAGCAGCCGGACTTGTTCTTTCTTCAGCATTGCTTCCGGCACAGGCCCAGGAATTCCGCACGTCTTATTTTATGCAGACGAGCAATTTCCGCCATCAAATGAACCCGGCGCTCATCGATGCCCCCTACGTCTCTTTCCCCTTCATGGGCAACATCAACGTTGGGGCAACGGGTAACATGGGTTACAAAAACTTCATCTACAAGCTTGAAGGCAACCCGCTCTACGACCAGACCACCTTCATGAGCCCAACCGTTTCGGCTTCTGATTTCCTCGGCAGCCTGCACGATAAAAACCGTGCCGACGTCTATGTCAACTACAACCTCTTCTCCGTGGGCTTCCGTGGCTTCAAGGGAATGAACGTCGTTGAGCTCAATCTGCGCTCCAACACCAACATCACCTTGCCCTACGAACTCTTTGAATTTATGAAGACCGCAGGCGAGAAGGAATTCTATCAGCTCCACGACATCGGTGCCCGTTCGCAAAATTATATGGAGCTCGCCTTGGGACACAGCCACCGCATCAACGACCGCCTCACCGTCGGAGCTAAGGCGAAATTTCTCTTCGGCGTGGCTTATGCCGACTTCAAAGTCAATCAGCTCAACCTCACCATGAACGGCGACGAATGGCGCGTTCAGGGCGATGCACGCCTCAAGGCATCCGTCTTGAAGAGCGAGTTCGACTATGAAGGCCCTGAAAAGAACGCTCCCGACGGCCGCCGCCGCGTGAAAGGGCTCGATGACGTTAGCTTCGGAATGCCCGGCTTCGGTATGGCCTTCGACCTCGGTGCCTCCTATAAGGTGATGGACGACCTCACCGTTTCAGCCGGTCTCACCGACCTCGGCTTCATCAGTTGGGGAAAGACCAAGCAGGCATCTTCTGCTGGCGACTACACCTTCAGTGGTTTCAACAACATCTATGCCGGTTCAAACAACACGGGCAGCAACAAGCTCGGCGACCAGTTTGAAGACCTCGGCGACGACCTCGAAGAGATGTTCTCCGTTTATGATGACGGCGAAACGAGCACAACGCAGGCCCTGGCCGCCACGCTCAATGTCGGTGCTGAATACACGTTGCCGATGTACCGTCGCCTCCATTTCGGCTTCCTCTACACTGGCCGCATTCATGGTCTCTATTCTTACCACCAAGCCATGCTCTCAGCCACCGTCCGCCCGGTCAACCCCATCGAAATTTCGGTCAATACCACGGCTGGCGGAACAGGTTGCTCTCTTGGTGCCGCCCTCAGCCTGAAGGCAAAACACTTCAACTTCTACGTTGGTTCCGACCGCATTCTCGGCAAGGTCAACAAGCAGTTCATTCCGCTCAACAACCTCAATGCCAACGTCAACTTCGGTATGACCTTCCCGCTCTGATAAACACAGTCCCTCCTTATAGGGGATGATTTACATACAAAAAACGCATAAGAACCAAACGTTGTTCGGGTCTTATGCGTTTTTTCCTTTCCTGGGTGGCTCCCTTAGCCGCGAAGATTATTCTTCACGCTTGAACTTCATCATGTCCTTTCTCAGATGCTTGCGCAGATACCCTCCCATCGTGAAGCGCACACGGACGCGCTTGATGTTGCCAATGCCCACGTCTTCCTTCTTTTCAACAGGGTTGCTTACAATCGTCGGACGGAACGAGCCCAGATAGCCGAACCTCACGGAGCGCCCCTTTTTCAACACGTTCTCCACCTCTTCCTGCGTGGCAGAGAGCACCGACACGATGTCGGGCAACGACAAGGTGCACATCACGGAAATCTCCTTGGCAATCTCTTCCAGGTCTGTGGCCTTCTGCTTGCCGATTTGGGGATAGAATTTAACACTGGCGTCAACTGGATTCTTTTTGGCTTTTACGGTGTAGTTAATCATGGTAAATTGATAATTTTTAATGGTTGATAATTGTGTTTTTGAGATAGGTAATGGTAAAAATTGACTACCTAAGTAGGTATTAAAACAAATTTTGAACACCCACTTACAGAAAGCGCAGACAGGAGGTCGGGGCAGACTTGACAATGCCCCTTCCGTTTCCAGCCCCCTGCATGCCGTGAGCCACCTTATGCCTTGTCGCTCACCTTTTCAAATTTGAGACCGCTCACGTCGCTGTTGAAAATCTGCGACAGGCGTCCGCTTTGGGTGTATGCCACGCGCAATCGCTCGATGTTCGCAACGCCAGCCTTTTCCTTGGTGTCTGCTGGCGTACCCTTGATGGTCAGTCGAAACGAGCCGAGGTCTCCGAAGCGCACGCTGCTTCCGTCAGTGATGTGCTTGGCAATGCTCATCTGCAACGCCGACAAAACGGCCTTCACGTCGTGTTCCGTCACCGTACACTTTTCAGAGATACTGCTGGTGATGCTCAACAATTCCACGTGGTCAACGGGAGCCACCTGGGCATAATACTTCACTTCCTTGGTAATGGGGTTCTTCTTGGCTTTTGCAATAAATGGAATCATGGTTTTGATAATTTTTTAAGGTGAATAATTAGTGGTTTGTCTTGATCTGCCTGAGGAGGAGTGTTGGGCGCCCTTCCGGTGTGGCTCCTCATCCAGCGCTGAATGACAATGCAAAGTTACGACGTCCTCAACGCCCGCTTCCACTTTATGCACTTTAACTCCCCCCAAAAACTATACTTTTTTCAGTCCCTAACCCGTTAGCTTCTAACCCATTGTAACTTTTTTACACGGGAAAATAAAAAAGAGCGGGCAGAGGGGTGGAAGAAGAGGAATTTCTGCCCTTCAGAAATATAAAGGGATGTTCTATAAATTAGTTTTAATGGAGATTCTTTATTTAGGATTGACTTGGCCGCTTTTACAGTTCTCACTCGCATCTTGCTGTATTTCAAAGACGAGCATAGCGAGCTATGTGAGTCTTTGAAATACAACAATCTGCTTCGCAATAAATGTAAAATCGGCTCAAGCTAATTTATAGAACACCCCTAAAACAATTCCCTTCCTTGCCCTTCGTCACATTGACGGAAAATCATTAATTTTGTATGAAGAGGGCTGAAGCGCTTGGCATGGCCACACAGGTTTCAGCAATGCCAAGCAGAAAACCGATTCTGGTTGCCTCTCCAAAACAGGAAAATTCATCCTCCCATAGGAACGCAAGCCCGATGCTGTGTCCCTTCAACATCATGCGGAGGAAATCTATATCATGTGATTATGCAAGACCCGAATATCCCGACAGGTGTTTACGAGCAAATTATCAACCGCCTCTTCAATCTGAAATTAAGCAGAATGGATGCTGAGCGTTTCTACATCGGAAAGAAACAGATTTCAAAGGACGACGCGGTTCACATCTTGAGCAAATATCTGCAACGTCTCATCGAAGTTGCGTTCGTTGGCGTGCCCGATGACCAGGAGGTTGGAAAATACACGGATTTTGTCAATTCCGTCATCAAGACCTTAGGCAGGGAGTTTGATGTTGACGACACGGAACTTGATTTGATTGATGCCCAAAAGAGCATTCTGACGGCTGTCATCGACCGCACAAACTGCGAATACCCCGACATAGAGAAACACTTGCAGGCCATTATGCCCGTCACCTCGCTGAGCCGCAGTGCCTTGTTTTTCGGAGGCAGGGGGCCTGCCGACATGGAGAGCGAATTAAACCGCGAGATTCTTTGCTCTGACGAGATATGTTGGGTGGTGTCTTTCATCAAGACGAGCGGTTTAAACTTGCTGTGGAATAGTTTGAAGAAATTCACAAGCGAAGGAAAAAACCTCCGCGTCATTACAACCACCTATACGGGGGCAACGGATTACGATGCCGTTGCCCGTTTGTCCATGCTGCCCAACACGGAGGTGAAAATCTCATACGACGGCACGCAAGACCGTCTGCACGCCAAATCCTATATCTTTCTCAGAAATTCGGGGTTCCACACGGCCTACATCGGTTCCAGTAACCTCTCTCGCTACGCTTTGAAAGATGGCAAAGAATGGAACTTTAAAGCCACGCAGTTTGAATTGCCGCAGGTGATAGAAGAGGTGCGCAACTCGTTTGAAACCTATTGGTGTGATGAAACATTTGAGACGTTCATTCCTGGTGTGAGCGACGAACGGCTGAAAAAGGCGCTGGGCACAGACTGGGAGACCCCGTTGCTTGATTTCTCGGCGCTCGACCTGATGCGTGCGAAGGATTATCAGCAGGAAATATTGGAAAAACTTGACGTGGAACGCCACGTGCACGGACATTTCCGCAACCTTGTGGTGGCTGCTACGGGTACGGGAAAAACCGTCATAGCAGCTTTCGACTTCAAACGCTATCGTGAAGCGCATCCCGACTGTCATTTCCTTTTCATTGCCCATCGTCAGGAAATATTACGACAGGCCATGCAAACCTTCCGCATTGTGCTCGACGACCCCAATTTCGGCAGTTTGTGGGACGGCGAGCATGAGCCGTCCAGCTATCAGCACGTTTTCGCGAGCAAGGACACGTTGCGCAATCGCTTGGATGGTTTGCAACTCACGGCAGACTATTACCAATATATGGTGGTGGATGAGGTGCACCACATTGTGGCCCCGACATACGTCAAACTGATGACTTGCTTCAAGCCCCAAATCCTCCTCGGATTGACAGCCACGCCTGAGCGTACTAATGAACAAGAAGATATTACGGTTTTCTTTGATGGGCACATTTCTGCGGAAATCCGTCTGCCGGCAGCCCTCAACGCCGGCCTCCTTGCGCCTTTCCATTATTATGGCATACCCGACAATGTGGATTTGTCGGAAGTGAAATGGAGCGGACATGGTTACGATATAGCTGAATTGTCGCGCATTTACACGCAGAATGATTTCCGAACGGGACTCATTCTGAAGAAGATGCAGGAATACATCGGCAACAGTCGTTTGCACAACGTGCGGGCACTTTGCTTCTGTGTCGACAAGGAGCATGCCAAATTCATGAATGCGAAATTCACGTTGGCCGGACTGAAAACGGCGGTACTGACGAGCGACGACAGCGACCGCCACCGCCTTCTCGTTAAAAAGCAACTTCAGGCTGGCACCATCAATTATCTCTTCGTCGTCGACCTCTTTAATGAAGGTGTGGACATTCCTGAAATCGACACGATTCTCTTCCTCCGTCCAACGGAGAGCGTCACGGTGTTCCTTCAGCAGTTTGGCCGAGGCCTGCGTCTGCATAAAGGCAAAGACCATCTCACCGTGCTCGACTTCGTGGGCCACTCGCGTGCGGAGTTTAGCTATAAAGACCGCTTTGAGGCGCTGATAGGCCGTCATTCGCGCAACATCAAAGACGAGATAGAGGGCGGTTTCACAAATGCCCCCTTCGGATGCAAAATCATATTGGAAGACAAGGCAAAAGAAGAAATCCTTGCCAACATCGAGGGGTATCTTCGAAGCTTGAATAAAAACCGAATCATCAAGGAGATAGCAGCTTATTATAAGGTTTGCAAAAACACGTTTTCTTTGAAGGGCTTCTTGGCTTATAGTCATGTGCCGTTCCATAAGCTCTATGGCAACCAGACGTGGGGCGAACTATGTCAGTTGGCAGGCGTTAGAAAAGAAGTGTCGGCCCATTCTGCTCAGTTGAAATATGCCGTCAAAACCAAATGGTTGGCAACTGATTCGTTTTCCTATCTCACGCAACTGCTGCACTTTGGCGAGTGTGGCTTCAGATGTGATGTGACCGCTTTTTCCGAAAAGGAGAGACGGTGTGCCGTGATGCTCTACTACGACTTGTTTGACAAGGCCGGCTCTTACTCCAGTCTTGAAAGCATGTTCTCCGACTTGGCCTCCGATCATTTGTTCATTCAGGAGTTCAAGGAAGTCATCTCTTATTTGAGGGAAAAATGTTCTGCGCCAGAGAAAGAAGATAATTCTGTTTATCGGGAATGGAACCCGCTCCATTTGCATGGCGTGTACACCAAAGCACAAATACAGGCGGCGCTTGGCCTTTCAACCATTGAGCGCAAGTCGTCTTCGCGCGAAGGTTTCGAACGCTTGAAGGATATTAAACTGGAAGCCATGTATGTCGACATCATTAAGCAACGTGAGGAGGGCTCTATGACGGCATATAAAGACTACGCCCAAAATCGCGAGTTCTTCCATTGGGAAACGCAAAACCGTGTGCGCGAAGGCAGTCGTGAGGCTGAGGCTTACCGAAACGGCGAAAACAACATGCTCTTGTTCGTCCGACAGCAGGTGGAACATCCCGAATATGGTTGCAGAATGGGATTCACCTATCTCGGACAGGTAACAATGAAGAGCATAGAGGGGTCGAAGCCGATGCAAATCGTGTGGCATTTAAATACGCCGATGCCTGAGGCAACCTATGCTTTCGCAAGCCAGTATAAGGCCATCGGGTGAATATGCAGGAGGGGATTTTGTAAGATATTTACAATCAGCGAATTGCGAAAGATTAAAAAAGAATGAAGCAGATAGGAACAAAACTCTTTTCGCAGCGTGATAATCATAAAGAAAAGGAGGTATGTGACATGAATGAGCCAAAGAAACATATTATGGAGGACGGTATCGTCCATACAAATTCCGATTACCAACACTTGGTGAGTGACATCTCACAATTGTGGTGTCAAGCCAAGGAAAACGCCTATACTGCCGTAAATACGGAGTTGCTGACGTCAAACTGGCTAACAGGTAAGTATATCGTTGAGTTTGAGCAGGGAGGAAAAGAAAGAGCTGAGTACGGAAAGCAGTTGCTCACAAATCTTGCAAAGGACTTGACCATAAGAAATGGTAAGGGATTTAATCGTAGTAACTTGACTTATATGAGGAAGTTGTATCTTGCATTCCCAAAAAGTGGGACGCTGTCCCACAAATTGACGTGGAGCCATTATTACGAATTGTTGAAATGCGATGACCCTATGGAGCGGCAGTTCTATATGAAGCAATGCATCAATGAGGGTTGGAAGGTAAGGGAGCTGAAACGCCAAATGAAGAGCTGTTTGTTTCAGCGTTTGGCTTTGAGCACCGACAAGGAGGGCGTATTGGCTTTGGCAAATGAGGGGCATCAGGTGATGACCGCCGAAGTTATCATCCGCGACCCATTCGTGTTGGAGTTTACTGGACTTCCTAAGAAAAAACGCTACAAAGAGAGTGAATTAGAGAATGCGCTGAAAACCAATATGGAACAGTTCCTTCTTGAACTCGGACGAGGTTTTGCTTTTATTGGCAGACAGTATGTGATACCAGTTGGTGGCAGACAGCTAAAGGTGGACTTGGTGTTTTACCACTGCATCTTGAAATGCTATGTGCTGATAGACCTCAAGCGGGCAGAGATTAAGCATGGCGACATTGGGCAGATGAACCTATATCTCAATTATTTCAAGGCTGAGATATGTCAGCCCGACGATAATCCCCCTATAGGTATCGTGCTTGGCGCACGCAAGGATGAGCTGCTGATGGAATATGCGCTGCAAGGTATTACTAACCAACTCTTTGCCGCTCGCTATCAACTCTACTTGCCTAAGAGGGAGGAACTGCAAGCCGAGTTAGACAAATTGTTGAATCAAACGAAAGAGGACCGAGTATGAATGAACCAAAAATAAGATTCAAAGGATTTGAGTGGAGTGGGAGAAAGTGAAAGCTGATGCGATTTTCAAAACTGTAAATGAAAGGAACAGACCTGATTTACCAGTATTATTTTAGCTTATCATCTAACCCCGAATTTTAAGAAAATAAATGAATCAGAGAAAGACAATTGAAGTCGTGGCGGCCGTCATCTGTGACGGCGAAAGGGTGTTTGCCACGCAGAGAGGCTATGGCGAATGGAAGGACTGGTGGGAGTTTCCTGGCGGAAAAATGGAGCCAGGAGAGACACCAGAGGAGGCGCTCGTCAGAGAAATCAAAGAGGAACTGGCAGCGGAGATTGCCGTCGGACCGCTGCTCACAACGGTGGAGCACGACTATCCGAAGTTCCACCTCATCATGCATTGCTACCTCTGTCGGGTGGGCAGCGGAAAACTCACGTTGCTGGAACATGAGGCGGCGCGGTGGCTGTTGCGCAGCGAACTGGACTCTGTGGAGTGGCTGCCGGCCGACGAGCCAGTGGCAAAGATGGTGGCAGGGAGGCAGAAGGCGGTTGGGAATGGTTGATGACATTGGCGGAAGTATGGTTATTGATTCAGTCCCAATACTTTTTAGCGAACGCGGGACGGGGTACGACCGAACGCGGGACGAGACGCAATCGAACGTAGGGCGAGATGCAATCGAACGCAGGACGGCGTTCGCTAAAAAGTATAGGGACTGGATTTTTATGCCTTCCGTCTGTTGTTGTTGAACCGCGAGGTGAAGTCAGATTGTGCGCCGATGTGCGCTTTCAAAAAACGACCGGCCACAAGCGCCTTTAGATGGCGTGTGGCCGGTCGGTTGATGAATATGTAGTTCCGTCGGCGGGGTGGCCGGGGAACAGGCACGGAGGGTTAGAAATAAATCGTAGCCTGCGTGGTAAAGGTGTTGGCGCGAATGTCGTTGTTGATGTTCGTTGAGCCGCCGATCATGCTGCCGTTGCCTGAATATTCCAGGAGCGTTTTGCCAGTGTTGCCCAATGCGAAGTTGTAGCCCACGCCGATTTCCAGGTGGCCCAGCACCTTGATACCGCCGCCCACGTTCCATGTGGTGGCCATGTTCTCGCGTTCAAACATGCCGTCGCCGAAGGTGTAGTCCTTGTTGCCGATGTTGAAGTCAAACTGCGGACCAGTGGTGAGGAACACAGAGGCAACGCTGCCAAGGCCGATGCTGTAGCGCAGATTGACGGGGACAGAGATGCTGCGGCTCGTTTTGTAGGTCGTGTTTTCGAGCGCACACAACTGGTATTTCTGCTGCGAATAAAGCAACGCACCGTCGAGGCCGAAGCCCATGGCGAGGTTGAGGTGAGCCTTCGGGCCGATAAACCATCCAGCTTGGTTGTCGGAGCTGAAGATGTTTTTCTTTTCTCCCTTCACTTTCAGTTTCGTCAAGTTCAAACCGCCAGTCACGCCCCAGTCAAAGCCGAAGGCCGAAGCCGGTGTGGCCCATGCCATAGAGAGCAAAAGGGCCAGTGTCATCATGATTTTCTTCATTGTCTTTTGGTATTTATTTGGTTGTTATTTCGGATTACATGCCAAGCATTTTCTCAACGGCATAGGCGCCAATGCCGGCTAAATAGCCAACGAAGGCAATCCACGTGATGTGGCGCATATACCATCCGAAGGTGATTTTCTCCAGTCCCATCACCACCACGCCAGCGGCCGAACCGATGATGAGCATAGAGCCTCCCACGCCAGCACAGTAGGCGAGCAACTGCCAGAAGATGCCGTCAACGGCGAAGTCGGTGCCTGGAAGAATGTCATACATGCCCATGCAGCCAGCCACGAGGGGCACGTTGTCGACAATGCTGGAAACGACACCGATGACGCCCGTCACGATGTAGTGGTTGCCACCAGAGGCTTCGTTGAGCGCCTGTCCGAAGGTTCTCAGAACGCCCGTTTCCTGCAGGGTGGCCACAGCCATCAGGATACCGAGGAAGAAGAGGATGGTGCTCATGTCGATGCGTTTGAGTAGTTGCGTCACGCGCATCTGCATGTTCTCGTCAACATGGCCCTTAGAGCGGTAGAAAAATTCCGTGATGCTCCAGAGCAGACCCAGCACGAGCAGGATGCCCATGAAAGGAGGCAGACCCGTGAGGAAACGGAAGATGGGCACGAAGATGAGGCCGCCCACACCGATGAAGAACACCATGTTGCGTTCCAAACGTGAGAAATGGAGCGCATCGCCAGCTTCTGCCGTGTGGTTCGTTTCCAACTGTCCTTTGAGCTTGAACTGCAGCAGGAATGTCGGCACCACCACTGAGACGATGGAAGGAATGAGGAGTTCCGTGATGACGCCGCCCGTCGTGATGTTGCCCTTGATCCAGAGCATGATGGTCGTGACGTCGCCGATGGGCGAGAATGCGCCGCCTGCGTTGGCTGAGAGAATGATGCAGGAGGCGTAGATGAGTCGGTCTTTATGGTCTTTCACCAGTTTGCGCAACACCATAATCATCACGATGCTTGTTGTGAGGTTGTCGAGCACGGCTGAGAGCACAAACGTCATAAACGTCACGCGCCATAGCAGCGTGTGCTTGTGTTTAGTTTGCAAACGGTCGCGAACAAAGTTGAAACCGCCGTTGGCGTCCACAATTTCCACGATGGTCATGGCGCCCATGAGGAAGAACAGGATTTCGCAGGTGTCGCCAAGGTGTGAGAGCAGGATGTGCTCGTTGACCCACTGGGACACGTCGGCAGCGGCAACGTTCACGCCGCGGAAACTTTGGATGAAGGAGCCGGCATCAAGCATGTAGAGCACCCAGCATCCAACACACATCAGCAGGGCGGGGGCCGCCTTGTTGATCTTCAAAACGCTCTCAAGGGCTATGCAGAGATAGCCGATGACAAACAGAGCAACGATAAATGTAATCATGTAGTGTTTAGTATTTTGGTTTTGGTGATTATTTCTCTCGAGGAATCGCCAAGGGGCTGTCGGCGCGTAATTTTTCAGTGACAAACCTCCAGCGGGGTGTTTTCCGCCTATTCTGTGGTGCAAAGAACGGCAAAAAAATCGAGGAAGCCAAAGATTTTCAGTGTCAATCTCGTTGCAAGATGATAAAAGCCGTGTCGGGAGCCGTTGTATTCGAAAAAAATGATGTAATTTTGTCTGTGCAGAAGCGCTCTTGTAGTTCAATGGATAGAACAATGCTCTCCTAAAGCGTAGATTTGGGTTCGATTCCCAACAGGAGTACCAGATTGAACAGCGGCGTGCGTTCCACGCTCAAAAGAAATAGCGCCGCATCTGATTTTTTCAATATCAAAAGACAGAAGGCATGTTAAGATTGAATTGCTTTTTCAGCGCACACGAGGGCAAATATGAAGAGGCTCTCGACGCAGCTTTGGCTCTGACGGCTTGCTCACGCAAGGACGAGGGCAATGTGGCTTACGACACTTTTGAAAGTGCCACGAATCCCGATGTGTTCATGATTTGTGAAACATGGGAGAATGAGGAAGTTTTGAAAAAACACATGGAGGCCGAGCATTTCAAGCTCTATGTGGGTCAACTCGAGCAACTCGGCACGCTGAAGCTTGAGCAGTTTGATTTCCCCAAGAAATAGTCTTTTCCAAGAAAAGTTTTATGTCATGATATCAGGGCGGAGGAACATCCATTGCGATGTGGCCTCCGCCTTGTCTTTTTGTGGCAAGGTGAAATTAGCCTCAGCCGAAGTGTTGTTGGGATGGAATTGGATGGTAGCAGTGGGGGATGATGAATCAGTGAACTTGAGTATATACCAGGAGAAAAAGGAATATTTTTGAGGCGACAATGCTTCGCCACATCGGACGCTTGTGCTGCCTCGTACAAACTTTCGCCGTGAGGTTGGCTTGCCTGCGGCAGGCGAGTAGAGCGGCGGCAGCGCCCCCCCCACGAGGGGTAGGGCGCTCAAAATCAATGGAAAATGCGGCAGAATATTGAGACCTTTGGCATTTTTCACGACAGCAGCAATAAAAAATCCCCCGCCAAAAGGTGTTATTTTCGCAATACTTCCTTAACTTTGTCCGATAAATTCATCCAATAATCAAAGCAAACAGAAACACAAGATGGCAAATAAAGGGAAGCATTTCACATTCCTTGTCATTGCGCTCTTTTGCAGTTCTCTGGCTCATGCCCAAAAGCAAGTGCCGACAGAACAGAAGGATTCCATTGACAACAGGAACGACATTATAAAAATGGCGGACAACCACTCCGCAAAGGGAGGAATAAACAATGTCCTTGACGTGTTGAGCGGTCAGGCGGCCGGTGTCAACGTGTCCTCTAATGGTCTCGACCGTATGGCCATGCTCAATAGCGTACGCGTACGCGGTACGACCTCCATCATTGGCGGAAACGACCCTTTGGTGCTGATTGACGGCGTCACGTCCGATGTGTTTACCCTCTCGACAATCTATCCTGCTGACATCGAAAGTTTCCGGATTCTGAAGAATGCGGCAGAGACAGCCATGTATGGTTCGCGCGGTGCTTCGGGTGTCATAGAGGTGAAAACGAAGAAAGGCACTGGGCGTGGTTTCCAGATTTCTTATGAGGGCAATGTCGGTTTCGAGCAGATGTACAAGCACCTCAATATGCTCGACGCCTCGGAATATGTTGCCACGGCAAGAGCTTTAGGCATTTATTGCAATAATCGAGGATTCAACACGGATTTTTACGATGTCATAACGCGAACCGGTCTTGTCAACAACCACTACCTCGCATTCAGCGGCGGAACGCCACAATCAAACTATCGTGCCTCATTCGGCCTCATGGACCACAACACCATTATAAAGAACATGAACTATAATGTTTTTGTGGCCAAGATTGACGTAACCCAGAAAGCCTTTAACGACAAGCTCACTGGCGACTTCGGCGTGTTTGGCTCATCATTCAAGAACCATGACATCTTCGACACGCAAATGCTGTTCTACTCCGCTGCATGCCAGAACCCGACGTTCCCAGCAGGACCCGATGAAAACGGGAATTGGGTGAAGAACGGAGCGGCCACGCACATCAACCATCCTGGCATTTTGCTTGATGAGAAAAATGACTCCAAGGATTTGAATTTCGACGCTCACATCAAGCTGAGCTATGATTTCAATCCTCATTGGCGCATCTCCACCTTTGGCTCTTATCTATATGGCTCCACGGAAAACGCGAAATTCTGTCCGACGTGGGTGTGGGCGCAAGGCAACGTCTATCGTGGCGAGTTCAAGAAAGAGGAATGGCTCGGCAATGTCGCCGTCAGTTTCAACAAAAAGGCGGGCATACACAGTTTTTCAGCAGACGCGAGCAGCGAATATCGCAAATTGAAAAAGACCTCCTTTTGGATATATGCCAAAGGCATCCCCACAAATGACTTTCATTATGACAACTTGGGAGCGGCAGCCGTCCGGCCGTATGGCGGAACGGAAAGCACATACGAAGACCAATCCTTGGCTTCCGTAATGGGAAGTTTCAGCTATAGTCTGCTTGACCGTTACACGTTGTCGGTAAATGCGCGTGGTGATGGTTCTTCGATGGTTGGCGACAACAACACGTGGGGCTTCTTCCCTTCCGTTTCATTCAATTGGGACTTGAAGAAGGAGAGTTTCCTGGCTAACGTGAAGCCGCTTTCCATATTGAAGCTTCGCACGGGGCTGGGGCAGGCTGGAAACCTTGGTGGCATCTCTGCCTATACCACCATGAACACGGTGAGACAGACAGGAATCGTGCCCATCAAGAGTTCGCCAACGGTGACCCTCGGAATGGTGAGAAACAATAATCCTGACTTGAAATGGGAAACCAAGACCACTTTCAATATTGGGGCCGATCTTGGCTTCTTTGCCAACCGCCTGATGCTCACGGCTGAGTATTATTACTCCAAGACCTCCGACATGCTCTACGCCTATGAGGTGCCTGTTCCGCCGTTTGCCTACAACACCTTGCTGGCAAACATCGGTTCCATGTCAAACCGAGGATTTGAGTTGGGACTGTCTGTGCAGCCAATAAGCAAGAAGGACATGGAACTGAACATCAACATGAACCTCTCGTTCCAAAGCAACAAACTGATTTCTCTTGGCGGAAACTACAAGGGCATGAACATGTCGGCGGCCCCCATCACCGCCATCGGCTCGCTTGACGGGGCAGGGCAGAATGGTGGCGACAACAATGTGGTTTATCAGATTGTCGGCCAGCCGCTGGGCGTGTTCTATCTTCCTCATTGCAAAGGACTCGTCAAGAACGAAAACGGCAGCTATTTTTATGACATAGAGGACCTTGACCACAATGGCAAGGTTGACCTGAGCGACGGAGGCGACAGATACATCGCCGGACAGGCCACGCCAAAGGTGACGCTCGGCTCAAACATCAGTTTCAGATACAAGGATTTTTATGTCGCCTTGCAGATGAACGGGGCTTTCGGCCATAAGATTTTTAACGGAACAGGACTGGCCTACACCTGCATGGCCAGTTTCCCTGACTACAATGTCCTGAAGGGTGCACCGCAGAAAAATATCACCGACCAAAGGGTGTCTGACTTCTGGCTGGAAAAGGGCGATTATCTGAACTTCGAGCATTTGACCATAGGCTATAATGTTCCTTTGAAAAACTCGATGATTCGCTCGTTGCGCGTGTCGTGCAGTGTTAGCAATTTGGGAACCATCACCGCCTACAAGGGATTGACCCCGATGATCAACAGTTACGTTGTGAACAGCACAATGGGTATTGACGACAAACGCAACTATCCATTATATCGTACTTATTCATTGGGACTGAGTGTGCAATTTTAAAAGAGGAAAAGCATGAAAAAGTTTTTGAGCTGCCTATTCTTGGCATCAGTGGCGTTGTGCTTCTGCGGCTGCTTGGACGAGCATCCAAAGGATCAGATAGACCAGGAAGCCATCTACAACAATGCTGACAACATCTACAAAAATGCAGTGGCTTCGCTCTACAACTACATAGGAAGCAATCAAGAGTCGGAAGGACTTCAAGGCACCTGCCGCGGCATATACGACTACAACACACTCACGACAGACGAAGCCATGATTCCCATTCGTGGCGGCGACTGGTATGACGGTGGGCTTTGGGAGAACATGTATCAACACCAATGGAATGCCAATGACATCTATTTCTACAATGTGTGGAAATACCTGTTCAAGGTCATCGTCCTCTCAAACCAATCGCTCTCCATCATTGACAGCCACAGGAATCTGCTCTCCGATCAGCAAGCGAGCGCATTCTCAGCTGAGGTGAGGGCCATACGTGCGTTGTTCTACTATTACGCAATGGACATGTTCGGGCGCATTCCCATTGTGACCTCCTACAACGTCAATTTGAAGCAGGTTGTGCAAAACGAGAGAAGCGAGGTCTTCCGTTTCATATTCAATGAATTGCAAGCGGTCGCTCCGCTGCTGGCTGACGAGCATTCCAACATAAGGGGGGACTATTACGGACGTGTGACACGCCCTGTTGCTAACTTCCTGCTTGCCAAGTTGGCTCTGAATGCCGAGGTTTACACCGTTGACAATTGGACCAGCGGCAGTCGTCAGAACGGCAAGAACATTTTCTTCCATGTTAATGGAGAGAAGAAAAACGCTTGGGAAACCTGCATTTGGTATTGCGAGCAATTAAGGCAAGAGGGATATGAATTGGAGAACGACTATGCCTCCAATTTTGCTGTTCATAACGAAAGTTCCAAAGAAAACATCTTCACCATTCCTTTGGACAAGAATCTTTATCCGAACGAATACCACTACCTCTTCCGTTCGCGCCACTACCAGCATGGCGGAGCCTATGGAGGGGCTTCGGAAAATGGAACCTGTGCCACTATCTCAACAGTCAAGGCCTATGGTTATGCCACAGACCATGTAGACAACAGATTCTACACAAATTTCTATGCCGACACCGTCTTTGTCGACGGCAAGAAGGTTTACCTTGACAACGGAGAGCCCCTGGTGTATAGGCCGTTGGAATTGAAATTGAACCTCAGCGCCAGTCCGTATAAACAGACCGCTGGTGCCCGTGTTGCAAAATACGAGGTGGACCGCACCGCCTATTCCGATGGCAGACAGGTTGACAATGACATCGTGCTCTTCAGATATGGCGATGCCTTGTTGATGGAATCTGAGGCAAAAGTGCGAAATGGCGAAGATGGTTCAGCAGAGCTGAATGCCATCAGGCAGAGAGCAGGAATGCCATTGGTGGAGGCTAACTTAGACAATATCCTCAAAGAGCGTCTTTTAGAATTGGTTTGGGAAGGCTGGAGAAGGCAAGACCTTATTCGGTTTGACAAATTCACGAAGGCATACGACCAACGCACCCCTATTGACGGTGAGGAAACAGGCTTTACGACCGTATTCCCTATTCCGCAAAAATGTCTTGATCTGAACAAAAGCTACAAACAAAATTACGGTTATAAGTAGGGTTTTCATGACGTCTTCCTAAAGGCGCAGATTAAAACTGAATGAAGAATTACACGATAATCAAACGTTGGCTATGGTGACAAGGCAGACGCGCAATTATCGTGTAATTTTTGACCTGGTCAAAAAAATGCCGAAAAATTGACCTATAGGTCTAATATTCATAATCATTGAGTTATTACCTAGCTAATATGATGCATGTCCAAATGATAATCTACACAAAGATAGTGAACCAGAAGGGGATGGCTACTGATAAATATCATAGAAATATATAAAAGAAATTCAATTTTATATTGTCTGATTAGCAGCAAATGTTTTGTTTTCTACAATCTTATATGGATTTTTCAGTAATGTTTTGTCAAAGAAGCAAATTTGAATTTTGTCAGTTTTGCCTAAAACCAACTTGTTTCCTGGAAAACTGACAATAGTCTTTTCAACGGTGTATGGGTGCGGCCAAGCCCTTATAGCCTTATAATAAAAACTAGATAACTTTTTCATATAAGTGAGTACCACGGGAAAACTTACCGCATCTGTATTTAATTTAGCTTTGATGTATTTGGCACATGCTACAAATTCATCAAAATGCATCATATTACCAACCAAATCATATAACAAAGGTGAATGTTGGTCATACGTTGTGTGGCAAATAATATATCCTTTTTGGCTATAAACGGTATCTCCCCACCATTGAGCATCTGCAATTCTTGTGTCCCAAAAATAATATCCTTCGCCAAGCCACGGCTCTTTTATACCTCTTTTAGGTGTTTTGTTATCATACCGTGCATAACAAAAGTATGGACCATGTTCTTCAACCTCCCCATAGTTCTGTCGATCTTCGAGCGTCTGATATATGTCCGTATCTCTCATTACACTTAATCAATAATTTGGGTTTGTTCTTTTAGTTTCTCAGTAAGTCCCATAAGATTTACTGTAGGCAAAACAACAGGCTGAACATTTGCCTGCAAAGATATTGTGCTTACAAAAGCTCTAACGTATGGGAATACAATAGCAAGACTATTTGGATAAAAGTAATTTGGTATCTCTTCAATAGAGATATTTTTACCGAAAGAGAAAGAAGCTTCGCATGAAACTTTTACAACTTCTGTACCAGTCTCAACACATTCTACGGTAACATCAAACACCAAATCATAGTGTGCGTCTTTTTTATAAAACACACCTTTGGGGTTGAAAGAAATATTTAACTCTGCATTATTGGGGATATTAAAATCCAATGATGCTTTTGTAAAGTGATAATTATCTAATTTAAAAGCTGCTTTTTCCATTTTTTTCTTGTCTTATGCCGCAAAATAATATAGTGCATCTACAGCAATTCTATGATTTCCAGAATCTACAGACACATCATATCTGTGCGTTTCATTTTTCGATGCATAATTTGAATACGACATAGCAATGCCAAACTGTTCTTTTACAAATTTGGCATACTCAATGACATCAGGACCGATCTCATTGAGATACTTGATCTCTTTCCAATCATTATCAAGAACTTCCTTCGGAGTGTTCTCGAAATAATTTTTAAGATTTTCATAAAGATTACCCATGATCAATGTATTTAATTGTTCTATACATACTATGTTGGAATACAAAGTTATTGCTTTTATTTTTTTAAAACGCCATTTTAACTTTGTTGGTTATCCACTTATACGAATGTTTAACATAATAAGTCCTGTGAAGGTTACAAAATGTATCTAATAGTAATCAATAAAGATTCGTATAAGGAGATATTTATAAAGATATTTTTTCTTTTAATTAACTGCCTCGACAAGGATAAAGTTATTGAGATGAGTCGCAAACATGGCGATGAACGCTATGTAGGGATATTCAGCAGATAGTAACAATCGTCAATGATAAATGATTGGGGTAGTGTTTCACAGAGTGTGTTTGCGTCAAGTTTGCTTTAGGTGTTAACGATGCAAAGTTAATAGACAATTTTGTATTTTACATTAAAATTGCAAATATTGTAATGTTGTCAGGCGAGAAAACGGGTTTTGCTGAGGAGCAATCTGCCAGCAACATGGCTATGCCTATGCTGATGGCGATGACTATCTGGGAGTCGTGTGGTGATTTCTTTTGTCTCGGAGGTTCCCTACAAGTTTCCCTGTGGTTACGACTGAGATCTTCCATTTTGATAATATCAATAGGTTGATTATCAAGGATGCGCGGAAAATAAGACTTGTCAGCGCGTCTGGGTCGAGACACGCCCGCGTCTGGGACGTGATACGTCCGCATCTGGGGCGTGGTTCGCTGACTGGTATAGAGGACGGATCGGCGAATTGCTTTTTCGGCAACATGCGCCTGTGGGAAAAGCAAAAAAGGGCGTGTATGTTTGGGGCTTGGAAAGGTGGGAACGCCCTTGAATTGGGCAAGGGGTTGAGGCCGCGTTGGAGACGTTTTTCGCGATGCACGGCGTGGAAAACAACGATGGGAGACATTTTCTTGTTGGTCAAGAATTTGTCTCCCATCGTTTGTGTTTGGTCGGGGATGGATTGGCGGGCGGGGCAAGGGACTGTTGCCCGTTTTGCTCACGCATCCTTCTCTGCTATCTGTTTTTCAAAATTGTTGCGGTCGATGGCGCGGTTGCGCAATTTCGTGCGGTAGCAATATACCGTGTTGACCGATACGCCGAGGATGGCGGCGATTTGTGCGCTGTCTGTGATGCCGATGCGCAGGAATGCCAGGAGGCGCAGGTCGTTGTTCATAAATTCCGTTTCAGACAACACGAGCTGTGCGTCTTCGCGCAGGAGGGCGTTGACTTCTTTGATGAAGGAGGGATAGAGACGAAGGAAGGCCACGTCGAAGCGGCGTAGGCACTTCTCCTTGAAATTGTCGAGCAGGGCAGGGTCTTTCATCATTTTTTTGAGGCGCTCGTTTTCTCCCGATTCGAGTTTGATTTGCACCAGTTGCTTGATTTGCTCGAATTTCAACACCGATTCGAGAGCGAGCTGGAGGAAGTGCATCGCGTTGTCGTTTTTGTCGGCCACTGCCGTGCGCATGTCGCTGAGTTGCTTGCGCATGGCAGAGGTTTGCTGCATCAGGCGGCGATGGCGGCGGCGTGCGCGGATACAGAGGTAGGAGAGGACGACTATGATGATGCAGGCCACCGTGTTGCCCCAGCAGGCCCATTTCCTCCGTTTTTCAGCCACCTGCTCGTTGTGTTGCGAGATGTCGACCAGTGTCGGATAGAGCTCCAGCATGCGGGTGCGTGAGTTGAAGACGGCGGCGTCTTTGGTGGCTTCGCGGGCGTAGAGCGTGGCGCGGCGCCAGTCGCCGATTTCCGCCATGCGTGCCGCCAGACGGATGAGTGCCTCGTTTTCGCGGCGTCCGCAGCGCACGTTGTAGATTGCCGCCTTGGCCCAATAGTAGTCGCGACGTGGCACATTGTTGATGAGGTGGTATTTGTTGGCGATGGTGTTGGCCACCACGCCTTTGTCTTCTTCTCCCACTTCGTAGAGGCGCTGTTTGAGCGCCGCAATCATGTCGGTCACTTTATACGAACTGTAGTTGAACGTCATGGCGAGCTGCGCGGCATCGGTCTGCTGGCTGCGGATGGAGTCTTCCAGATGCTTCATGATGTTGGCGTTGCGGTTGAGAAGCGATGTCGGCAGACTGTATGCGTTGTAGAACTCGAAGTTGTTGTAATACATGAGGTAGTAGTTCCTCTCCCGCAGGTAAGGACGCAACTTTTGGTCGCTGTAGGCCGTTTCCAACAGCGTTTTCGCCTCCCACGGGAGTCCGCTCATGCCGAGCACGAGCGCTTTTCTCAGCACCAGACTGGCCGCTGTTGGCAAGTCGCCCAATTGGCGGGCCAGGGCGTAGCCGTTTTCGCAGGCCGTGATGGCTTCGTCGCTATGTCGCGTCTGTTCCAGATAGCTCAGTTCCACCCAGGCGTTCAAGGCCTTTGCCTTGTCTTTCGTCTTTGTGGCCAGCTCCTTGAGTTGTTGGGCTTTCTCGTTTTTGGGGGTTTCATAGATATCGCGTTCCAGCAGGCATTTGTCGAGCACGTTAAGCAGCGAGTCGAGGTTTTTGGCTGGTGCGGCGGCAGGGATGAGCAGCAGCGCCAGGGCGAAAAGCCAGTGGAAATGTGCGCGTTTGAGAGAATATGATGTCATAGAGGGGGATGTGGGGTTAATGGGGACAAAGTTAGAAAATATTTTTTGGTAAGTCGGTAGTCTGAATTGTTTTTGTATTTGCATTTGCAGGGGACGCGTTAGGACACACCTGGGAAACGATGGGGATTTGCATACGGAAAGCCTCCCATGCTTTGCACATTTCAGATGTATTGTTGATGTGCAGAACATGGGAGGCTATGTGGGTTTCAGGGGTGTCTGAAAGTCAGCTTATCATTTTTCTTGCAGGATGGCATAGCCTGCCGATTCGATGCCGATGTGGATGTCGCGGATGTGGTCGGAGTTTCTTGTCTCAAGCACGATACGCAAGTTGCAGGAGTTGACGTCGGGGCTTTCGCCATTGCGCTCGTGGTGGATTGAGATGATGTTGGCGCCGTAGCGGCATATCACGTTGCAGAGGCCCAGGAGCGACCCTGGACGGTCGGGCATCTCGATGAGCATTTCCGTGGTGCGTCCGCCCTTCATCAAACCGCGGTTGATGACGCGGCTGAGGATAGTCACGTCGATGTTACCACCGCTCACGATGCAGCACACGTTTTTGCCCTTGATGTCGGCCTTGTTGAACATCGCTGCGGCAACGCTCACGGCGCCGGCACCTTCGGCAATGAGCTTGTGGTGCTCGATGAGCGCCAGGATGGCGGCGCAGATTTCGTCTTCGCTCACCTGTACCACTTCGTCGACATATTGCTGGCAGAGCTCAAAGGTGTGTACTCCCGGTTCTTTCACGGCAATGCCGTCGGCAATGGTCAGCACGGAGGCCAACGACTCTATCTGGTTGTGGTCGAGGCTGTTCACCATGCTCGCTGCGCCCTGTGCCTGCACGCCGATGACTTTCACCGTGGGCTTGAGCGCCTTCACGGCGTAGGCCACGCCGCTCGCCAGTCCGCCGCCGCCGATGGGCACGAATATCACGTCGATGTCGGGGTTTTCGTTGAGAATTTCCATACCGACAGAGCCTTGTCCGGCAATCACCATCTCGTCGTCAAACGGATGGATGAACGTCATGTTCTTTTCTTCGTTGAGCTGTCGGGCCTTGGCATAGGCATCGTCGTAGACGCCTGGCACGAGGCAGATTTCAGCCCCCATTTCTCGGGTGGCCTCCACCTTGCTGATTGGGGCACCAGAGGGCATGCAGATGAGGGCGGGAATGCCGTAGCGGCGGGCTGCCAGGGCCACGCCTTGTGCGTGGTTGCCAGCCGAACAGGCGATCACGCCGCGTGCCTTTTCCTCGTCGGTGAGCTGCGAGATTTTGAAACCGGCGCCGCGCACTTTAAACGAGCCAGTCACTTGCAGGTTTTCTGGTTTGAGGAAAATATTGCAGTCGGGGTTGATTTTGTCTGTAGGTATCAGTTGCGTTTTGCGTACGACGTCTTGTAGCACCGTCGAAGCTTTGTAAATCAAATCGAGTGTCAACATAAGCGTTTGGGTTTGTGTGATTCTTTCGGACAGGCCCCTCAATGGTAAGATGTTCTTGAATACTTAAGAACAGAGCAGTGTCCCTTCGGTGGTTCTCCTGCATGGGCTGGGAGAATGTTCTCCGCTTGTTTTGCAGACGAGTTTTGCAAAGTTATATTTTTATTTTTATTTCCTGTTATCCGTACTGAACATTTTTACACAGAAGTTTTATGCAGGCAGCAATTTTGTTAGATATTTTGTCCTGGCAGTGATATTTTGTAAGCAGATAGCGTTGTAGTTCGTCTCCCCGTATTCCTCCGCCGTCCCTCCCTTGTCCCAGTTGGTAGCAGAGGCAGGTTCCCGTTGGCGGCAAACGCAAAAGGCGTTCAACGACAATGGCGGGTTGTCGTTGAACGCCTGGATTAATATTTCTGTAAAACCCCGCTTTGGCGGTGGCTCGCGTGGAATGGCCTTAGATACTGTCTGTTGGCTCTGCCACAAATTCTCCTTCGGCATTGAAGTGGAAATAGGTCTTCGTGTTGAGCGTTCCTTTCCGCAGCAGTCTCTCGATGTCTGTCACGCCTAGCAGCTTCACACTCTTGGGGAGTCCCGTGACGGGAATGCCGTTCCTCGTGATGTTCACCCATTCTTTCACCGCGATGTTATAGCTTTCCTTCTTCTCGTAGGAAGTCTTCGGCGTTACGCTGACCTCGTAGCCCGCGTTGATGGGAAAAGTCACGATGATGACGGATTTTTCGAATTTCTTCTTCACCGCTTCCGTGTGTTTCTGTCCGTAGCCATCGGTGTACGTCAGTTTGATGTCTGCCACGGCGAGCAGGTCCTCGCTCGGTTCGTAGCTAATGGCCATGACCAGTTGGTCTTCTTTCTGCGGCGGTTCGGTGCCTTCTTCGTCGCTGCTGCAGGCGTTGAGGCCCAGCAGGCATGCGAAAGAAACGAGGATGAGGGAGTAAATTTTTCTGAATGGTTTCATAAGCGTTTGGGATTAGGGGAGGAAAGTGAAACAAATGCCGGTTGCTTTTCTTGATTTTGGAAGATAAGCGCTTGGCATGGAAGAGGTTTGCGTGGCGCGTGTCAGCGAGATATATGCTCGGCCGTGGCGCGTGTGGTAACAACAATAAAGGCAGAAGCGCCCCGAAGTCCACTCCTGCCTTCAACATATGAAAAAAATTACTTTGCTTGGAAGGTGTTATGCGTGAACGAACGTACCGATGTTCTCACCTTCGAGCACGCGTTTCAAGTTGCCAACGATGTCCATGTTAAACACATAGATAGGCAGCTTGTTTTCCTTGCACATGGCGGTGGCTGTGATGTCCATCACACGCAAACCGCGTGAGAGCACTTCGTCGTAGGTGATCTCGTCAAACTTCGTGGCGGTTGGGTCTTTTTCCGGGTCGGCCGTATAGACTCCGTCAACGCGTGTGCCCTTCAGCATGACGTCGGCCTCTGTTTCGATGCCGCGCAGCGAAGAACCCGTGTCGGTGGTGAAGTATGGGCTGCCTGTGCCGCAGCTGATGATGGCCACTTCGCCGCGTTCCATGGCTTCAATGGCTTTCCATTTGGAGTAGAACTCGCCGATGGGCTCCATGCGGATGGCTGTCAGCACGCGGCTCTTCACGCCGATGGCTCCGAGGGCGCTGCTCAGCGCAAGCGAGTTGATGACCGTGGCACACATGCCCATCTGGTCGCCCTTCACGCGGTCGAAACCCTTGCCGGCACCGCTCAAGCCACGGAATATGTTGCCGCCGCCGATAACGATGCTGATTTGCACGCCCATTTCCAGGGCTTCTTTGATTTGTGCTGCATATTCGTTGAGACGTTTCACGTCAATGCCATATCCTTGTTCGCCCATGAGGCTCTCTCCGCTCAGCTTGAGCAGGATGCGTTTGAATTTTGCCATAATGATATTTGGTTGTTTGTTGTAGTTCGCAAAATTAGTGTTTTTATTCAAGACGGCAAGTTTTCTCCAAGTTTATTTCCCTTGAAGCCCGAATATTTTCTTTCTGATGCCGCTGATGAGCAGTGCCTGCACCAGTCCGCGCATGCCGAGGTAGCAGAGAAAGGCTGTCCAGAGCCAGACGTTTGTTTGCTGGCTGAGGAGGAAAACGGCGAAGAACGTGAGCGTGGCGGCCGCCATTGATTGCAGCATTTGGCGTGTGGCGGTGGCGCCGATGAAAAGACCGTCGAAGATGAAGGCGGCGGCGCTCACCACTGGGATGGCACAGGCCAAGGGCAGGTAAGGGAGGGCGGCGGCAACCACGGAGGCATCGTTGGTGAGGAGGCGCAGAAACGATTCGCCGCCGGCAACATACACCAGAGAATAAAGTCCCACGAGGGCGGCGCCCCAGAGAAACAGACTTTTGGTGAGGCGGCGGAAACTTCCCTCGTTGCCCTCGCCCACATAGCGGCCGCCAAGGGCTTCGCCAGCATAGGCAAATCCGTCCATGATGTAGGAGAAGAGCACGAAAAACTGCATGAGCAGTGTGTTGGCCGCCAATGTTGCATCGCCCATAGCCGTACCGAAGGCCGTGAAGCAGCTCGTGACCCCAACTAGGCAGAGTGTGCGGAAGAAAATGTCGCGGTTGACGGTGAAGAAACGCTTCAGTGCGCCGCGTTGCCACAGCGTTTTCAGGGCATGGCGTGATAGTAAGTGTCCGTAGTGGCGGCGCCAGAGAAGCAGGGCCATGAGCAGGCCCGCATATTGTGCCACCAGGGTGCCGACCGCCACGCCGGCCATGCGCCAATGGAGCGCCATGACGAGCCATAGGCTTACGCCGATGTTGACGATGTTCTGCACGATGGCGATATACATGGGATATTTGGCGTTTTGCATGCCCAGAAACCATCCAGTGAAACTATAGAGACCTAATACGGCTGGAGCGCCGAACACTAAGATATCTATATACTGTCGCGCCAGCGTTTCCGTGTCGACACTGGCCTCCATAAACTGGAAGAACACACCGAGCATTGGCGCTTTGAAGAGGATAAACAACAGAGCCATACTTGTGGCCACCGTGAGCGAGCGTAGCAGGATGCGTAGCGCTTCGTCAGTTTGTCGGGCGCCGCAAGCCTGGGCCGTCATGCCGCCGGTGCCCATACGAAGGAAGCTAAAGAGCCAGTAAATCATGTTGAACAACATGCCTCCGACCGCAATGGCGCCGAGATAGACAGCCGCTCCCGGCTGTTCGGCGGGCGCATCGGTCAATCTGGCATCTGCTCCGAAATGCCCCACAATGGTGGTGTCCACCAGCGCCAGGAGCGGCACGGTGATGTTACTGACAATGCTGGGAATCGCTATTTTGAGAATGGGGTTGCGCATACGTATGGTAAAATGGTAAATTGGCGTGTGGGAATGGAATGGGATGAACGGATGGGTAAAAGGGGTAAATCTCTTTCAGCGGCCGTCCTTTCAGTGACCGTCCTTCCTTTTCAAGGGTGCGAAGATACAATTTTATGAGCCTTCCGTGGGCGCTTTGTTAGAAAAAAAACGCGATTTGTTTGGCTATGGGCAGAGTCTGTCGTAACTTTGCCAAATATATAGAAAATCTCAATCAAAACAATGGAATACAACTTTCAAGAAATTGAAAAGAAGTGGCGTAATTATTGGGCCACCAACAAGACATACCACGTTGAGGAAGACGATGCTCGCAAGAAATTCTATGTCCTCAACATGTTCCCATATCCCTCTGGCGCAGGTCTCCACGTGGGACATCCGTTGGGCTACATCGCTTCGGACATCTATGCTCGCTACAAGCGTTTGAATGGTTTCAATGTGCTCAACCCGATGGGATATGATGCTTACGGACTTCCCGCAGAACAATACGCCATCCAAACCGGACAGCACCCTGCCATCACAACGGTGAACAACATTGCACGCTATCGCGAACAGCTTGACAAAATCGGCTTCTCCTTTGACTGGGACCGCGAAATCCGCACCTGTGATCCGCAGTATTACCATTGGACGCAGTGGGCTTTCCAGAAGATGTTCAACTCCTTCTATTGCAACCGTTGCGGTTCGGCAAAGCCCATCAGCCATCTCGTAGAGCGTTTCCAGAAGAAGGGAACGGAAGGTCTCGACGTGGCGCAGAGTGAAGAACTCAGTTTCACGGCCGATGAATGGAACTCCTGGGACGACAAGCGCCAGCAGGAAGTGTTGATGAACTATCGTATTGCATACCTCGGCGAAACGATGGTCAACTGGTGTCCGAAGCTCGGCACGGTATTGGCCAACGACGAAGTGGTCGACGGCGTTTCTGAGCGCGGCGGCTATCCCGTGGTGCAGAAGAAGATGAAGCAGTGGTGTTTGCGCGTCTCTGCCTATTCTCAGCGCTTGCTCGATGGTCTCAACACCATTGACTGGACAGATTCCATCAAGGAAACGCAGCGCAACTGGATTGGACGTTCTGAGGGTACGGAGATGGAATTTTCCGTGAAAGACAGCGACGTGAAGTTCACCATCTTCACCACCCGCGCCGATACGATTTTCGGTGTGAGCTTCATGGTGCTCGCTCCTGAAAGCGAACTCGTTCACCAGCTCACCACGCCAGAACAGAAAGCCGAGGTGGAGGCATATCTCGAAGCCACCCGCAAGCGCACTGAACGCGAACGCATTGCCGACCGCAAAGTGAGCGGTGTCTTCTCAGGCTCTTACGCCTTGAACCCTTTCACGGGCGATGCCATCCCTGTTTGGATCAGCGATTACGTTTTGGCAGGATACGGCACCGGTGCCATCATGGCAGTGCCGGCACACGACTCGCGCGACTATGCCTTTGCCCGTCATTTCAATCTGCCCATCATCCCGCTCATCGAGGGCGCCGATGTGAGCGAAGAGAGTTTCGACGCCAAGGAAGGCATCGTGATGAACTCTCCTGCTGCCGGTAAGGAGGCGCTCAACGGTTTCTCGCTCAACGGTTTGAGCGTGAAGGAAGCCATCGCCGCCACGAAGAAGTTTGTGACAGAGCACCAGTTGGGCCGCGTGAAGGTCAACTTCCGTTTGCGCGATGCCATCTTCTCGCGTCAGCGTTATTGGGGCGAACCGTTCCCAGTTTATTATAAAGACGGCATGCCGCAAATGGTGCCAGAGGCCTGCTTGCCGTTGCAACTTCCAGAAGTGACGAAATTCCTCCCGACCGAAACGGGCGAACCGCCCCTCGGCAATGCCACTCGCTGGGCTTGGGACACAGAAAACAATTGCGTGACGGAAAACAGCCGCATCGACCAGAAAACCGTATTCCCCTTGGAACTCTCAACGATGCCGGGCTTCGCAGGTTCTTCAGCCTACTACCTTCGCTATATGGACCCGCGCAACGAGCAAGCACTCGTTGACAAGAAAGTGGACGAGTATTGGCAGAACGTCGACCTCTACATCGGAGGTTCGGAGCACGCCACGGGCCACTTGATTTACAGCCGCTTCTGGAATAAGTTCCTCTTCGACCTCGGCGTCTCTTGCAAGGAAGAGCCGTTCCAAAAGCTCGTCAACCAGGGCATGATTCAGGGTCGTTCCAACTTCGTCTACCGCATCAAAGACACCAACACCTTCGTTTCGCTCGGCCTCAAAGACCAGTACGACGTCACCCCCATCCATGTTGATGTCAACATCGTTCAAAACGACGTGCTCGACCTCGAAGCCTTCAAGGCATGGCGTCCGGAATACGCTTCGGCAGAGTTCATCCTTGAGAATGACAAATACATCTGCGGCTGGGCCATTGAGAAGATGTCCAAGTCGATGTACAACGTGGTCAACCCCGACAACATCGTTGAGAAATACGGTGCCGACACGCTTCGCCTTTACGAAATGTTCCTCGGCCCAATCAATCAAAGCAAGCCTTGGGATTCCAATGGCATCGATGGTTGCTTCCGTTTCTTGCGTAAAGCTTGGAACCTCTTCTTCGACAAGGCCGGCAACCTGGCCGTGAGCGATGAAGCTCCTTCAAAGGAAAACCTCAAGACGCTCCACAAGCTCATCAAGAAGGTGAGCGACGACATAGAAGTGTTCTCATACAACACGAGTGTGCCAGCCTTCATGATTGCCGTCGGTGAGTTGGCCCAGCAGCGTTGCAACGCCCGCGCCATCCTCGAGCCCCTCATCGTGCTTCTCGCGCCGTTCACACCTCACATTGCCGAAGAACTTTGGCATTTGATGGGACACGAAACAACCGTATGTGATGCACAGTGGCCCGCTTTCAACGAGGAATACCTCAAGGAAGACACCGTCACGATGGGCGTTTCCTTCAACGGAAAAACGCGTTTCACGCTTGATTTCCCGGCCGACGCCACCAAGGACGCCATTGAGCAGGAGGTGATGCAGTCGCAACAAGCCAAGAAATATCTGGAAGGCATGCAGGTGGTGAAAGTCATCGTCGTGCCGCGTAAGATTGTGAACATCGTCTTGAAGAAATGAGTAGGTGTTCGAAATTAGTTTATATTGCTATATCAAACTGATTTATCCCCGCATTGATAGTTTAAAATAATTTGGAATACCTACTTAATATCCAAAAGCTATGGGAAAGAAAATTGGCATTTCCTCCGTCGTGCAAAACGTGCAAGATTATCTTGTTATCACGTTCGGTTTGGTGCTCTACGCCACAGGTTTTACGTGTTTTCAGCTCCCTTATGAAATCACCACGGGCGGTTTGGCTGGTGCTGGAGCTGTCTTGTTCTATGCCACGGGCTTCCCGGTCCACTACACCTTCTTCATTGTCAACATCCTCCTTTTGTGCGTTGCCATCAAGGTGTTGGGTTGGAAATTCTGTGTCAAGACCATTTACGCCGTCTTCATGCTGACATTCTTGTTGGCTTTGGCCAAGACCATCATGATGGAAGTGGCCGCCAACGCGCCAGATGGCACGTATGTCATCAGTCCTCAGGGCCTTCCTCAGCTCGTTGGCAACAACGGCATGTTCATGTCCTGCGTCATCGGTGCTTCCATTGAAGGTGTCGGCATCGGTTTGGTGTTCCTCAGCAACGGTTCAACCGGTGGAACCGATATCATTGCCGCCATCATCAACAAATACCGCGACGTGACACTCGGCCAGATGATGATGCTCTGCGACGTAATCATCATCACCTCGAGCTTGCTTCTCCCAACAGGTAGCGTCGAACGCCTCCTCTACGGCTATTGCACGCTCATCATCACCAACCTCCTGCTCGACTACGTTGTCGACCGTGGCCGCCAGTCCGTGCAGTTCTTCATCTTCTCATTGAAGTACGACGAAATCGCTGGTGCCATCAACAAGCTCCACCGCGGAGTCACCGTGTTGAACGGCCAGGGCTGGTACACCAAGCACGAGCGCAAGGTATTGGTCGTCTTGGCCAAAAAGCGTGAAAGCACCACCATCTTCCGCATCATCCAAAACATCGACCCTGGTGCCTTCGTCTCGCAGTCGAAAGTCATTGGTGTCTTTGGCTACGGATTCGACAAGATCAAGGTGAAAGCCAAGTCCGACAAGAAGAACCTGCCAGTTGGAGTGATTGCCGAAAATCCCGACGATGCTTCCGGCAAAGGTTCAGAAGAAAAAAAATGAGTGTCGCTTCTGGGCGTCACAAACCTTATAAGCGTAAAAGCGGGTGGCATCTGAATTAAATAAAAGATGCTACCCGCTTCTTCTACTCTATTTCAAAAACATTCTCCCCACTATGGCAAAAGAAGAACTCACGCCGATGATGAGGCAATTCCGCGATTTGAAGGCCAAACACCCCGATGCGATATTGCTGTTTCGTTGCGGCGACTTCTATGAAACATATCTCGACGATGCCGTGACCGCCTCCCAGGTGCTTGGCATAACGCTCACGCGCCGCAACAACGGCAAGAGTTCGTCGCCGACAGAGATGGCGGGATTTCCTCATCATGCCCTCGACACCTATCTGCCGCGCCTCATCCGTGCTGGACACCGCGTGGCCATTTGCGACCAGTTGGAAGACCCCAAGCTCACCAAGAAACTCGTGAAGCGCGGCATCACCGAACTGGTCACGCCTGGCGTTGCCATGAGCGACAATGTGTTGTCGGCGCGTGAAAACAACTTCCTTGCCGCTGTCAACTTCGGCAAAAACAGTGTGGGTGTCTCCTTCCTCGACATCTCCACGGGAGAATTTCTTGTGGCAGAAGGCACCTCGGAATATGTTGACAAACTCTTGGCGAACTTCGCGCCGAAGGAAGTGCTCATCATGCGGGGAATGCGCCAGCGATTCGAAGGTTTCTTCGGGGGCAAGTTCTTCATCTTCGAACTTGAAGACTGGACCTTCAATGAGACCACGGCGAAAGAAAAACTCTGCAAGCACTTCTCCGTCCACAACCTCAAGGGCTTCGGCGTGGAGCATTTGAAAACGGCCATTGTCGCAGCAGGCGCCGTGATGTGTTATCTGGAAATCACGCAACACACGCAAACGAGCCACATCTCTTCCATCCGCCGCATCGAGGAAGACCATTGTGTGCGCCTTGACCGTTTCACGGCCCGCAACCTCGAACTCGTGCAGCCCATGAACGAAGGCGGCCGTTCCCTGCTCAATGTCATCGACCAAACCCTCACGCCGATGGGAGCCCGCATGCTGCGCCGTTGGGTGCTCTTTCCATTGCGCACGGTGAAGGAAATCACGACCCGCCAAGATGGTGTGGAATATTTCTTCCGCCAGCCCGATTTCAGGGACCTCGCCGAAGAAGAGCTTCGAAACATAGGCGACTTGGAGCGCATCGTCTCAAAGGTGGCCGTCGGACGTGCCAATCCGCGCGATATGCAGCAATTGCGCGTAGCTCTCGAGAGCATCGCCGTCATCCGCAAAGCCTGTGTGGATGCCCAGCCAACAGCCATTCGCGAACTCGGTTTGCGTCTCGACCCTTGCCAGGAACTCCACGACCGCATCTTCCGCGAAATCACCCCCGACCCGCCCATCATGAGTGGCAAACCGGGCATCATCGCCAATGGGGTGAACGAAGAGCTCGACGAGCTGCGTCGCATCTCAACGACGGGTAAAGACTATCTCCTGCAAATCCAGCAGCGCGAGAGCGAAGCCACAGGCATTCCGAGCCTGAAGATAGGCTATAACAACGTCTTCGGTTATTACATCGAAGTGCGCAACACCTATAAAGGCCAGGTGCCAGACGAATGGATTCGCAAGCAGACCCTCGCGCAGGCCGAGCGCTATATCACGCAGGAACTCAAGGAATATGAAGAAAAGATTCTGGGCGCTGAAAGCCGCATCTTGATTCTTGAGTCGCAAATCTATGCGCAGTTGCTCCACGACGCCCTGCAATACATCGCCCCCCTGCAGCGCAATGCCGCTTCGGTGTCTACGCTCGACTGCCTCCTTTCGCTCTCCCTCGTTGCCGCCGAGCACGGCTATATCCGTCCGGTTGTCGACGACTCTATGGCGCTCGATATTCGCGGTGGCCGCCATCCAGTGATCGAAACCCTTATGCCGCCGGGAGAGAGCTATGTGCCAAACGACGTGCAGCTCGACACGGAAAACCAGCAGATCATCATCATCACTGGTCCCAATATGGCCGGTAAGAGCGCCTTGCTTCGCCAAACGGCCCTCATCACCCTCATGGCGCAAATCGGTTCTTTCGTTCCCGCCACGAGTGCCCGCATCGGTCTGGTCGACAAGATCTTCACCCGTGTGGGGGCGTCCGACAATATTTCCGTCGGCGAGAGCACCTTCATGGTGGAGATGAGCGAAGCCTCAAACATCATGAACAATCTCACGCCGCGCAGCCTCGTGCTCTTCGATGAATTGGGTCGCGGCACTTCCACCTACGACGGCATCTCCATTGCCTGGGCCATTGTTGAATACATCCATGAGAATCCGAAAGCGCATGCGCGAACGCTCTTCGCCACGCACTATCATGAGCTCAACGAGATGGAGAAACTCTTCCCGCGCATCAAAAACTGGAACGTGTCGGTGGTTGAGAAAAACGGACGCATTGTCTTCCTGCGCACCCTTCGCCGTGGCGGTTCGGAACATTCCTTCGGCATCCATGTGGCGCGTCTGGCAGGTATGCCCGCGCTCATCGTGAAGCGTTCGGAGCAGATTCTCCGCCAACTCGAAGCCAACAATGCCAACGACGGATGTCTCGGTGCTGACGAAACTTCTTCGCCTGGACCGAAAGCACAAACGGCTTCAACGGGTGTCCTCTCCCAGCAAACCGACGGCATGCAGCTCAGTTTCTTCCAGCTCGATGACCCTGTCCTCAAGCAAATCCGCGACGAAATACTCAACCTCGACGTCAACAATCTAACGCCGCTTGAAGCGCTCAACAAGCTCAACGACATCAAGCGCATATTAAAAGGTTAGTCATGGTGAAATAATAAGTTTGTTCATCAATTCTGACCTGCTCCCATAAAACGGGCGATTGTTCATTCCCTCGGCAACACCGCAGGGGAGAACAATCGCCCGTTTCCGTTTGCCTTGGGAGGCTATAACAGGAAGCGCCGGAGCACCCTGACCTGTTGCGGGCTCAAGTAGCGCGAGTGTGGATGATAGTTTGCTTTCTCCAGATTCACCAGAAGTTCCGGGTCTGAATTAATCCAGCGCCGCAGACAGTTGACGGCGTTAGAAGGCGATTTCTCGGAGAAACACAGGAGAGCCACCTCGCGGCGGGTCTTGAATTTAGTGCATACGGTATGTCTCTTTCTTTTCATGTTCAAGTTCTTTTAAATAAGGTAGCAATTGCTAAGTAGGTCGACCTACTTATACATTAAACTTCCGTCTGATTTCGTCAACGCCCTCTGGGGTGATATACATTCCCGTTTCCTGCCGCGTCATGGCTGCAACGAGACGTCCGATTTGCGGCCCTTCAGTGTGCAGGCGTTCCTGTCGTCCCAATCTGCTGCGTCCGCAAACGCAGGCGATATAAAGTTCGGTGTTGTTTTCCGTCGGTGGCGCCCACCGTCTGATAATGTTCTCAGGCGTCACGCAGCCATATTTCCTCATGTGGTTTTTGATCAAGATGATGGCCGCCCGGAAACCATAGGCGGGAGCCGTAAAGTGGCAGAAGCCCTTCACGTTGGGCGTTTGCGGGTGCAGTCCGAGCCAGTGGTTGGCTTTGACGTAACGGATGTTCAGCGGATTGCGGTTGGCAATCCCAAGGTTCATAGTTTTCATGGTTTGGTAATGGTGCTTTAGAATAGCTAAGTGATGGTTAGAATAGCTAAGTTGTTAGAAATGCAAAGTAGTTAGTTAGAATTGCTAAGGAATATCGGATATGATATTGCAAAGTTACGGCGCGACATTCCGAAAAAGTCGGTCTCGCGAAAAAAATTGAATTATTTTTTGGGGAGCTCTGAACAGAACACCTACTTAAAAACATCCAAAGCCCCCCACATAGAAATCTCCTCCTGCCGTCATTGCCAGGCAGAAGCCAAAGAGCAGCCGGCAAATACACCGGAGAGGGCCGTCAGCGCGGCAATCAGCACCTGGATAACGATGCTCCAAACGTTCTTTCTTTCGGGAACAATATCCTCAGTCTTCTTTCCAAACAGTTTCATAATTTCAGGTTTTGATGGTTGGTAAAAAATAATTTTGAACACCTACTTATATAAATAAGGTGTATTCTGAAAGCGCCGCTGGTACACGATAGAGGCTTCCTGAACAGAATGGCCGGCCAGTTCCCTCAGCTTCCCTCTTCCTTCGGCAACTCTCAGTGCAAAATTACGATGCCGCCCAAGAGCGTTTCCACTTTATGTCATTTAACGCCCCCTTTTTCCGCAAGAATTTCTGCCTTTATCCAATTGAACGTTAGTCATGTAGCAAAAAAAATCGTGCAGAAACAAAAAACTGCCAGTCAGGAGAGATTCATGAAGGGAAAAAATACCCCGCCGTCGATGAAGTTTACTTGCAGATAATTCGTAAATTTGTATCGGTGCGTAGACGGCGCGGAATAATCTGCACCGTCTCTCCCAGAAACACAATGTCCCACATCTGCGGCCTCTCCCCGTGACGAGGTGCCAGATGGAAACGCCAAACCTACTTATGATTGAAAACTTCGGGCAACTCACTGCCCATCTGTCGCAAAGCGGGCGCCGATGCCGCCTCGCCGTTGTCTGCGGTTCCGACGCCTCAACGCTCGAAGCCGTGGCCTGTGCCGTTGAAAATATGATGGTCGAGGTCGTCTTCGTCGGCCATCTCGACGCCATTGCCCAAATGTCAGAAACGCTGCATCTGCCAGCCTTTCCAGCCGATACCGTTGCTGCCGCCAGCGATGAAGAAGCCGCTGCCAAGGCAGTCATGATGGTGCGAAACGGCGAGGCCGACGTCTTGGTCAAAGGTCTTGTCAGCACCGACGTGCTGCTGCGTGCCGTTCTCAACAAAGAGCGTGGCATCCTCCCTTCCGGGCGCGTGCTGACTCATGTGGCAGTGTCTGAGATGAAGGAGATGAACCGCATGCTGGTCTTCAGCGATTCTGCCGTCATCCCTTATCCGACGCCCGAACAGCGGCGAGTGCAGATTTCCTACGTCATCAACCTCTGTCGCGCCTTCGGAGCGGAAGAACCGCGTTTGGCGTTGCTCCACTGCTCGGAACATGTGAGCGACAAATTCCCGCATACGCTCGACTACCGCGACATCATCGCAGAGGCCGGACAAGGACGTTGGGGAAAGGTGCGCATCGACGGACCGCTCGACCTCCGCACCTCCATCGACCCTGTGGCGCTCCAAACGAAAGGCATCAGCTCGCCGCTCGAAGGCCATGCCGACGCACTCATCTTCCCCGACATAGAGGCTGCAAACACCTTCTATAAAGCCGTCACCTTCCTCGCCCACAACGAAACGGCGGGCATGCTCTGCGGCACAACCTGCCCAGTGGTGCTCCCGTCGCGCGGCGACGATGTCCAGACGAAATACAACAGCATCGCCCTCGCCATCCTCCAGCACGTGTCTGGCACCAACTGCCCTTGAAAGGTAGGGTGTTCAAAATTCAGATAAATCTCTGCGCGTTTTTGACCAAATAGCATGGCGGTTGCGGCACTGCCCCTGAAAGGGGCTCATATTCCAGGATAGGGGCTTGCCCCTATCTCTCGC
>OIZO01000208.1_pt1 | contig 43880 bp, 26 predicted proteins | sample 1588551 | NCBI WGS metagenome assembly OIZO01 (sample SAMN03283271) | human gut metagenome | biome: human-associated habitat; material: feces | host: Homo sapiens | place: Peru | collected 2012 | reverse complement strand
AAGCAATAACAATAATTGCTTTTCCTTTACAGGGCGTAATGTTTTATATAGGGCGAATATGCTTTATATTCCTGACTTCGTCACTCAAAAAATACGTATTTTATAACTTGTTGATAAACAATATTTTGTATCTTTGCGCCACCTGATTTTGGGTGACGCAAAAGGTTTTTTAACTATGTTTATCAGAAAGAAAAGACATCGTTCCGGTAATATCGGAGTTATTGTTGTTGAGAAAATCGGTGGAAAGATGAAGGAACTTGCAACGATTGGTGTTGCATATAGTGAAGCCTAGAAAATCTCTTGTGCGGTATCCGTTCTTTATCAAATTGCACTTTCCGCACTTAGGACATTCCTTTTGGCGCTTTTTGCTTTGCACATGAAGAATAATTGTATTACCTTTGTATTCCTCTCTGGTACATTCAAGGCTGTAAAGCCCCCATGCATGATATAGAAAACTGCTGTTCATTTTTATATATTTGTTTGTGGTTATTCAAATATACAAAATGTTCAGCGGTTTTCTTTTGTTCTATACTGACTTTATCACTCGGAATGTCGGATGAACCAAAATTATTTATTAGGAGTTTCCCATTTCTTCGTATCGCTGCATTGAATCATGATTTGTTCACCGCCGCAAGTCATTCTGAATTCTCCTTTTTCGAGTATCCACTTTCCGTCGTAACCCACAAAGGCGAGGTCGCTGCCTTTCAACTTCAGACTGACTGTCCGTGTCTCGCCCGGTTGTAACGAGACTTTTTCAAAGCCGCGCAGACGGATATTGTCGGGGGTAAGGCTTGCCACCAAGTCACTGGAGTAGAGGAGTACGCTTTCTTTTCCTGCCATCTTGCCTGTGTTGGTCACATCAATACTGAAAACAAGCTCGTCATTGGCGGTGAAAGAGGTACGGTTTACACGGAAGTTGCTGTAGCGGTAAGTTGTATAGCTCAGTCCGGCACCGAAAGGCCATTGCACGTCCATGACGGCATCGTAGTTGTAGTTGCCGTCCATTTGGCCGATGTTCTCACAAGGCTTGTAGTCGTAGGTTGCCAGTGAGTTAATCAAACGGGGATAAGTGAACGGCAGTTTACCGCTGAAGTTCGCATCACCTGCCAGCAAGTTGGCCAATGCGTCAGCACCATAGTTGCCGGGCAGCATGGTATGTACTACGCCCTTTGCCAACGGAACAATTTCATTGATAATGCGCGGACGGCCTTCGTTCAGCACCATGACAATCGGTTTTCCGGTTTGTGCCAAAGCTTTTATCAGTTCTTTCTGGTTGCCCGAAAGATTTAAGTCGGTCAGGTTGCCCGGTGTCTCGCAATAAGAATTCTCTCCGATGCAGGCGATGATGATGTCCGCCTCGGCAGCCGCTTGCACCGCCTTCTCTATTTCCGGCTGGTTTTCCTGCCACCACAAAGCGCCTTTTCCGGTGGCGTAGGTCACGCCTGGTTCGTAAATAATCTGTTCTTTGCCATATTTATTGCATAAGGCTTCGTAGATGGTATGATAAGCTCCTGCACATTCATCCGCCTTGTCGCCTTGCCAAGAATACGACCAGCCTCCGTTCAGCGTTCGCATAGAATGGGCATTGGGTCCGGTCAGTAAGATTTTCTTTCCTTGGGTCAATGGAAGTACATTCTCTTCATTCTTCAACAGCACCAGCGACTCTTCGGCTGCCTTCAGTGCCACTTTGGCAAATTCACTGCTGCCAAACTGATCGTATTCTTCGATGTTCCAATAAGGATTTTCAAACAATCCCAGACGATACTTCAAGCGAAGCACACGGCGCACGGCATCATCAATACGGCTCATCGGCACTTCACCTTCTTCCACCAATTCTTTCAGCCACGTGCAGAAGCTCACTTCATAAGGAACCATGGACATATCAATGCCTGCATTGATGGCAATCTTGATGGCTTCTTTTTTGGTGGCAGCTATGTGGTCGCGGGTACACAGGTTATTGATGTCGGCCCAGTCGGTTACAATCATGCCGTCCCAATTCAGGTCCTTTTTCAGCCATCCGGTGAGCAATTCCTTGTTGGCATGGAAAGGCATTCCGTTATTCACGCCCGAATTGACCATCAAGGTCAGTGCACCGTTGCGGATACATTCCAGGAAAGGAGCGAAATGCTTTTCGCGCAAATCGATGCCCGAAATGGAAGAGGGAGTACGGTCTTTGCCCGAAACAGGTACACCGTATCCCATGAAGTGCTTCAGGCTGGTTGCCACATGGTACTTGTCTATTTGGTTGGGATTCTCTCCTTGGAATCCTTTTACAGCTTCGACCGCCATTTGGGCATTGACATAACTGTCCTCACCGTAGCTTTCCCACATACGCGGCCAGCGCGGATCGCGCCCCAGGTCCATAACGGGAGCATACGTCCAGGGGATGCAGCAGGCCTTGGTCTCGTAGGCGGATATTTCGCACGAACGGCGCACCAGTTCGCGGTTGAAGGTGGCCGCCATATTGATTCCCTGCGGGAAGAGGGTACCGTCAAGGGTATAGGTTGTACCATGAATCTGGTCCACACCATAGATACAAGGAATACCGATTTCCTTCAAAGACTTTTCTTGAATCTGGCGAATGGTTTCCGCCCATTTCTCTTTGGTTTGCGCCACACTGAGAGGAACATTCAGAATGGAGCCGACTTTGTATTTCCCGATGACGGTATCGAGCAAGGCTTCGCTCAACTTAAAGTCATTCGGGCTGCTGAAATCAGTTATCACATCGACGGTGATTTCACACATTTGTCCTACTTTCTCTTCTAAGGTCATTTTCTTCAGAAGAGATTCCACTTTCTTTTCAATCCGGGCATCCGAAGGAATCGCCGGTTGCACTTGGGCACATACGGTTGTTGACATGCTGAGAGACAATACAGTTGTTGCTAATATATTCTTCATACTACTACTCAAAGTTATTCGTTTACCAATGATCTGTTCTGAACGGAATGACAGGCATTCCGCGATGATTCTTCAAATTGCCAGGCTGGAAATTATGAAAGCAATAACGCACAGCTACCGGATGTTTCACTTTATCCGAGTGTACCCGGATGGTTTTCTTATCGGTAATGAGAACGGCTACGGCCGGATGAAACACTTTGTCTGCTCCAGCTATTTCGAAACCTTCTATGTCCTTCCACGGACTCAGTCCTTCGTCTGCATGATGGAAAGTCAGTTCCACTGTGTCATCTTGTATGCTCATGCTCCGATAAGAGGGATATTCGCAGGCAATGCTTCCATACTGATAGGTCTTGTTCAGTGCAAGATAAGCCAACCGTTTGCCCACTTCCTCTTTCTGGCAGGGATGGATTTGCGGCTTCTCGTAGTCATAGACCAAGTCGTTGGTACATACCATACCGCTGTTGGGGATGATAGAAGCTGCCCGGAACTGTGCTTCGCGTAACAATGCCCCGCTGATGCCTTCACCATAATCGTAGGGAGCGATTTCCACCAGATAGAAAGGAAGTTCTCCCTGTCCCCATTCTTTGCGCCAAAGCCCGACCATGGTTTGTAGGCGTTCGGCATACGTCTTTTCTTTGCCCACGTTCGATTCTCCCTGATACCAAAGGAATCCGCGGATGGTATAGCGTTGAAGAGGTTTCAGCATACCGTTGTACATGACTGTCGGTGTGTAGTAGTTCCATTCTGCTCCCTTTTCCGGTTTCTTGATTTCCTTTGTCAAGTCCACGTCCCGATAACCTTCCACCACCTCGCGAGGCAGCCAACCTTCTACCCGCGAGCCGCCCCAGGCACACGAGATAATGCCTACCGGCACACGAAGCACCCGGTTCAACATTCGGGCAAAGCTGAAAGCGGCGGCACTGAAATAAGGAGCATTGAAAGGATTGCTTTCTTTCCAACTGCCCGCTACATGCTCTTGGGGAGTCAATGCACCGGTCTTGGGAATAGTAGCCATACGGATAGCGTTCCATTCGCCGGAGGTGGCTATCGTTTCGTTGGCATGTTCTACCGGACAATTCCAAAATCCGTTCAACGGCATTTCCATATTCGACTGGCCGGAGCAGAACCATACTTCCCCCATCAGTATGTTTTGGATGCGAGTCACCTCGCCATCCGAAAACTCGATGCTGTGCGGAGTGAAATCGGCGGCAGGAGTCTGTATGCTCACCTGCCATTTTCCCTCGGCATCGGAGTGGGCGGTTATCGTCCGGTTATTCCATGAAGGCGTTACGCTGACCGTAGTGTTCGGGGTTGCCTTGCCCCACAGGTTCACTTCTGTCTTTTGTTGCAATACCGCATGGTCGCTCAGAATTTCGGGCAACACCACTTTGGCCGACAAGCGTTCCCCGACGAGGGACAGCAAACAAAGCATGATGATTATTCTTTTCATATTCTTTCGATGTTTAAAATAGTGCTCAAAAATAACGAAAAATTGGCGGTTTTCAAACAAATCTTTCCATTATTTCCATACACATCCGTCCGTTGTGATAAGGACATTTCCAGAATCCCGCTTTGTCTTCATGGCGGTTCACACTGCCGTCGGCGCGGAGGCTCCAGTACCATTCGCCATTCTCACGGTCTATCAAGTGGCGTTTGACGAACTCCCAACACTGTACGGCACGAGACAAAGACAACCTGTCGTCAAAATGCTGGTATAAATTGATATAGCCCACAATGGTCTCTGCCTGTACCCACCAATGGCGTTCGGCGTCTATCGAAGCCGTGTCCACATGCTGCTCGTATATCATGCCTGCGCCTGGCAGGAAGCCTTCGGTTGCCGCTTTGGCAATGTCAACGACGCGAGGCTCTACTTCGTCCAACAGTGCTTTGTCGCCCAGCACTAAGGCGGCTTCGTGAAGAAGCCAGGACGCTTCAATGTCGTGTCCGTAGGAGATGATGCGGTATTGGCTCTCCCAGTCGTCATTGAAGAAGAGTTGCAGATGCGATGTCTCCGTGTCCAGTATGCGGTCGATGAACAAGCGGACGAGGTTGTGCAACTGACGTTTCAGACGCTCGTCCTTCCATACCCTGAACAGGTTGGTGTACGGCTCCAGGATGTGCAGATGGGTATTCATGGTCTTGCGCTCGTTGGCATCCTTGTCGCTGAGGCGCATATCGGCCATCTCTTCCCATTCGCGGGTCAGCGCTTCACAATATCCGTTTTTCTTTTGGTCGAAGCTGTGCGCCTCGATGTCGTGAAACAGACGGATGGCATATTCCAATGCTTCGCTGTCGCCCGTGGCACGATGGTATTCGCTGAGCCCGTAGATGGCAAATCCGATGGCATAGATTTGCTTCTTGGTCTCTAGCGGACGCCCTTCGGCACTGACGCTCCAATAGATTCCTCCAAACTCCTTGTCGTAGAACCGGTCGATGATTTCACGTTTGGCACGGGTGGCGGTTTCCAGATATTCGGGTTTGTGCAACAGACGATAGGCCGAAGAGAAAGTCCAAAGAATACGTGCGTTCAAGATGGCTCCTTTCTCGGCTTCGGGCATCAATACCTCCTGTCCGTTGATGCGGCCATAGAATCCGCCATGTTGTACGTCTGTCATTTTATCCATCCAATAGGGAAGGATGTTGGTGGTAAGTATTTCCTCCACCTCTTTCTTGAGTTGAAATATCGTTGTTTCCATTCTCTTTTTCATTATCATATTAATTTCTTCTTCGTTCTTCCAGCTCTTCCGTGATTTCCTTCATTTTCTTCTCGGACAGCGGATAGAGACTGATGAACGCGACACTCAGCACGGTTCCCACGGCAGGCAGGAAACTCAGAAACATTTTAATGCCTTGAATGGCCTGCTCGTTTTGCACGGCATTGGCCCGGAAACCGAAATAGGCAAGCAACCAGCCTGTAACGGCACTACCGATGGCCCAACCGAACTTCTGGCTCATGGACGATGACGAGAAGATAAGCCCCGTGGCGCGGTTGCCTGTCTTCAGTTCCGAGTAGTCCGCACAATCGGCATACATGCTCCAAAGCAACGGGAAAATGCTGCCTGCACAAATGCTGATAAGTATCTGGAAGATGAATATCAGTGCGATGTCGTCGCGGTCGAGCCAGTAGAACACGATGCTGAGCAGCGTGGCGCATATCATGGACCACATATAGGTCCTTTTCTTTCCGATGCGGTTGCTCACCGGGGCGGCAAGCATCACGCCGATGATATTGGCGGCTTGCCCGACGGCCAGATAAAGCCCGCTCAGCACAAAGGACAGTCCGAACAGGGAAACCGTTTCATGGTTCTCTTCGACGATGAAATATTTGAAATAGTACACCGTGGCACCGTCGCGGATGGAGTTGAACACCAGGGCGGCAATGCCCGCGCCCAGCAATATCCACCAAGGGCGGTTGTGAAACAAGTCCTTCAAGTCTTCTTTTAACGAGTTCTGCACCTCCTTTATCGGTTTCACCCGTTCGCGGGTTAGGGCGAAACAGCCATAAAACAAAGCGGCGCACGCCACGGCTATCACCACCACCGCCATCATCCAGCCGTATTGTTCGCTATGCCCCCGGCTGAATGAATTCACCATGGGCATGAAGAGCAACAGGGCGATGAAGCTGCCCAAGTAGGCGAACAGCATGCGATAGACGGCCAGCAGGTTGCGGTCGTGCGGCTCGGCACTGATGACTCCCAGCAGGGAGGCGTAGGGCACATTGATGGCAGAATAGACCATCATCATCAGTGAGTAAGTGACATAGGCATAGATGATTTTGGCGGTCAGGCTCCATTGCGGAGTGGTAAACGTAAGGATGCCGATGAGCGCGAACGGCACGGCAAGAGACAGCAGGTAGGGACGAAACTTGCCCCAGCGCGAATGGGTGCGGTCTGCCAAGATGCCGACTACGGGATCGAAGGCGGAATCCCATACTCGGGTGACCAGGAACATGGTGCCTACCGCGGCGGCAGGCATTCCGAACACGTCGGTATAAAATATCATGAGATAGGAACCGAAGAGCTTCCAGAACATGGACGAGGCCATGTCTCCCAGTCCGTAACCTATCTTTTCTTTGAGCATTATCATGATGATTCGATTTTTGTGGATGATTACCGGCGTCGATAGTGCTTCTTCCGAAGAAAAAGCGCTATTGACTGAGTAAACAGTGCTTCTTCTGAAGAAAAAGCACTATCGACGATTGTCTGCGGTGTTTGTCGGGTGTTTTTTATTCCCGCATCAACCGAAGGTTCTTTTCTATCTGTTTTTTCAAGGTCTCTACCGAAGCCGATGAACAGAATCCGTCTTGGGGCGTGTTCATGCAATAGTCCACCAACTGCTCGACGGTAGAAGTCGCCACATGCATACGGGTATCGCTGGAAGCATAATAGATGAACACTTTTCCATCCTCGTCTGCAATCCATCCGTTGGTGAACAGCACGTTGGATACATCGCCTACGCGTTCCTCGCCTTCGGGTACCATGAAAGCGCCTGCGGGTGAGGCTATCACACGGGTGGGATCGTCCAAGGCGGTCATGTACATATACAACACATAGCGCAAACCTGCGGCGCAACCGCGCACGCCGTGCGCCAGATGCAGCCAGCCTTGGGGAGTCTTGATGGGATGGGGACCTTCGCCGTTCTTCACTTCCTTGATGGTGTGATAATAGCGTTGGTCGATGATGGTTTCCTCGGTTACTTCCGCATGGGTCATGTCGTCCACCAACGCCCAGCCGATTCCACCTCCGCTTCCTGCATCGATGAATCCGTCTTGCGGGCGGGTATATAGGGCGTACTTGCCGTTCACAAATTCGGGATGCAGCACCACGTTGCGCTGTTGGCTGCGCGTCTTCAGGTCGGGCAGACGCTCCCAATTCTTCAAGTCCTTGGTACGGGCGATGGCGGCAGTGGCGGTAGCCGATGACAAGTCGCCTGCCGGAGCGGACGGGTCGTGGCGTTCGGCACAGAAGATGCCGTATATCCAGCCGTCTTCGTGCGCTGTGAGACGCATATCGTAAATGTTGGTGGCAGGAATCACATCTTCGGGCATCGTGACGGGATAGTCCCAGAAGCGGAAGTTGTCAATACCGTTGGGGCTTTCTGCCACGGCGAAGAAAGACTTGCGGTCGGCTCCCTCCACGCGTACCACCAATACATACTTTCCGTTCCACTTGATGGCGCCCGAATTCATGGTAGCATTCATTCCGATGCGTTCCATCAGGAAGGGGTTGGTCTTCTCGTCCAAATCATAACGCCAGAATACGGGCGTGTGTGCGGCGGTCAGTATCGGATGCTTATAACGGGTGATAATGCCATTTCCTTTTTCCTGCGGTTCGTTACGACGTGAGAGCAACACTTCGTGCTCATCGAATAATTGTTTTACTTTATCTTCAAAATTCATATCTTATATTGTTTATTTAAAGGGTTATTATTTCTTTGTTTTCATATCACGGACGAACAACGTGCGCGGGTCGTCATAGAACTTCACGAAGTCATTGGCCGAAGCTTGTCCGGGGTAAGGGGCATAGTAATGGTTGGGGCGTTCGCGTGCGTTGCGCCACACCAATACGTAGCTTATGGGATACTTGCTAATGACTGGCATCAGCGTTTCCGTCCACCAGGTAGAGTCGGGCACGGTTTCATATCCTGTTTCGGTAACGGCGATCGGCTTATCGTGCGATTGTCCTACTTCCGTCAGTATGGTCAGTGCCTTTTCCATATTGTTCAGGTATTCCCGGCGGTCGAACTGGTACGTGTCGAAACCTATCAGGTCGATGATGTCGTCTCCGGGATAGCGTTCCAGATATTCGGCGGTATTGTTTGGTTCCGTTCCCGGCGAATAGGCATAAAGCAAATGCTTCACACCTTTCTGCTGCATGAATTCATAAGTCATGCGCCACAAGGCTTTGTATTCGGTAGCGCTGCACAGGGCCTGTCCCCACCAGAACCAGCTTCCCGTATGTTCGTGCCACGGGCGGAACAGAACGGGCACTTTCCGTCCGTCGCTTGTGGTGAGCGAGTTCATGAAATCGGCGACTATGCCCAACCAGCCCATGAACTTATCATGTTGTGCTCCTCCCGGCAGCACCGATGCCACAACGGTAGAGTCGCTTACATCCCAAGCGTCTTTTCCGGTTACGGGGTTGTCCGCATGCCAGCTGAGCGACACCATGCCACCGCGTTCATACTGCGCAATGATTTCGCGGCGTATGCGTTCTATGGGTACATTGTCCAGGTTCTTGTCGCCGCCCAGTTCAATGCGTCCCAAGTCGAAGGACATCATGGCGGGATAATCTCCGCATACGCTCTTCACATCGCTGCGGTTCTCGTCTCCGTCCCAGCCGATGCCATATACCGGGTCGTCGTGATGACCGAACAGGAAATGGTTCTGCCGAGAAACTTCTTTCAACTCCTTAAGCATCTGCTCCGCTTCGGGAGTACGTTCCGCGGACGCGTTTGGGCCGGTGCAGGCAAGCATTCCTACTACACATATCATACAGATTATTTTATAATAAATATTCTTCATGTTATATTTCCTTTATTTAAAAGAAGGTAATTCGTCGCGTGATAAAACAAAATCCTGCTGCCAAGCATCTTTCCACCAATCTTTATTCGCAAAAGCATGTTCGGTCATTTGAAAGTCCTTATCTGTTACATTCTTTGTCCTATTATAGTCATACCATGGCATAAAGCAACCCCATTTGGCTCCAGCTTTCCATTGATCACTCATTTTCGAAACGCCTCCACATTCACTTAATATGACAATCTTCTTGGGATAAGACTCTGTCAGTTTAAGATACTCCGAAGCCAATTGCGACGCGTCTGTCCAATTATAAATGTCCCTTCCTATAATATCCACATATTCATCTCCTGGATACCAGTCCGGATCATTTCCTTCACTTGTCCAAATCCAAATCAAATTGTTCAATCCTTTTTCTTGGAAAACCTTAAACATTAACCGCCATAATTTTTTATAGGCTTCAGGTCCCTTTGCTCCCCACCAGAACCATCCTCCGGAAGCTTCATGCAAAGGTCGCCAAAGAACAGGTATATTTTTCTTTTGCAGCAACTGAAGACAATAGGCTATTTGATTCAAATCTGCCATCACAACTTTATTTTCATAAGTACCCTCCACTGTAGCGTTTATTATATCAAAATCAGTTTCAGCCTGTCCTTGCCCTTTCCCTGGAGTATAAAAGGCGTACTCTTTGTTGTTCCCTTGATTTTTAGGTACATTCCAATGCCAAGCCGCTGTGACAAGTCCACGTTGTTTCCACCATTTTTCTACAACACTTATGTCTGTATAGTCAATCCAGCTACAAGGCGAAGTGTATAGATGCATATAGTCAAAACCGTTGATTGCCGGATATTTTCCTGTATGTTTATACACCCATTCCGCTTCATTAACATTCCAGTTCACGTTTGCCATAGTCGCAGACAAACTCTTTTTCCCTTGAATTTCATAAAGGTAATTGAAAACCTTTATAGCTTGCTTAGAAGGCGTAGGAGTGCAGAGAATAGGAGTTGATGTTTCTTCCAAGTCTTCTTTGGTAGATAAATTTGCTGCTTCCGAAGTGCAAGAAGAAAGAAAAATAGCTAAAAATGTAAGTATTATATTCGATATTTTTACCATAAATCTATTGATTTTTAATTATTTAAGTTTCGCATGCCTTAGGCATGTTGATAGTTCTTGCTTAGGCAAGCGGCAAAGCCGAGCGAGTTGACGAGTTAACGAGCTATTTGCTTTTACTACTCAAACTCTTTATAACAACTTTAATAAGTATCGGTAGCAGCTTGTCTACTCGTTTACTTGTCAACTCGTTTACTGACAGCAAGTTGAAAACTTGCGAAACTTCAGTTAATTATTCTTTTTCTCGATTCGGATATTGGCAAAACTATGATCTGTGGTCCAGTCCGAGTTGGGCTGCATAATCAAGAAGAGATTGTTCCATCCGGCGTTGATTCCATTGGTAGCCACTTCCGACAGCTCCAACCGAACGGTACACCAGTTGCCATAAGTATTAAAACTTCCGTTGGCAGATGGATTCCAAGCATATTGCCCTCCGTTCAGCTGAATGAGATAACCGAAAGAACCGGAATCGTAGAACGGATTGCCGCTGGCGGAGTTTACTTCGAACTTGAACCAATAGTCCGAAGGATTGGCAGCGGCTTCGGCCGGGATGTTACATCCTCCGCACAACAGGTTGTTCCAACTCCATGCGGCATACGATCCTTTGACGCGGAAATAAGAACCGTTCAATGGAGCGGGTTCGTTAGAACCTTTTCCGGTAGTAATCAGTTCGGTTCCCGCCCAGAAGCCGTAGGCGTCGGGCGTGTCCAGGTTCCAAAGAATACCGGTTGTATTGCGATAAGGAACACTGACTGTCTTTTTCCCTTCTGCACTTTCCCAAGAGAAATCGATTGTAGAGTTATCCGAAGCGTTTTCGGGTATGACAACGGACATATATTGTTCGGTCAATGAATCTACTTTCAATGCCACTCCGTTCATCGTGATGGTGGAGGATTCCTTACCGCCCCCGAATCCATAGAGGTCGAAATAAGCACCGTTTACTTTGATGGAGCTTCCTGGCAGTGCAAACTCATTATACAATCCCGAGATACTGAGTTCGGGAATATTCACCTTAAAGTCCACCGAGGTGTTTCCCAATTCCGTTTCATAGTAAAGCTTGTTGTTCACTTCGCCGGGGATGGTGCGGGGTATCGGAAAATAGGCTGCATGGGCGGTGGCATAGACTTCGCTCAACGCCACCTCTACATCATTCAGCATCACCTTCTTTGCGTGGCTCAGATTCTCGCCGGTCAGCTTAATCATGTCTTCAAAGGCTGCTCCGGTGAGTGGAGCAGTCATTTCTGTATCGTCGGCACGATAAATGGCGGAGATGGATGGAACACCGTTTGAAGTCATTTCGTCATCGTATCCATCATTATAAGTCACTATATCCTGGCAGGAAACCAGCGTTGCTGTGGCAGCGGCAAGCATCAGCCCGCAGACAGCTATATTCAGTCTTTTCATATTCTGTTTATTTTTTGATTGTACGACAATTCTTTTTCTATGTGCTTAGTTCCAGCCCGGGTTGTTGCTGTCAATGGCATCGTTGGTCGAAATCTCGGCCGACGGGATGGGGAAAAGCAAGTGCTTGGTTTCACGGTGTTTGTTCACCGATGCTTCATCGTAGTTGGTTTTAGTACCGTCTTCGTTGGTTCCGCCAATGGAGTTCATGACATCCAGATACAGTCCCCAGCGAATCAAGTCCCAGCGGCGGTCGCCTTCCAATGCCAGTTCCTTGGCACGTTCTTCAAAGATAGCCGAACGTAAAGCGACTTTCGAATCAATGGCACCATTGCCCGAAGTGACAGCCAGATTGGCATTTGAACGGGCGCGGATGGCATTCAGGGCTTTGATGGCTTCGCTATTGACACCGTTGTCCAACTCGCACATAGCTTCGGCATAAATCAGCACGATATCGGCATAGCGCAAGAACGGCCAGTAGGCATCCGAACGCTCTACGGTAGGATCGGTTACATCAGAATACTTGGTGCTGTAGGCCAATGTAGAGCTGCTTACACTGAAGGTGTATTGTACACCGTCGTTGTAGGGAGCCACAGGTTCTGCCACCTTGTTTCCGTTTTCATCATAACCGGTTGCCATGAGTTTGTATTCAGGCGTATTGGGGTAATAATAACCGTAATTGTCGCTGGCTTGATATGAATAGCGGAAACGGTGTTTCACTCCTTTGGTAATACGATAATCCTTGCTGTCGAACAACGCGTACCAATGATAACGGTTGCCGATCCATTGGCCTTGTTGAATCAGACCTTGAGCATTTTCCGTTCCACTGAACCAACGGTGAACGGTATTGCCGTACTCTTCGTCATTGTTCAGGGTTTGCAGCATGAACATGTGTTCTGCCTTATTATAGCTACTGCGTTTCCACAGTTCATCATAAGGAAGCAATTCATAGCTGCCGTACTTTCCGTCCATCACGCCCTTGGCATATTGTGCAGCTTTGGTGTAACAGTCTTTGGTGTCGAAATTTTCATATCCGGCGACTTGTGTCTTTCTGAAAGTCTTGCTCGTGGGGAGAACCAGCACTTTCTCACCGTTATTGAACTCATAGCTGGCACCGGTCTTTACTATCATTTCTTCGCCGGCGGTCATGGAGCCGGAAGCCATCGTGGCATACACCTTGGCCAGTAAACCGGCTGCGGCACCCTGTGCTACATGCCCTTCCTGGAAATCGGCATCCGTATTCTTGTACATCACAGGAATGGCTTCTTCAAGCAAGCGGATGATTTCGGCATATACCTCTGCAATAGGACGGCGGGGCTGTTCATAAGAAGCGCCTTCGCTGATAGCCACATCGAACAACGGGATGTCGCCGTATGCCCTGGTGAGCATGAAGTAGGCAAAAGCCTTGTTGAATTTCAGTTCTCCGATGGCGTTGGCTTTGACCTTTTCATCGGCTCCTGTAATTTGGTTCACATAGTTTAAAGCTACATTGGCACGGTTGATTAAGCTGTAGCAACCTTTCCAAACGGCATCTGCCACTTCGTCTCCCTGAAAGTTTCCGGCTCCCAGGTTGCTGAACGCCCAGTCGGGGCCGCTTGTATAATCACAGTCCATTTCGAGGACACGGGGGAAGTTCTGCCAACGGAACATATCATTGGCCCATTTGCTATATACACCTGTCACCCAAAGGTTCACGGCTGCATTGTCATTGCCTACCTGGTCGGGACCTACGAAAGCGTACGGCTTTTCGGCCAGAAAATCGTCGCAAGATGTAAAACCACCCATTATGGCAGCAGAAAGAGCGACACTAAGAAATATATGGTTGAATTTCATTTTTTTCTTTTTAGTTATTGTTTGCATTTGATGTCTCACAATCAAAAAGTGACCTTCATTCCGATGGAATAAGTCCGGCTGCTCGGATAAGAATAGATATCCACTCCACGACGGGAAGCATCGGAACCGAAGGCGTTTACTTCGGGGTCGAACCAGCTATAGTTCGTAATGGTAAACAAGTTGGTGGCATTGGCATAAATGTTCACGTTCTTGATACCCTTGATAGGATTGGCCCAGTTATAGCCAATACTTAGGTTCTTTAACTTCAGGTAAGATCCGTCTTCCACATACCGGTCGCTGATAAGCATATTGCGTTCGTAGCTTGATACAGCTTTCGGCCATTTGGCGGTTGCGGTTGTCTCAGGAGTCCAACGAGTGTCGTAAGCGGATTGCGGAATGTTGGCTACATTGCCCATTTTCACATCCATCAAGTTACCGTTGAAGATGTCGTTGCCCTGGCTACCTTGTAAGAAGAAGCTCAATGTGAAGTTCTTCCAGGAGAAGTTGTTGGTGATGCCATATACAAAGTCCGGATTCGTGTCGCCGATGATAACACGGTCGGCATCGGTGATGGCAGGATTATCATCGAAATTGCGATACTTTATCTCGCCTATCATTTTCTTTCCTTTGGCGCGAACGGCGGGATCGGGGTCGGCCATCACTTCAGCCAGATTGTCATAAAAGCCGTCTTCTACATAGCCGTATATGGTACCGATGGGGCAACCGTTGCGCTGCAAGAACACCTCGTCGGCCTTATACCACAAGCGGGTAGCGAACTGGTCGGCTTCCAAACCACCGATTTGGTTCTTGTTGAAAGAGATGTTGGCATCAATGTCCCACTTCAACGGTGTCTTTTGCAACACGTAGAATTTACCTGAGATTTCCAGACCTTCATTGGTTACATAGCCACTGTTTACCATCATGTTGGCAAAACCCGTACTCAAAGGTATCTTCACTTCTTGCAACAGGTCGCGGGTTTTCTTGTGGTAATAATCCACCGTCAAATTGATGCGTCCGTTCAGGAAGCCCATATCGAGACCTACATTGTATTGTGCGGTCGTTTCCCAACGTAAGTCATCGGCTACCGGGCCGCGCCAATCCACTTGGGCAAAACCGCTGTTGATGCCACCGGCAAACGGATAGTTGGCAACGCTCAGCATAGGCAGGGTACGATAGCTGCCGATACCTTGATTACCCGTCTCACCATAGCTGACACGGAACTTCAAATTGCTGAATATGTTCAAATCCTTGATAAACTTCTCCTCGCCAATGCGCCATGCAAAGGCACCTGAAAGGAAACCGGCCCATTTGTTAGCAGCGGTAAACTTACTGGAACCGTCGGTACGGTAGGAGGCGGTAAAGATATACTTGTCCAGCAAAGTGTAATTGATACGGCCGAGGAAAGAAGCCAATGCCGCATCACCACGGTCGCTTTGCAGTTTGCCGGGTTTGGTACCGAGGCTCATGTCATAGTCTTGTGTCAAGTCATTGGGAAATCCGGTGGCACTCATTGACTTACTGCCCCAATTGGTCTTTTCTGCGGTGAAACCTGCTACGGCATTGATGCTATGCACTCCGAAAGTCTTGTCAAAAGTGAACAAAGATTCGGTCGTGATTCCCATGTACCAATTGTCCGACTGGCCCGCTTTACCATTGATACCGTTCTGTCCCGATCCTTCTTGGGTTTGCTGACCGAAGTAAGTACCGCGATTGTTGTTGGTATAACTGATACCTAAATTCTGACGGAATTTCAAGAACGGGAACAACTTGATTTCTGCATACGATGACGTGAATACATTGATAGCCTTCAGGTGGTCCTTTGTATCATTGATGTAAGCGTATGGATTGGATGCCAGCCAGCTCAATTCATCATTGGTTGTCTGGTCCATGTGTGTCGGGTCGTAATTAGGCGGGAAAATCAATGACGAACGAATTACACCATAGTCATTGGCGTTTGTTTTGCTGAAATCGGTTTCGGTGTGGGTAAAGTTTATGTTCATTCCCATTTCCAGCCATTTGTATATTTTGCGACCGATGTTGGCACGCAGCGCATAACGGGTAAAACCGGATTCTTTGATAATACCGTCCTGATTCAGGAAGTTACCAGAGAAAGCATGCCATCCTTTTTCCGAACCGCCGCTTACACTCAAGTTGTATTCTTGCGAAAATCCGTTCTGATAAATCAGGTCTTGCCAGTCGGCTCCTCCCACCCAAGTCTGGTTGCCGTATTCATCGGTATAATAACCCGGATTACGGTAATCTTCAGGAGAAGGCAGGTATTTGCCGTTTTCATAATCCAGTGTCCCGTTGGGCAATGAAGGATAGCTCCACATTCCGGGATAAGACAGTTGGGCATAAGGCTTGCCATCGTATTTGTAGCTGTTCTTGTCCTGTTCGTTTAGATAGCTGGCGTAAGTCGCAGCATCAAGCACCTTCACTTTTTTGGCTATGTGTGAAAAAGAAAAATTACTTGAAAATTCCACTTGCTCATAACCTGACTCACCACGTTTGGTCGTGATAATCACCACACCATTGGCACCACGTGAACCATAGATGGCTGTGGCGGAAGCATCCTTCAACACTTCAATGCTTTGAATGTCGTGTGGATTGATGAACGACAAAGGGTTTGAAGTATTATTGTTGTTCTGATTGGCATCGCTGGACGGAGTGGAACCGGCGTCAAAAGGAACTCCGTCCACTATGAACAAAGGCTGCGAACTGGTAGAGAATGAGTTGGTTCCGCGTACCTGAATGCTTACTCCACCACCGGGAGCACCATCAGCGGCATTGATCTGTACACCAGCTATCTTACCGGCCATGCCTTGGCTTAAGTCAGTCGGATTTCCTTTCATCAGGTCTTCGCTCTTGATCTGAGATACCGCACCGGATAAATCTCTCTTCTTCATCGTACCATATCCCACCACTACCACTTCATTCAATAATTCCGCGTCATCTTTGAGCGTAACCGTAAGTTGGGTTTCGTTTCCTTTTAAAGTTACCTCTTGAGATTGATATCCGATAAAACTGACGGTCAGTACGGCTTTTGCAGGCACTTCCAAGGTGAACTTACCGTCAATGTCGGTGATGGTTCCGTTGGTTGTCCCTTTCTGTGTTACAGTGGCACCGATTACCGGTTCACCGTTTTGGTCAACCACGATACCGGTAATCTTCTTGTTTTGTTGTACAATATCGATGGCATCTGCTGCAACGGCGTAAGCCTGCTGTACATTGCCCAATAAAAATGCGGCACAAGCACTGGTGACTAACATGCCTTTTTGAATATTTCTTTTCATATTGTGTCTTTATATAAAATTAAATGTTTCTTGTTTATAATCCCATTTGCGCCCACAGCCATTGGCTCCATTGTTCGTATTGCTCCTGGTACCAGTAGTGTCCGGTTTCCAGATAGGGGTGAAGTTCCTTGGGGGCGGTGATACTGTTGTAAGCGGCGTATGTGGAAGTAGGAGGGCACACATCGTCGTTGTATCCCCAACTGAACCAGCCGGGCACCGTAATACGGCGGGCAAAGTTGACCATGTCATAGTAATCTGCCGTTTGGATTCGTTGCGGGGTAGGATTCGGGAAATAGTAGAAATAATGCGGCCAGCCTCCGGCTACCTTCTGCAAGTGTGCCCGATGGTCGCACATGGCAGGATGAATGGCGGCATAGAACGTAACCCGTTTGTCTAATGCGGCTGTAACTATAGACAACGCACCGCCCTGGCTTGAACCGGTTACACCCAAGGTTTTGCCGTTGTATTGGGGAAGAGAGGCTATGAAATCGACCGCCCGCAGCGCACCCACAAATACACGCTTGTAATAACTGTAGTCACGATTGTCATCATTTTGATACTGATAATTGTAAAGTGCCCCGTATGCCAGCTCGTCATAGACAGACTGTTGCATGGTTACCGGAATGCCATGAATACCGATTTCCAAAGTAATGGCACCTTTGGCAGCTGTTTCCACATCGCCGTAGTAGGGACGCACTCCCGCACCGGGTACACGGAGCAGTGCCGGGTACTTTCCGGAAGCTTTAGGCATGCAGAGAATACCGAAAGTACGCGAGCCTTGACGGATGTTTTGGAAACTGACCTGATAGACATTGACCGTTTCGGTGCAGCGTGACGGTAGCAGTTCCATGGTGGAAGACAAAGGTACCTGGCGGGCTTCTTTCAAAGTGCCTTCCCAAAAGTTGTCAAAGTCGCTTGGGGTTACGGCATGTGCCCGTATGGATTCCGGAGCGTATGCGGCGGTTGCCATGCCGTCGTATGTCTTGTTGCCAACGTATGCCTTCACTTTGCAACGAAGAAAACCGGGAGTGTTCATGCTGCTGCTGACAGTCAGCTTTCCATCCTTCAGTGATACTCCATTTTTCTTTTCTGTGGGATACCACTCAGGGCCTAATTCATAGTCCACTTTCACATCGGGCAATACATTCTGCGCTTTGTACACCTGAATGGTGAAAGTGCTTTTCTCTTTCAGTCGGTACGTCCAGTTCGAATGATTGGGCGAGACCACTACGCGGATTTCATTTCCGCGGATTTGTGCAAACATGGATGCGGTACAAAGGTACAGCATGAAGCCGGCAATCCAAATTTTTCTTATTCTGTTCATAGTATAAATAGTTAAAATTATTGTTTTTTCAGTTGTTGGTTGGCAGTACGGATAATGGCTATAGTGGTACTGTCGGACATAAATACCGAATTCAGACCTTGCTGCTCTTGCGCCGGATCGCCCGTATAGTCATCTCCTCTTTGCCAATATAAGTGCTTGGGTGCAGCCAGTCCGCCCCATGCCCAGAAGTTGCATCCAGCCAGTCCGGCTGATTGCGCGGTACTATCGGTTATTAGGCTGAATATGTATTGATAGTAGGTATCTCGCGCTTGTGTGGTGGATGCTTTGTCAAACCGGAACCCGTCCCTTGGATAACCGAATTCTTCCAAAACCAATGGTTTGCCATATTTTTGTGCTATTTCCAGATGCTCGTCTATGTATTGTTTCGATTGCAACTGCGCTGCCTCTACCTTTTCCGACAAACTGTCTGCCGGTGCCCATCCCCAGTTGTAGGGCCAGATATGAATGTTCATATAGTCAATGTGCTTGTCGGCATGGATTCGCTCGAACAGGGCGAGGTCTTCCTCACAGCCATGTTTGCCCTCGCTACCTGTTGAGACCAGATGATTCCGGTCGAGCGACTTGATTAAACTACTAACTTCAGCCATCCAGATAGCGAAAGCCTCTTTGTTTTCTCCCGAGAACGCACGAGGTTCGTTGCCTATCTGCCATGACATGATTGTGGGGTCTTCCACGTAACTTATGTTTGTATACCTATTGATTCGGGTAATGATATCCTTTACATAGTTGGCAAAAAGTGATTTGGCTTTCTTGTTGTTTGGAAATTCCTTAACATAATCCATGAATGTCGGCCATCCGTCTATGCTTGGAACAGGGGCTTTTCCTTTTCCTGCCCATTCCAGATATTGGCTATATCCGCCGCTCCATTCCCAGGAATTGTTCAGGTAGAGAACTGCCAGCATGTCTCTTTTTTTCATTTCAGAAAGAAGAAAGTCCAGCCCGGCAAGAATGGTATCGTTGTAAACACCCGGTGCTGTCTGGAGCGTAGGCTCTACTTTCGAGGTAATTCCACGGGCACCGTCGCTGCCTACCAGTATTCTTAAATTGTCTATACCTATACTCTTTAAGGAATCCAGTTCATGAACCAAGCGTTCACGGTTTCCTCCTTCACCTTCAGAAGCAAGAATGCCTCCATACCAGAAATTGGCACCGATATATTTATAAGGTTTGCCATTACGGATGAACATTCCATTTTCAATTTGTACAAAGGGAGATGCCTGCTGTTGTGTTTTTGCACAACACGCACCGCAGAATACTGCGGAAAGACATAGTGTTAAAAAGATATTCTTCATATTTAAATTCGGTTTTTAGTTTATTCATTAAATTCAAATTCGGTTTTTTAGTGCTGCAAATATATGAAGAAAGAACCAGATAGGCTTCTTCAATTGATTATCAGACTATCCGTATTGTGTATTTATCAATTTGGGAAGTGTTTTTACACATTTGGGATAGTGTTTGCCTCTATTATCCCATTTGATTTTTATAACTTTGCAGCGTTAAACATAATACTGATATAATGAAAAAGAACTTGCTCCTGATTTTGATGTGTTTTGTCTGTGGGCTTGTATATGCGCACGACGGATTAAACTTCAGAAATATTGATGTGAAGTCCGGGATTTCGGATAATTATGTACAGTCTGTTCTGCGCGACCGGTATGGCTTCATGTGGTTTGCCACGCTCAACGGTCTGAACAGATACGATGGTTATCAGTTCAAGAAATACACAACGACCCAATTAGGGGCTTACAACAATGACATTGAATCTATCGCAGAAGATGCGGCAGGCAATATTTGGATAAAGGGTCCCGTCAGTTATTATATCTACGATCGGGAACAAGATAAATTGGAGAACAAGATACAGCCTGTCTTAAAAAAATATGGAATAACGGGAGAGGTGAGCTATCTTACTGTCGATAAGGATCACAACCTGTGGTGTACCGTGATGAATACGTTGTTCCATTATGATTTTGCAAAGAGTAAGTTGCATACCTTTCAACTGCCTGGAAAGAAAAAAATACAACAGGTTGTTTGTCGGCGTTCGTGCGCCTATTTGCTCTTCTCGAATGGAGAAATAGCCCGCATCGATTCAAAGTTTCAACATATCCGTCCGGAAACACGAAGAACCCTCTCTTCCGGTTTGAAATATAACCTTTATATAGATACGGTGGACAGGCTTTGGTTTTACGCTTCGCATGCTTCGGGCTTGCAATGTTATGATACCAATCAAAAACAATGGATAGATAACGTGGGTAGGCAGGAACTGACAGATGCGTTGATAACTGCCGTAATGGATGACGGGGACGGCAATTTATGGATTGGAACTGATAACAAAGGAGTTTATATCAGTTACAATCAAGACAAGCAATTGGTGCGGATAAACAAGAAATCAAAGAATCCTTTTTCATTGGCCGACAATCATATCAATTGTTTTTTCAAAGACAATCAGAACACCATGTGGGTAGGAATGGGCAAACAGGGAGTATCTTTTGCCGCTTTGGATAAAATAGCCTTCAACACTTGTTTCTTGCCGGAACAGGAAGACGTGAAATGCTTGCAGGAAGACAAGGAAGGAAACCTGTGGATGGGGTTCGATGGAGAGGGGCTAATCCGACAGGATGCGGGCAAGGCCTCTTATACGCGCTTTAAAATGGAAAAACACTCCATCCCTTCCGATTTGATTATTTGTTCGTGTCTGGATGCCAAGGGCAGGCTTTGGTTCGGAACTTATGGAGGAGGAGCTTTTTATGAACAAGGAGGAACGTTCACTCCCTTGCGTAATGACGCTCCCGCTTCATTGAAAGACATCCGACGCATAGCGGCAGATGCGAACGGAACCATTTGGTTCGGTACGTTTATACAAGGATTGTATGCCATGGATGCCGATGGGCACTTTACCGCCTATACGATGAATTCTTCCTGCCTCCAAACGAGCAGTATCATGGATCTGGCTTATTCGGGAGGACGTAACCTGTATGTCGGAACCAGCAGCGGACTTTATTGCATGGATATCTATACGCGAAAGATGGTTCCCCTAACAGGGAATAAAGCTGGGACTCAGTCCTTGCCCGATTCTTATATCACCTGTCTGTTTTATGACAGTCGCGGATTATTGTGGATTGGTACTCGTACCGGAATGACTGTTTTTGACGAGAAAAAGGATGAAATGATACACCTTTCTATCAAAGACGGGCTGTCGCACCAGTGCATTCGTGCCGTGACGGAAGACAAGTATAAGAACATTTGGGTGGCGACCGATCATGGAATAACAAATATTTTGGTGGCGGCTTCTCCGACGGGAAAGTCTTCATCCTACTTGTGTTATCCCTATTTTGAAGAAGACGGTATTGGCGATATGACTTTTAACACACATTCCATTACCTGCACCAGGCAAGGGGAAATCCTGATGGGAGGCATTGGCGGATATTTGAAAATAACTCCCCTGCCAACCGACTTCTACAATCGTTCCGGGAGTCATGTTGTATTTACCGGCTTGCTGTTGGCGAATCAGAGAATGGAAGTCGGTTCCCGTACTTCCAACGGACGCATCCTGCTCCCCAAGAACATTCAGCTATTGAAGGAGATAACCATAGACTATTCCGATAGAAATTTTGCGCTGGAGGTATCGTCCATGGATTATCTGAATCGGCACAAGCAGCAATTTGTCTATCGCTTGGGAGAACAGGAGGAATGGGTGAAGCTGGAGGGAAACCGCATTCATTTCAACCATTTGTCTTACGGGACTTACCGATTGCAAGTAAAAGTGTATGAGCCTAACGGATACGACAATCCTGTATCTTCTTTACTTATTCACGTCCGTCCTCCGTTTTGGCTTTCGTTGCCGGCGTATGGGTGTTATGCGCTGATGGTCATTTCTCTTTTCCTTCTTATATTAAGGAATACCCAAAGAAAGCACAAACGCTTGATGGAACAACAAAAGCATGAGATGGAGATAACGCAACAGCATGAAATGGATGAGGCGAAGATGCGTTTCTTCACCAATGTCAGTCACGACCTTCGTACTCCGCTGGCTTTGATTATCACTCCGCTCGAAAAGCTGCTGGCTTCGGAGTCGGCACGAAACCTGAAAGCAGACTTGGAGCTGATTCATCGCAATGCGGTGGCTTTACTGAACGAGGTAAATCAGTTGCTTGACTTCCGAAAACTGGATAAGCAGAAAGCCCAACTCTCTCTTTCATACGGCAACCTGTCGGATTTTGTCAAAGAGACTTGCGATTCCTTCAAGGAACTGTCTCTTAAAAACGGCATACAGTTGGAGTTGAACCTGATGGAAGCCGATATCAGTATGTCCTTTGACCGAAACAAGATGCAGCGCATTTTGCTCAACCTTCTGTCCAATGCCGTCAAGTACAATCGGAAAGACGGAAGCGTGGTGGTTACGGTCGATAAAATACGTGTGTCGGAAAAAGAACATGTACGCATACAAGTGGCTGATACAGGCATTGGCATCAAGGACGAGAACAAGGAAAAAGTGTTCGACCGTTTCTTCCAGGAACAGCACGCCGCCACAACGTATGTAGGCAGCGGCATCGGATTGCATATCGTTAAAGAATACGTGACCTTGCACCAAGGTACCATCCGGATAACCGATAATCTGCCGCAAGGAAGCATCTTTGTCATTACCTTGCCTGTCGTGGGCGGGACGAATGAGGAAAGGCAGCTTTACCACGGCTCCCACGAGGAAGGCATATCGGTTCTTGTGGTGGAGGACAACGACGATTTCCGCCATTTCCTGGTGGGATGCCTGAAAGAACACTATCAGGTGTTCGAGGCTTCTAACGGCAAGGAAGCACTTGAGATCCTGTCGCAGCAGTCTGTACAAATGGTAATCAGCGACGTGATGATGCCTGTCATGGACGGACTGGAATTATGCCATGCCGTCAAGACGGACATCCGGTTCTCGCACATCCCCGTCATTCTGCTGACCGCCCGCACCGCCGAAGAACATGTGTTGGGCGGATTGCGCGAAGGAGCCGACGACTACATCACCAAGCCCTTCAACCTCGACATCCTATTGTTGCGGATTCAGAAGTTGCTGAAATGGACACAGAGCAACCATGAAAAGTTCGGCAAGATGGAGGTATCTCCATCCGAAATAACGATTAGCAGCTTGGACGAACAGCTGATAGAAAAGGCTATCCGCATTGTGGAAGAAAATATGGATAACTCAGAGTTTTCCGTTGAGGAACTCAGCGCGCAGATAGGTATTAGCCGGAGTGGTCTATATAAGAAGTTGATGTCTATTACGGGGAAGTCTCCTTTGGAGTTTATGAGAATCTTACGTCTTAAACGCGGAAAACAGTTATTGGAGCAGAGTCAACTCAGTATCTCTCAAATAGCTTATCAGGTGGGGCTGTCTCCCAAGCAGTTTGCCAAGTACTTTAAGGAAGAATATGGATGTCTGCCATCAGAATATAATTCATTGCTGTCCGGTAAGACTTAACACCACAACACGACACTTTGGAGCAAGGCTCCAAACTATATTTGCATTTCTAACCGCTCAAAACTGCGAGTTGAACGCACAAGGAAATCTTTGGCGCGAAATTCTCGAGTTTTGAGCGGTTTTTGTTATGTTGTTTATACTCAATGAGTTATTAGAATTGAGACGTTGAGGCGCGAATTGTCGCAACGTAAAAACGCTACATTTTATTGCAAAAGGACAACTTTTGCACTCAGACTGTAGTCCTTTTGCCTTCCAACTGTAGCCCTTTTGAGTTGTAAAAGGACTACATTTGCAGGGCAAAGAAGGCTTGAATGAGCAGTAGGGTAGGGCTGATCGCTGAAAAAACCATCAAAAACCGCTCTCTAAATCTCTATAATCAGATTTTTATTTGTAACACTTTTTTACTGCTTGTACAATATTTACATCCACCTCATAACCTCCTATGGGACATCTCTACACCACAACGCCTCAACTTCTTTTAAACGACAATAGTGACAATGTTCAACAATATAACAACACAACAACACCTCAACACAAAAACGCATCAACGCCTCAAATTGCGCAATACTTTATATGGAAGAAAAAACTTGTGACTGCCTTGTTTATGCATAGTTTGTCCAAAACGTTATAGCTTTTGTCCGATTTGTTAAGGTTCTCATCCACTATTCTTCCTAATTTTGCAAGCGCAATCAGCTAATAACTTCACCAAAAATAAAAACCTAATTAATTATGAAGAATTTCAACCTATTTACATTCTTAGGCATTGTCCTATTGTCGTTGTTTGTAACTTGATATATAAATACGACTGATGATTGGATGAAGATAGCCAAAGATTTTGGACAGCAATAATTATCTTAAGAATTAAGAATCTATATATTTAAATAACATGACTAACAAATTATTTAATCTTGTCAGCCCCAAACTACTGATGTTGGGAATGACGATGACCGCTCTAATAACGCCAACCCAAATTCTGGCTCAAAGCCAGAAGACTGTGACGGGAATAGTGCTTGACGAAAATGGTGAGCCACTTATGGGTGCTACTGTTAAAGTGCCTGGCACATCACATGGAACTGTTACCGACCTTGATGGTCATTTCTCAGTAAGTGTACCTACTAATGTAAAGCAAGTAAATATTTCTTATTTAGGTTACAAGGTGTCTTCTGCCAAAGTAGGTACTGGAAACATCTCTATACGTCTTATTCCTGACAACAAGAGCATCAATGAGGTCGTTGTTGTGGGCTACGGAACACAAAAGAAAGCTAACCTGACTGGTTCAGTCGCTTCTGTATCGAGCAAAGAGATTAGTTCTATTCCAGTAGCCAACACAGCTGCATTACTTCAGGGTCGCTTGCCAGGCGTAACGCTTACAAGCAATGGTGGTCAGGCTGGTGCCGATTCACCAGAGATTAGAATTCGTGGTGTGGGTACCTTTGGCAACAATAATCCTATGCTGCTCATTGATGGTGTTGAGGCTCCCATTGGACAGTTGGCAGAGCTGGCACCTGGTGACATTGACAATATCTCCGTTCTTAAGGACGCTGCATCTGCTGCTATCTATGGTGTGCGTGCGGCTAATGGCGTAATTCTTGTCACTACCAAACGTGGTGGTGAAACTGCGCCAAGCATCAACTATAACGGCAGCTACTCCATACAGTCGGCTACCGTTAAGCCCCATTATGTCAATTCTTATGAGTGGGCAAAGATGTACAACGAGTCGAACAATACACAGACCTACACTCAGGAGATGTTGGATAAACTGCGCGATGGCTCCGACCCCGACCATTTTGCAAACACTGACTGGTGGGATGCTCTTTTCCGCACTGCTCCAATGACGCAGCATAGTCTGTCTGTAAGTGGTGGTAGCAAGAATGCCCATTATATGATGTCTATTGGCTACTTAAAGCAGGATGGTATAATGGAGCATACTGGCTATGAGCGTTTCAACTTCCGCTCCAATTCTGATGCTCAGTTCGGACGATTCAAGATAGGACTGAATCTCTCTGGCTCGAAAGAAAACATCACAGCCAATGGTGGCATGGGCGGTGATAACGGATTGATGCGCTCACTTACATGGTTCACCCGCCCCACCGTACCAGTGATGTATTCCAATGGACACTATGGTAATCAAGACGGATCTGACATCAGTTTCTCAAAGTTCAAGAATCCAATTGAGGCAATGTCGCAGGTGCACAACAAGCAAAACGGTTGGCGCTTCGACGGTAATGTATACGGTGAAGTTGATCTCATTAAGGGATTGAAGTTCCGTAGCAGTCTGGCTTACAAGCTGTACATCTACAATGCTTCATGGTATAACAAACGCTCACGCAAGTACAATGCCGAAGGCAATCTCATCTATAAGAGTGATGAAAACTCGCTCACAGCCAACCATAAGATAGATTACGGTTATCTCAATGAGAATATACTTACTTACAATCAGCGTTTCGGTCTTCACCATGTGAATGTCCTGCTCGGCCATTCTATTCAGGAGAATCATGATGGATCAATCAACGGCAGCAAGCAAGGTTTTGCCACTGACAACCTATACCAGCTCGATTCCGGTACACGCAACCCTCAGTCATGGGGCAACGCTACGGAATATTCGTTGCAGTCGTTCTTCGGTCGCGTAGGCTATAATTACGACGACCGCTATATGGTTGAGTTCAATATCCGTCACGACGGTTCTTCACGTATGCCGAAGTCGCATCGTTATGCTACCTTCCCCTCTATTTCTGGAGGTTGGGTTATTACAAATGAGAAGTTCTTCCCTGAGAACAAGATAATGAACTATCTTAAGCTGCGTGCCTCTTGGGGTAAGTTGGGTAATCAGGAAATTGGCGACTACGCTTATGAGCCAACAATGGCAGCCAACTACAACTACTATTTCGGCAATACTTCGTCAATTGGTATGGCAGAGAACATGGTGGCTAACAGCGACATACGTTGGGAAACCACTACAATGACTGACATCGGTTTGGATGCCGCTTTCTGGGGCAGCCGCATCTCGTTAACGTTTGACTACTTCAACAAGATGACCTCCGACATCCTCATGCAGCTCTCTATGCCCACCACCTTCCTTGGTACGCTCGCAGCACCGACACAGAATGCAGGAAAGGTAAGAAACCGCGGTATCGAACTCTCGGCTAACTATCAGGACCACGCTGGTGACTTTACATGGCAAGTGGGCGGAAGTATGTCTACCGTGCAGAACAAAATCATCGATAACCATGGCATCGATAATATCTCTGGCAATACCATCAACCGTGAGGGCAACCCCATCGGCTCGTATTATGGACTGCGCGCAATAGGTATCTATCGCACGGAGGAAGACTTGAAGCGCACCAACTCCAAGGGAGAGATAATCAAGCCAAATGGTTTGGACCCACAGCTCGGCGACATCATGTACGACGATGTGAACGATGATGGCAAGATTGATGATGGCGATCGTGTGATAATAGGCAATCCATTCCCGAAACTTACATATTCAATCAATGCCGCTCTCACTTGGCGCCATCTTGATTTCTCAATGCTTTGGCAAGGTGTGAGTGGTGTTGACCGCTTCAACTGGGAACAGGCCACCATCACTAATGGAGGAAATATGACTACACGTTGGCTCGACCGATGGAGCACGGACAACCCCAATGGTAGCATGCCGCGTCTTGGCAACAACTTCAACGAACGCTATTCTACGTTCTGGCTTGACAATGCTAGCTATTTGCGTCTAAAGAACGTTGAGCTGGGTTACACATTCGATATGCCGTTGCTTCGTCAGGCAGGCATTAGACAAGCACGCATATACCTCCAAGCCACCAACCTGCTTACCCTTACCTCACTTGAAAACAAAGATCCGGAGAAGGCAAGCGGTGACATGCGTGGCGACATCCACCCCAACACCAAGTCTATCTCCTTCGGTGTGAACATTAACTTCTAAAAATAAAGACAACATGAAACGCTATAATATTTTCATCATTGCAACGCTCCTCTTTGGAGCTGTGCTCAACACAGGATGCTCTGACGACTTCCTGCAGAAATCCTCACTGTCTGCTTCTTCGTCGGGTAACTTCTGGCAGACGGCTGACGATGCCTATGAGGGCCTGACCGCTGTCTACGATGCCATGCAGAATCCATTCCTCTACAACGATGCTACCAATCAAAGCAAATGGGACGGCTGCGGACCACTCAACATGGACTGTATGACCGATAACGGTGGCCGCTTCAACTGGTCGGGATGGATGAACGGCTGGGATATTGCCAACGGAATACACTCCAGTTCTTCGCGTCTCGTAGAACAGTGGTGGATTGCCAACTATGAAGCTATCAAGAGGTGCAATTCGTTTATTGCCAATGTCGGACGCACCAGTCTTGATGATGCCTCTAAAGAGCAATATTCTGCAGAGGTTAAGGTGATAAGAGCGCTGATGTATCTCAATCTCACCATGACCTACCACGATGTGCCGTTTATCACAGCTCCACAAAGCATGAGCGAGGCTTACACACCTAAGACAGATAGAGCTACCATTGTCAAGGCCATTGTAGAAGACTTGAAGGCTGCTGCAGAAATTCTGCCCGTTAATGCGCCCGAAACCAATCGTATCACGCGTGGAGCTGCGCTGAGCATCCTCGGCCGTACAGCGCTCTACAATGATATGTGGGATGAGGCAATTGATGCCTATCATAAAGTGATAGCTCTTGGCAAGTATCGCCTTTTTGACGATTACACCCAACTCTTCACCGAGGCTAATGAGAATTGTCCGGAGATTATCATGTCTGTAAGCTATCAGGGTCCTGGCAAGAATGAAGGATGTGGTTTGGGTGGACATTGGGGTGCTCCGCTTGAAGCCTTGAATGGTACGATTGACCTGGCAGATGCTTTTTATATGACCGATGGCAAGCCCTGCCCAGACAAACGAGTAATTGACTTCTATGCTGATGGTTCGCCCAACTACTGGGACAATGTAAACACACAACGCTATGAGAATCGCGACCCACGACTGAAAGCCACGCTCTTTGTGCCTGGTATGTCGTGGAATGGCAATTCCAGCCTCTATGGCGGTTCTGCCAACTCTTACTCTACCATTTATGTGATGAAGTATTTCAACCCCGCACTCTCAAGCTCCGACTCTTGGGACTCTGGTCAGGACTTCTATATCGTCCGCTATGCCGAGGTTTTGCTCTCGTTGGCTGAAGCTGAGATAGAAAAAGGAACCAACTTTGATGAGGCTGTACGTCTAATCGATCAGGTGCGTGAACGTGCCAAGATGCCAAGTGTGGAGAGCGTGGAAGGCACTGGCCTTTCGCAGGAACAACTGAGAGAAATCGTACGTCATGAACGTCGCGTAGAAACAGCTTTCGAGGGACTGCGATTGTTTGACATCTATCGTTGGCATACACTCAAGGATGCTGTAGACCGAGTAAATAACGAGGCCAAAACATATAAATTCCCGTATGAATACCGCAACTATCGTGGCGAAAAGGAGTATGTGTGGCCCATCCCACAACCTGACATCGACTCCAATCCAAGTCTTGTACAAAACGATTTGTGGAAATGATTCTAAAACATATTAATATGAAAATATCTCATATACTTCCAATCCTGGGAATGGCCCTTTTCTGCCAATGTCACGAATCGTACGCCGAGGGAACACCGGCAGAATCTCAGAAACCCACAGAGGTGCCAGACAAAGCCACTGATAATAATGCATCGAAGAAAGCCTTGCCCAAAGATGCTGTACCCACGGAATATACCGGTTATCGACTTGTTTGGAACGATGAGTTTAACGTTGATGGACGCCCATCGGACAAGTGGACCTATGAACAGGGCTTTGTAAGAAATAATGAATTGCAATGGTATTGTCCAGACAATGCCTCTGTGAGCGACGGACTGCTAGTGATAGAAGGACGGCAACAGAAGGTAAACAATCCCGACTACAATCCACAATCCACCGACTGGCGCTATTCTCGTAGTGAAGCGCAGTTCACTTCTTCTTGTCTGACAACGCAGAAGAGTTTTAATTTCCGTTATGGACGAATGGAAGTGCGCGCTCGTATACCAGTCGCATGTGGTGCTTGGCCTGCTATCTGGACACTGGGCAACCAAGGAGAGTGGCCTCAGAATGGCGAGATTGATATTATGGAGTACTACATCAAGAACGGTGCTCCATCCATACTTGCTAATGCTTGCTGGGGTTCCGACAAGCGCTATACGGCTACTTGGGACGAAAGTGTCACGCCCTTCACTCATTTCAAGGCAAAGGACGCAGATTGGGAATCGAAGTTCCATATTTGGCGCATGGACTGGGACGAACATTTTATCCGTCTCTATCTTGACGATGAAATGCTGAATGAGGTAGATCTCTCAAAGACTCACAATCAAGGTGTGGATGGCGATCACGACAATCCCTTCTCTAACGCACGTGATGGTTTTGGTCATTACATCTTACTCAACCTTGCCATCGGCAGCAATGGCGGTGAGCCTGACCTGGCGCACTTCCCATTACGCTATGAGGTTGACTATGTGAGAGTATACCAAGCTCAGAAATAATATGCAACGGCAGACTATTTATCGTGGTCTGCCGTTGTGTTTGTTTTTTTTCGAGTAGAGTGTTACTGTATCAAAGAAAATTGCTATTTTTGTATCAATTAAGCAAAATCTTTATCCAATGACACAATTAAAAACCTACTTCTTATACATACATATATTTCTAATTTACATTGTTATGGGATGTCACGTCTTGCAAGCTAAAAGTAGTGAGACGATTATCACCCAGCCTTCTTTTGTCAATTTCAAGCCAAGCAACTCGCCAGTTGTATTATGTATGGCTACCGATCCCGACGGATTGACATGGATGGGTACCGACAAAGGACTCATTGCTTTTGACGGTTATCGCGACTATGCTTTATTCACGGGTACTGAACTTCAGACGCGCATCAATGCGGTACTGCTGGCTGGCGACACTATACTGATAGGTACTGATGGCGGTTTGCGTGTAGCAACGCGTCGTACGCTGAGAATGCTTCCTCCATCGGGCGGTGTACGCTGTGTACGTGCCCTGCTACAGAAAGGTTCGAAGATTGTGGTTGGCGGTGCCGATGGAGTAGATTTATACGACATGCAGACCGGTAAATCGCAAGTTCTTGCACGTCGATTGCCACAAGTTTATTCGTTGCTTGACACGCCCGACGGGCTTTTTGTAGGAACACTGAATGGTTTGTATATCATTCGCAATGGTCGTGTCAGAGCTGTCAACATTGGAAAACTTGCCCAACGTCCGCTAATCAATGCGATGATCCACGCCAAAGGTAAAAACTTCTGGATAGGCACAGAAGGTGCCTTGTTCCTTTATAATGGTCGCTCATTGAAAGAAGTGCCGGCACTACATTCCAATTCTATCAAGGCTCTGTGTCAGGTGAATCGTACCCTCTACATAGGTACAGACAATGGACTATACATGCTTAGCGACGGACAAAATGCTGTGCGCATATCGCAAGACATACGTATCACGAATTCGTTAGCGAGCAATATAGTATGGGCACTGGCTAAAGACCAATGGAACAACCTTCTTGTTGGTACCGACCGTGGACTATCTGTGCATCGTGCTCATGAGCCATTTCATAGTTGGAGTCTTTCTGCCATCACGGGCAGAGGCGACGGCAATACGTTTGGAACCTTGCTGATTGATGCTGATGGAACGACCCTGTGGGCTGGCGGTGACAACGGACTGATTAGCATGCAATATAGTGCAGATGGGTGGAAAGCATCGAAGTGGTATCGACAGGGCGACCCCCAATGGAGCATCTCGCACAATCGTATTCGTAAGTTACATCGTTTGTCTGACGGCACTGTCATTGCCTGCACTGATCATGGTCTCTACATTATCGATTCCCAAAGTTCAATGCCACGCAATGTGTTGCTCACCGATGGCACGGGGCATTACAATGCGACCTGGGCATATGATATTGTTGAAGACCGAAAGGGACGATGCTGGGTCGCTGCCTATGCTGGAGGAATATTTATCATTGACAGTAAACGGTTGCTTGTCAGTCAGGGGTATGTGAAAGCCGATGCCCATCTTGGCTCAACGCTTATAGGTGTTAATGTAAGTAGTCTGGCCATTGATAATAGAGGACGTGTTTGGGCGGCATCTTACAGTGCTGGTATCGACCGTATTGACGTCACGTCATTTCATGTTAGTCATGTGATGAACGAAACGTCCATAGATAAAGTAGTAGCCGATGCAGGTGGCTCAGTATGGGCTACAATGGCAGGCAAAGTGGTACGCTTTAACAATGGCGAACTGAATAATCAACATATATTTGCTATGGTCGACCATAGTATGACCCCCGTGGCGCTTGGTACAGCTGATAACGAACTATGGATAACAGCCAATAATGATGTTTGTATATTGCGCCCTAACGGTACGAGTAGTGCTTTTTCGCTTTCCGGCTTAAACGCATTCTCAATGGTTTCACAAATGTCGTGGACCAATCTTGATGGCAAGTTATGCAAAGGAGTAATGCTCAGTGGGGAAGACGCACTGATGACAGTCTCTACGAATGACTTGACATCTACAAACCACGCTAAACTGAAGCTTACGGGTATTGAGGTGAATGGCAGACTGATGTGTATCAATGACGCACGGAATTATCTTGGTGCCAAAGGAAAACTGACCTTCCGCAGCAATGAGAATAACTTCAAGCTCCTTTTTTCTGACAATCCTCAATCTGGGCAGTTGCCTGCGCGCTACGCCTATAGGATGGAAGGTGTGGGGGATCGTTGGACACTTCTTTCTTCTGAAAGATTACAGGTGTCGTTTAACGGCTTGCCACATGGCACATATAGGCTTTATGTGAGTATAGTGGATGGGCAGGGACAACCTTCTAAGATTATCTACGAATTGATGGTGACTGTGCTTCCTCCGTGGTATCTTACGTGGTGGGCTAAAGCAATTTATTTGCTGTTGTTCTTGGCGTTGGTAGCATGGGGTGTACGCTTTGTGTGGATGCGTCGTGAATTGCGTCGTGAGCGTCAAGCCCGCAACGATGCTATGGAACAAAGTGCAAGACGTGCTGAATTCTTCGCATCGTTGTCAGAGAAACTGAAGATGTCGGCTGGCTCGGTCTTGGCGTCTTCTTGTAATCTTAGGTCTCAACTTCATGGTAAATATGAAGAAGATATCAATATGATACGTCATAATGGCGCTGCTATCTGTCTGATGGCATCCGAGGCGCTCGACTTGCCATTGGCTATGTCCAATAGTTCTGCCAAACCGGTCATGCGACAGCTTGACTTGACTGAATTGTGCCAGTTGGTAGTTGCTGATAGTCATGAGCAAGGATGCGGTATTCGCATGTCCTTCTCCGCAAATATTCCGGCGCTAATGATGGATATGGACGTGGTTGCGATGCTTGGATTGCTGAACGCTATAATGAAGTTCGTCGACGATGATACGCTTGTTCAAGGAAATGCCGTGTTGTATGCAGAAGAGACTGACGGACGTGCTGTACTTCGACTCGACGTGGAGCAGATAACCCTTACACCGGAGAAACTGCGCTATGCATTCAGATCTTACAGTGAGCATTCTTTGGCACTTATCAATGAACGGGCGCGGAAGATGGGTGCTGCAGTGTCGTTTGACGAAGCAGAAAGTGGCCATATTGTCATTATCATAAGAACGGGATACAAGGTGAAGAGTCAGGTCTTATCTACAGCTCATTCAGAACTGTCAAAGGAACTAATTGCTAATATTGAGAATACCGAAGATGCTCAGTCAAAATCATCGGCAGATACTTTCAAGCCTTTTGATGTGAATGATGAGGATGCTGTAATGAAGGAGGTAACAAAGATAATTGAAGAACATCTTGCAGACCCAGACCTCAATGTGCAGTTATTGACCAAACTTACGGGATATGGCACTAAACTTATCTATCGACGAATGAAGGCAGTCACAGGCTATACTCCTGTGAATTATATCCGACAGATGAGAATGCTGCGTGCCGCAGTATTGCTCAAGCAGGGTCGTTTTGCTGTTTCGGAGGTAATGTACATGGTGGGCTTCTCTACGCAGAGCTATTTCTCTAAGTGTTTTAGTCAGACTTACGGTATTTCTCCCACAGAATATTCTCGTAGAAACAGTCAGACGGAAACCATAGGAGCATAATTGTTATGTTTCCTTCATATAAGAGGCTATGACATTCTCGCCGTAGTCTGCGCAAGCTGAATATCAGCAAGTTATAGCTGATTGCGCAGGCTATAACGGGGACGCTATAGCCTCCTATGATTTTACATTTGTCAAGCAAAGTAGTCTATAATGACGGATTATACGAATTTTTTTGCTTAAAAATTTGGGGGTTTCGTATAAATGATGTAACTTTACGCCATAAAATTAAATCTATACATACCACTCGCGTGAGCGTAAGTATCGAAGGCGGTTCTTTTCAGCATTTTATGGAAGGGAGTGTTGTCGTATTTACGTGGATAGTATTAAAAACCCTTGCGGTGGATGCCCTCATTCCCTATTCATTTTGCTTTAAGATCGCCCTCACAATGATAAAAACATTTGTGAGAGATACGTCGTATATATGGCTCAATGCCATTAGCCGAATAACCCTTTAAATACTCATGAAATGAAAAATATGCCTATTACGCTTGACGAACTTCTGGCGAGCCGCGACGCACGCCATGCTATGCAGCAAAAACTGATGGCTGAACACTCGGGAAAGACACTGGTGTGTCTGACGGTGGTTATGCCAGGAAGCGTGAAGCGTAATCAGCAATCGCTCACTGTAGCACGTGCAGCCGTGAAGGCTATGCGAAAGGCATATAATATAAGTGATGACCTATTACCTGAAACTGAATTACTAACCAATGAACTAAAAATTGAAACAAGGGAATGCCTTGTAGAACGCGACCTTAATACGGGCTACGAAGCCTATCTGATTACCCCGCTGCCATTGCTTGAAGCCAAGCGCGTGGCGGTAGATATTGAGGACACACATCCGTTGGGTCGACTCTTCGACATCGACGTGATTGACGCACAAGGCATTCCGGTGTCGCGTGACAGAGTAGGAGGACAGCCACGTCGCTGCCTCGTATGCGACCATGAAGCCAGATATTGCATGCGAATGCGATGGCACACACAAGAGGAAATATGGGCAAGGATAAAGCAGATGACTGACGACTATGCCTTGCAACAGCAAGCTTAAATCTTTACGAATCAAACAACTAACGATTATCATTAACATTTAACAATCCGCATCTTACATTGGAAATAATACAGTTCAATCCAGCCATACCGCGCCAACGTCGCCGCATAGAACAGTTTCTGGGCGACAACGGCTTGCGTCTTGACGATGTAGACTACTACGCCACTCTCGTCGACGAGACGACCGACGAAATAGTAGCCGGTGGTGGACTAAAGGGAGGCGTAATAAAATGCGTGGCAGTGGCTGACGGACACAAGGGTGAGGCTGTAGCCAACCAGATTGTGTCGCACCTGATAGCACAAGCCAACGCCGATGGACATCAATGTGTGAAGCTGTTCACCAAACCGCAAAACCAAAGGATGTTCGAGAGCATGTCGTTCCGACTGCTCGCCGAAGCGCCAAAGGCTATATTGATGGAGACGGGCATAGGAGGGATAAAGAGGTATAGTGAAGAGTTGGAAAGTGAAAAGGAAAAAGTGAAAAGTGAAAAATCCAATGGCAAACTTCACCACAACAACACCTCACCACAACACCCGATTATGCCGCCCAGCGGCATAATCATAATGAACTGCAACCCGTTCACACTCGGCCACCGCTATCTGATAGAGCAGGCGGCGCAACAAGTGGAGACGTTGTATATACTGGTGGTGAGAGAAGACTGCTCGATGTTCAGCTATGACGAACGCAAGGCGATTATCAACCGTGGAGTGGCAGACTTGGACAATGTAGTGGTGTGCGACGGTAGCGAATACTCGATCAGTGCAACCACATTTCCAACGTACTTTCTGAAGTGTCTTTCGGATGCGTCCGACACACAGATGACACTCGACATCGATCTATACAGACGGCACATTGCTCCGGCACTGGGTGCAACGGTGCGCTTCGTGGGAACCGAACCCGACGACCCATTGACCCGACGCTACAACGAACTGATGAAGAGCATGCTGCCCGACGTGCGCGAGGTGGCACGACTGCAGCAGAGTGGGGTAGCGGTGAGCGCGTCGAGAGTGCGCAAGGCAATAGTGGAGAATCATCTCGCACTGGCTGCACGGCTCGTTCCGCCAACCACCGTACCTTATATAGTAGCCCACTTGGCAACACGGGCACTGAAGGCAGAACTGAACACTACGCCAAAACCGGGACTCGTCGACAGCCACGACAGCGGAGCACACCGCGATATGGACCACGCACTGATGATGCGCAGCATACGTGCAATGCATCCATACTTCGTCAGGCTCGCCACACTGGGCTATGACAGCCCCAAATTGCCTGCCCACGACGACATAGTGCGCATAGGCATTGAGGCAGAGAAGGCCATGTTCGAGTCGACGGGAGGCGTGAACACCTACAAGGGAGCGCTCTTCTCGATGGGACTGGCAGTGACAGCAGCGACATATATAATAGGTAGAGGCAAAGTGGCAACAACAACTCACGGCAAAGAGTACGTGCCTGGCGACTTGCTTTCTGCCACAATAACACAATTTGCCAACGGTTTTCCAGACACCAGCGGCACACACGGCAGCCGAGCCAAGCAGCTTGCACAGTCGGGATGCAGCCTGAAGAGTGCCCTGGACAACGCCCGCGAAGGCTACACCCAGCTCTTCGGCGAATGGCTTCCGTTCTACGAGACACGCATCAAGGGCGACGACTCGTACGTGAAGCACAAGACCCTGCTGCGTATCATGTGCGACCTCGACGATACCAACATCGTCTACCGCACCGACTACGCCACAATGCAGCAAGTGAAGACCCAAGCAAGACACCTGCTTGAGGACTTCTCGGAGGCAGGAATAGAAGACATGAACCGCGACTTTGTAGGTCGGAACATATCGCCTGGAGGCAGTGCAGATATGCTTGCGCTCGTTGTCTTTTTGTTCGGAATAACGCGAAAAGATTGAATAATTTGCAACAAATATACCGAAAAAGTGTGTTTTTAATGCATTTTAGTCAATTTTGTTAACGCAAACAACATTAAATCGTAAATAATTACTAACTTTATATTTTGAAAATCTAAAAACATTGACATTATGGTGGAACTTATCAATCATGGAGTCTATCTCCTCAACGGAAATGAAATCCGCGACAACTATCAGGGTATGACCCCCGATGAGGCCCGCGAGAACACTATCACATACGGCATTTTGCGCTCGCATGATGTCGACGGCGGTAAGGGCAACAAGATGCGCATTCGCTTCGATGCTATGATGTCGCACGACATAACATACGTAGGTATCATTCAGACGGCACGCGCCAGCGGACTCGAGGAGTTCCCGCTGCCTTATGCAATGACCAACTGCCACAACTCACTCTGCGCTGTGGGCGGAACCATCAACGAGGACGACCACGTATTCGGCCTCTCGGCTGCCAAGAAGTATGGCGGTATCTACGTTCCTGCCAACCAGGCTGTCATCCATCAGTATGCACGCGAGATGATGGTGAAGTGCGGCAACATGATACTCGGTTCCGACTCACACACACGCTACGGCTCGTTGGGCAACATGGGTGTAGGCGAAGGAGGCGGCGAGCTCGTCAAGCAGCTTCTCAAGAACACATGGGACATCAACGCTCCTGAGGTGGTATTGGTATGGCTTGAGGGCGCACCTAAGAAGGGTGTTGGTCCGCACGACGTTGCCATCTCGCTCGTTAAGGCTACATTCGAGAGCGGCGTTGTAAAGAACAAGGTGCTGGAGTTTGCCGGTCCTGGCGTCAAGAATCTGCCTATCGACTTCCGTAACGGCATCGACATCATGACCACCGAGACCACTTGCTTGAGCTCAATTTGGATTACCGACGAAGAGGTGAAGCACCATTACGAAATACACGAGCGTCCGCAGGACTATCGCGAACTGAAGCCGGGCGACGTAGCTTACTACGACATGATGATACGCATCGACCTTACGACACAGGAGTCGATGATAGCATTGCCGTTCCACCCGTCGAACGCTGTTACAATACACGAACTCCAGGCCGATCCCGTTGGCATTCTCACACGCATCGAGGAAGACGCAAAGAAGCGTTTCGGTGATAAGGTGGACGTGCATCTTGTTGACAAGGTGGTTGACGGAAAGGTGCAGGCAGACCAGGGCATCATAGCCGGTTGCTCGGGCGGTACATACGACAACCTCGCTGAGGCTGCTGCCATCCTCAAGGGCAAGAATATCGGCAATGACTACTTCACAGCTTCGGCTTATCCGCAGTCGACTCCGGTTTCAATGGCAGTGACACGTGAGGGCATCACAGCCGACTTGATTGAGGCAGGCGTTGTGATGAAGCCTGCATTCTGCGGTCCGTGCTTCGGTGCAGGCGACGTGCCTTCAAACAACGGTTTGAGTATACGTCATACAACTCGTAACTTCCCCAACCGCGAGGGATCGAAGCCGGGTCAGGGACAGCTCTCATTGGTAGCACTTATGGACGCACGCTCTATCGCAGCTACTGCTGCCAACGGTGGCATTATCACAGCTGCTACCGACGTCGAGTATGAGAACACACACAAGCCATACGTTTACGACGACAAGATATACAAGTGCCGCGTATACAACGGATTCGGCAAGGCTCGTCCTGAGACCGAATTGCGCTATGGTCCGAACATCAAGGACTGGCCTAAGATGTATCCGATGCAGGAGAACATGCTCGTTGAACTTGCTGCCGTTATCCACGACCCCGTCACAACGACCGATGAGCTTATCCCTTCGGGCGAAACCAGCTCTTACCGTTCTAATCCGTTGAAGCTCTCTGAGTTCGCTCTCTCACGCCGTGTACCTGAATACGTAGGACTGAGCAAGGAGATACAGAAGCAGGACCTCGCACGCCGTGAGGGCAATGTAAGCGACAACGTGGCTGAGGCATTGAAGGCTGTGGGCGCTACTGCTGAGAACACATCGTTCGGCTCATGCGTATTCGCCAATCGTCCGGGCGACGGTTCGGCACGCGAGCAGGCTGCCAGCTGCCAAAAGGTGCTCGGTGGCGACGCCAACATCTGCTACGAGTATGCTACAAAGCGCTATCGCTCTAACTGTATCAACTGGGGTATCGTACCGTTCACCATCGCTAAGGATGTAGAATTCAACTACGAACCGGGCGATAAGGTATTCATCCCTGGCATTCGCGAGGCTATGCTTGCTGGCAAGGAGGAGATTGACGCTCAGGTAATCACCAAGGACGGCGTTAAGCCTATCCACCTCTTCTTCCAGAACCTGACAGCCAACGAGCGTCAGATCCTGGCAGACGGATGCTTGATGAATTACTATGCTTCATCGAAGCGATGAAGCAATTTTGAATTTTGAATGTTGAGTTTTGAATTGTCGGCTACGCCGATTTTGAATTATTCAATTTGGAATTGGCAGACAACAATTCAAAACTCAAAACTCAAAATTCAAAATTCAAAATTCAAAATTGCCTTTGGCAACAATTCAAAACTCAAAATTCAAAACTCAAAACTAAAAAATCATACTACTATGGAAAAGAAAATTCAGATGACCACTCCGGTTGTGGAGATGGATGGCGATGAAATGACCCGTATATTGTGGAAGATGATCAAGGATGAGCTTATCCTTCCGTTCGTTGACCTCAAAACAGAATATTACGACCTCGGACTGGTAAAGCGTGACGAGACTGGCGACCAGATAACAAAGGATGCTGCTGAGGCTACAAAGCGTCTTGGTGTGGCTGTGAAGTGCGCCACCATTACGCCTAACCATCAGCGTATGGACGAGTACAAGCTCCACCAGATGTGGAAGAGTCCGAACGGCACTATCCGTTCTATTCTCGACGGTACCGTATTCCGTACTCCTATCACTATCCCGAGCATTCATCCCGCAGTGCGCAACTGGGAGAAGCCTATCACTATCGCACGTCATGCATACGGCGACGTATACAAGAGCGTTGAGATCCGCGCTGAGGAGCCGGGTGTTGCCAAGCTTGTATTCGACGGCGAAAGCGGCAAGCACGAGGAGGTTGTAGTGCATACATTCAAGGGCGCTGGCGTGCTCCAGGCTATGCACAACACCGATAAGTCTATCCGTTCGTTTGCTCACTCATGCTTCAAGTTTGCTCTTGACACCAACCAGAGCCTCTGGTTCTCTACAAAGGATACCATCTCTAAGAAGTATGACGCTCAGTTCAAGATTATCTTCTACGAGGTATTCGAGGAGTATAAGGAAGAGTTTGAGAAGCGCGGATTGGAGTTCTTCTACACTCTCATCGACGACGCTGTAGCTCGTGTTATCCGTTCGAAGGGCGGTTTCATCTGGGCTTGCAAGAACTACGACGGCGACGTTATGTCGGACATGGTCTCTACAGCATTCGGCTCATTGGCAATGATGACTTCTGTACTCGTTTCGCCTGACGGCAAGTATGAGTATGAGGCTGCTCACGGCACAGTGACACGTCACTACTACAAGTACCTTAAGGGTGAAGAGACATCTACCAACCCGATGGCTACTATCTTCGCATGGAGCGGTGCATTGCGCAAGCGCGGCGAGATGGACAACCTGCCCGAACTCGTTAACTTCGGTAACCAGCTTGAGGCTGCTTGCTTCGATACCCTCAACGAAGGCATCGTAACTAAGGACCTCGCTGGATTGATGGAAGGCGTTACTCCGCAGACTAAGACTTCTGCCGGATTCATCGCTGCAATACGCGAGCGTTTGGAGAAGAAGCTTGAGGCTTAAAGTAGAAAGTGTTAAATGATATGGCCCCTCCCCAATAGCCACTTAGTGGTGAAAAGGGGAGGGGTTTTTGTTTTTATTTTGTAACTTTGCCTTTGCTTAACGCAAAGTAATGATGACATGCAGATAATTCGATTCATAAAAGACTGGACTTTGCCGGTGGCTATTGGTACCGGCATAATCGTTTATCTAATTTTTGCACTCGTTCCGGCACTCGACGGATTCGCACGGGCAGCCGAACCGGTGTTCGACACAATGCTGCCTACGTTCATGTTCCTTGTTTTGTTCGTGACGTTCTGCAAGGTCGACTTCCGCAAGTTGCGCCCCGTGGCTTGGCACTTGTGGATAGGCGTGTTTCAGGTGCTGACAGTTGCAGCGGTAGTGGCAGTAATCATGGCTTTTAATCTTACTGGCGACAGCCTGACGCTTGCCGAAGCTGTGCTGACATGTATCATTTGTCCTTGCGCTTCGGCAGCTGCCGTTGTCACGCAAAAACTCGGAGGCAACCTTGAGGAGATGACTACATACACCTTCGTCTCCAACCTTATCACAGCGCTGCTCATCCCCATTTGCTTCCCGATGATTGACAAGGCTGCCGACATTCATTTCTTGGAGGCATTCGCCCTCATATTATATAAGGTATTCACGGTGCTGGTGGTGCCGATGATATTGGCATATCTCGTGAAGCATCATGCCAAGCGACTATGCCAGCGCATCACATCGGTGAAAGATCTTTCGTATTATCTTTGGGGATGTTCGTTGCTGATAGTTTCGGGCACCACGATGAAGAACATCCTTCATGCCAACACAACTATAACATTCTTGATTGTTATCGCAGTGTGCTCGCTACTGCTATGTCTGTTCCAGTTTGCCTGCGGTAGGGCGATAGGCTCGCGCTTCGGTCAGACAATCAACGCAGGTCAGGCACTTGGTCAGAAAAACACGGCATTTGCAATATGGATTGCCTGCGCCTATCTCACACCATTGTCGTCGGTGGGTCCTGGCTGTTACATTCTGTGGCAGAATATAATAAACAGTTGGGAGATATGGGACGCGCAGCGCAAGCGCAGTTGAACAAGACTTCAACCATAATTATAATAAACCTAAAAACAAGAAATGAAACAAATCATTATGTCGCTACTTCGCGACAGCTACACCGCAGCCCGCCTGCGCTATGCCGAGAACGGTACGTTCAATGATTATAACAACGATACCTACACCGACAGCCGTATCGACCACGTGTTTGTGTCGCCAAAGTTCTTCGTCGATAACTACGCTATGCTGACCGATTGCTATTGGACATTACCGAAAGTGGATGACGCACACACGGCAAGTGACGCTCCGCAGGAGATAGACTTCCGTCCGGCACAGCGCCGATTGCCGTCCGACCATTATCCCGTGTTTGTGAAATTGAAAATGAAATAAATCGTATAAAAATTTGCAGGTTAGCATACAAAATGCTATCTTTGCATTACAAACATACGCCCCACGAAGTCATAACGCAAATGGTTATGGCTGCGCGGGGCGTATTGTTTTGAGAATATCAACGTATTTTTAAACCTAAACAAATAAAGAAATGGAAGAAAACAACCAGAATCAGCAGCCCCAGGGTCTTCAGATTGAGCTGAAGCCGGAAATCGGAGTAGGAGTATACGCAAACCTCGCGCTCATCACTCACTCTTCGTCAGACTTCATCCTCGACTTCACATGCATGCTTCCCGGTATGCAGCAGCCGCAGGTTCGCAGCCGCGTTGTGATGGCTCCCGAGCACGCAAAGCGTCTTTTGATGGCCCTCAACGATAATATCGTAAAATACGAGCAGCAGTTCGGCAAGATTAATCTGCCCGAACAGCAGCAGCCACGCACAGCTACTCCGTTCGAACAGCCGGCTGAGGCATAATCGTTTTTAAGTAACGAGTGAACAAAGAGATTACGGCAGACAGGCTTTTTATTTTAGCTTGTCTGCCTTTTTTTTGTTGCATTTTTTTGTTGTTAGGTTCTGATTCTCGCTATTTTTCTGTAAGTTTGCAACATTATACTTTTATATATAATAAACGATTGACATGACTGATATATCACGTTGGGAACAACGCCTTGAAAGTTATCACAAGGCATTATCGCGTTTGGCTGAAATTGTTAACGCAAGTAAGTTGCGAGCGCTCAATGATTTTGAGCGTGACGGACTTGTGCAACGTTTTGAGTTTACGCATGAATTGTCGTGGAAGTTGATGAAAGCGTATGCTGAGTATCAAGGTTATGATGGTATCGGTGGCTCGCGTGATGCCACGCGCAAAGCCTTCGAAATGAACTTAATACCTGACGGACAGATATGGATGGATATGATAAAAAGCCGTAACGATATATCTCACAACTATGATGATGAAATTGCCACTGATATTGTTGATAATATCTTGAATGTCTTCTATCTTGAACTGGTGTCGTTTTATTGTAAAATGAATGAGTTTCGATATTAATCTCTAAGGATTGATAAGTGGGGAGTGGTTGTGTATCAACGCTCTACAAGTATTTGAGATTTCAATGTGTAATTATTGCCTAAGATAGGCTTATTTGTTCTTCAACTGTTAACCAACTGTTAAAATAGCCTGTAAAACCATAAATTAGCACCGATGCAGTAAGATTGTAATTTTATATATTAGGTATTTTCAAGAAAAGTTCGTACCTTTGCACCCCGAAAACGGCTTGATATTAGCTGTTTTATAAGATCGACAATTGAAATAAAAAATATATAAATTAAAAATTAGAATTATGCCTACAATTTCACAGTTGGTAAGAAAAGGCAGAAAGGTGCTCGTAGACAAGAGCAAGTCACCGGCTCTGGATTCATGTCCTCAGCGTCGTGGTGTTTGCGTTCGTGTTTACACTACAACACCTAAGAAGCCTAACTCGGCAATGCGTAAGGTTGCCCGTGTACGTTTGACAAACTCTAAGGAAGTTAACTCATACATTCCGGGAGAGGGTCATAACCTTCAGGAGCACTCAATCGTATTGGTTCGCGGTGGTCGTGTAAAGGACCTTCCTGGTGTACGTTATCACATCGTTCGTGGTACTCTTGATACCGCAGGTGTTGCAAACCGCACACAGCGTCGTTCTAAGTACGGTGCTAAGCGTCCAAAGGCTAAGAAGTAATTCT
>OIZO01000207.1_pt1 | contig 44282 bp, 44 predicted proteins | sample 1588551 | NCBI WGS metagenome assembly OIZO01 (sample SAMN03283271) | human gut metagenome | biome: human-associated habitat; material: feces | host: Homo sapiens | place: Peru | collected 2012 | reverse complement strand
ATGCCTGTTGGTGATATCAAAGGCTTATTGGATGGTTCCGACTTGAATTCTTCTTTAGATAGACAAAAAGAATTGTTAGAGAAGAAGGTAGCTGATGCCATGTATGCGATTAAAGTGTGTGATGGTTTAAAAGATGAATATCAATTATTAAATGATATTGACGTAGATAAGTATCTAAATGAAATGGAAGAATCTAGTGATCATTATTTTAATACTTGGTTAAATGACTATAAATATGTTAAGGAATATCTACATAAAAGAGTCTTTACTTTTACACCAGATAGAGAAATAGTTGATAGATATGACTTTGCCAATGCCTTATACGACTATGGAAGAAGTATTGGCAAGGAAATAGAAATTACAAAAGAGGGCATGTATCCTGAATTTATTATGGATGGCGAAGAATATGAAGCATGCCGTAATTATACCTGTGTAAGAGGCATTCCTGTAGCGACTATTAAATGTACTAGAAAAGGTATGGAAGAATTGACTGGCCGTAAAAAGCTTATGGCAATATTCCGTATTTGTTTACCAAGTGTTATTTTCTTTATATTATTTATAAGATGGGAAGACTTAGATTTATTAAATCCTGCTGCTAGTATTTTTATGATAGTAATGATGTTAATTGTATCTATTGCGATGTCGGTTTATAACTATCATATGTATTGGAATAGAGATTGCAAGTATGAAGATAAAAAATAATGGCGCTGCCATTATTTTTTTAGATGTTGTCTATCTTATGATTTATTTGAACTAATAATCTAAAGCTTAATAAGGCAACCAATGTTTCACTTATTGGGAATGACCACCATAAGGCATTTAAACCTTTTGTTAGTGAAAGAAGATATGCAAGTGGGATAAGAATTATTAATTGTCTTAATAATGATAAGAACAATGATTGTTTACTACCATCTAATGCCTGTAGGAAGGAACAAACTTGAATATTAATAGCTGAGCCAATAAATGATAATGAGCATATACGCATAGCTACAATGGCAATATCATGCATCTCTTGATCGGGATTAAACATTGATAGCAGGGTATTAGGGAATAATAAGAAGATTATCATTCCTATAATCATGATTATACATGATGAAATAAGTGTTAGCTTAATACATTCTCTGATTCTGTTCTTTAATCTAGCACCATAATTAAAACTGATGATGGCAATAACCGCATTAGAAATACCATTGATGGCCATACATAAGAATTGATATAACTTGAAATATACACCAAAGGCTGTAGTGGCAGATGATGAATAGGCTGATAAGATTTTATTAATAAAGACAGTAGCGATTGACATGATAGAACTCATGCAGATAGCTGGTATGGCAATCTCATACATTTGTTTAAATAATTCTTTATCAAATTTGAAACTTTTAAATGAAAGATTTACTTCCTTAACTTTATAAATAGTAAGGATAATGCCAATAGCCATCGCAACCATTTGCCCAATTACAGTAGCGATGGCAGCACCCTTAATACCCATAGGCTCACCAACTAGTCCAAAGATTAAGATTGGATCTAGGATACAGTTAATAATAGCGCCTACTGCTTGGATATATAGATTATAGATGGCATTACCTGTTGCTTGCATGACTCTTTCAAAAGCAATCTGAATATTGATGCCAAAGCCAAAGATGGTACATATTCTAAAGTAAATAGCACCTTGAGCTATTAATTCTGCATCACTTGTAAAAAACATCATAAACTTTTCCGCAAAGAATAGTCCTGCTACTAGAAACAATAATGAATGAATAGCTGACATTAATAGACCATGGCATAAAACTTGTTGAGCCTTATCTTTATTGTTTTCGCCTAGTGATCTAGCTAGTAGTGCTTGTATACTTATGGCAGTTCCAACAGCTACGGCAACTAATATTTGTTGAATTGGATAACATAAAGAAACAGCATCGAATGCTGTTTTAGAATAATGTGATACGAAGACACTATCTATTATGTTATATAGAGCACTGGCTACCATTGAGATTACAATTGGTAGGCTCATGTCAAATAAAAGTTTGTTCATAGGCATAACTGCCATCTTGTTTGTGTTAGTCATCTAAATCTCCTTTTCTTAAAAGACACTTTGAGATTTCTTATGCTGGCACAAAGTGAGAAACTTTTGTTTCGGCCGTTCTATTTAAACAAATAATTATATAGATGTCAAATTATACTGCTTTAAGTGTTTATATAGTTCATTAACGGGTAGTCCCATGATGGCATAATAGTCACCATCAATTCTATTAATAAACTTGCTACCTAGTCCTTGAATAGCATAGGCTCCCGCCTTATCTAGAGGCTCTTTAGTTAAGACATAATCTTCTATTTCTTTATCAGTTAATTCATCGAAATAAACATCAGAAACTACCGCAAAAGTATCAACCTTGTCTTTAGTATAGATGCAAACACCAGTAATAACTTTATGTTTATTACCTGATAATTCTTTTAACATTTCTATGGCGTGTTCAAAAGTCTTAGGCTTACCCAATACTTTATTATCGATGGTTACGATGGTATCAGATCCAATGACTAAGGCATCTTGATTACTGTCAAAAACTGATTTTGCTTTGCCATAGGCAAGCCTTTTGATTTCTTCTTCTAATGGTTTACCTGAATCAATTGTTTCTTCAAAGTCAGAGACAATAATTTTAAAATCTTTGATTAGAGTACTTAATAATTCTTTTCTTCTAGGGGAACCACTAGCCAAGATTATTCTCATGTTTTAAATACCTCGTATATAAATGATTAAGACCTGTTGTTACCATATCAGGATCATAATATTCAATTTCTTTAATATCATTTACAATATCTTTACCATAACCACCACAGGCAATAATCTTAGGTGTAACCTTTAGTTCACCCTTTAATCCTGCAAATAGATAACGTAAAGAACCAATATAACCAAGATATAGGCCAACATTCATGGCATCTTTTGTGTTATTGGCTAAAAAGCTAGTTGTTCTTTGTGTTTTAAGTTCAGGTAATTTAGCTGCATTAGCATATAAAGATGCCGCTACCTTGCCATAGCCTGGAGCGATGATACAGTGTTTAAATTCACCATCAGCACTAACATGGCTGATAACTGTTGCGGTACCAAGAGATACCACAAATAGTTCTGTCTTATATACATCATAAGCATAGGCACACATTACAAGTAGATCACTGCCTACTTCTTCTGGATGAGGAGTATCTACTTTGATACCTAGAGGTCTTAAAGGGTCAATAAAGATTGGTTCCTTATTTAAGATTCTTCTTACATCATTTAATAAAAGTTCGCTTGATGCAGGTACAACAGATGAGATAATACAGTCATCTAGCATATTTTCACTTAGATTGTTTCTGTATAAAAAGTTTTTGATTAAAGCTCCATAATCGTCTTGTTTAGATTCATATAGGCCACTAAATAATTTTTTGTCTTCATGGAAGATAGCTAGCTTAAGGCTAGTATTTCCTAAATCAATAGTTAATAACATTTTTAATATTCCTTTATTATGCTATCTAATGATAACTTATTAAGATAAAACTAACAAATTTTTAAAATAAAAAAGTAGCTATTTTCATAACTACTTTCAGAAACAAAATGGTCCGGGCGAAGGGACTCGAACCCCCACGGTCACCCACTAGATCCTAAGTCTAGCGCGTCTGCCAATTTCGCCACGCCCGGATTGCTTATTAATGATATAGCAAATAATTTTAAAAAGCAAGGATTTATTATATAATTTTTCAAAGAACGAAAGAGTAGGGATAACGCGTTAAGTGCCTGTATACGGAACGTTGATATAGGACGAAGAGGAATCGCGGTGTTATCTCGCGTTCGCTGGAGGTTTTAGATGAAAAATAAACGTGTTGGTTCTTTAGTTATTTTAGCCTTAATGATTGGGCTAAATATTGTGTTATCACGCTTTGTATCTATTAAAGCAATGAATTTCAAAATTAGTTTTACATTCTTAACTATTGTTTTGAGTGCCTACTTTTATGGATACTATGGTGCAATTATGGTAGCTTTATTCGGTGATCTACTTGGAGCCTTATTATTCCCAATTGGTCCTTATAATCCACTATTAACTTTAACCAGCATCATGTGTGCTGTTGTTTATGCTTATTTTTTCTATAAGAAAGATTTAAGTAATAAGAATATTATTTTAGCTTGTTTGATTAATCGTTTCATTATTAGCTTATTTATAAACACAACGATTATTTCACTTATGTATAACTTGTCATTTAAAGCAACTTTCATAACTCGTATTTATTCTTCAACAGTTATGTTTGTGGTAGAGGTACTAGCTTTGTGCTTCTTAAGGAAGTATATGAAGTATGTTGAAAACAGACGCAATTAGTTATCTTGAATCAAAAAAAGGTAATGGGAATTATTTAAAGGAAGTAATGCCTTATTTTGATAATGTTCAAGATAAGCTAAAAATCATCCATGTAGCCGGTTCTAATGGTAAGGGCTCAGTATGTGCAATGTTGTCTTCCGTTTTAAAAGAAGCTAACTATAAAGTTGGTACTTTTATTTCACCCCATTTGATTGAATATAATGAGCGTTTTTTAATTAATGGAAAATGTATAAGTGATACTGATCTTGTTAGGCTAACGGAAAAAGTTAAAAAAGTTAGTGAAGATACAGGTTACAATTTAACTTTCTTTGAGATATTAACCTGTATTGCTTTCTTATATTTCTATGAACAAGAATGTGATGTTGTAGTGCTTGAAGTTGGCTTAGGTGGCCGCTTAGATGCGACTAATGTGATTGATAATAGCGTCCTTTCTATTATTACTAATATTGGTCTAGAACATACTGAAATACTTGGAGATACACTAGAAAAGATTGCACTTGAGAAGGCCGGTATCATTAAAGAAAATGGCGATGTTTTGGTATATGGTCCTGAGTGTGTAATACCTGTTTATAAGGCTGTATGTAAAGAAAAAAATGCAAGATTATATAAGTGTAACTTTAGTTTAGTAAACAGCGATATTGAACTTGGTTTAAATGGTAAGTATCAACACTTTAATGCCAGTATCGTAGTAGATGCGATAGAAATCTTAAATGATAAGGGTTTTAATATAGATAATGATGCGCTTAAACTGGGTTTAAAGAAGGCTGAATGGATGGCTAGAATGTATGTATTATCTAAAAAGCCTATATTCATGATTGATGGAGCTCATAATGTCCAATGTGTTAAGGCACTTACTGATAGTTTGGATGGTAAATATACTTTTGTGATAGGCATCTTAAAAGATAAGGATTATAAAGAGATGATCAATTTAATGCTTCCATATGCATCCGAATTTGTTTGTATCAAACCTAATAGTATTCGTGCTATTGAACCTAATATCTTAAAAGAATATATTGATGAAAAGGGTATTAAGTGTTGTGTCTTTGATGATGCCTATTCGGGTATTGAATATGCATCTGATAAGGATGCTGTAGTCTGTGGTTCTTTATATTTAAGTGGCGAAGTACTATTGGCTTATAAGAAGTTATTAAGGAAAAGATGTAAAGAGAAGCTTAATAGCTTAAGTAGAGATGAAGTTGTCTATAAGTCTAAAGTTATAGTTGACAAGATCAAGAATAGTTCAGAGTTTAAGAAAGCTAAGAATGTCATGATTTATAAGGCTTTTGGAAGTGAAGTAGATTTAAGCGAACTTGAAAAAGAAGATAAGGTCTTTAGTTATCCAGTATGCTTAAGCGAGAATGAGGTGAAGGCTGTTGTTCCTCTTAATGGCTTTTATCCTAATAAATACGGCATACAAGAACCTATTGGCGTAGATACTAATGATATTGACTTAGTTATTTGTCCAATGTTGGGCTTTGATTCTAATTTGTATCGTATAGGATATGGTAAGGGTTACTATGATCGTTTCTTAGAAAGTGTTAATTGTCCTGTTATTGGTGTGGCTTATGATTTTTGTAGGGTAGAAAAGGTGCCAAAGGGCTGTTTTGATAAAAAGCTTGATATTATCTATAGTGAAGAAAACATCTATTGGGGATATAATGAATAGATAATACGGAGGGGGCTTTGATGAAGGTCGTTATTGTAGGCTGTGGTAAGGTTGGCAAAACCATCGCCGAAGAATTAGTAAAAGAAAATCACGATATCATCTTGATTGATGAGAATGCTGAACTTGTTGAAGATGTTTCTAATTCTCTTGATGTCATTGGAGTGGTTGGCAATGGCGCTAGTTTAAATATTTTAAAAGAAGCAGGTATTGAGACAGCTGATGTTTTGATTGCGGTAACCAGTGCTGATGAAATAAATATGTTGTGTTGCCTATTCGCGAAAAAGGCGAATAAGGAATTAAAGACTATCGCAAGAGTCAGAAATCCAATTTATAGTTCTGAATTAAGTTATATTAAGGATGAACTTGGTCTAACAATGACGATTAATCCTGAAATGATTACAGCTAGAGAAATCTCTCGTTTGATTAGATGGCCTAGTGCTTTAAAGGTTGATTCTTTCATTAGAGGCAAGGTTGAACTTATTTCTTTTGCGGTTAATGGTAATAAAAAGCTTGTTGATAAGACCCTTGCCCAAATTAAGAAGACCTATAGTGAAGATATCTTGTTTGTAGGTATTGAAAGAAATAAGGAAGCTATTATCCCGAATGGTGAAACGATAATTTTAGATGGTGATAAGGTTTCTGTTTGTGCTACACCTGCTGTCGCTTCTAAATTTTTGGATAAGATTGGTATTTATCAATCTCCTATTAAGAATTGTTTTATCGTGGGTGGTAGTGATATTGCCTTCTATTTAGCTTCTATCCTTCACAAATCTAATATCGACGTAGCAATTATGGATATGGATCCAAAAAGATGCGACTATTTATCTATCAATCTTCCGTATGCAAGTATTATTAATGGTTGCGCATCTGATGATAACGTTCTTATTGAAGAAGGTTTACCAGAATGTGATTCTTTCTGTTCACTTACTGGTATTGATGAAGAAAATGTTATTTTATCTTTATATGCTAAGTCTGCTAGTAAGGCTAAGGTTATTACTAAGGTAAATCATATTAGCTACGAGAGTGTTTTGAATAATTTAGATGTTGGTGCCTTGGTTTCACCTAAGAATATTACAGCAAATAATATCATCGCCTATATTCGTGCTTTAGCTAATTCTGGTGAGAATGAAGTTGAGACTATGCATCGTATTTTAAATGGTAAGGCTGAGGCTCTTACTTTCGTGATTAGAGAGAAGACCAAGTCTATTGGAGTTACTCTAGAAAAACTTAAGACTAAGGATAATTTGTTGATTTGTTTGATTATTAGAGGTAATCAAATCATTGTGCCAAGTGGTAAAGACAAGATTGAAATTGGTGATACTGTTCTTGTGGTTACTACTCATCAAGGCTTTAATACAATCGAGGATATCGCGAAATAGTCATGAATAAGTCGTTTATTAGGCATTCACTAAGTTTGTGTGTAGGCATTGAGTCACTGTTTTTAATGTTGACTTCTTTAGTTGCGCTTATTTATCATGAAAGAGGTTTTTTAGCATATTTCTTAACTGGTTTAATTGTTGGCTTTCCAGCTTTATATAGCATTTCTAAACGTCCCAAGAATAGTGTCTTTTTTGCGAAAGAAGGCTTTGTCCTTGTTGCTTTGTCTTGGATAGTTTTGAGTATGATTGGAGCAATTCCCTTGTTACTACTAGGTGAGGCTAGTAACTTTGTCGATGCCTTATTTGAGATAGTATCTGGTTTTACTACAACTGGTGCTACTATCATGAACGATGTGACTGCACTAACTCACGCAACCTTATTTTGGCGTTCGTTTACTCACTGGATTGGTGGTATGGGCATGCTGGTGTTTGCACTTGCGATATTACCAGGAACCGAGGGAAGAGCTATGTATATCATGAAAGCCGAAGCTCCAGGACCTTCTGTTGGTAAGCTTGTTTCTAAACTATCTAATACTGCTAAGATTTTATATGGTATCTATGCAGGATTAACGGTTTTACAGGTTATTTCTTTATTGTTATGTAGGATGCCATTATTTGATTCAATAGTATTGTCTTTAGCAACTGCTGGTACTGGTGGTTTTGGTATCTTGAATGATTCCTTTGTGTCTTATTCAACTAGTGCCCAGCTTGTTACTACTATCTTTATGATTATTTTTGGTGTTAACTTCAATGTTTATTATTATATCTTGATTAAAGATTTTAAAGCTGCTTATAAGTGTGAAGAAGTTCATTGGTATTTTGGGATTATTATCGTTTCAGTTTTGTTGATTGCGTTTAATATTACTTCTTATTTTGGTTCTTTCCTTGAAGCGCTTAAACATGCTTTCTTTAATGTTGGCTCCGTTATTACGACAACTGGTTTTGCCTCAAATGACTTTAATACCTGGCCAGAATTTTCAAAGACTATCTTATTAATTTTAATGTTTATAGGTGCTTGTGCTGGTTCTACTGGTGGTGGTATTAAGGTGAGTAGAATTGTTATTATGTTGAAGGATTTTAAGAATACTGTTGATCATTATGTTTTCCCAAGAAAAATTAAGCATGTTTTCTTTGAGGGTAAGGCTTTAAATAATGATTTGGTTTACTCAATCCGTTCTTATATTTCCATTTATTTTTTCTTATTCTTTATTTCTTTACTTTTGTTAAGTTTGAATGATTTGGATTTCGCAACTAATTTTTCAGCAGTAGCAGCTTGTTTCAATAATATCGGTCCTGCTTTTGGTTTGGCTGGCCCGATGTCAAATTATAATTGTTTTAATTATTTCTCTAAGATTGTGCTAATTTTTGATATGTTGGCAGGTCGTTTAGAGTTAATTCCGATTTTGATTTTATTTAGTCTTGCGAATAATAGACGCAAACAAGTTAAGGCGATTGAAGATGAATAGAGTTTTATTGATTCCAAATCCTAATCTATGTGACTTAGATAAGGCTGTTAAAGACGTTACTTCATATTTTGAAGATTTTGAGGTTTTTATTGATCCCCTTGAAACAGATACAGCTTATAAATGTCTTGATGAAAAGATGAATAATTTTGATGTGGTTGTCACACTTGGCGGTGATGGTTCGATGCTTAAGGTGGTTGAGCTTGTTTATAAACATGGCCTTTGTATGTTTGGAATTAACTATGGTGGTCTTGGTTATTTAACATCTCTTAAGAAGAATGAATTGGATGTTTTAAGAAACAAGACTTATATTGAAGAGAGAAGCGTTTTAGAGGTTAGTATACCAACTCTAAACTATAAGCGTATCGCTTTAAATGATGCGGTTATTTTTAAGACCAATATCAATGTTCCAATTAAATTAAGTGTTGATGATGGAAGTGATGTTTGTGAGCATTTTGCGGATGGTTTGATTGTGGCTACTTCTACTGGTTCTACTGCCTATTCTTATTCGGCTGGTGGGCCTGTCATTGAAGAAGGAAAACTTATCTTGACACCAATTTCTCCAGTACTTAGAAGAAGTACTTATAAGATTTATAATGATGATGTTTCTTTTAAGATTAATTCCATTAGAGATAATCGTGATAAGGCTTATATATCAATCGATGGTTCTGATCAAATAGAGATTGATAGGAATAATACGGTGTTTGTTAAGAAAGCACCTAAGTGTTTAAAGATTGTGAGATTTGAGTATGATTGAGCGTAAAGAAATAACAATTGATTGTTTGCGTGATGAAAAAAGATATTTAACTGTATATGTGCCTGATAAAGAGGGCACATTTCCTGTTTTATATATGATGGATGGCCAGAATGTCTTTTTTGATGAGGATGCAACTTATGGTAAGTCATGGGGCATGTATGATTATCTTGTGAAAAATGATGTTGATTTGATTGTTGTAGCTATTGATTCAAGCCGTGGCAAGAATAATGAGAGATTATTTGAATATGCACCATATGACTTTGTGGATTATCAATATGGTTTGATTAAGGCTGAGGCTAAGAAATTTATTAAGTGGCTAGTAAGTGATCTTAAGTCTTATGTCGATAGTAAGTATCCTGTAAAAAGTGATAGAGAACATACTTTTATTGGCGGCTCTAGTATGGGTGGCTTGGTTTCTTATTACGCTTTGATGGAACATAATGATATATTTAGATGCGCTGCTTGTTTGTCTCCTTCTTTGTGGGTTGCCAATGACAAGCTTGTTAGACTTACAAAGAGAGCTTCTATTAAAAATGATACTGTGATTTATTTGGATTATGGTTCTAAGGAAGCTGGTAATAATAAGTATGCTAAAAGAGCGAAGGAAAGCTTTTGGAATTGTATTGATGTTTTAAAGAGTAGACCAATTAACTTAAATGTTCATGTTATTCAAGATGGTGAACATAATGAGGCTAGTTGGGAAAAACGAGTTCCTGTTTTTGTTGAGATGTTTTTAAGGAGGGTAGATAAATGAAGAATTTTGTGTTTATTTCACCTAATTTTCCAAGTAATTATTATCATTTTTGTCGTGAATTAAAGAATAATGGCTTAAGAGTTTTGGGCATTGGTGATAGTAGTTATGAAATGTTAAGCTCTGAGCTTAAGGCTTCTTTGGATGAATATTATAAGGTTGATTCGTTAGAGAATTACGATAGTGTTTTTAAGGCGGTAGCGTTTTTCTCTTTTAAATATGGCAAGATTGATTATTTAGAGTCTAATAATGAATATTGGCTTGAGCAAGATGCAATGCTTAGAGATGATTTTAATATCAATACTTCTTTTCATTATGACGATATGAAGTATGTGAAGTTTAAATCTAAGATGAAGGAAAAGTATGCTTTGGCTGGTATTCCTTGTGCTAGATATTATTTGGTTGAAACATATGAAGGGTGTTTGGATTTTATTAATTGGGTAGGCTATCCGGTTATTGCCAAGCCAGATAATGGTGTTGGTGCTTGTGGTACTTATAAGATTAATAATGAAGCTGATTTGAAGCATTTCATGGATACAAAGGGTGATGCTTTGTATATCATGGAAGAATATATTGATGGAACGATTGTATCTTATGATGCGATTGTTGATTCACATGGCGATCCTTTATTTGAGACAGGCAATGTGACAACTTTTTCTTTATTAGAGGTTGTGAATAATTTAAGTGATTCAGCCTTTTATATTAGAAAAGAACTTCCTGATATTGTTAGGGAAAAGGGTAGAGCTGTTGTTAGGACTTTTGGTGTTAAGTCGCGTTTCATCCATTTTGAGTTCTTTTGTTTAAATAGAGATCAATATTTGGGTAAGAAGGGTGACGTTGTGGCACTAGAGGTTAATATGCGTCCTAGTGGTGGTGTTTCTCCTGTAATGATGAATTACGCAAATGGAGTTGATGTTTATAAGATTTGGGCGGATATGATTGCCTTTGATAAGTTGACTCATGAATATGATAGTCCACATCATTATTGTGCTTTTGTGGGAAGAAGAGATGGACTTAAGCATAAATATACAATTGATGCCTTAAAAAAGAAGTATCCAGGTAAGATAGTTATAGAAGAGAGAGTAGAAAAAGCTCTTTCTGGGGCTATGGGTGACTATATGTTTTTAGCTACCTTAGATAGCGAGGAAGAGCTTAATAATTATTTAAATGATGCGCTTAAGTTAGTCTAGAAGATATGGTAGGAAGTATTTGATTTGTTTGTGCCACCAATACCAATCGTGGCTTACATCGCTTCCCCAATAATCAAACCAGGCATGAATTCCTTTAGTATTGAATAGGTATTCTAGGTTTTTGTATGTTGGTACACCCATGTCTTCATATGGCCCTTGTCCTATACAAAAGATTATTTTCTTCTGGTTATAAGTATTTATGTATGGGTGATTATTTGGCATGTTTGGTAAGAAGACTTCGGGTGAGTTGTTATATAGATTGCCATCTGAATAGTCGCCATAGAAGTATCTTGAATTAAAGACACCTGACAGGGCTAATAGTCCTGAGAATAAATCAGGTCTTCTTAAGAAACAAATAGTGGCATGATTAGCTCCTAAGGAACAACCAAAGGTTAATGGTAGTTTCTTAGATGGAGCTTTTTTGTTTACGATAGGAAGAACTTCGTTGATAATGAAGCTGAAGTATTGTTCCTGTCTATTACTTTTTAATTGTTTATCACCATCTGATGACCAAGTTTCTTCATCGATTGAGTCAACGACAAATACTTGAATCTTTTCGTTGTTGATATAGTCAGCAATTTCATCAATTAAGCCAGAATTTTCATAATTGTCAGCTTTTGAGTTTTGAGTTGGGAAGGCTAGAATGGGTTGGCCATTAGAGCCATATATATTTATATTGATGTCTTTGTCTAATATATATGAATGGTATTGAATTGTGCAGTTGTGCATAAAAAATCTCCTTGGCGCGCCCAACAGGAATTGAACCTGCAGCCTTTTGAATCGGAGTCAAACGCTCTATCCGTTGAGCTATGGGCGCATTATTTACCGGTTGAGCCAAAGCCTCCGTGACGACTTTCACTAATTTCTTCTTCAGAAGCTGTATAGAACTTAAGGAAGATACCTTGAACGAAGCGTTCACCTTTGTTGATGATGATGTCATGATCTCCCATATTAATGATAGAGATAATGATATGACCTTGGTTGTTGGCGTAGTAGTAGTCGCTATCAATAATTCCTACAGTGTTTGATAGAAACATCTGGTGTTTGATGCCAAATGATGATCTTGGGTAAATGTTTAAAACATAGCCTTCTTCCATTTGACAACGAATGCCTGTAGGTATTTTGATGTTTTGTCCTGGTTTTAATGTAATGTTAAAGGGACATACAAAGTCATAACCAGCTGAGCCTGTTGTGGCTCTTTTTGGTAGAATGATATCTTCATATATAGTGTTATCGTTATTGTTTGTATCTTTGTTGAATTGGTCGATACTGACCTTTTGAAATCTTCCTATTTGCATGTCTAAATTATAATATGGAAAATATGAATGAGAATAAGGAAAGCGAAAATATCAAAAATAATTGAGTACCGTTTTAACTAACACAATATTTGATAATCATAAGTTGCCTATATCAGAGTGGATAGAGTTTCTTTTGAATTTATTTTCTAATTCTTCAATTAACTTAACATCAAAGGTTAATAAAAACGCTGCTACTACAACTAAGTTTTGGTTAAAGAAGTTGTTTATATTACTTGAAGATTATTAAGACGATATAGTTCTAGATGGTAGTGTATATCTTGATGAAATGTTTTATAGCGTTATTCAATCAGAAATACAAACAAAGGATAATAAACTATACCGTGGCTTATCTAGAAACAAATGCTGTATTGGTGTAATTTGTTGTATCTTTTAATGAAGATCGTATAGCTTTAAATACTTCATCATGTGATAATCTTTCTTGATTGTTTTTTTGCTTCAGTATCCGCTTCATCAAGCATATCTTCGATATGTGACTCTTTTACAAGTTTCATTCCCATTTCAATTCGTATTTCATGTTTTTTTGGATCTTCATTCGAATAAGAATATAAGTCAAAACCAATGATATCAAAACCTATTTTTTGATAAAAACAAATCGCATTTTCATTACAGGATTGTGTTTCCAATACAACCATTCTTGTATTTGTTTTTATTGCTTCTGCAAGAATCGTCTGTATCAATGCGGTTCCAACACCATTATTACGTGCAGTTTGCTCAAATATACAGATGTTACTGATTCTGAATCGGTTGTTCCATTGTTCAATGGCACCTTCAACAAATCCAATCAACTTTTCATCTTCAAATGCGCCATAGGCAATGGGATTGTCCAACCACTCTCCGAAAAATTCATCTATAAAACTACGACTAACACATGTTTCAAAGGGAACATATTGTATTTTAAATCCTAATTTGTCTGGAACAATGTCATAATATCCATTGGTTTGATAACATACTTTAAATTCTTTTCCTGCATAATCATCTTTATTTAAACGTTTGATTATCATAATAATGATTCCTTCTTTCAATTTAATGTCTCACTTCTAAATTCATTCTATCAATTTGAAGAAGTATTCTCAAACTCAATAAAAACTACATGAAACATATTGTTTCTTGATTTAATCAGGGTCTTAAGAATATTCTCTAAATACTTGTCTTTGGTCGACCAAAGACATTACTTGTAATGATGATACAGTAGTTTGTTTTGTAGAAGGCAAAGCTAAGACTTCTTCTATAAAGACACTTAAATTCTTTAAAAATCACATTAAGCCTAGTAGTGTACTAAAGCATGATGGAGAGTGTCTCATAACATATTAATCAAAGAACTAGACCTTAAAGAAGAATTCTATAAAGCTACTACACCTAATAAAACTAAAGATGAAGATAATCCATTAAGAAAAGTTAATCATCACTGCGCTAATATTAGAGACTTTCTAGATGCACATCCTGGATTTAATAGAGACGAACTTCAAGACTATTTAAATCTGTATTCATTCAAATACAGTACCAAAGGAACCAATCTAGAAAAGACTGAAAAGATATTAGAATTATCCTTAAATTCCAACAAAACGATTACTTTTAGAGAATATTATTCAAAATAAACTAGTAAACAAAAGGATTATTAGCACCACTGTGCAAATTAATACTTAAAAAATTAAAAAAGTTTAAAAAATACTTGCCAAAGCTAAAAAGTATATGGTATATTAAATAGGCACTGATAAGTGGCAACACAGTGTTGAGATGAAGAAGTACTCAAGAGGCCGAAGAGGAGGCCCTGCTAAGGCCTTAGGTCGGATTTCCGGCGCGAGGGTTCAAATCCCTCCTTCTTCGCCAGAATATATGCAGATGTAGTTCAATGGTAGAACGCGACCTTGCCAAGGTCGACACGAGGGTTCAATTCCCTTCATCTGCTCCATTAAGTGGTCACGTGGTGTAGCGGTTAACATGCCTCCCTGTCACGGAGGAGATCGTGGGTTCGATTCCCATCGTGACCGCCATTTGTAAGAATTGGAGTTATTGATTGATAACTCTTTTTTTTATATCATATTGCTTAGTGAAAGAAGGTATATATATGGAAAATGCTTGGAAGAAATATGCTGGTAATTTAGATCCAGTAATGAGTTTCGGTAAGGACTATATTGATTTTATGTCTTTATCAAAAACAGAAAGGGAAACAGTAGATAACTCTATTGAGATTGCTGAAAAGGCTGGTTTTAAGGATTTAAATACTGTTAGCGAATTAAAGGCTGGTGATAAGGTTTATTTCAACAACCGTGGTAAGTCTTTATTCTTATTTGTAGTTGGTAAAGAAGATTTAGCTAAGGGCTTAAACATCTTAGGTGCCCATGTTGATTCACCTCGTTTGGATCTTAAACAACATCCTTTATATGAAGATTCAGGTCTAGTATTATTAGATACTCACTACTATGGTGGTATTAAGAAGTATCAATGGGTTGCTCAACCTCTAGCTCTTCATGGTGTTGTTTGTAAGAAAGATGGCAGCTTAGTTAAGGTTGTGATTGGTGAAAGCGAAGATGATCCAGTTGTTGGTGTAAGCGACTTATTAATTCATTTAGCTGCTGATCAAATGAAGAAGACAGGTTCTAATGTAGTAGAAGGTGAAGATTTAAATGTTTTATTTGGTTCAATTCCTGCTACAACAGAGGAAGATGAGAAAGAACTTGTTAAGAAGAATATCTTGAATCTATTAAAAGAAAAATATGATATTGAAGAAGATGATTTCATTTCTGCAGAAATTGAAGTAGTTCCTGCTGGTAAGGCAAGAGATTATGGTTTTGATAGAAGCATGGTTATGGCTTATGGTCAAGATGATAATGTATGTGCTTATACTTCTTTAAGAGCTATTGTTGAAGAAGAAAATCCTGAAAGAACAAGTTGCTGCATCTTATCTGATAAGGAAGAAGTTGGTTCTCAAGGTAATACTGGTATGTGTTCAAGTGCTTTTGAGAATACTTTAGCTGAATTAATGGATAAGTGTGGTCAATATTCTGAATTAAATATCAGAAGATGTTTAAGAAATTCAATGATGTTGTCTAGTGATGTTAGTGCAGCTCATGATCCTAATTACCCAAGTGTAAGTTCTCCAAATCAAAATAATGCTGAATTCGGTAAGGGTATCGTGTTTAATAAGTATACTGGTTCTAGAGGTAAGGGTGGCAGTAATGATGCTAATCCTGAATTTATCGCTAAGATTCGTAAGGTTTTAGATGATAATGGTGTTAATTATCAAACAAGTGAACTTGGTAAGGTTGACCAAGGCGGTGGTGGCACTATCGCTTATATCTTAGCTAATAAGGATGTTGAAGTAATTGATGCAGGTGTTGCGGTTCAAAATATGCATGCTTGTTATGAAGTTACAAGTAAGGTAGATATCTATGAAGCTTATCTAGCTTATAAGGCTTTCTTAAAGGATATGAAATAATTAGATTAGGCTCGAAAGAGTCTTTTCTTTATGCTTAAGTAAAAAGTTTGTTATTATGAAAATATGAAAAAGAAAACATTGAAAAGAATTGACTTATTATTGTTGGCGATAGTTATCTTATTAATTACTTTTTTGGTTTATAGAATTTCAAATAAAGAGAAACTATCTGATGCTTATTTAGCTAGTGATACAAGTAATGTTCTTGTTTATGATGAAGATGATAAGGAAGTATCTTTAGTGCGTGGACAACTTGTTTCTCTATCTGATAAGACTAAAGAAAAAAATGGAAATGAATATCATAAGGTTTATTTGAATGACACTGTTTATTATGTTTATAAAGATAATTTAGTTTTAGATAGAGAATCATCAGTATTTGAGAAGTCTTTATATGTTTATCGTACTTGTAGTGTTTATCAAGACAAAGAGGGTAGTAAACTTACTGGCTTGATAGAAAGGGGCGAAAAGATTAATGTTATTGGTCACAGTCCCCTAAAAGATGATGGTAGCGTTGATCGTTATCAATTTGATGGTGGTTATATTTTAAGTAAATATCTTACAAACGATAAGGAATTATTGAATATTTCTAATCCTTTTTCAAATGATACAAGTAATCCCTATGGAGCAGGTAGTGCTAGTGAACTTGATTATATAGGCAACGAAAAGGTTCAAATAGAAGGTAATGTGATGCCTGATGTTTGTAAGTCTTTATATATTAATAAAGAGGCAATGGAAGACATTGAGGATTATATCGAATTAGCTAAAAGAACTGCTGTAAATACTTTTGTGATTGATATTAGAGATGCTCATATTGTTTCTTATAAGTCAGATATTATGAAGGAAAGATCTATTTCTTCTTATGATGCAGCTACTTTTACAATGGATGAGTTTAAAGCACAACTTGATAAGGTGAAAGATGCTGGCATTTATATGGTTGGTCGTATAACTGTTTTTAAGGATAAGAATTTTATGATTGATCATCCAGAATTCGCGATTGCGGATTTAAATGATGATGGCAAGCCTTTTATGTATGGAGGGTCTTATTGGCCTAGTCCTTTTGTAAGAGAAGTATGGGAATATAATGTAGAGCTTGCCAAAGAGGCTGTAACTAAATTAGGTTTCAATGAAATAGAATTTGATTATGTGCGTTTTCCTGAACAAATAGATTATTACGCTGATAAGTTAAATGCTCTTGATTTACAAAATAAATATGATGAGACAAGATCTGAGGCTATTCAAAGATTTTTGATGTATGCAGTTGATGAGTTACATAGTGTCAGTGCTTATGTTTCAGCTGATGTCTTTGGGGAGACTAGTAATAATTATGTAACGGCTTATGGACAATACTGGCCAGCTATTTCAAGTGTAGTTGATGTTATTTCACCTATGCCCTATCCTGATCATTTTAATACCCATGCTTATAATATTGAAGAAGTTGTTTGGGAAGTTCCTTATAAGTTAATGTTGGCTTGGGGTAAGGAAGCTAAAGATATGCAAGATATTACCCCAAATAAGGCAAGAGTAAGAACTTTTATTCAAGGCTATAATTCAATAAACAAACCATTTGTTGTCTATGATAATGAGAAGTTATTAGATCAAATCAATGGCTTGAGTGATGCGGGTATTTTAGATAATGGTTATATTGTTTGGAATGCCGGTAGTTATATTGATAATTATTGTTTATATGAGGATGCACTTAGTAGGTAACTAGTTATAAAAATGTTTGTATGATACGAAAAATAACATATTATATAATTTTTCGTTTATAATTGATGTTATGTTAGATATTAAATCGATGGCTATTTCTTTTGAGTTGTTTGGGGCATTTGTTTCGTTAATGTTGGGTGCCTTCTTTTTCCTACAAAAGAATAAGGATGAAATTGATAGAGATATCATGAATGTTGTTTCTCTTGGTGCTTTACTTTTAATTAGTGACAGCATGACTTATCTTTATGATGGTGTAACAACAGATGTTGGTTTTATCATTAATAATTTAGCTACTTTCTTAGTTTATACATGTAACTATATTTTGTTGATGTTGTTTGGGAAGTGTTTGATTGATTATATTAAGCCAAACAAGAAACAAAGATGTGTGTTTTACATTGTATTTATTTGTATTATTATTTCTTTAATAATGCTGGTAGCATCTCAATTCTTTGATATTATCTATTATTTTGATGAGTTTAATGTATATCACAGAACTAATTTATATTTCTTATCACAGATTACTTCTTTTATAGGCATTTTCTGTTATGGATATTTCTTGTTGAAGAATAAGAATAAGATGATGAAAAATGAATATTATGCGACTCTGTGTTATGTTGTTATTCCTAGTTTATGCACGATAATTCAAACTTTTATTTATGGTTTTCCATTTCAAATATTGTCACTTGTTATAAGTGGTTGGTTACTTTTCTTAACCAGAGATTTGGCAGTTAGAAATAATTTGAAGCAGGCTCTTGATTCTAAGGACTCTTATTTGAGTAAGATGTCTCATGATTTAAGAACGCCACTAAATGGTATTATTGGGCTTTTGGATATCAATGATAATCATCCAGATGATGTTGAATTAAATCAAAGAAGTCGCGATAAGGCTAGGGTTGCTGCTAATCACTTGTTGTCTTTGTTGAATGATGTTTTAGAGTTGAGCAAACTAGATAGTCAAAGAGCTGTCTTGATTGAGGATCCTTTTGATTTAAGAGATGTTCTTGATGAGGTTGAAACTATTTCTAAGTTAAAGGCTGAGTCTATGAATATTAATTTAATCTGTAATTATAAGGATGGTTTAACTTGTCCATATGTTTATGGTTCTTCTTTACATATGAAACAAATTTTATTGAATCTTGTTGATAATGCGATTAAATATAATAAAAAAGATGGGTATGTTGAGCTTAATGTTAATGTAAAAAGACATAAGGAAGATTTAATTACTTATGTATTTGTGGTTAAGGATAATGGACTTGGCATTGATAAAGAATATCTTGATCATATCTTTGAGCCTTTTAGTCAAGAGAATCAAAACTTTAATGAGTATCGTTTAGGTACTGGTTTAGGCATGTCTATTGTCAAAGGACTTGTAGAACTTATGAAGGGTTCTATTTCGGTTACTTCTAAGAAAGGTGTAGGAAGTACCTTTGAAGTTGTGATTCCTTTTAAGATAGCTCCTGAGATTGTTAAGAATACTAAGGATTCTAAGGTATCTATTAAGGGTAAAAAGGTTTTACTTGTTGAGGATAATGACTTAAATAGAGAAATTGCCAAGACTTTACTTGAAGATGAGGGCGTTTTGGTTAGTGAGGCTGTCGATGGTCTTAATGCGTTAAAGGTTTTTGAAGAGTCTGAGATTGGCTATTTTGATTTGATTTTAATGGATGTTGTGATGCCTAATATGAATGGTTTATCTGCTACACGTGCTATTAGGGAACTTAATAGAATTGATAGTAATTTGCCTATTATCGCATTAAGTGCTAATGCTTATGCTGAGGATATTAAAAAGACCAAGGATGCTGGTATGGATGATTATGTGTCTAAGCCTTTTAAAATCGAAAATCTTGTTGAAATGATTGATAAGTACTGTTAATATATTTCTTGTGGATGTAATTATAACAATCGAAGATAAGCAAGATAATTATAAAGAAGTAGTTAGAGAGAAAAATATTATAAATAAGAAGCATTTTTCTTATGCTGATTCGTTGGATGTTTTAAATGATGTGCGCATCTTTAATAATGGAATTACGATATTTCGAAAAGATGAAGATCATGAGACTTTTGTGGTCTTAAGGGATAAACCTTATATCAAGGTAAAGTCATCTGAGGGCAGTATTGTTTTTTCTATTAAAGAGCTTGCATTATCAATAAACAATGATATTATATCTATTGGCTATTATTTAAATGATAGTTACAAGCAAATTAAATTAGAATTTATAGGAGATTAATATAAAAAATGACAGCAAAAAGATCAATGGCTGATGTAGCATATGATTATATCGCAGCTCATAAAATAGCAATTCCTTTCAAGGAACTTTGGGTTGAGGTATCTAAGGAAACTGGAGTAAGTGGCGATAGGGTAGCGTCTTTTTATTCTGATTTATCAATCGATGGACGTTTTGTACAACTTGATGGTAACAAGTGGGATTTAAAGAATCACTTAAAGTTTGAGGATACTCAAATTAATTTGGAAGAACTGGAAGTTGATGATGATGAGGGTGTTGTTTATGATGATGATGGTAACATCATTGAAGAACCTGAGGATGATGAATAAGGCGCTTTGCGTCTTTTCTTTTTGTATAATTAAGAAATGAAGTATTTAATTTTTGATTTTAATGGAACGATATTAAATGATACTGAACTTGGACTTGAATGTATCAATAGATGTATTGATGATTTCTTAAATAGAGATCATTTGAGTTTAGAAGAATATCGTAATATCTTCACTTTTCCAGTTAAACATTATTATGAAGTAGTTGGCTTTGATTTTGATGTCTTAAGTTGGGAAAAAGTTGGTCGTAAGTGGATGGATTATTATGAGGCTGGTTTTGATAAGTGTCAACTTTATGATGGTGTAAAAGATCTATTAAAAAAGAATCACCTATTAGGCAATAAGAATATTGTCTTGAGTGCTTCTAAGTTGGATATGTTAAAAGGCCAACTTGATAAGTTAGATATTCTTGATATGTTTGATGAGGTGCTTGGCATTGATAATATCTATGCCACAAGTAAGTTGCCTATAGGTTTAGAATTTATTAAGGATAAAAACCCTAAGGATTGTTTAATGATAGGTGATACTTTACATGATGGTGAAGTAGCTAGGGCCATGGGTGTTGAATGTGTACTTGTTGCCAATGGGCATCAATCTAAAGATGTTTTGTGTCAAAGTGGTCTTAGGGTATATGATGATATTAGAGAGGTATTGTTATGAGAATAGGTCAATCGCAGGATGTGCATCGTTTAGTTGAAGGTAGGGATTTGATTATTGGTGGCGTGAAGATTCCTTATGAGAAAGGGCTTTTGGGTCATAGTGATGCAGATGTACTGCTTCATGCGATTATTGAGTCTTTGATCGGAGCTATGGGCTTAAGGGATATTGGTACTCATTTTTCTGACAAGGATGCTAAGTATGAGAATATTTCTTCTTTAGTTTTATTGGAAAAGACTAAGGATATGCTCAAGGTTCATGGCTATAGGGTGGTAAATATCGACAGTTTGATTATCATTGAGAAGCCTAAGATGGCTCCTTATATTGATACTATGAAAGAGAATATTGCGAATACTTTAGGTATCGATAGTTCGCTTGTTAATGTTAAAGCGACATGTTTTGAGAGGATGGGTTTTGTGGGTAGAGGCGAAGGTGCAATTGCCCAGGCTGTTTGTTTAATTGATGAAATCTAAAAGGCCATCATATGATGGCCTTTAAACTACAAATTATTAATTAAGTCTTTCTTACGCCACTTACCAGATTCCCATCTGATGATAAATATTATGCCTCTTAGACATTCATCACTCGCCATACCAATCCAAATGCCCATAAGTCCTAAGCCTTGGACAAAGCCAAAGTAGTAGGCAATAGGGATGGATATAAACCACATACTAAGGATGCCACAGATTACAGGGAATTTAATGTCACCAACTGCTTGTAAGCTTCTTACTAAGGTCATGTTTATGGCTCTTCCTATTTCAAGGATAAAGTCTACAAACATTACGCTTTTCGCAATATGCAATAATTCTTTATCTATAAATAGTGAGAATAGTGGTTCTGCGAATATAAATATTAATAAGGCAGTTGTACCATTTAGAATAACTGATAAGATGGTAGCTTTCTTGGCTTCTTGATAGGCTAAGTCTTTATTTCCTTCACCAATCATGTAACCAATAATTACCTGAGATGCTTGTGATAAAGCACAACCCAATAAATAACCAATCATGGCATACATGTAGGCGAAGGTTCTTACTTTGACGATAGAATTGCCTAGCATATTTACCATTGTTAGGATGACCATTTGTGATGCGTTGTAGGATACGGTTTCACCACCACTCGGTAGTCCTATTTTTAACATGGTCTTTAGCAAGGCAGAAGGCCATGGATTTAGACATTTAAAGTTTACTTTTATTGAACTTAATAAGTTAAAGATGATTATTAAGAATGTTAAACCAATAATTCTTGATAATACAGAAGAGATGGCAGCACCGGCTACTCCTAAGTGTGGTATTAAGAAGTAGTTGCCTACAATGTTTAAGCCGTTCATGATGGTTGATGCCAACATTGATTGTTTCATCCAACCATTGCTTCTAAACATAGCACTATAGGTTGAGAAGATTCCTTGAAAGGCTAGGCCTAGGGAACAAATGTTTAAGTAGATTAAGGCTTCACTCATACAATCGTTAGGGATTTTCATTAGAGTAAAGATGTTTCTACCAAACAACAATAGGACAATAGAGATAATAAAGCCAAAGGCTCCATTCACGATGATTCCCAGCGCATATAATTGTTCAATTTTATCTGTCTTTCCTTTACCGAATAGTTGAGAACATAGAATGGTAACTGATAATGAGATTACTGTGAAGGCAATAATCAATAGGTCCATGATACTAGAGGCGTTGGCGATAGCGCTGGCTCCAGTATTCGATACTTGGTTGACCATGATTTTATCGATATTGGCTACTAAAAGTTGTAGTACTAATTCAATAAAAATAGGCCAAGTGTATTTAAGTAGTTTCTTGTCAAATAGTTTCATACTTAAATAGTTTAATACGGCCTATTATAAATTCAATAAGTTTTTAAAAGAAAACGGATACATTACCAATCAGAATCCCAATCGGTATCGCTTGAGTCCCATGAGTCGAAATCATAGTCATCAAAGTCGCTGTCTGAATGGGTATTTGAAGTGTAGTTTTTTGATTTGGTAACATCGCTAAAATCATATTCACTGTTATAGTCTTTTCCGACATAATATTCTTCATAATCTTCAGGAGTACCTGAATAGATTAGCCAATCATCTACCAAATCATCAAAGAAGTACCACACATTATTATAGTAGTAGTATGGTTGTTGGTTGATGATGTAGTAGCCTTTTTTAGGTCCTGTGAAATAAAGAAGTGCATAGAGCCCTATAACCGCAAAGAAAATGATAAAGGCAGCGATGTCTTTTGGTTTTTTCTTTTTCTTTTCTTTTTCTTTTTTTAGACCGGTTCTTAGATCCATTTCATCAACTAATTTAGAAAAGAAAATATTAACCGCAATAGATTCATTGTTCCCCTTATATCTTGTGAAACGTTGACCATTGGCTTTGTTTTTGTAGACAATATATTCATCGCCTTCTTTATAGATGCCGAAGCATTTAGGATCGTTTCTATTTTCATTAATAAAGAAACGGGTTTTTTCACTAGAAATACCTTTTTCTTTAAAGAAAGTGTCAAGTTCTTCAATAGTAGTAAGTTTTACCGGTTTATTTTCCACTTATTATCCTTTCAGTCCTCTAGATTGTCTGTCCATGTCTTCAACAACAATGTCATAGATTTCGCCAAGTGAGGCACAGTATTCTAATACTTTCCATGGCTCATTAGTATGAAAATGAATCTTGATTAGTTCATTATCGCCAACAGCTAGTAAACAATCACCTTTAAAGTTTTGATTAAAGTAATTGTTTATTTCATCTTCGTTTAGGTTATTTCCTTCAATTAATAATTGAGTATCGTATCGATAGTCTAACATAGGGGCTACCTCCTTTTTAGAAATTATATCATCTATATAAGTATGCTTAATTCACCAAGTTGGGGGTATACATATTTTTTATTACGAGTATAATAATAAAACGTGAATACGGGAAAAATGACTGAGGGTAATCCTCTTAAATTGATATTAGCTTTTTCAATACCGCTTTTGTTGGGTAATCTTTTTCAGCAATTTTATAATATTGTAGATACTGCTATTGTTGGTCAAACACTAGGTAAAGTAGCTTTGGCTGGTGTTGGTTCAACTACTAGTGTGCAGTTTTTAGTAATAGGTTTTTGTCAGGGTTTAACACAGGGTTTTGCGATTCCGGTAGCTCAAAGATTTGGGGCTAATGATTTAAAGAATTTGAAGAAATATGTGTTTAATGGAGCTGTTTTAACTTTTATTTTTGCGATTCTTATTACCTTATTAACAGTTGTGCTTACACCACAAATCTTATCTTTATTAAAGGTAAATAGTGAGATTTATAGTAGCTCATATAGCTATATCGTGGTGATATTTGCGGGTATTCCCTTTACACTTTTATATAACTATTTAAGTGGTATTTTAAGATCAATTGGTGATTCGAAGACACCATTTTATTTCTTAGCTTTTTCAGCTATTTTAAATATTTTCTTAGACTTTTTCTGTATCTTGGTTTTAAGATGGGGTTGTGCTGGTGCTGCCATTGCGACTATCTTTTCTCAAGCAGTGAGTGGTCTATTGTGTCTTGGCTTAATATTGATGAAATTTGAAGTATTACATGTTGACAAGGAAGATAGACATATCAGCATGAAACATTGTCTACATTTATTGAATATGGGTTTACCTATGGGCTTACAACTTTCAATTACAGCTATCGGTTCAATGGTTATGCAGTCAGCTAATAATGGTTTAGGCACAACTTATGTATCTGGTTTTGCGGCTGGTGCTAAGATTAAACAATTGATGATGTGTCCCTTTGATGCCTTTGGTATCGCTACTTCTACTTTCTTATCACAAAACTATGGGGCAAGAAAGGCTAAGCGTATTAAGGAAGGCTTTGGCGTTGGCTTAAAGATTGGTATTGTCTATGGCGTGATGGCTGGTGTTATCTTGTTCTTCTTTGGTAGAACTTTAAGTGCTTTGTTTATTTCACTTGAAGAAGTTGAGGCATTAGATGCTTCTTATGATTATTTAAGAAGACTTGGTTATTTCTATCCAATGTTGGGTATGCTTATGGTGTCTAGAATGGCTTTACAGGGCCTTGGTTATTCTAATAGAGCCATGTTGGCTGGTATTATTGAGATGATTCTTAGAAGTGTCTTTGCGTCTATTTTTGTGCCTATTTATAAGTTTGATGCGATTACTTTCACTGATCAATTAGCTTGGTTTGGCGGTGTTGTATATTTACTTCCAATGTTTATTTTTACTTTTAAACAAGTTGAGAAGAATATCGAGTATGAATTAAGGTATATGCAGAAATGATTAAGGCGATTTTGTTTGATATGGATGGTACTTTGGTGGATTCAGAGCGCTACTATACCGAGATGTCTTATAAGTGGGTCTTACAATATCGTGATGTAAATAAAAGTGATATCTATCAAATTGTTGGTTTGAATATGGATGATACTTATAAGACGATGTCTTTGTTGAGTGGTTTGTCTTATGATGAAACTAAGAAGAGCTATGATGAGTACTTTAGTATGCATCCAATGGATTATAATGATTATCTTTTTGATGATGTCAAGGATGTTTTGTCTAAGTTATGTGACTATAAGCTAGCTATTTGTACTTTATCTTCTAGAGATATGTTGAATAAGTTTATTTCCGATACTGGCTTAAATGAATTTGATTTACTTTTATCTGATGAAGATGTAAAAAATCCTAAGCCTAGTCCCGATATTTATTTAAAGGCTATTGAAAGACTTGGTGTTAATAGAAGTGAAACTTTGGTTATAGAAGATTCTAGTACGGGTATTAAGGCTGGCAAGAATGCGGGTATTTGTACTTTGGCTAGGGATGGTAGTAGATTTTTTATTGATCAAAGTGAAGCTGATTATATTTTTGATGATTTACATGGGGTTTTAAATATTTTAAATGAAAAGAATATTTAGTTTTTTTATATATATTTTGATGCATATCAACATTGCGGTATGTTTTATTGATACCTATATTATGGATAAGCTATATGCTTCTTTGGTGGTAATTGCTTGTTTGATGATGCTTATTATCATTAGACCTAAGAGGAAAGAATTTTGGAAGAAACTACGTAATAGGACTTATTATTACTTGTTATTTGCGTTTTTCTTATCTTTTTTATCTTTTGTGGATAAGGTTAGCGTTCCTTATGAATGGTTTAGTGTCAAAGGCTTTAAGATTTGGTTGAATTTTATTTCTTTGATTCTTATTATAAAGACCATTTATGGCTATGCTTCTAAGGATAGATATTTAAAAAGGAATCCTAAGAATGAATTGAAAGCTAAGTCTTTGTTGATTAAAAATGAAAAAACTAATCAAAATTAGAAAATAATTTTCTGAAAAAATATTGAAACATCGAAAAATAGTGCTAATATATTTTTATAAACGTTATAGATGAACTAGTAACAGGATTGGCTATATTAAAGAGAGACTGTGGGTGCTGAAAACAGTTATATAGGGTCTTGTGAATTCCTCATTTATGTTAGCTATTGAAATTGTAGTAGATGTGCTCGGTTGTTCCCGTTATCGAACTAGACCATGTTAGTGGTTAAAGAGGTCAATATAGTAATATATTGATGAATAAAGGTGGTAACGCGAAGACTCACTCGTCCTTTGGATGGTGGGTCTTTTTTATTAGGAGGATATATTTATGAAGAAAGTAATGGTAATCTTATTATCTGTGTTGATGGTGCTTAGTTTAAGTGCTTGTGGTACTAAGAAAGATGATTCTACTATTAAGGTTGGCATTTTGCAGCTCATGACTCATGGTTCTTTGGATGAGGCAAGAGAGGGTATAAAGGATTATCTTAAGGAAAATGGCTATGATAATATCGAGTATGTTTATCAAAATCCAGAGGGTGATCAATCTAATTTAACGACAATGGCTGATAGTTTGGTGAATGGTGATTGTGATGTGATTGTGGCTATTGCGACTCCTTGTGCTCAAGTATTAATGAATACAAATGTTGATACACCAATCGTGGGTACTGCGATTACTGATTATGTAAGTGCTGGTTTGGTTAAGTCAAATGAAGAGCCAGGTTCTTATATTACTGGTGTTAGTGATTATTTCTCAAGTGATAAGCAAGTTGCTTTAATTAAGGAACTTGTACCAAATATTTCTAAAGTAGGTATTTTATATACATCTAGTGAGACTAATTCTGAATTACAAGCTGATGAAATGCTTAAGGCTTTAGAAGCTGCAGGTATTGAAAGTGTAGTTAAGACTACACCTGATAAGAATACTACAAGTGAGACTATTACTGCTTTGGCTAAGGAAAATGTAGAACTTATTTATATCCCTACTGATAATAATTTGGCTGCTTCTATGGGTAGTGTTTTACAATCAGCAGAAGAATATAAACTACCAGTAGTTGTTGGTGCTGCTGCGATGGTTAGTGATGGCGGTTTGGCTAATGTGGGCATTGATTACTATGAACTTGGTAAGTTAACTGGTGAAGTTGTTAAGAAAGTGTTAGATGGTGGCGATACAGCTACTATGCCTATTGTTTATGAAGACAGTGGTAAGGTTTACTATAACTCTAAGGTGGCAGAAAGAATTGGTTATACAATTCCTGAATCTATTATTGAAAAGGGTAATGATTTAGGTAAGTAAGTATGGCAATTGTTGTTTCTGCTTTATCACAAGGCCTACTGTGGTCAGTGTTGGCTGTTGGTGTTTATTTATCTTATCGTTTCTTGAATATTTCAGATTTAACAAGTGAAGGGTCGTTTACATTGGGCGCTGCCGTTTGCGCTTCTAATATTGTAAGAGGAATGGATCCATTATTATCTTGTATATTAGCCCTTATTGCGGGTGCTTTGGCAGGACTTGTGACAGGTGTTTTGCATACTAAGTTTAAGATGCCTTCACTTCTTGCGGGTATCTTGTCAATGACTGGTTTGTATTCTATTAATCTAAGAATTATGGGCAAGGCTAATATTCCTTTGACTCAATCAGTAACATTATTAACTAAGTTAAAGGATATGCTTGGTTTAACAAGGGATAGAGACGGGGCTATCTACTTGGGTTTGATTGTGGTTGTTATTTTGATTGTTTTACTTGTATGGTTCTTTAATACCGAATTTGGTTTTTCAGTAGTGGCAACAGGTAATAACGATAAGATGATTAGGGCCAATGGTGTTGATTCTGATAAGACAATTATTGCGGGTTTGATGTTGTCTAATGCCCTTATTGCCCTAAGTGGGTCTTTGGTTGCTCAATATAATGGTTATGCTGATGTGACGATGGGCATTGGTGCTATTGTGGTTGGTTTGGCAAGTGTCATCATTGGCGAAGTATTGTTTAAGGATAAATATTTTGCGGTGTGTCTGATTGGTGTTGTGGTTGGTTCGATAATTTATCGTTTAATTGTAACTTTTGTGGTAAATACTAATTTTATTTCTGCCAATGATATGAAATTGTTTACGGCTATTGTGGTTGCAGTGGCTATTATCATTGCGAATAAGGGAGGTAAGAAGCGTGTTTAAGGTTGAAGGTTTATATAAGACTTTTGAGGCTCATAGCGCTAATGAAGTTCATGCGATAAATGGTGTCGATTTGCTGATTAATGATGGTGATTTTATTACGGTTATTGGTTCTAATGGTGCTGGTAAGTCTACATTATTGAATTTATTGAGTGGCAGCGTAATTGCGGATTCAGGGAAGATTTATCTAGATGATTTAGATGTTACTAAGATGCCAGAGTATAAAAGAGCTAAGTATATAGGTAGAGTTTTCCAGGATCCTCGTGTTGGTACTTGTCCTGATTTGTCTATTATTGAGAATATGTCTTTGGCGAAAAGAAGAGGTAGACTTAGAACTTTAAGGCTTGGTATGTCTAAGGGTGAAAAGGAAGAATATATCAATGATTTGAAGACTTTAAATCTTGGTTTAGAGGATCGTCCTAAGAGTAAGGCTGGTTTGTTGTCGGGTGGTCAAAGACAGGCTTTGACGCTTTTGATGGCAACGCTTGTTAAGCCTAAGTTGTTACTTTTGGATGAGCATACAGCAGCGCTTGATCCAGGTACGGCAACAGTTGTCTTATCTAAGACTGAGGAGATAATTAATAAGCATAATTTAACTGCTTTTATGGTTACTCATAATATGAAGGATGCCCTAAGGTATGGTAATCGTTTGATTATGATGGATAAGGGTAGGATTGTTTTAGATATAAGTGGTGAAGAAAAGAAGAAGTTGACGGTGGCTGATTTGCTTAAGATGTTTGAGAATGTTACTGGAAATGAGATTGTGAATGATAGCGTTTTATTAGCTTAAGGAGAAAAAATTCTCCTTTTTTTAATTTTGGGGTAGGAATTTTAGGGTTTGTCGGCAAATATATAGTGAAAGGATGGAAAAGAATTATGAATAACATGATTAATGTTGATCCAAGTAGCTTAGAACAGACTGCTACTAGAGTTGAGAGTGCTGATGGTGATTACCAAAGATTGTTTAATTCACTATATAGCGAAGTTGATCGATTAGAGACTAATTGGGGAGGTAAGGATAACAAGGCTTTCTCAGGTAAAATTAGATCTTTTGAGGAGGATCTAAGACAGATTTCTCTAATTATGCGTCAGTATTCGGAGTTCTTGCGTGCCAGTGCTAAGGCATATCGCGAGACTCAGGATGAATTAACAAATTGTGCAGGAAAATTGAAAGGATAGTATATGGATAATATTAGAATTACGTTACCAGAAGTGAGTGCTGCCGCAAACAATATCCGCAGCATTAATGCCAGCATGGATGATATCTTAAATGATATCTCTAAGATGATGAATGATTTAACAGGTGTTTGGAAGGGTACAGCAGGCGAGGCTATTGTTGAACGTTTTAAGCGTTTTTCAACTCGTTTCATTGATGAGAGTCAAACGATTGAAGAGTATGCAAAGTATCTTGATTATACCGTTTCTTCTTATGATTCTTTAGAGTCTACTTTAAGTTCTAATGCGTCGAATTTTGAATAAGTTAATCGCTTGTCTTATGGTGATGCTGGTGTCTTTGACACTAGCATCATGTAAGGCGAGTGAGCCTTATTTAACTAGCGACTATATCAATACTTTGGTTAGAGATAGTGGGCTAGGTAGGGGTGAGAATGTTGATGAGAGTATAGCTGATTTAATAGCTTTTAAGGTAGTTGATGATGAAGAATATCCTGAGTATTTAACTTATGGGTATTTTGCTTTAACTTTGAATAATTTAATTGAGAATGATGATACAAGTGTTAAGGCTTTAAAGAAAAAGGGAATTATTAAAAGAGTTAAGTCTGATGATGAGCTAGTTAATAAAAAGGATGCCTTAGAGGCTATTAAGAAGGCTGTAAGTTTAATCAACAACAAGGAAATAGAAAGAAAAGAAGAAGTAACTTATAAAGAAGAATATAAAAAAATTAGAGTATATGAGAAAGATGGTGCTTATTTAAAGACGAGTGCTAATTTAAAGTCTGGTGAATTGGTTTATTTAGAAGAAGACGATTGTTTTGTGATTATCACAGGTTTCCATAATGATGCTTACTTAACAAGGGAAGCAACTTTTGATGAGATATTTGAGAGTCTTGAGATATCCGATAATAGTGAATTAGATTTGACTAAGGCAATAGTGGTTGAAACTGATTATGATACAGAAGCTTATGTGAATAATAATCGTGAGCTTTTAGCAGGTGGCGATACAAAGCGTTTTACTAAGGATGGTTTTAATGTATCTTATAAGATCACAAGAAGTAGCATCGATGCTAGGATTTCTAAGAATGTTGATGGTTTGAATTTCTTTTATGATATAAGTGTTTCTAACTTGAAGCCTGCTTATATTTGGAAGTTTAAAACGGATAATATTGAGAATGCTTATTTGAAACTTGATTATAAGACGGTAGAGGAAATTGGTGTTTCTATTGGCCGTTATAAGAATTGTTACTTAGATTTAAAGGACTTAGATTCATCTTCTTTTGTGAATTTAGCTAAGTCGATGATTAAGGATAAAAGTGATGAAACTGAGGCTACTATCAAGATTTGTGAATTAAAGGTTCCAATTGAGGGTGTACCGACATTGTTTTTTAATGTAGAGGTTTTGGCAAAGTTTTATACTTCAGGTAAGGTTGAAATAGTTGTTGCGAATAAGTCTTCTAAGGGTTTTGAGAATCGAAATGGTAAGATTCGTTTTATTAATGAGAATGATCGTGATGTGAATCTAAAGATTGGTGGTTCTTCATCGGCTGCGGTTGGCCTTAATTTTAATCTTGAGGCTGCTAAGGCTTGTTTAATGGATATCGAGGCTGATTTGGGTATTAAGGCTAAGGTGGGTACAACTTTACATTTATTTGATGAAGATGGTAATCATGAGAAATTAAACGTGGATGAAGCTTATAGTACTTATGATGATCTGGCTAAAGAAAATAGAGACGTGAAGGTTTGTGGTGATTTGTCTTTGAATTGGATGTTGAAGTTAAGATTTAATACACCAAAGACTGTCTTGTCAAGGTTAGGTATGTCTCGGGACATTGAACTTTTAGATGAGAAGAATCAGGTTTTTAAGAATAAGAGTCATATAGAGAATTTTGTCTTTGTGGATAAGTGTACAAGAAAGGATCGTTTAAAGACAAACAAGGATGATTCAGGTCCAATTAATGCGGATAAGATTCTTTTGAATAAGTATTCTAAGGTGATTAAACTTGGAGAGTCATATCAAATAGAAATTAAGGGTTTACCTAGTAAATATAGTTTAAATGATTTGGAATATAGCAGTAAGGATAATAGTGTAGTTACTGTTAATAATGGTATTGTTTATGGTATTAAAAAGGGAGCTAGTGAGGTTGTTGTTTCTACTAAGGACCATAAATATAGTGCATCGATTAATGTGTTGGTGAGTGAGGGCTAAGCATGTTTATATTAATTCAAGACGGGAATGAATTGTTAAGGGTAGAGATTACTAAAAATATCCTACCCTTTAAATATAGAGGTATTGAGATTGTAGATAAGAGTGGCCACCTTTATATTTGTTTAAATAAGGGTTTTTTCTTTAGTGACCGTGATAAAGTTAGAAAATTAGAGCAGCGTAAGTATGTGATTAAGACAAGTGATTTAATAAGTGAAATCAACTTGTTTGTATATAGTGATTCTAAGGGTATCGATGATTATAAGCTTTATAATAATGAGCCTTTCTTATATATTAGTTCGCCTAAGGCTAATATTGAGAATAAGGATTTATTGTTGAAAGAGTATTATCTGATGTATAAGGATCATAAGCTTAAGACTAATGCGCCTGTTTTACTTTTAAATGGTAAGGCTTATAGTGATGAAGAATTGTGCAGTGGTGATTTTGTTTCTTTTTATAATTTTAGTTTCTATTATTATGATGATTTCTTATATATCAATAATTTTTTAGTTGAAAATAGGATTAAGGAAAAGCAGTTGGATGAGCTATCAATTATTTATGAGAATGTTAAGCCTTTAACTCATAATTATTTGTTGAATGAGCCTAAAATCATAGAGATTCCCGAGATTAAAAAGTATAACGAACTTAGAAAGATTAAACAGAAGCCTCTTGTTTATCAGATTGGTCCTAGTTTAACGATGTCTTTGGCGATGATTTTTGTGGCTTCGATTAATGTCTATAAGAATTATTTGGATGGTAATGATCTTACAAATTCTTTGGTTTATATGATTATGCCTTTTATGATGGTGATTTCCGGTGTCTTGTGGCCGATTCTTACTCGTCTTAATGAAAGTAGGACTAATAATTTAGAGATTAAGAGGGAAAAGGATGCATATTTAGATTATCTTGTGGATTATAAAACTGGTATTCAAAATAATATAAGGGAAGTGCTTAAGGAAAGGAATACTTATTTCTTTGATGGTGAATTTAATGATGAAAAGTTATTTTACATCACCAATAAGAGTCCTTTGTTTCTTAATTTAAGTTTGGGCTTTGTTGAATATGATAAGCATATAGAGCTTAATAAGACAAACGATGCTGATATTAATGAAACATTAAATAGTATTAATTATGGTTTGACTCATATTGAGAAGTATCCTTATTTCTTGGATTTGAAGAATTATCATTTGATTAGTATTGTGGCAAATAAGAATAGATTGAATTATCTATTAAAGAAATTTCTTTTAGAGTTGTCTGTTAAGTATCATTATGATGATTATTATGTCGCCCTTTATAGTAAGGATTTGGATGAATTTAATGAGTTCTTTAATATTCCTTCGATTATTTATCATGATAGTCGTTTAACATTAAGAGAATATAAGGAGTTACAGGAATTAAATAATTTAAAGTTGGATAAACCTCTGGTTCTAATGGCTAATAGTCGTTTGGATTATCATTTTACTAATCCTAATATTATTCTTATGTATTTTGTGGAAGATGAGAATAATATTTATAAGGATAGTGAGAGTGTTGTTTATTTCAAAGATAATAAGGGAATAATCAAGGGGAAAGAAGAATATGAATTTACTTATAATGAGAAGGCAATTGATTTTAAGGATGCTTGTGAACTGCTTAGTGATTATCAAAAAATAAGAAGTGATGAGGGTGATTTAACTTTTAAGGAAGTGTTTAATAATTTCGATATCGAATCTTTTTATAAACAAAAACAAGTTGGTCTAAGGGCTGATTTTGCCTATATGGGAAGAGAATTATTGTATTTTGATTTGGATGAAAGAAATTTGGGGCCACATGGTCTTATTGCAGGTACAACTGGAAGTGGTAAATCAGAGTTAATTGTGTCGATGTTGTTGTCGCTGTGTATTAGGTATCGTCCTGATTATCTAAATATTATTCTTATTGATTATAAGGGCGGTGGTATTAAGGAATCTTTGACAAGTCAAAAAGGAACTATACCTCATATTGTGGGATCAATTGACAATCTAGAGCCATCAGGTTTTGAGAGGATGATAGTGGCGTTAGATCATGAATGTAAAAGACGACAGACTTTGTTTAAAAAGTTGTCTAATAAGTTAATGACTTCGATTATGAATATTGATGATTATTTGGATTCTGATTATCAAAATTTTGGTTTTCCTAAGATGGCACATTTGTTGATTGTGGTAGATGAATTTGCACAGTTAAAGAAGGATAATCCAACTATTATTAAGGAATTAATTTCTTTTTCTAGAATCGGTAGAAGTTTAGGCGTTCATTTAATATTAGCTACCCAAAGGCCAAGTGGCGCAATAGATGATGAAATTTGGTCAAATAGTAGGTTTAAGATTGCCTTAAAAGTATTGAGTGAGAAGGATTCTAATGACATCATTAAACGCAAGGATGCTGCTTATTTAACGGAAGCTGGACAGTTTTATTTGAGTGTTGATGAGAACATTTATTTGGCAAAGAGTTTCTATAGTAAGAAGGATATCGATGATAAGGATGACTATGAGGTTTCTTTATTGGATAATCGTTTAAATGTAATATCTAAGAAGTCTTATAAACAACAGGAAAGACAGACTATAGCTTCTTATGTGACTAATAAGATAATTGATACGACAAGGGATATGAATATCGAGGTTACAAGTATTGATTTTAAGAAGCCTCAAAAGAAAGAGATAATTGAGTTAAGAAATGAATATAAGAAGTTTGATGAGATCGTTTTTGGTCAGATAGATGATTATCGAAATCATTATAAGGATATCTTGACTATTGGTTCTAATGAGAATATCTTTATTTGTTCAAGTAGAAGTAATGAGATTAATACAATTCTTAATCAAATAAATAGAAAGACGATTGTGATTGCCTCTAAAAAATATAAGGGTAAGTATATTTCGGATTCTTTGGTTTATGAAGAGATTGATGATGTTGTTTATTTGTTTAAGAAGTTGAAGAAAACAAATGAGGAATTAACTTTAGTTATTGAGGATTATAATTGTTTGTCAGCTTATGATGATAGTATTAATGAATCGCTTATTTCTTTATTGAAAAGAAGTGAAGTGACTCATGTAAATGTTATATGTTTAACTAAGGTATCGACGATGAATTTCCGTTTGTTGAATTCATTTAAGCATAAGTTGGTGATTGAATATAAGGATAAACAAGATTTGTTGAATGTCTTTTCATCTTCTAATTTTGATTTAAATGATTCTTTCTATAATGGCCAATATGGTTTTATACCTTGTCTTATTAATGAATTAGACATAGAAGAGAGCCAATATCCAAGTTATATTGATTATATTCCAGATACTTTAGAGTTTGAATCTTCTAATAAGGGAATCTTAGCTGGTTTTGATATTAAAAACAGGGATAAGGTTTACTTTAATGTGAATAAGAAGGTGTTGATTACTGGTAATGATCAAGAACTTATTGATTACTTTAGTGATGTTTATAAGACTTGTGAGAATGTTAAGGTGTGTTTATATGATAGTTCTTTAAAAGACAAGGATTATGATGAGATATTGTGGTTAAGGGATGGTCTTTTTAAACAAAGATTGTTCTACTATGATGAGAAAGAAGATTTAAAAGATAATTATGCTTATTATCTTAAGGGTAATAAGGGAAGGATATTAAAGACAATAGCCTATGAATAAGATTATTCTAAGATTTATTATTGTGAAGAAAAAAAAGACTTTGGAGGTAATCTTTGATGGTCGTTTAACGATGGAAGAGAATTTCAAGTTACTTAGTGAAATATATGAGATTGGTTCAATAGAAAAAACTTATGTGGTTGATATTAATAGGAAAGTCGCTCTTAAGAAGAATATTCCTATTTCATCTTTTAACTTTAAGAACTTTAAGACACTTTATCTTTTCTAGATTTAAATAAGGTTTTTTGGCGATAAAAAGAAAAATATATGAATGAAAAGAAAGAAAATATTGATAAGTTAGAGGATGATTTTCGAGAAGAAAATTCAAAAGAAACTTTAAAAAGTTATTATTACAAGGTATCGTTGCCTACATTAAAGTTAACTAAAAAAGAGTATGGTATTGTTTTTCATGCAATGAACACCAATTATTATTCCAAACATCTCAATGATAGATATATTATCGAATACATTGATGGTTATATTTATGTAGCTGAAAATAACGGTTATAATGAGTATAGGATTTTTAGGAGGACTAAAATCAAATGACAAATAGAGAACTACTTCATCAAAAATTATTGGAAATAAATCCAGTGAATGATTTGACCATTGCGTGTGATGCCTTCTTGGATACTGATGAAAAAGTAGATATCGTGTTAAACGATATATTGAGTGGGAAGATTAAGACTAATGATGATTTTGGGTATAAGGTACTTGAAATTGATTGTGGTTTTGATGTTAGACCGAAAGAAAACTAGAGAAATCTAGTTTTTTTGTATAATGAAGATAACAAGGAGGTTCCTTATGAAAAGAAAGTTAAGTCAATTAATAATTGTATTCTTATGTGTTCTTGTAATGTTTCCTATTGGCGTTAGTGGAGATACTGGTCCAAAGCCTTCTGTAACGATAAAGTTTAAGAATATGGGTGATGAATTGTGCTATGGTACACTGTTGGCTAAGGAAGAGTCTACAGGTCCTGCAAGTGCTTGGAATGGTAGTGAAGAAGATATTAATTTAAACTTTGTGGATAGAGATATTTGGGAAGCTTTTGTGAATTATGAAGATAGTGATGGTTTTTATTTCTTACAATGGGCTTGGCTTGTAAGTGATACAAAGGAATTATCTTGGGGCTATTATCCGCCTAATGAGTTTAAGGTTTTGTTGTATTATCCAGAATCGAATGCTTTTGCGGTGAGTGATATATGTAAAAGATATGCTTTTGATACCTATTACACAGTGGATATGGATGGGGTTGATATAAGTTCTATTGAATATGATGATAGTTTAAGTGGTAATCAAAGACTTGATATGTACAAATCATATGAATTTAAAAATGAAATAAGGGCTTTGGCATGTAGAATGCTTATTACTGTAGCTGTTGAGGTGTTGATAGGTTTATTGTTTAAATTCAGAAATAAGGAATTATTGTATATCTTGTTGATTAATGTGATAACTCAAATTATTTTAAATGTTTTATTAAATGTATATACAGGATATGGCTACTATTTAATTTATTTATTACTAGAATTATTAGTGTTTGTGATAGAGTCTATTTTCTATTGTATTGTGTTTAAAAAGAAGAAATGGCATTGTGTGTTGTATGCACTAGTGGCCAATGTATCTTCTTTTGTGATTGGTATATATTTGGCTAATTTATTGCCTGGTCTTTTCTAAAATTTTGTACTTTTTCACAAATATTGTAAAATAAGCGAGTGACATGTCTTTGACAGGTCAGAGCTTCCTTGGGGTTTTCCCCGTTGCTTGCAACGTATGGTCTTCCTTTAGTGATAAAATATCGCTAAAGGAAGAGCGATGCAAAAAGAACATAGTACGTATGTGGCCTTGAGCCACAATGTAAGCAATCTTGTATATCACTTTGTATGTCCGGCGAAGTATCGTCGCTCCGTTTTTAGTGATAATGTAGAAGCCCACTTATGGAATATCTGCCAAGAGATAGAACTAAGATATGATTACATCAAGTTTCTTGAAATAGGAGCAGATAATAATCACGTACATTTCTTAGTTCAAAGTACTCCAAATTATTCTCCATCTCAATTAATAAAGATAATCAAGTCAATAACTGCAAGGCAGATATTCCTTGAATGTCCTGAGGTAAAGAAATGGTTATGGGGTGGACAGTTTTGGAGCGACGGATACTTCGTTGCGACAGTGGGTAAAAATACAAACGAAACAGTAATAAGAGATTACGTAAAAAATCAGGGACAAGATTGCGAGGATTATAAGCAGATACATTTGTTTAAGTAACATTTGCATCGCTTAGGGTAAGATACCCCGGGTCTTGACCCGGGGAGATTCATTTTAATGGTGCTAAATTATAAGAAGACTTTAAGTTTTATCTTTTTAATAGTTGCGATTTTTGTGTTCGCAGCTTTTGATGTGCACGCAGAAGATGAATATGTTGTATATGATGCCTCAAATGGTGAGGTAGTTGAGACTTTTGAACGTTATAATTCAGCATTAAGCTTTTACAATAATAATCTAGAGGATTATGAGAATTTGGTGTTAGCTCAAGGAGATACTGTTTTATTCATGGAATACGGTATCGTTGAGTTTCAAACCAATGATGAATGTAGCTTGAATGTTGGTTATCGTTCTTTAAGAAGAAATGACACTACTTCTATTAATGGCTGTTACGGTAAGGATGGCTTATATCTTGATAGAAGCGGCGATAATGTAGAGTTTGCCTATGCAGGAGATGTAGGTACTACTAGTTTTGATTCTGTTATCTTGCGTCCTTTTGATTCATTAAATGTAAGAGTGTCTTTATATCGTAATCTAGAGGGTGATTTAGCTCATCTTATTAAGACCCAATTAAATAGTGACTATTACGCAAAGGTTTATAAACTAGATAAGGCTCCTGATTTTTTAGAAGAAAATAAAGATTATTATAGCTATGATGGTCATTATTTTTATGAAGATTTCAAAGTAATGAGCGATGATTATCGAAGTGGTACTCATGAAAATGCGGTTAATAGTGAGGCTCCTTTTTATAGTTACTTCCAATATTTATCTTTTAGAAGTTTGTCTAATTATAGTGCTAAAGAACTTGATGATTTCTTTAAGAATGAATTAAAGATTATAGGCCGCATGGATAAATATAATGATGATATTAATGATGGGGCAAATGGTGTTGTTAATAGAAGCGAATATTATGATAATTTAGATTCTTTCTTTATCTATCAAAATATCTTTGGGACTAATGCGATGAATTCTTTGGCTATTTCGATGCGTGAGAGTTCAAGTGCTAAAAGTCTCAAGGCTTATGTGAATCATGATTTATTTACTAATAATGCCTATGATAATGATGAGGAAAGAAATGATAATGCTTATAAGAGTATAGATAAGTCTATCTATTCTTTTGATAAGTATATTTTGTCTAATCATAATGGTAATTATCATTCTTCTTTATATGGGGGAACTTTCTTGGGTGATAAGTTATCTGGTTATACTTTGTTTAATACTTTGGATGCTTATTATGGCGAGAACATATCTTCTAATTATTATTTGTTCGATAAGGCCTTAGGTGGTAAGGATTTGGATTCTTATTGTCTAGGTATTATCTATGATTTAAATCGTTTAACTTTCTATAAGGATGAAGAATTAAGTAAACGTATGTATCGCTTATATGATTTACATAATTATTCTTTAATTATCCTAGGTGAGAATGAAAAGTCTTATAAGGTTCAAATAGATGCGAGTTTAAGTGCTGATTATAAATATGACTTTGAAAAGAATGTGGCTTATGTTGATAAGGAAGTCTTTGATTTATTAATTAATGAAGATAAGATGCATGAAAATAAGCTTGAACAAATTACTTATGACTTTGGTGATGGCTTGTTTAATAATGAAAGTTCATTGAGTTTTAATAATTTAGAGGGTGTTGAATCACCTTTGATTAAACCTGTTAAAGATGGTTTTGAATTTGTTGGTTTTGATCATGATAATATAGCTCAATATAAGGAAATAAAGGGTATTAGTGTCTATAGCTTCCCTAATAATGAATTAGATGTAAATTCATATTTAAACTTAGAGAACGCAAAGATTAGAATCAATTATGCCAATGGTTCTAATAGTATTAAGAATATTACTAGTGATATGATTAGTGGTTTTGATAATACTGAGGTGGGCGAACAAGATATTACTATTACCTATTGTGGTGAAAGTGTTAGTCAAAAGATAAATGTTGTAGAGAATAGTAATAAGACAATAATAGCTGATTTAGCTAATAAGAATATCAATTCATATAAGGAAGATGGTACTTATGATATTGATGAGTTAGAGAAGTTAAAGGGCTATTTAAAGGATACAAAGTATTATTTTAGTTTTGATGATTTAAGAATATTGGATGATATGTTGTTTAATGAATACAACGATTATTTAAATTTCGTGGTTTTCCAAAGCGACTTAGATGTATCTATTTCAGGACTATGTGTTAATGTGGATACTAATTTAGCTAAAAGGACCTTGTTTGATGGGCTAATTAAGAATACTTATTATGTGCATATAAGGGATATTAGTAGGTCTTCTTATAATAAGTTAGAAGAAATTGGTGAGGCTTATGGATTTGAGAGTGTTTGTGCCTTTAAGTCAACTTTCTCATTGAATTTAAGAAGAATTGATCAAGAAGGTGAAATGATTTATTCAATTAAACCTAAGGACATGGATCCAAGTAGTATCTATAGTGTTTATTGTCTTGAAGAAAACGGTGATATTGTTAAGTGTAAGACTTATTGGTCAAAGGATAGTGTGACTTTTATTGGACAGGGTCAGGGTTCTTATTTGTTGCTTAGAAAAAAGAGTGTTAATACTTATACTTTCGATTCTATTGACGAGAGTGTTAATCGTGAAAATAATGATCCAGATACTCAACAATTTGTCTTGTTGTTTGTGGCATACTTGATTGTTGTGGTGTTTGGGGTTATCAATATTCTCTATCACTATATCATTGAAGAAAAGTTAAGAAAGAGTGCTTTAGAATATAAGAAGTTATTAAATATAAAATGAAGTTCGTTATGAACTTCATTTTAGATAGCTTTAATGACTAAATCATCATCTAATTCTGGATCAATAAAGATGGTTTTATAGTTCTTTATAGTCACAAAACCAGGTTTAGTTCCTTTAACTTTCTTAAGGTTTTTCGCAAGACAATAGTTAACAGGAACGCTAGAAGATAGTCTACCATTAGAGAAGTAGGCAGCTAGATTAGCGCACATTCTTAATACTTCTTCACTTGGATTATCGGTGTTAACTACAAGGTGGGCACCATGATAATCTTTAGCATGGAACCACATGTTATTAGGTTTAGCATAAGTAAAGCTTAGATAATCATTTTGAGTGTTGTTTTTGCCAAAGGTGATAATAGAACCCTTGTATTCAACTTGATAAAGATTAATTTTCTTATTCTTTTTAGGCTTATTAACTTTCTTTCTAAGGTAGCCATATTTAATTAATTCTTCTTTAATCTCTAGGGCATCAGTATAACTTGCGATATCCAATTGTTCCTTTAAGGCGTTGAAGTATTCAAGCTCTTTCTTGGCAATATCAAGTTGTTCCTCAATATAAACTTTACCTTTTCTTTTCTTGGTATAGTTAGTGAAATATTTGTTGGCATTTTGTTTAATTGAAAGTTTTGGGTCCAACTTAATCTTTTTAGAATTGCCATCATAGTCAATTATTTCAATTTCCTTTAAGCCCTTTTGCTCAAGATTAGAATAGGTATATAGTAAATCACCGTTTTCCTTATCTTCATTTAGATTTTCACTGTCAATAAGACTTTGATTAAGTTTAATTACCTTAGTATCAAAGTGTTTGATTTGCCTTTTCACAAACTTATAAATGTCTTCAGTAACTGTCTTAATTCTTTCTTTTTCATTAGCTTGATAATAAAGAGTATCAAAACCTTTTTCAATTGAATATTCTTTATATCCCTTGTTTAGATAGGTTAAGGGAATAATATGATAATCGTTGTTGTCTGAGATATATAGTTTATTAGAATCTTTAATTTCATTTAGTATATCCTTATATTCTTCACCATTAGACATACGATAACGTATTTCTTCTTCTAATTGTTTAGAAAAGCCTTGGATCTGTTTAACTAATGATTCGTTGAAGTCTATATTGTTATCTTCAAATGGATCTATCTTATTTTGGTTTTCAGGTAAATCAAAGTTAGCTCCTTGTAGGATTGTTCTCTTATTATTTAGATAAGGTGGTATCTTCTTAAGGGCATCAATAATCTTGTTAGTTTCTTTATCAATAAGAATCAAATTTGCATACTTACCCATTAGTTCTACGCTTAATAGATAATTCTTTTCATCATATAGTTCGTTAAGTGCTCTTATTTCTAGAAGTAAATAACGATCATAATTATTTTGAGTGATTGAAGTGATAATACCATTGGTTAAGTATTTTCTTAATACCATTACAAAAGTAGATGGTTCTTCAAAGTTAGTGTAATTTTCATTAGATAGAGAAATATGATTGTATACACTATGTAAAGATATAACCAAGTTTGTACGTACTCTATCTGCATGTACATTAAAGATAACTTCAGTGTTTGAAGTAGAGTTAATTTTGTTTATACGCATTGGTAAGTGCGTTTCAAGTTCTTCTTTTACTTTATTTAATATAATTCCATCAAGTGCCATAGAATAATTATACTCGATAGTAGTACAATGGTTGATATGAAAAAAGGATTACTTATTGTATATAGTGGGCCAAGTGGCGTAGGTAAGAGTACAATCTTGCATGAAGTATTAAAGGATGAATCATTGAATCTAGAATTTTCTGTTTCAATGACTACAAGACTTCCAAGAGAGGGTGAAGTTGATGGTAAGGATTATTTCTTTGTGTCAAAGGAAACTTTCAAGAAGGCAATTGAAGATGATAAGTTCTTGGAACATGCTAGATATGTTGAGAATTATTATGGAACACCAAGAGATTATGTTGAACAAGAGAGAAATAAGGGGAAGAATGTTATTTTAGAGATTGATGTTCAAGGTGGTCTTCAGGTTATTGAAAAGTGTAGCGATTGTATCAGTATTTTTGTTATGCCACCTAGTATTGATGAATTAAGAAATAGACTTAGTGGTAGGGGAACTGAGAAGGAAGAGGTTGTCAATAAGCGTATTGACCAGGCTCAAAGAGAAATCAAGCAAGGCAGTGTTTATAAGTATCATGTCGTTAATAATGATGTTGAGGCTTCAATTAAAGAGGTCAGTGATATCTTGAAGAAGGAAATGGCTTTATAGATGGAGATTAGTAAGGAAACTGTTAATAAAGTATTGAAGTTTAGGGATGATAGGGATTGGAAACAATTTCATGATCCTAAGGACTTGGCTATTTCTATTTCTTTAGAGGCTAGTGAACTTTTAGAAATATTTCAATGGTCTAGGGACGATGTTTATTGTCTTGATAAGATTGATAAGATTAAGGAAGAGCTAGCAGATGTCATGAATTATTGTATCTTGATGGCTGATGTGTGTAACTTGGATCTTGATAAGATTATTACTGATAAGATTAAACTAAATGCAGCTAAGTATCCTGTTGATAAGGCTAAGGGGACTAGTACTAAATATAATGAATTGTAAATGTTGGGGAACCAACATTTTCTTTTGGGTATAAAAAAAACAAGAACCATAAGATTCTTGTTTTTAAAATACTTATTACTTTGAGTAGTATTCGACAACTAGTAATTCCTTTACTTCTTGGTTTAATTCTTTTCTTTCAGGAAGTCTTACGAATTTACCTTTTCTATTGTCTTTATCAACTTCAACGAAGTCCTTGTATGCAACTGTAGCTTCTAGTGCATCAGCAATGCTTGCCATGTTTCTTGAAGATTCTTTAACTTCAATTGTTGCACCTGGAAGAATTCTTGCACTTGGGATATCAACCTTCTTACCATTTACAAGGATATGTCCATGGTTAACAAGTTGTCTAGCACCACGTCTTGTTCTTGCAAAACCCATACGGTATACAAGGTTATCAAGTCTTGATTCTAGTAATACAAGTAGGTTAGTACCTGTAACGCCTTCCATTTTTTCTGCTCTTAAATAAGTGTTGTAGAATTGCTTTTCATTTAAACCATAAAGATTTCTAATCTTTTGCTTTTCAGCTTGTTGTAAACCGAAGTTTGAAAGCTTAATTCTCTTGTTTGCACTACCGTGCTGACCTGGAATATAAGGTCTCTTGCTTAATTCTTTACCTGTTTCTAGGATAGAGAAGTTAAGACGACGAGATATACGCCATACTGGTCCTGTGTTTCTTGCCATAATTTTTTCCTCCCATTGACAATTCAGTTAGAGGTGTAAATCATTCTAAGGATGTGTTAGTATGCAATGTTCACCCATTACGCTAGGCTACTTATATTCCCAAATGGGCTACTAACGCGCTTCTTTAGAACTTTACATGCGTCCTTAAACTGCCTATTTATGTTATCAAATGTTAATACTAGAGTCAATTGAAAAATATCTTTTCTGATAGTAAAATTATACTGTTTAATCAAGAGGAAAAGTGTAAAAATTAAATACGAAATTTGACATAAAAAAAGTGGTTGAGAACCTCAA
>OIZO01000203.1_pt1 | contig 45033 bp, 73 predicted proteins | sample 1588551 | NCBI WGS metagenome assembly OIZO01 (sample SAMN03283271) | human gut metagenome | biome: human-associated habitat; material: feces | host: Homo sapiens | place: Peru | collected 2012 | reverse complement strand
TCATCTGATGCCGCAAGAAAAGCCGGATACTCTAATGGAATCATTAGAAACGCGACAAAAAAACTGTTGGAAAAAGGTTGCATTTCCACATATATAGCCGAAAAACAGTCTCTCATCGAAAAACAAAAAGGCACTGACATCATGTCTCTGGCAGAAATTCAGCAACGCCGTTCCATGATTGCAAGGGGCGAGCTAACTGATTCATTCGGATTTGCTCCAGACTTCTCCGATCAGCTCAAATCCATGAATGATCTGGAAAAGACGCTTGCTATAAAAGAAGCCAGAGAAGAACAGCGAAAAGCAGAAGAAAAAGCCAGATTACAAAGTGAATATCATATTGATCTGGATATTGTCCCGGACGTATTTCATAAAATGATTAGAGATATCCGGAAAAAGAAACATAGCGAATACATTCTCCCTGGCGGACGTGGTTCTATGAAGTCCTCAACCATATCTCTAATCATACCGGAACTGTTGAAGAATAATCCAAACATGCACGCTCTGATTCTGCGAAAAGTTGGAAACACTATCAAAGATTCTGTTTATGCTCAGATGAAATGGGCTATTGATAAATTAGATCTAAATGAGGAATTTGTATGTAAGGTATCTCCTATGGAGATTACGTATAAGCCCACTGGACAGAAGATTTACTTTCGTGGTGCTGACGACCCATTAAAGATTAAGTCTATCAAGCCAGAGTTTGGATATATTGGGATAGTCTGGTTCGAGGAGTTAGATCAGTTTTCTAATCCAGAAGAAATCCGAAACATTCAGCAGTCTGCTATTCGTGGTGGTAATGAAGCGTATAAATTCAAGTCATTCAACCCACCTAGGAGCAAGAATAACTGGGCGAATGAATATACAGCAGAAGCAGAAGAAAAAGATGAAAATGTAATGGTTGTGCATAGCACGTACCTTGACTTAGGAATTGAACAGGAATGGCTTGGAGATGTGTTCCTTGCGGATGCAGAACATCTAAAAGAAGTCAACCCAGATGCTTACGACAATGAGTACCTTGGGCATGCCAATGGAAATGGTGGAAATATCTTCGAATACATTGAAGAAAGAACTATCACAGACGAAGAAATCAGCCACTTTGACAGAATTTATCAAGGCGTTGACTGGGGCTGGTACCCGGATAAATATGCTTTTTCCAGAATCTATTATGATTCTGCTAGAGAAACAATCTACTTTATTGACGAAATATATGAGAATAAAAAATCAAATGAGTGGACTGCAAATGAAATCAAACGAAGACAGTATGATGATTACGAAATTACTTGCGATTCTGCTGAACCTAAATCAATCAATGATTACAGAGATTTAGGACTTCCGGCAAGGGGAGCAATCAAAGGGCCGGGAAGTATTGAATACTCTATGAAGTGGCTGCAAAGAAGAAAACTTGTTTTTGACCCAAAGAGAACTCCGAACGCTTGTAAGGAATTTAAGAAGTACGAGTACGAACGTGATAAAGATGGTAATATTTGTAGTGGATATCCAGACAAGGATAATCATTTGATAGATTCCGTCCGGTATGGCTCGGAATCGTTGTGGAGAAGAAGGGGGAACAGTGCATAATGAATAGCAAAGAAAATATATCTAAATGCTTGGAAATTCTGGATAAATTCCAGTTCTTTCAAGGACAAAGAGCCGGGAGAGAATTATGGAACGACAAACCGACAGAAGTGCAGGACGAAGATATAAGGAATTTCAATAAAGACATAGAGTTTATCAGAAATGTGCTGAAATCAGTTAATTCAGGTGATTAAATGGGACTTATAATAACACTAAAAAGGTGGTTTAACATGATTTTCAAAAAAAAAGCCGAAGAAGATTTCAATATCCAAGCAGCAGAATTCCCGGAAATGGAATCGCTGATTAACCGGTGTGCGAACATCTACAGAGGTGTACCGGAATGGCTAGATGATAAGAATAATATCAAGACGATTAATTTTGCGAAATCCGTCTGCTCAGAGACAGCAAGGCTCACAACACTGGCGATTGGCATTCAGATTGATGGTTCCGCAAGGGCTACGTGGCTTCAGGAGCAGATTGACAAGGTATATTTTCAGATCCGGCACTGGGTAGAGTATGGCTGTGCTTACGGAACAGTGTTTATCAAGCCGAACGGTGAAAGCCTTGACATATTTACTCCGGCAGATGTGATGATTGTTGATTACGACAATCAGGAAATCAAAGGAATTATATTCAAAGATTCTTATACAGTCGGACGGAAATACTATACAAGGCTTGAATATCATCGCTTTGTTGAGACCACTGTGGATGGCGTAACGACCTATCCGTATTATGTTTCTAATAGAGCCTATATGTCAAAATCCCCTCAGAGTATCGGCAACAAAATTGACCTGAAACAGACAAAGTGGGCTGACCTCATGGCAGATACACCACCAATCCTGAAAGTAAACGGGGAGAAGCTGGACGGACCGTTGTATGGGGTGCTGCGGACACCACAGGCGAACAATGTGGATATCAGTACACCACTTGGATTGCCGATATTTGCCGAAGCTATTGAAGAGTTAAAAGACCTCGACATTGCATACAGCCGTAATGCCGGAGAGATTTTTGATTCTCAGAAGATTGTTCTGGCAGATGATAGACTGCTGATGCCAAGTGGTACGCCAATATCAGCTATGTCGCCACAGGGTATGGAGAACAGGCGGAACGAGATGAGCCTACCACATTTTGTCAAGAATGTATTCGGACAGGACGAAAAAGAGTTTTACCAAGAAATCAATCCACAGCTCAACACAGACACCCGTATAAGCGGCATAAATGCCCTTTTAAGCCAGTTGGGGTATAAGATTGGATTCTCCAATGGGTATTTTGTTTTTAACGAATCTAGTGGTATTCAGACAGCTACAGGGGTAGAAGCAGAACAGCAAAGGACGGTACAGTTCATTAAGGACGTGAGGGATAAGTTAGAATCCTGCTTGGATGAAGTTACCTACGCACTGAACGTTTACGCCGACCTGTACGGACTTTCGCCTGTCGGAGCTTATGAAGTTAACTACGATTTTGGAGACATCCTGTATGTGCGTGAAAACGACCGCGCAAGATGGTGGCAGTATGTGACTACCGGCAAGGTTCCAGCATGGTTGTATTTTGTGAAATTCGAGGGAATGACAGAAGAAGATGCGAAAGCAATGGTCGAAGAAGCTCAGCCAGATGAACCAACATTATTCGGAGAGGAGTAGAAAGATGGCAGATAAACCAATAACGCGAGTTGAAAAATATCTTGCGTACTTAAATCAAAATTATACAGCGGTACTCCCGGAACCGGTGACGCGTATCGAGAAATACCTGTATGAATTGTGTAAAAATGGCACAGGCAGTGCAACACCGGAAGAGATAGAGAATGCCGTCAAAAAGTACCTTACCGAGAATCCTGTATCTGCCCTTGACGCATCGACAGCGAGTGAAAACACAGTGCCTACCGCGAATGGAAATGGAGAATGGTCATGGAAAACAGCTCCAGCTGGTCCTGCAGGTCCTAAAGGGGATACCGGGCCTCAAGGCGAGAAAGGAGAAACTGGTACGCAAGGAGAGCAGGGTGAAAAAGGTGAACCCGGTAAAGATGGCCGTGGAATCACATCCGTGACCATCAAAGCCAATGGTCGTCTGCAGATCAACTACAGTGACGGAACCGATGCGGACGTTGGAAAGGTTGTTGGAGAGAAAGGTCTGGACGGTGCATCTGGTGTACCCGTGAGAGTCGAAAAGACAGCATCTGACACCATCGTAGAGTTAGAGCCTAACAAGCTCTATGTGTTCCCAGAGATGGCAAGTCTCACATACACCCTTGCTGCACCTGCGGACACCAGTGTAGCGAACGAATATCATTTTGTATTCCAGAGTGGTACAACAGCTACTGAATTGGTGCATCCGACTGGAGTCAACACTGGCAATTTTACGGTGGACGCGAATAAGGTATACGAGGTGTCGATTTTAGATGGGCTTTTGACGAGCCAGAATTGGAGTGTGAGCTGATGGAAAGACGAAGAACATTAGGAAGTGAGGTGGAAGAAATGGAAAAAGAATGGAAATTGATTGCAGATATTAACTTTTCTGACGATACACATTCATACACGTTCGAAAATTTAGACTGCACTGAATTATATGTAGAAGTGCAAGGCTTAAGAAATATATCGGCTACAGAATCTGGTATGCGAATTCTTATAAATGATTCTGAACTCATGGAATTACCATCACAAAAAAATAACGATCAGTACAAGCAAGATAAATATCAACAAGCATATCTGCGATACAATGGGTTATTCTGGTTTTCTGTGAAAACAAATGCCTGCAATAGTAATGTTATCATGTATCACACTATATATCAATCACTTTTAGCCCCATATATATTTACTAAAGCTGATGAGCCATGCAAAAAAATAACTATCAGAGCAGCATCAAGCACATACGATTTAAACGCTGGTAATGTAAAAATCTACGGGAGGTAATTGACATGAGACACAAATTAACACAAAATCTTGTCAGTCAGTCAGTCAGTCAGTCAGTCAGTCAGTCAGTCAGTCAGTCAGTCAGTCAGGATGATTGTAGATTAACTGATTCGCTCCTGTCAAGTAAGGCGGTGTCACTATGAGCCGCAGAAGAACGATGCTTATGAATGGACAGGAGGAAAACGAAATGAAAGAATGGAAACTGATATACGATAGTGGCGCAACAACTGAAGAAATAATATCAACACCAAAGATAAACGTATCAGGTTACGATGAACTTATGATTATCGCTAAAGCTGTACCAACAGATACAAATAAGGGAACCAGGAATGGTCATTTGATTATAATGAGTCCTGAAGGAAATAAATGCAGATGTATATTAGGAAATAATTTACTAAGTCCAAATGGAAACGCACGAATGTCTATAGCTTTAGTTCGAAAAGTTAGTGAGTTTATTTATGTCGATACAGCTACATCCTGGAATGCAACAGATGTATTCAATGACGGGCATCCCGCAGATAATTTAACATCCATGCAGAATACAATTGTTAAGTTTGAAGGGGAAATAAACGAGATTTATCTTACAAATTTAAACGAAGCTTTGGATTACAGATTTGGGGTTGGAAGTAGATTTGCAGTTTATGGTAGATAGGGGGTGATGAAATGTATGCAAAATTACAAAATGGAATATTGCACAGTGCACCGAAAACGGTAACATGGAACGGATGTACGGTAAATAATCCGTCCGCTGATAAGCTGATGGAGCTAGGCTACAAGCCTGTAAGATATACAGACATGCCAGAGAATATAGAAACTGGTAAACACTATGAATCAAGCTGGGAAGAAACGGAAAGCGAGATCATACAGACATGGGCACTCGCAGATGATCCGGCGTACCCGGAGCCAGAATTGTCCTCGGATGAGGCACTCAATATCATAATGGGGGTGGTACAGTGACAGCAGAACAGGCAAGACAACTTAGAAAGCTGTTAGAGAACCAGACAGCAACAATGACAGATGAACAAATTCTGAATTATCCGGATTTTGTTGAAAAGTGGCGGCCTAATAAGAAATATAAGAAAGATAAACGTTTGGAGTATAATGGAGTAATCTATAAAGTCATAACTACTCATACCAGTCAGGCAAACTGGACCCCAGGTACAGCATCTTCTTTATATACTAAAGTACTTATTCCAGACAGTAATGTTATTCCTGAATGGGAACAGCCAGAAAGTACTAATCCTTATGCTAAGGGTGATAAAGTTACTCATAATGGGAAAACATGGGAATCTGAGGTGGATAATAACGTCTGGGAGCCAGGAGTATATGGATGGAATGAGGTTGTTATATAATATACATGTACCACAAAAAACAGTAGAAAGAGGTGATATACTATGCTTAGTCCTGAATATCTACGAAGAATCACAGAAGGTAGTGAACAGATTGCGGAAGAACTCCATCAGTATATCATCTCTGAGATTGTGTCAAGAATGATGGCAAGAATCGGCAGAGGCGAGGATTATATTCTGACTAATGCTGATGCGTGGAGAATCAGGACATTGCAGGAATCTGGCGAACTGCTAGAGGATATACTGGCAGAATTATCCAGATATACCAAGCGAGAACAGCAGGAGCTTCTTGAAGCGTTTGAGGATGCCGGAATTACTGCAATGGATTACGATGATAAGGTTTATAAGGCGGCAGGGTTAAGTCCTGTACCACTTGAACAGTCTCCGGCAATGGTAAGGCTCATGGAGCGGAATATGAATCACTGCTTGGGTGACTGGAAGAATTTCACAAGGACAACTGCAAGCGCCGCTCAGAGACTCTATATCGAGCAATGCGACCTTGCGTATAATCATGTGATGACTGGGGCGGTTGGATATACGCAAGCTATTAAAGAGTCGGTTAATAACGTTGTATCAGATGGTGTTACCGTCGCATATCCATCTGGCAGAAAAGATACCGTTGAAACGGCAGTAGCACGCTCTGTCAGAACTGGTGTGGCTCAGGCTACCGGTGATATATCTCTAAAGCGTATGGAGGAAATGGGCTGGGATTTGGTTCTGGTCAGTGCTCACATGGGAGCCAGAACGGGTGACGGCGGCGAGAATCCAGGAAATCACTCATGGTGGCAAGGTAAGATATACTCTCGTTCTGGAAAGAGCAAGAAATTTCCACCGTTCTCATTGACCGGATATGGAACAGCGAGTGGACTGTCAGGGGTCAACTGTCGGCATAGTTTTGGAGCCAGTGACGGAGAATTCAACCCTTATGCGGGATTATCGGAGCAGGATAAGGCTGACAAGGGCAAACAGTACGAAAAGGAACAGCGACAACGTACTTATGAGCGAAGAATCCGTAAAACGAAGAGAGAAGTCCTTGGACTACAGGCAGGAGTTGACAATGCGCCAAACGAAAAGGCGAAATTTGCACTCCAACAAGACCTTGACCGAAAGTCTTATCTCTTACAGAAACAAAATGCCACATACAAGGATTACTGCAAGCAGAACGACCTGAGGGAACTGCAAGACCGCCTTATGATAGCGAAGTGGAACCGTCAGAACGCCGCAAAAGCTAGAGGAGCGGCAAAGAGATATAAAACAGCAAAGGGGATTGACTGATGAGCAAATGGGAATATTTTAATCCAAATCCTGCCGGTAATCGAGTCGGAGATTGTGCTGTCCGGGCAATATGCAAAGCGACTGGTTTTGACTGGGAAACGGTATTTGCCGGGCTGATGATACAGGCGTGTGCCTTGTCAGATATGCCAAGCGCGAATTATGTCTGGGGAGCATACCTCTATAAGCATGGGTACAGGCGCAAACTGATTGAGCAGACAGAACGATATATCTATACAGTCAACGACTTTTGTGTAGATCATCCAACCGGCACATACATCCTCTGCATAGATGGTCATGTGGTGACGGTACAGGATGGCAAATATTACGATACATGGGATTCCGGCAATGAGATCCCGGTATACTACTGGGAAAAGGAGTAGCTAAATGAGCATATCAGAATTTGTACAGATTTTCCTCTCAATCTGTGGAGGGGTGTCCATTGTCGGAGGGGCGGCGGCTGTAATCTTTAAGTGGATCACTCCGGCATTCCGACTTAACAAGCGAGTAGAGACACTGGAAGAACATGACAAGCGAGATTACGAAAGTCTTCAGAGAATTGCAGAGCGTGATTCATTGATTCTGGAAGTATTATCGACCATGTTGGACAGCCAGATCAGTGGAAACAACGTGGAAGAATTAAAAAAAACAAAACAGAAGCTCACGGAGTATCTCGCGCAGAATCAGCGTTAGCATTAGTAAGGGGTATGCTCATGAAATTATATGTGTTTACAAAGAAAGATATAGACAGATTCTTGGTAGAGTGTAATTTTACACCGGATGAGGAAAGATTGTTCCGGTTGAGATGTCAGGAGCACACTCTTGAATACTGCGCTGAGCAGATGAATGTGAGCATATCTACGGCGAAACGATTGAGCCGGAGAGTAAATAATAAAATAATCAAAGTATGTTAAGGTAAAACAAAAGCCCCGGGATTATCTCTCAGGGGCTTATTTTATTTCCATCGTTTTATAATTTCGCCGTCATAATGATCGGGCGCGTCTTCGTCTGGGTTGATGCTTTCCAGAACATAAAACGCTGTCCTGTGCTGCTGATCGTGTTCGGTCAGCTGTCCCCATTGTTCTCCTCCATTTCGAGCCAAATTTCGCACTGTTCGCCGTCCTCTTCATAGCTGACAACCTCGCCAGCTTCTAAGCGTTTCCGCCCCTGTCCGGGGCTGTGTGATTGGTTTTCTTTAACTGTCTTTATTATATATCTATGTGCGTTATATGTCAAGCATATATGTGCGTTATTTTTATTTTTTTTCTAATCTGTTAAGTTCTGACAGAACAATATCTCGAATAAAGGCACTGTTGCTCTTTTCAAGCCCAAGTTTTTCAATTCTCTCTTTAGTTCCTTTTGGGAAAACAATGTTTAGTCTGTAGTTACTATTTTCATATTTTCTAACCGCCCTTTTCTGCGCTTCTGTTGCCATGTTAATTCCTCCTTTTTTTCTTAATTATAAATCTATGTGCGTTATTAAACAATACTTTTTTGATACTTTTATGAACTTTTTGGATTGATATGCCTGTGCGAAAATATAATCAGAAAGGCGGTGTATAAGATGGCATTATATAACAATCCTTATCAATATAACTTCGGCATTCCCGGACAGATGAACCAGTTTCAGCAACAGCCCGTTCAGATGCCGGCTCAACCAGTACAGCAACCACAGCAGAATAATAACGGCATTCTGTGGGTATCCGGCGAAGTTGGTGCGAAGTCCTATCTGGTAGCACCCGGGACAAGTGTTTTACTGATGGACTCAGAGTCAGAAAAATTTTATATAAAATCTACAGACGTATCCGGTATGCCACAGCCATTACGGACGTTTGAATACCATGAAGTAGGCTCTCAGATGCCACCTAAACAGCCTGTTCAGAACATGGACAGTAAATATGTCACCAGACAGGAATACGATGATTTAAAGGGCAAATACGAAGCTATCATAAACCGATTGAACTCATTTTCTGAACCTGTTAGGGCTAATACCGTACAGGAATCAGCAGTCAAGGGAGGAAATGCAGATGAGTAATCCATTATTCAATGCCCTCGGCAGTGGGATGCCACAGGGAAACGGGCCAATGCAGATGATACAGCAGTTTATGCAGTTTAAGCAGAATTTTAAGGGAGACCCAAAAGCAGAAGTCGAAAAGATGTTGCAGTCTGGGAAGATTTCTCAACAGCAACTTAATCAGGTTCAGCAGATGGCAGGACAATTCCAGCACATGCTGAAAGGAATGAAATAGTACATTACAATCTGGCCAGATTGATGTAAATACACAAAAAGGAGATTATAATTATGGATGGAAATTATAGCTTAGCAGATATTGCCGCCGCTACTGGAAACGGTAGAAACAATGACGGCATGTTTGGCGGAGATGGTAGCTGGTGGATTATTGTTTTATTCATTTTTGCTTTCTTCGGCTGGGGAAACAATGGATGGGGCAATAATGGCAATGGTGGCGGATATGCAGCCACAGCAGCTACTCAGGCAGACATTCAGAGAGGATTCGACAATTCCGCAGTGATCAGCAAGCTTGACGGAATCAGCAATGGCCTCTGTGATGGATTCTATGCAGTGAACAACGGTATGCTTACCGGATTCAATGGAATCAACACCAACATCATGCAGACTGGCTTTGGAATCCAGCAGGCCATTAATGCTGACACTGTAGCCAACATGCAGAACACTAATGCTTTACAGGCTCAGCTTGCAAACTGTTGTTGTGAAACCAGAGAAGCGATTCAGGGTGTAAACTACAATATGGCACAGAACACCTGTGCATTGCAGAACACTATGAACAGCAACACAAGAGACATTATTGATAGCCAGAACGCAGGGACAAGAGCGATTCTTGATTATCTCTGCAATGAAAAGATTTCTTCTCTTCAAGCTGAAAACAATGACCTCAGACGTGCTGCATCTCAGGATCGCCAGAGTGCATTGCTTACAACCGCAATGGCTTCTCAGACACAGCAGCTCATCAATGCAATCAATCCGGCACCGATTCCGGCATATCAGGTTCCTAACCCGAACACATATTACGGATGCGGATGCAATACCGGATGTAATTGCTGATAATTTCATATCGAGAGTATCTTTCGATTGATTCGAATGTCGGCTTATGCCGTGTTACACAGAGGGGCAGACTGAAAACCTGTCCTTTTGTGATATGAAAGGAGTATTTTTATGGCAGAATATGTAAATGTTGCGGCTCAGACCGTAGCGGCAAATGGTAATGCAGTTTTTGCAAATACAGCAGTCAAAGGTTCTAACTGTATTCAGCACAGAGAGGGAAGCGGAATCATTACTCTGAGAGGATTAACCAACCAGTGCAAGGCGAGATTCTTCGTAGATTTCTCTGGTAATATTGCGATTCCGACAGGCGGCACTGTTGGAGCTATTTCTCTGGCACTCGCAATTTCTGGCGAACCAGTGTTATCTTCCCAGATGATTTCCACGCCAGCGGCAGTGGACCAGTATAATAACGTGTCTTCTGGCATCTATGTGGATGTACCTCGTGGATGTTGCGTTAATATTGCAGTAGAAAACACAAGCGATCAGGCCGTTTCTGTTGCGAACGCAAACATTGTCGTGACTAGAGAAGCGTAGGAGGTGTGACTATGAGAGATATTAAAGACTTATGCGCGAGAATCGAAGATGAACTTTCCAAAATCGCTGATAATGGACTGACTACCGGAAATCTGGAAATGACATACAAGCTGATTGATATGTATAAGGATATCAAAAACACGCAGTACTGGGACAAAAAGGTGGAATATTACAACACCGTCCTTGACGAGATGCGTGGCGGATACAATGATGATTACAGCGAGCGTGGAAGAAAACGTGACAGTATGGGGAGATACAGCTCAAATGACGGCAGAATGATGCCGGATTACGACCGTGGCAATTCTTATGCCAGACGTGGCGAGCATTACGTCAGGGGACATTACAGTCGTTCTGATGGACGGGATGCTTACGATGATTACATGACGCAGAAACAGAGTTATCGTTCCGGCAAGTCTGAAGACTGCAAGAGAAAAATGCTTGCCGCTTTGGAAGAACATCTGGACGAACTTACCACAGAAATGAGCGACATGTCCAAGGATGCAGAGTGCCGGGAGGAACGCGATCTTGTCAAGAGATACGTGGAAAAGCTCCGTGATATGCTCTGATCCTGTTAAAACATGTACCACAACTTTTTGAAGGCTCTGTGGTAAAATGTATTTATGAGGAAGATTTGTAAGCAGGAATGCTTGACATAGACATTTTTATTGATTTCCTCCTTTCTTTGATGCGTGTCCTTAACAGAAACAGATTCTGTCACAATCTGGAGGTTGAAAAGCGGATGCAATTTCCGACACGTATCATTGCCGTCTGGCACGCAAGATGGCACACCTCCTTGAATTATGTTTTAAGGTTCTTGAAAAAGAATAAATATCCGAAACAACTCGTGGCAGGCATAACACGATAAATACCTTGCTAACCCGGGAATCCGGGTTATGGCAGGATAGAGAAGTGGAATCTCGCAAGGTTCATACCCTTGAAAGCGGCGGTTCAAATCCGTCTCCTGCAATTACCTTGCCAGTGGTCTAACTGGCTTAATCCATTTACCTGCGGCGGCAGGTCAATAAACACGACCAGGAGGATGTATATGCAGAAACTTATTGACACATTAAAATCATTTGGAATTGAAATCCCGGAAGACAAACAGGCAGATGTAAAGAAAGCACTCTCTGAGCATTATAAAAATGCGAAGGAAGTTGCAAAAACTCTGTCAAAAGTCGAGGGAGAGCGTGACAACTGGAAAGAACGCGCTGAGACAGCAGAGGAGACCTTAAAAGGCTTTGACGGTATCGACCCGGCAAATGTTAAAACCGAGTTAGAAACTTGGAAACAGAAAGCGGCAGATGCAGAGAAAGATTATAATGCAAAAATCTATGACCGCGATTTCTCAGACGCACTGAAAGCGGCACTTGACGATGTTAAGTTTTCCAGTGAGGCGGCAAAGAAATCAGTCATGGCAGATATCAAAGAAGCTGGTCTTAAGCTGAAAGACGGTAAAATCCTTGGGCTGAATGAACTGATTGAACAGATGAAGCAGTCTGACGCATCCGCTTTTGTAGACGAATCTCAGCAGCAGGCTCAGCAGAACCAGGCAAGATTTACCACTCACGTTGGAAAACAGCAGACACCGGGGAACATGACAAAGAAAGATATCGAAGCAATCAAAGACCCGTCCGAGAGACAGGCTGCAATTGCTCAGAACATCCAGCTATTCCAGTGATTTTTACACCGACTATACGCTAGAGTATAGCCGCTAACCCAATACCTTAATAATTATGGGTAGAAAGGATTTTTTATATGGCAGCAAAAGCTAATCTTATTATGACAAATGATATTCAGGTCACAGCGCGTGAGATTGATTTTGTTACCAGATTCGAAAGAAACTGGCAGCACTTACGTGACATTCTGGGTATCATGCGTCCAATCAAAAAACAGCCGGGTGCTGTACTGAAATCAAAGTACGCAGAGGGTACTTTACAGAGCGGAAATGTTGGTGAGGGCGAGGAAATCCCTTACAGCAAATTCACTGTAAAAGAAAAGAACTATGCAGAAATGACTATCGAGAAGTACGCAAAGGCTGTATCTATCGAAGCAATTAAGGATCACGGTTATGAGAACGCTGTTCAGATGACTGATGACGAATTTCTTTTCCAGCTTCAGACTGATGTTACCGGCAGATTCTATGATTATCTGAAAACCGGTACACTTACTTCCACAGAAACTACTTTTCAGATGGCTCTGGCAATGGCTAAGGGTCGTGTTGAAAACAAATTCAAACAGATGCACAGAAATGTAACTGGCGTTGTTGGATTTGTAAACATTTTGGATGTATATGAATATCTCGGAGCGGCCGAGATCACTATCCAGAATCAGTTCGGATTCCAGTACATGAAAGACTTCATGGGCTTCAATACCATCTTCCTGTTATCTGACAGCGAAATCCCGAGAGGTCAGGTTATCGCAACACCTGTTGAGAACATTGTTCTGTACTATGTAGACCCGAACGAATCTGACTTTGCAAGAGCAGGTCTGGTGTATACTGTATCTGGCGAAACAAACCTGATCGGATTCCACACACAGGGCAACTACCATACAGCAGTTTCCGAAGCGTTCGCAGTAATGGGACTTACTCTTTTCGCAGAGTACATTGACGCAATCGCAGTAATTACCATCGACGAGACACCGACACTCGGCACTCTGACAGTAAACTCCGTGGCAGGAACAGCAAGCGGTGATACAAAAATCACTGTAAATCCAGCTAAAGAAAATGCAAACAATGTGTACAAGTACAAAGTTGGTGCATCTGAAACAGCTGTGACCTATGGTCAGAATCTCAGAAACTGGACTACCTGGGACGGAAAATCTGACATTAAGGCAGCAACCGGACAGAAGATCACAGTGGTTGAGTGTGACAGTACCTATAAGGCGCTGAGTGCTGGACATGCGACCGTAACAGCGAAGTGATAAGGAGCAACTATGGAAAGCGATATGAAAGATTTTAAAGAAGCCATGAAAACAGCGGTTGAATGGTTTCAGAAAAACTGCAACCCACACCAGAAGATTATCATTTCTTGTGATGGCGTGGAAATGGTATCAGGAGAAATGGCTTTTCCTGTGGAACCTGTAGATTAACTAGGAGGTAACTGGCATGGCTTATGCGGATTATAAATTCTATACAGAATCATTCGGCAATGTCGTGCCAGAAACCGACTTCCCACGACTGGCAGAAAGAGCCAGTGATTTTGTGGACACCATGACGTTCGACAGGTTGGTGGACGGACTGCCAACAAATGAACGCTCACAGAAGCGTATCAAAAAGGTGGTCTGCTCACTGGCTGAATTAATGTATCAGATTGAACTTGCTGAAAAGAATGCTGCCAATGCCGCCGCTAGCGGAACATCAACCACAATCGGGTCCGGTGGTAGCACTACAGGCATTGTAACATCTGTGTCCTCTGGCAGTGAATCCATTTCTTATGCCACGCCTCAGCAGATTGGGGCAAGTGCAAAGGAATGGAGTGCGGTGTATGCCGCTGTTGGAGATGTGCAGAAAACGAACGACTTACTCTTAAAGACAGCTTTGCCGCTTCTGATGGGAGTAAGGACAGATGATGGGATACCGATTTTATATGCAGGATTTCAAGGTTAATATTTTAGGCTCTGAATGGAATGTAAAATTTGGAAGTGAAGAAGAATATCCGAGCTTGGCAAAGATGGACGGCTATGCCGATTCCTCAATACGGGAAATTGTCGTTGATGATATGGAAGCATCAAAAGGTCAGATTGAATCAAAAGCAGATCTTAAAAGTTATCAGAAGCAGGTTGTCCGTCATGAAATCATTCATGCGTTTCTGTTTGAATCCGGTCTTGACTCAAATTCGAACAGCACTGAAAGCTGGGCTACAAATGAAGAAATGGTTGACTGGTTTGCTATTCAATCACCAAAGATTTTTAAAGCGTTTAATGAACTTAAATTGATATGAAACCAGTATTGCATGCAGGAGTGTAAGAATGATCAATATCTTAAAAAGATTTTATTGCAAACACAAACATCAGATTCCGGTCAATACATTACTGGTAGAAACCGGAGAAAACAGATACACGACAATGCACATCTGGAAATGTACAGATTGCGGCAAAACAATGAAAGGTAAATGATTATGGACATTTCAACATTAGGCTCATGTGTAGCAATCGTTATGATCTGCTACATCGTAGGAATGGGCTGTAAGGCATCAAACAAAATTTCCGACGAATGGATCCCGGTAATCATGGCGGTTATTGGCGGAATTCTCGGAGCTGTCGGAATGGGAGTTATCCCAGATTTTCCGGCATCGGATTATATCACGGCAGTTGCGGTCGGTATGTTTAATGGATTATCGGCTACTGGCGTGAATCAGATTATTAAGCAGACAGTGCAGAAAGAATAATTAAGGGAGAGGGTATCATGTATAGCAAAACAGTAACAGTTTTCAACTATTACGAAAGTAAAACAACTGGAGATGCGTACTGGTATCCTCATGTGCTATCCGGCGTTGACCTGATTACAGACAAGGGAGCAATCCTTAAAAAGTACGGACCAGACGCAACCGACAACGCACAGCTGCACATCCGTTATACCGTCCAGAACGGTGATATAACCATTGTTGATAAGGACGGTAAGATTCTCCCATGGATTCCGTCAAAAGAGTGGAAACAGCAGATTAACAACGCTCTGGAAGACACTATCACATTCTCGGATGAATCATTCTTCTGGGAGGGCGAGTGGACTGGCGGAACGATAGTTGACAGTGATTATCGGAATGGATTCTACCAGTACATGAACGAGAATAAGGACGGTGTGTTCAAGATTACCAGTGTAGGCGGACCGTATACGCTGATTCCACATTTTGAGATTCTAGGTAAGTAATATGAGCAAGATTCATCACTTTAAAGGATTCTCCGTAGTTGATGGAGATATGAAGATTAAGCTGAATATGGACAGGTTCTCCAAACAGTATCAGGAAGCTCAGCATCTACTTGATGGGATGGTCATGAACAGCATGGTACCGTTTATGCCAATGATTTCAGGAAACTTTGTTAATCGAACGAGAGCCGAAAGTGCATCCTTGCAAGGAACTGGAAAAGTATGCGCGGCGGCCGCTCCTTATGGGCGATTCCTCTACGAGGGAAAAACAATGGTTGACGAAGTAACCGGAAGCCCATACGCAAGACATGGAGCAAAGAAAGTCCTCGTCAGTCAGTTTTCTGGTCAGACAGCCGCAAAGGAGAATCTTGAATACACCAAGCAGGCACACCCACAGGCGCAGGCTAAATGGTTCGATGCCGCAAAACGACAATACGGAGCAACATGGATTCGCAAAGTAAAAGCACAGGCAGGAGGTGGCAGACATGGCGGATAAACCTATCGGAAAAGATGCAACCGGATATGAGATTCTGACAGATGCCATGAAAGCACTTCTGAACCAGTATCCGGGACTGTATGAAAACGAAACAATCAAATTTGAAGAACTCGGAAAAGAATCCGGAATTGCATTCTCAGCAGACAATGGAGCGTTGGTCTATACAGAAAAAGAAGATGTCTGTGGAACGATGCATCAGGTGTGCCAGTATCCATTCTATGTAGTGTACCGCACAGCGTCTGACAAGGAACGACAGAAGTTATCTGTTCAGAAATTCCTTGACAATCTCGGCAAATGGATATGTCGAGAACCAGTTATCATAAATGGCTCTGAGACACGCTTAAATGCGTTTCCTGAGCTTTCGCAGGGGCGAGTAATAAAACGTATCACCCGTGATAACTCCTATGGTTTAGAGCCACAGGAGAGTGGCGCACAGGACTGGTTATTGCCGTTATCGGTACGCTACGAAAACACTTATGAAGTGATATAAATATCGTCGGAGGTGGTAGATTTCGTTGCAACCACGCACCCTATGGGTTAAAAGAGATGCAGGAGCCGCAACGCCTGCCCGACGATTAGATAGTAACAACCGGCTATCAATCAGAGATAGTCGCTAACCTACACAGCCTTTTAAAAGTTATAGGCAGAAAGGACATTTCTATGGCAGTTACAGGCAAGATTGACCGTAAATATATGGCTCATTACATCGACGCAGGCTCCCTCTGTGGGGGACTGACACCGAAATATGAGCGTCTTGGCAAGGATCTGGAAGAGTACAATGTAGAACTCAACCCGGATACCGAAACATCTAAAAACATTCTTGGAGAATCCACATTTAAGCACAATGGCTACGAAGTTTCTTCTGACGTTGATCCGTTCTATGCAGACACCACATCTGATCTGTTTACAGCATTGCAGAAGATCGTGGACGGGCGTCTCAAGGACGACAACCTCAAGACCAATGCAGTTGAGGTTCACCTTTGGACAGAAGCGACATCTGGCAAATACGAAGCATATCAGCAGGAGTGCTACGTTGTGCCGACCTCCTACGGCGGTGATACATCTGGCTATCAGATTCCATTTACCGTGAACTATGTTGGAGAGCGCGTAAAAGGTAAATTTGATATCAGTTCCGGCGCATTTACAGCTGACAGCGAATAAGCGTATATACAAGGAGGGCGCGCCAAATGGCAAAAGTAATTAACACTAAAATTGATGATGGAATTCTCATTTTTACATTCACGAACAATGAAAACGAAGTTTTTTCTTCTTTCAAGTTGAATCCAACCGATATCAATGTAGCAGCACGTGCAGAGGAGCTGGCAGAATACTTTGAACAGCTCAAGGATTCTATCCAGAAAGTCACATCTGGCAAAGAGATGGCAGAGCTGAATAAGCAGATCGAGGATAAGATCAATTACCTGCTCGGATATGAAGCATCAAAAGACCTGTTCAAAGAGCCGATCACGGCAACGACTGTATTCGGCAATGGTCAGGTTTTTGCCTATATCGTACTTGACAAGATCGCAGAAGCAATCGCACCGGAAATCGAAAAGAGAAAGAAAAAAATGCAGGCAGCAGTCAATAAGTATACAGAGAAGTATACAAAATGACCGCCTATAAGTTACCCACCTCGCTGAACATAAGTGGGGTGGATTTTTCTATCAGGACGGATTTTCGTGCGATTATTGACATTCTCATTGCTATGAATGACCCGGAGCTGGACGAGCAGGCGAAAGCAGTTGTTATGTTGCAGATTCTATTTGAGGACTGGCAGAGCATACCGTTTGAGCGTTTGGATGAAGCTTGCCAGAAAGCATCAGAGTTCATTGACTGTGGACAATCTGACGATAATCCGAACCACCCAAAGCCCCGTTTAATGGACTGGGAGCAGGATGGGGACATGATTATACCGGCAGTCAACAAGGTAGCTCACAAAGAAGTGAGAGCAGTGCCATATATGCACTGGTGGACGTTCTTCGGATATTTTATGGAATCTGGCGAATGTCTATTTAACATGGTTGTCGGAATCCGGTCAAAAAAAGTAAAAGGTGAACGTCTGGATAAATGGGAAAAGAAATTCTATCAGGAAAATAAGAACATTATTGATATAAAAACACGTCTCAGCGATGAGGAGCAAGCTTATAAAGATAAGCTGAATGAGATGTTGAACCTCAAATAGTTAGGAGGTGGACACATGGCTGCTGATGGCTCAGTCATTATTGATACCAGAATGGATACAACCGGTGTCCAAAATGGCGTATCAGCTATAAAACAGTCATTTAATGGCCTTGGAAGTGCTGTAAAAAAGGTAGGCTTGCTGATTGGCGGGGTATTTGCAGTTGGAAAGCTGGCACAGTTCGGAAAAGAGTGCACAAAACTTGGCTCAGATTTAAGCGAAGTTCAAAATGTTGTGAATGTAGTTTTTCCAAATATGACCGAAAAAGTTAATGAGTTTTCAAAAAATGCAGTAAAAACAGCAGGCTTGTCAGAAACAATGGCAAAAAAATATGTAGGCTTATTTGGATCAATGGCAAGACAGTTTAATTTTACGGAATCACAAGCCTACGATATGTCAGCACAGCTTACCCAGTTAGCAGGAGATGTAGCTTCTTTTTACGATATTAGCCAGGATTTAGCATATATCAAGTTAAAGTCTGTATTTTCTGGTGAAACAGAAACATTAAAAGATATCGGGGTTGTAATGACTCAAAATGCACTTGATGAATATGCATTGGCTAATGGCTACGGCAAAACCACATCTGCCATGACCGAACAAGAAAAAGTTGCTCTCCGTCTAGCTTTTGTGCAGAAACAGTTGGCTGCCGCATCCGGTGACTTTATTCGTACTTCGGACAGTTGGACGAATCAGGTGCGAGTGATGCAGTTGCAGTTACAGTCACTCAAGGCAACAATCGGACAGGGACTGATTAATATTTTCACACCTGTTCTGAAAGTAATCAATATCTTGCTCGGCAAACTGGCAACATTGGCAAACGCATTCAAGTCATTTACAGAGCTTATTACTGGCAAGAAATCATCTGGACAGACAAGCGGAAGTGGTGCAGGACTTGCCGGAGCAGGTGCGATTGCAGATGCAGCAGACCAGTACGGACAGGCTGCGGACAATGCCAGTAACCTTGCAGATTCCACAGAAGATGTGGCAAAGGCTACAAAAGACGCAACAAAAGCAGCAAATGGATATCTTAGTCCACTTGATGAAATTAACAAATATTCTAGCCAGACAATATCATCTTCTCCTGCAACAGGAATCGGCAATACATCTGGCAATAATTTTCCTACAACGGCCGGAAATGTGGATTATGGAAGTTTGGCAGAAGGTGAAACTGCTTTGGATAAAATCAGCGATTCTGCAAGGAAATTAGCTGACCTGCTCAAGAAGCTCTGGAAACCGTTCCAAGACGCATGGAAAAAAGAGGGCAAGAATACTATTGATGCCGCCAACATTGCCCTGTCAGGTATTGCAAAGCTCGCTAAGAGTGTAGGTAAAAGCATTGTTGAAGTCTGGACAAATGGTACTGGCGCACAGATGCTTACGACTATGCTACAGATCGGACAGAATGTTCTGAAAACCATTGGCAATATCGCTTCCGGTTTTACTAAAGCATGGAACAAGAATAATGTTGGTACGACAATCATTCAACACATGGCAGATGCATTACTGGTAATAATGCAGTTTGTTGAAAAAATCGCGGCAGATACAGAGGTATGGGCATCAAATCTTGATTTTTACCCACTACTGGAATCCATCAGCAATCTGACAGGTACATTTGCGCCAATAATTGAAACTATCGGTAATGTCCTTGAATGGATTTACCAGAATGTCGTACTGCCGATGCTTACTTGGATTATCGGAACAGGTTTGCCATTGGCAATTAATCTGGTGTCCGATTTGCTTGGATTTTTCTCAGAACACCAGTCAATTATTGAAGCTTTTGGAGCTGCATTATTAGGAGCTTTTGCAGCAGAAAAAATTGCAACATTAGTAACAAGCATTGGTGGAAGCATCAGTACGATTATTCTATATGGAAAGGGCCTTATAGCTTTAATTACCGGATCAAGTGGCATCATTGGTGGTATTAAGGCTATTGCGACAGCAATTGGTAGTGGTGGAATACTTGCTATTGCAATTGGCGCAGCTATCGCGGTTGGGGTTCTTTTGTACAAAAACTGGGGTACTATTTGCAGGTGGGCGAAAAAGGTCAAAGAGATTGCTATTAATAGCTTTTCTGCTCTATCAAATTGGCTAGAGACAGTATTTAGCACTGACTGGACTAAACAGTTTGGAATTTTTGGAAATATTCTAAATGCCTTTTTTAAAGATGTAGAAAATGTGGTAAAAAGCGTAAAAAAGATATTTTCTGGACTTATTAAAACTGTAACTGGAGTCTTCACGGGAGACTGGAAAAAAGCATGGGAAGGAGTCAAAGAAATCTTCTCTGGAATATGGGATGGATTATCTACAATCGTAAAAAATCCCCTTAACATTATAATCGCCGGATTTAATACAATATTAGGAATTATAAACGGTCTGATTAGTCAAATTAACGGTATTAAATTCAGAGTAACCATCCCACCATGGTTTCCGGTAGTTGGAGGCAGAAGCTGGGGGTTTGATGGTTTCGGAATCCCTAATATTGGAACAATTCCATATCTGGCAAAAGGCGCAGTCATTCCGCCAAGAAGTGAGTTTCTTGCGGTTCTGGGCGATCAGAAGCAGGGTAACAACATCGAAACACCAGAAGCATTGCTTAGAAAAATTGTACGTGAAGAATCCGGCAATCAGCAGGGTAGTAGCGAGATACGCGTTATTGCTCAGATTAATCGTCGAGTGCTTTTTGATGAATTTATCAAGGAAGCAAAAGCAAGACAGGAATACAGCGGTAAAAACCCGCTTGAATTGGCTTAGGAGGTGGCAGTGTTGGCAAAAGAAATGATAAAAATGAACGGCATTGCCATCTGGCAGCCTGAAAAAGATTTGGCATATTCATTTGCAACTACATATTCAGAAGGAAGCAACCGAACACAATACGGTGATGGGCGGTTTACACCGCTTTTTACAGTAGAACAATATGGATATACTGGAAAAAATATTCCGGTAAGTAAAGCAACTGAGCTTTTACAAATTGTTTCAAAAGGCAAAACATTTACGTTGCATCACTTTTCACTGTACCACGGGGAATGGCGTGACGATCCATTTTACGTCGGTAAATCCGGCAACATAACTATTGGAGAGCTGTCTGAAGACAGAAAAACAGTATCTGAATTATCATTTAATATGACGGGGGTGAACCATCTTGATTAATGTAAGTGAATCTTTTAGAAAAAAAATATCGGAAGGAGATCCCGTCATTGAAGAGGTAGACATTACATTTTCTGATGGAACTGTAAAAACAGTCAACAAAGAGATATTAAATTCAGGAAATGACATTGTAGACGGCGTAGACGGGTCTTCTTTCCCTGTTGGACAAACTGTGTGTAAATCCTGCCAGTTAGCTCTTGATAATTCACAGGATCAATGGAAGAATTACTATTTTTATGGGGCAAAGCTCCGAGTAAAACTTAAAATGGAGTTAGATAACGGAACTGTTGAGACTATCGACAGAGGAACATTTACCGTCACTACACCAGAGGAATACGGTGAAGACGTTGAGTTGACTGCATTAGATGACATGTATAAGGCAAACAAAACATACACAACCAGTCTTGCTTTTCCTCAGGACGCTTATGTAGTGCTAGAGGATGCATGCGAATCTTGCGGAATATCCTTAGGTGTCAGCTCTGGGTCTATGGAATACAGCAGTTTTCAGATTCAGTCTATACCAGACAGCGTAACATTTAGAGATGTTATCGGATACATTGCTATACTCGAATCCGCTAATGCAAGAATCGACAACAATGATTATTTGCAATTCACAAAATGGGATTTCTCAAATAATGACAATAATCTGTATGAACTGAAAGATTATGTATCATCTCCTACACTCTCCGCTGATGATATTGTTATTACAGGAGTTCAAGTAAAAAATGGAAACGATTCTGCCTTGTATGGAAAAGCTGGTTATGTTCTTGAGTTTGAAAACGACCTTTTACAGCCGGAACAGCTCAAAACTGTTTCTGAAATGATTGGCTCTAATCTTGTCGGAACCAGTTTCCGTAGCATGGAAGGTGAAACACTGTACAATCCACTGCTTGAATTTAGTGACGTAACAAAAACTTATGATCGAAACGGAAACGTATATGTGACTCCTCTAACTTATGTTGCAAGTGCCCTTAATGGAAAAACAACAGTAAAAACGCAGGCAGATAGTCCTATACGCGGCAGTAGTAATTATAGCTCTGATTCTTCGAAAACATTAATACAGGCAAAAAGACTTGTTAATGAAGAACGCAGTGCCAGGGAAGAAGCTATTAAAAAGCTTCAAGAATCTGCTACGGATTCTTCTGGACTGTATGAAACACCTGTTTTGCAGGAAGATGGAAGTACTATAACGTATCTTCACGACAAACCGACATTAGCTGAATCAAAAATTGTAATTAAAATTACATCAGAAGCTATTGCTGTATCAAACGACGGCGGCAAAACATATCCATACGGATTCATCTTAACCGGTGAAATGATAACAGACAAATTGTATGCTGCTGGAATTAATGCAGACTATATAAACGCCGGAAAACTCTTAGGAAAATTCCTTGACGCAAAAAATCTCAGGGTATCAACAAAAGACGGTCAGGTAACGTTATACATAAATGAGAATGGTCAGGTATTTATTAATCCAAGCACATTCTTTTTGTCAGATGACAAAACAATTGATACGGCTATAGCCGAAAAAGCTTCTGAAGAAGTGAAAAAAATGACTTCTTTGAATGTTGTGTTGTCGAATGAATATCAGGGTATTCCGACGGATGCAGATGGCAACTATACAACATTTCCGGCTTGCAGTACGACTCTTCAGACACTATTTGGAACCGAAGATGTAACAGCGGATGCTGAGTATGCAGTAACTGAACAGGATATTACAGGAACATGGGATGCAGAAAAACACACCTATACCGCAACTGGGATATCTGCGGACGTGGGATATGCAGAGTTTACAGTAACCTACAAAGACTTTTCTATAAAAAAACAATTTACTATTGCAAAACAAAAACAAGGAACGTCCGGCGCTGATGCAGTTACATATTACATCGACTCAGATGCAACTGTGGTCGTAAGAAGTGCTGATGGAACTTATACTCCCAAAACGATACTGTTTAAAAACTATGAAAAAACAGGCAGAAATGCAAAACTATATAATTCAAGCATTTTAATTCAAACAACTACGGACGGAACCACGTTTACAACATATACATCAACAGTGTTGACAAGTGGACAATATACACTGCTTTTGTCTAATATCAGCTCAGACGTGACAGCTATACGCTATACATTCAAAGACAATTCACTGCCACCCAAAACACTTGCTATACTGACCATTCCGATAATCAATGACACAGAATTAACAGAGCAACAGATATTTAATCTTTTGACTGATAACGGAGCACGCGACATTCTCACATATGTTGACGGCAAATTATTCTTGAATGGTACGTACATCAAAGGAAAAACAATAGCTGCGGATAAATTGAATGTAACGGATTTGGCTAGCTTTGGTGCGAAAATTGGTGGATGGACTATTAATAATGCAAATCTTCAGTCAGTAGGGAGCAAAGTGAAATTAATTGCTTCGGGGAAAATCCAAATCGGAAATGTGATACTCGCATCTGATGGTGATGCGTGCACAGTTAAATATGGGTTACATATATATGCAGGAACAGACACCATTTCTGATGGAACAGACAAATTTAAAGTGTTCAATTTAAATCATGTTACCAGTGGTGGACATTTGGTGTTTGCGTCTGACGGCGCAACTGTAAGCTATCTTTCGAGTTCTTCGAAACGATACAAAAATCATGTTGCTAATATGACCACTGATGAAGCAAAAAAAGTCCTTGAAATTCCAATTGTCTGGTTTAAATATAAAGATGGATATTTAGACCCTTCTGATTGGCTGAACGGCAAAGAGATACCTGGATTCTATGCAGAAGATGCATATAAAGCATTTCCAGAAGCGGCACAGCTTAATGAAAACGGGCAGCCGGAGGACTGGAATTATAGAACGATAATACCTGCCATGCTCAAGGTAATGCAGGATCAGCAAGAGACTATCGATAATCTTGTTAAGAGAGTAGAAAAGTTAGAAAAGGAGATATAATGGAAATCAAAGGAATTGATGTTTCTGCCTGGCAGGGGAAGATTGACTGGAAAACAGTTGCTAATTACGGCATGGGTTTTGCAATACTCCGAATCACGGAAGCAGGAAACATAACAGATAAATATTTCGAAAGAAACTATACGAAATGTCAGAAATACAATATCCCGGTCGGGGTATATAAATACAGTTATGCAATGACTATCGCAGAGATTCAAAACGAAGCCAGAAAAGTAGTTTCTGTTCTGAATGGAAGAAAATTGCAGTATCCAGTATGGTTAGATTTGGAGTGGAACAACCAGAGAAGCCTTGGAACAGAGAGTATTAACAAACTGACAGAAGCATTCGAGAAGATTATCACGGCAGCTGGATATCAATTTGGAATCTATTGTAATGTGGACTGGTACCTGAACGTGATCTGTAGTCATCTCAAAAAATATGACTTCTGGATCGCACGTTATCCAGCGTCAGATAATGGTACCTTACAGGAACGACTCCGACCAGGTTTCGGCGTAGGGTGGCAGTATTCCAGCAAAGCGAAGATACCGGGAATTAGTGGGACAGTAGACAGAAATGTCTTTTATAAAGACTACACCGCAACAAAAAATGAAGACAAGGAGGAAACGACAATGAAAAAGACAAAAGCACAAATCATCCAAATGGTAAAAGATGATGCAGTGGATTTTGCAGTAAAGATTGCAAACGATAATGACCACGGTTACAGTCAGGGAATTAGAAGTTTATATGAAATTGAAAATCCGAAATCCTTTGATTGTTCGAGTTTAGCATGTACTGCGTATTATTATGCATTTTTGAAAAATGGATTAACTGAGCAGGCTAGATATTTAAAAGAACATTGTTCTTATACTGGCAATATGCTAAATATGAAAAATTGCGGTTTTGAGGTTGTGGCGCAGAATCAGACAGCTCACTCACAGATGCAGAAAGGTGATCTTGAATTAAACACATCACATCATGTCGCAATGGCTATCGACAAAGATAATATTGTTCATGCTAGATCTTCTGAGGGAACCACAGATACAAAGGATAATTCTGGAAACGAGATCAGAACACAGCCTTGGTATTTATACAGCCACGGATGGACACACCGTTTAAGATTTACAGGAAAAGGAATTGATTTCACTGGATTAACTACTGATACAAATACATCATCTAATATAACACAGGCAGGAGGAAAATATATGTTTGAACCGAAAACAGTAAAAGCAGGTGATAAGAATAGTTCTGTACTTCTGTTACAAGAGGTTCTAAAATCACGAGGATTTAAAGGAAAAAATAAAAAGGAACTTGATCTTGATTGGGAAGCTGGGGACAATACTATTTACGCCTTAAAAGCTTATCAAGCATCCAGAAAAGGCGTTCTTGTTGCAGATGGAATCTGCGGACCTGCCACATGGAAAGACTTAATTGCTATCTGATTCGGCAAAAATATCCCGGGGTTAAATTCCCCGGGAATCTTATTGTTAGGGCGGGGCCCTGTTTGCCATTGTGGAGTTTTTCGCTGATCCGAAAAACGGAACTTTGGAAAACGAATAAACCACCTGCTATGCAGGTGAGTCAACATTGCTTAAGCTTACAGTAAAAAACCTCCCGTGGTAAAATGCATGTAGGTTCGCCAACCGCATGTAAAAGACCAAAGGAGGTTGTCACATGGACACAAATAGTTTAGCACATTCAAAATGGAATTGTAAATATCATATAGTATTTGCACCGAAGTATCGTAGAAAAGTAGCATATGGAAAATTAAAACAGGATATAGCGAATATTTTAAGTATGCTGTGTAAACGAAGAGGCGTGCATATTGTAGAGGCAGAGGTTTGCCCCGATCATATTCATATGTTAGTGGAAATTCCGCCAAATGTTAGTGTATCAAGTTTTGTAGGGTATTTAAAAGGAAAAAGTACATTAATGATTTTTGAAAGACATGCAAATTTGAAATACAAATATGGTAATAGGCATTTCTGGTGCAGAGGATACTATGTGGATACTGTAGGGAAAAATGCAAAGAAAATACAAGAGTATATTCAAAATCAATTAAAAGAAGATTTGGAATATGATCAAATGACCTTAAAGGAGTATATTGACCCGTTCACGGGTGAGCCAGTAAAACAAAACAGGTAGTGCGAGTTCTTTAGAACTCCGTAGATAAATGATGTTGCAGTTGGCGGACCTTTTCGATGAGTCTTTAGACTCCAGTGCCGGTAACATGCCCTTCTAGGGCAGAACAAACCACCGGCTTAGCCGGTGGTTGTGATTTATAAACATATTTAGTACCATTTCGGAAAAAATAATTTGATGTCGTTAGACACACGTTAGTCACAAATGAAAATATCGTTTCCTAATATAATAGCCTTTAAAACACTGTATTTATAAACATTTTCGCAAATTCTCAAGTTCTATTTGTTATTCACAAACAATAAAATAAGAATAATGAAAATGAAACGTGGGAAATCCTTATAAAATCGCTAGAAACGTTGATTTTAATAGGGTTTCCGGCATTTCAATAGTGATATTTCGGTTGTTTTAGAAAGTCTAAAAACGGTTCCGTTAGTCACAGTTAGTCACAAATGGAACTTTTATCTTTTCAATTTCTGCTCTAAGTTCTTCCAGTGTTCTGTGTCCGTATACGGCGTTTGTAACGTCTCCACCAAAGGAATGGCCAAGCATTCGTTTTCGGTCGTTCTCCCGGACATTATATTTCTCACACAGCGCAGAAAAAGTGTGTCGGCAGTCGTGTGGTGTGTGTTTTGGATCGCCAACTATTCCTAATCGTTCGAGTGTAGGATAGAACAATGCTTTTCTGTGATGCTGTTGAGTATATACACATAGTTTTCCGTCTTGTGTCAACACTTTCTGCTCAGCAAAACGGTATATAGCGGAATGTATCGGGACGATTCTGTTTTTGCCTGCTTTTGTTTTGATACCACCTTGAAAGTATTTCTCTTCCAAGTTGGTTGTGAGTTTTAATACTTCGCCAATTCGCCAACCAGAGTAGCACATGATAAGAATGAGCTGCACTTCTGGATCATCTGCATTGTTCCACAGTACCTGCATCTCCTGATCGGAAAACGGTGTTCCATGTTCGGTATCATTATCAGCATTGACGTGGACATATAATGCCTTATTTTCTGTTACGATTTCTGAATATACTGCATATTTGTACATCTGTTTAAATAGAGTCAGGATAGCCATCTGGCTTTGTTTTTTCAATGTACAATCATCAATAACCTTTTGCATATCAGGAGCCTTTAAATCCTCAAATATGCGATTATACAGAATAGTACAGTTTGAATAAGCTGTCCGGTATGCTTCCTTTGAACTGTATGACAGTTTTGTCCCTTCTGGAAATTTCCACACGTAAAACTGTTCGTATACGTCTGAGAATGTCAATTTCTTTATTTCAGGGTGCTTTTCCTTGACTCCCTTAATTGTATTGTAGTCGGCAATTAAACGGCTTATAAGGGCATCTATGTCGGTTGTAGGGGATACCTCAAGAGTCCGTTCCATGCCAGGCTGATACGTTCCTGCTTTGTATGCTGTCAGGACTGTGAAACCCTTTATCCAGTCGTCTACATAGCAGATCGCCGGCGGACGTTTTAGTTTGCCGGTATCGTCTTGTGTAGCTGGTGGATGTACCGCAAAACAGTTTCTCCGATTCTTACCAAGATACCGAATGGAACCGAAGTTGTTCGGCAATTTTGGATATTTTTTTCTTTTCTTCGCCATTTTTATTCCTCTTTTCTTTATGTAGCTGTTTTTAGGTATAAAAATAACAGTCGAACAAATTTTCTGTCTTGTTCGACTGCTCCGAAGATGATACAATATGTTTTGCCAGAATATAGCATCTCTTCGGAGATGTAGCCGTCTCGGTACGCCAATACCGGGGCGGTTTTTATTTTATTCTATTTCTTCAATGTCAACCGAATATCCGAGAACTTCTCCGACATCTGTACATTTTCCTTTTAATGTAACGGTATCACCTTTGGTAAGAGATAACACTTTAGCTTTCTGATCATCGTTTTTAATGTAACACTGTACACCGATAATTTCAAAATCGCCGTCCGCCATAAGATTTATGTATTCACCAGAAGCATCAATGTTAGTAAGCTTTCCAGTTATTTCAAGATGCTGACCTTTGTATTTGCCAGATGCGCCCATGGCGTTATTATCAAGATCAGACATCATATCATTGACGGAAACGGCAGTGTACTCGATCGGCGCAGCTTCTTCTTTTTGCTTAGTAGTAGTTTCTTTCTTTTCTGAAGAAGTAGTGGCCGCTGCGCTTTTATCTGATTCTGAATCACTTTCACCAGCTAAAGCTCCGATAATAGCTCCGACAAGGATTATTAACACAACCCATTTTAGCTTTCCGCCTTTTAATTTCTTCCGGCACTGTGGGCAGACTTTAGCATCTGCCGGAATCTCTGTTTTACAAAACTTGCATTTCTTTGTTTTCTCTGTACTCATACTATAGTTCCTCCTAATAGCTTTATTCGCCACGCTTCGCACTTTCCATGCGGATTTTTACATTTTTTCTGTCATTTTTGCCATATCGCACAAAAGTACGTTTCTATGTGGTATTATGATTTTAGCATTTTAAGAACGTCTTGTAAAGAATTAGAGTGATTTAGAATGAAAAAGAATTATTTAAAATATTTCATATACTTCTTGATAATCTATAAGATATTTTGTCTTGTACATATTCCGCTAAAGATAGTACCGAACAACCAGAAAGATACTCAGGTAGTCCAGCCGTATACAGTGCACCAGGACCACTCTGTCCAGAAGCATCCGCATGTAGACGATGATAGAGGAAAAGTCTGCAATATCACATTTTTCTTCTGCGAAAGCATATTTATATTTGCGATTGCGAAGTTTATATTTGAAGTTACAAAAGTTCATGTATACCATTGGCAGTTGCCAAGGGTGGGGATTAGTGATATAATACATAAAACGAACAAACGTTCGTATAATTCCCACTAAGCTGCTACATATCCGTTTCTGATCGGAGGTATATTATGGATTATAAGAAAGAAATTATTGAGATGATAAACGGAATAAAAAAGACAGGCACATTAGAGTACCTGTACACATTCATAAAACTATTTCTGGAGATGTGGGGCAATTAAGCCCCACTTTTTTATTGATTAGAAAGCATGGAATCAATTAGATTTAAAACAATTTTCTGGTCACGTTCGTTTAATAATGAGAATTTGGAAATCAGATTAAAATCTTCTTTCGCCTGTTCAGGTGTGTCTTTTCTGGCACGTCCTACATTAAATCCCATTAACCACGATTCTGAAACATTCAACGCCATTCCTAAGACAACCAGTTTTTCTTGACTTGGCTCTGTCTTTCCGGAAACGTACTGGCTAATATCTGACTTATTCATTTTCACATTGTATTTCTTACAATATGGAAGAACAAGATTAAGAATATCAACCTGTCTCAGATTACGTTCGTCCATCAAAGTCTTAAATCTTTCTGATGAACTAACTTTTTCCATTATATTATTCTCCTTTCGCTTTCTGATGATAATATATCACATATGAAACAAAAGTTCAAGACTTAAAACAAAAAAGTTAAAAATATTGAAAATATGTATTGACATAGTGTGCAAGCGGTGTTATATTATAGTCAGTTCAAAACATTGAACTAGAAAGGAGTGTGAATATGGCATTTGATTATAGTAAGCTCAAAGGAAGAATCATCGAAAAATATGATAGCCAGAGTTCCTTTGCAAATGCTATGGAATGGTCAGAACGTACATTATCGCTGAAACTCAACGGAAAACTGTTTTGGAAACAGTCAGATATTTGTAAAGCAGTCAATCTGTTAGAACTTTCTGCTGATGATATACAGGACTATTTTTTTAAAGAAAAAGTTCAAAGTTCTTAACTAGAAAGGAGCGCATGAGCATGGAAACAAAACCAATTATTTCAATTGAAAATTCCGCAGGTATGACAAGAGTAAAAATTCTTGATATCGACATCGGTAACGCATTAACCAATGTTTCTTATTCTACATTAGGAAAAGGTGGAAGCGACACAATGTCACTTGAAATCAGCATAAGCGGTCTGTTAGGAGTTCTGTCAGATATTACAGCTGAAGATATAAAGAATGCACTGAAAATTCTTGCGCCGTACAAAGAATCTCGTGAACATCTGAAAGGACTTTTTCCAGCAACACCTGTAGGAGAATGACCTATGTTTGACTGTATAGAGTATAAAAACGTTCTCGGACAAATGACTGTCCGAATAAATACAACAACAAAGGACTGGAACAGATTACTTGAAACAGGTCTCTGGGACAAGGTTGTGGATGTCTTTAACAATGAACCTAAGTCACTGGAAGAAAGAGTCTCTGATCTGGAATCAGAGGTTAAACGTTTAAAAGAAAAACAATACTTATACAAGGAGGAAAACAAATCAATGAAGAAATTCGAACTGACAACAGAGTCAAAAATCAACGCCTTTGGAAAGAAGCTTTTCCGTATAAAGGCACTTATCTCGTTCGGAGGTGTAGAAGAGGGAGAAACTGGTGGATGGATTGAGAAAGAGGAGAACCTTGAACAGTCCTACGGCGATGCATGGGTCTACGGCGATGCAGAGGTCTCCGGCAATGCAAGGGTCTCCGGCGATGCATGGGTCTACGGCGATGCAAGGGTCTCCGGCAATGCAAGGGTCTACGGCAATGCAGAGGTCTACGGCAATGCAGAGGTCTACGGCAATGCAGAGGTCTCCGGCGATGCAAGGGTCTCCGGCAATGCATGTGTCTCCGGCGATGCAAGGGTCTCCGGCGATGCATGGGTCTCCGGCAATGCAGATTATACAACCATTCATGGGTTCGGTACCCAGTTCCGCACAACTACATTCTTCCGCTGTAAAGACAAGCAGATTAGAGTTTCCTGTGGCTGCTTCTTTGGAACAATTTCAGAGTTTCGTGAACAGGTGAAAAATACCAGAAAGGGTAAAATCGCAGAAGAATACCTTATGATCGCTGACCTGATGGAAAAGCATTTTGCGGAAGAAAAAGAAAGTGGTGAATAATTATGACTAAAGAAGAAGTAAGAACTTATGTCAAAGAAAGTGCAGAAGTACATGAGTTTGCAGCAGAAGTGGCGAGAATCATCTCAGGAATGCCACAGATGCCGGAGTTCTCAAATGAGCGAATCACTGTCGAAGATGTAAGTAAAATGACAGGGATCCCTGTTTCTTCTGTCAGAGCAGGAATCGTGTATGGATGGCTTCCGGTAGGAGTAGCTATTCAGAACAATAAGCCAGCAAAAAGCCTTTCCGGTAGCCGGATTACATACATTGTATCTCCTAGAAAAGTCTATGAGGTAACAGGACATATCTGGAAAGGCAAAGCGGCTTTAAAAAGTGTGTGATATGCCCCGGAGGGAGTCAGGACCTCCACTCCGAAGCTTTGCACCCACTAAAACGCCCTTAGTGGATAGATTAATAATACTACTCTATCTGCTAAAAATCAATAGAAAAAGGAGAAATTAGCGCGATATGAGTGGAATTAGCACAAATAAGACTAGAAATATACCCACATGGGATGAACTTGAAGTAGTCCTTGCGGCAGAAATTGTCGAAGAAAGTAAAAAAAAGTCAAAAAGATGGTTCACGGCATGGATTGTGACAGCCGCCGCACTGGTGGCGAGCAACCTTGTGTGGATTATGGGAGAAATGAAATGAAGAAAAACGCAAAATTAGTTTTATTGTCAGTATCAGTTGGAATACTCTTAACCTTTTTACCGTGTTGGTTTTGGAGCGGATTTATTGACCGATTTCTGGCGGCAGCTGTAATAAGTCTCATCATAATAGGGAGCGTTTTATAAGAAATAAAAGGAGGATAAGAAAATGTTCGAGAAAGAGATTGACGAAATTTACGAACTTTGCAAAAGAGTTGTGAATGAAGTTCCGACAGCGAGTGTCACATTCGATTTTTCAGGCTATGGCTTGGAAGTAAGAGGGGTTAAAAGAAAAGAAGATGTTTGTCTTCCTAAAAACATGTTTAAGTGGGACTTATATCGGAATGTATCTTTTAATTCTTTTTTTGAGAAAGAAAGCCGTGAAAGTCTCAAAGTAATCAAAGCTTTCCTGTTGGAGCTTCTGATAGATGGGAAGTGTCCGAATGAGTAAGCAGGTAGCAATTATGAAACTTCTTCCAAGTCTGGAGATAGCAGGATGTATCAATGAGCTGCTTAGAGAGCTTCAATCAAGGGGAGATTACATTCTGGATTATGAAAATTGTGAAATGTCTCTGGACCATATTGAATACCACAAGGCAGAGGATATTGACGGAGAGAAGCTCGGAGATGGAACTGATAACCTGTATTGCTTTTTTGAGGAGGTGCCGGAATGCTGAAGAGTTTCAATGAAATGAGAAAGGTTGATGTGCTTCCATATTGTGAGAAGCGAGAAGGAATGCTGTATCTAAACTGGGCAAAATGTATTGATCTTCTGCACGAAAACGGGGCTGAGAACGTATATTTTGTTCCGATTCCGAATGAGCGTACTGGAGGAAGCCTTTACTACTCAGATGTTGTATTTACCGATAAAAACGGTGTAACAAACAGAGCTTACGAGACCAGAATCCAAGTTGTGATTGATGATAAAGAATATGTCATGCAGTCTCCAGTAATGAATGGGACGAATCCGGTAAAGGATAATTCCATGAGCCAGCAGAGAGTATGGAACAGTATGTGTCGTTCCTTTGTGAAGTGTGTGGCTATACATACAGGACTAGGATTTAATCTCTGGTTAAAAGAGGAACATAAACCATTCAGTAATGAGATACCAGGTGATGAGCCGCTTGCTACAGCTGCACAGATTAAAACTATCAAGAGCATAGGACAGAAACACAACATTAACCTGGAGTACTGGATCAGTTCCAATGGAAAGAACTGGAAAACTCTTACAGAGACCGATGTAGGAAACATGTTGAATGCCTTAAAAGAAAAGTATGGTGATGACTGATGGAATTTAAAGGCAGGATATCAGCCATGTTCAGAGACATGGTGAGCAAGAACTGGAATCTTACTATATCCACAGATCAAGATATTTCAAAATCGCTGCAAATATTCTCAGGAAAAGAACTGGATGTGAAGCTGAAACAGCACAGGGAGAAGCGTTCTCTTGATGCAAATGCCTATTACTGGTGTCTTCTGACGAAGTTGGCAAAGGTACATGGCTGGACGAACGCAGAGGCTCATAACCGGATGCTCAGGGAGTATGGGCAGTTTGAACGGGTAGAAGGACAGCTGATTGCTGTTCCCTTACCTGATACTGATCAGACAGAAAAAGAGGTTCTGAATAAGATGGAATACCATTTAGCACTGTCACCTAAGACTACTCTTATGAAAGGCCAGGTAAAGCGTGTGTATCTTCTTCTGAGAGGTTCCAGTACTTATAACACAGAAGAGATGGCACGGCTGATTAGCGGGCTTATTGAGGATTGCAGGGATTCAGGTATTCCTGATTGTGAGATTATGACACCGTTCGAGAAGCAGAAATTATTTGAACAATATGGAATAGGAGGAAAGCATGAATAGAAGAACCAAGGCCTTGCAGTTCAAACCGGATGTTAAAAGAAAAATCATAGAGAGAGATCATGGCTGCATTTTTTGTCAGATTGGATTCTATATGAATGCCAGTGATGACTTCCAATGCCGACAGCTTGACATTATGCACATTATGAACCGTTCTCAGGGAGGACTTGGAATTGAGCAGAACGGAGTAACAGGATGCAGATATCATCATCAGCTTCTTGACAATGGCTCCAAGGGGCTTAGACCTGACATGATCAGATACATAGAAGAATACATGAAACGTTTTTATCCCGAATGGGACAAAGAGAAGCTTACATATCACAAATACGGGTGCTACTAAAATTCACGTAGATCAGTTCTTCCCGCGTGAGCCTGCCAGATCGTGGGAAGAGGAAAGGAGAGATATGAATAGTAGAAACAAAGGTGCTGCCGGTGAAAGAGAAGTAGCCAGCATTCTCCGGGGATATGGATATAAGGCTAGAAGAGGGCAGCAGTACAGTGGAGCCAATGGTGATGCAGATGTTGCTGGCCTTCCTGGGATACATATTGAAGTTAAGAGGAGAGAAAAACTCAACATATATGATGCAATAGATCAGTCAAAAAGAGACAGGAAGCCGGAAGAGCTGCCGGCAGTGTTCCATAGAAAGAATCACTGCGAATGGCTTGTAACAATGCCTCTGGAAGAATGGATGAAGATATACGGAGAATGGGAGGCTGGTTATGGATTACGTAAAGATCAGCAGGAAGATTCTTGAATGGGAGTGGTACAAAGATGTAAATACCAAGGTGTTGTTCTTCCACATCCTATTAAAGGCTAACTGGAAAGATGGACGGTTTCAGGGGATTGAAATTCCCAGAGGTTCGTTTGTTACATCTTATCAGACTTTATCGGATGAAACTGGACTGACGGTTATGAACATAAGAACGGCGATAAAACACTTGAAGCTAACGCAGGAGATAACAGTCATCCAACATAGTAAATTTAGCGTAATTACAGTAAAAAACTATGATACTTACCAGACAGCTAACACAGTAACTAACAGTCAGCTAACAGGCAACCAACAAGCAGCTAACAGGCAACTAACAACAATAGAAGAAGGGAAGAAGGAAAGAAAGGAAGAATATAATAAATCTCCTAAAGGAGATTATGAGAGCAGAATTCCGGAAAACAGCATCTATGCCACGATTCGTGAATTATACAATTCCGTTTGTGGGTCGTATCCCCGCCTGGTAAAGATGTCTGATGCAAGGAAAAAGGCGATCAATGCCAGATTGAAAACCGGATATACTCTTGATGACTTTCAGACACTGTTTAAAAAGGCAGAGGCTTCCGACTTTTTAAAAGGTGCAAACAAGCGCAACTGGTCAGCAACCTTTGACTGGCTGATTTGCGATTCCAACATGGCAAAGGTCCTTGATGGAAATTATGACGCGAAAGGAAGTGGGACAAATGAGCCAGAACCTACAAACTCCGTCCGGTTATGGTGACTGTCCGGTATGCCACGGCACCGGATGGGAAATGTATACAGCAACTGTTTTTACCTACGGCGAACCAGAAGAAGCACTCTTCGCAAGGCGCTGTACGAAATGTACCGGTGCAAGACGCAGTGAAGATAATACAGGCGTTCCAGCAGAGTATCATGACGCAGACTTTATGAAATTTGATTTTACTGCATACAGAATCGATATGAGTAAGCTGAAGATCCTGTGCACAGATCTTCTGACGAATTTCGACAGGTGGACCAAGGTGGGAAAGGGACTGTACCTCTGGAGCAAGACTCCAGGAAGCGGGAAAACATTCCTTGCCTGCTGTCTTGCAAAATCCCTGATGATGAAATATGACTTGCAGATGCGGTTCATCACAGCTCCCGATTACATAAATGCAGTTGGAGACAGTTACAAAAGGGAACGGGGTGAAGCGGATCAGAGTGAGGTATACCGGGAGTGCAAACTTCTAGTGCTGGACGATATCGGTGCACAGGCAGACAAAGACTGGCAGAGGCAGGAACTGTTCCGGCTGATCAACAAGCGCATGGAAGACGGTAACATCACCATTTACACCTCAAACATGAGCACAGACAGCCTGAATGTGGACGCAAGGACCAGAGACAGGATTGTGAAGACAAGCATAGAACTGCAGATGCCGGAGGAGAGTATCCGGAAGAAGAAAGCAGCAGGGGAACAGAGAGAGTTCCTAGCAAGCGTAATGGGGGAGGTCTAAATATGCCGTTATATGACCTTTACACAGTGGATAATCAATTTGTAGATACCATGACCCGTGCCGAGATAATGAAACAGTTTGGGATTTCTGAATGGGTATTTTACAGAATTTTAGACAATGGAGATCTGATTGACGGTAAGTACTGGATAGATGATTCAGAGAGCGATATCAAAGCCAGAAAACACAAAGACAAGGAACTATTTAAACAGTTTGACATTTTGGCAGGAATCATAAGGAGGGCAGTCGGATGGGAAAGCTGAAAATCAAACAGAAGAAGAAGGCGTTTATCCCGTATACAAATCAACAGGCCAATATGTTCGCACAGTCTATCCAGAACTGTCAGAAAGAGTTAAAGGAGATGGAATTAAAAGCCTTTGATGATGGGTTTGAGGATGGAAAGAAATGGTCTGATGTGTTAAATTTCGTAATCTTGTTTTATGTAATGCACGAATTACATGGATGGGGTTGGAGACGGTACATGAGGGCTATAAAGAGGATTAATAACTATATCAATGATATTAATTCTGGAAAGACATCACTGTCTGAAATGGTGGAAGATTTGGAAAAGAAGCATCATATTCGGATTTGTGACGATTACAAGGAATTGATTAAAAGATATGGAGCGTAACGATGTTTATTAAAGAAGACGACCTAAAATTAAATGAATGGCAATTTAGCCAGAGAAAATTTCTTCCATATGAAATTAAAGTAAAGCTGGCAGAAACAAGGATTAAGGAATGGTATGAAAACTGGAACGGGCAGGTATATTTAAGCTATTCTGGAGGACTCGACAGTACAGCTCTACTGCATATGATTCGCAAAACTGCTGGAGAAGAAGTGCCAGCAGTATTCTCAAATACCGGATTGGAATTTCCTGAGATTGTGAGATTTGCAAGAAAAGCCAGCGGAGAGTTTTTAGAAATTTATCCACGAGATAAAAAAGGAAAGAGACGTTTGTTTAAACAGGTGGTTTCAGAATATGGATTTCCGTTAATTTCTAAAGAAACTGCATTAAAAATTCAGAAGTTACGACATGGAAATCTTTCAGATAGATATAGAAATTATCTGCTCAATGGTGATGAGCGTGGAAAGTTTGGCGTATTGGCAAAAAAATGGCAGTTTCTGGTCAATACTGAATTTGATACGTCAGAAAAATGTTGCCACATTATGAAAAAGAATCCATTTAAACAATACGAGAAAGAAAGTGGAAGAAAAACGTACATAGGAACGACGCAAGACGAAGGTCTTATGAGAGCACGATTATATGCACATACTGGTTGCAATGTGTATGACGGCAAAACGATTAAAAGTCAACCACTCGGACCATGGAACAGACAGGATGTTCTCAGATACATTGTGGAAAATGATGTGGAAATATGTTCAATCTATGGAGATATACGGAAATCATTAAGTGGACTGTATTACACTACCGGAGAGCAGCGAACTGGTTGTATGTTCTGCGCATTTGGAGCACATATGGAAGAATGCCCAAACAGATTTCAAAGAATGGCAAAATCGCATCCGAAACATTATCAGATATGTATGAACTTAACAAATAATGGAGTTAGGTATCAGGACGCATTGCTGGAATGTGGAATCGAAACGGAGACATGGGAACAAAAGGGGCAATTAAATATAGAAGATTATTTGAAAGTGAATTAAAGATGGACAGATCAAAAAGAAAGGAATAACGAATCCTCGGTAAACCGAGGTTGTGCCAAGATTAGCATGGTGAATTGGCACATAAAGTTTGGCGGAGTGGCTGTGCCTAGGTAAGCACTTAATAATGAATCCAAGCCGATTGCTAAATTATCCACGCACAGGATTTGTAGCGTGGTGTTATGAAAGTATGTTGGTTTTCAACAGGAATAAGCAGTTTTGTAGCGTGTTATCTGGCAAAGGATGTTGACGAGATTATTTATACTCATGTGTCGAATCAGCATCCTGACAGCCTTAGATTCTTGCATGATTGTGAGAAGTTGTTGGGAAGAAAGATAACGATTATTCAGTCGGATGAATATTCCAGTGTGGATGATGTGATTGAAAGAACCAGATGCATCAATACTCCATTCGGAGCGCCTTGCACAGACAAATTAAAGAAAAGGGTTCGCATGAAATGGGAGCGTGAGAATCCAGATCATCACACTTGTGTATGGGGATATGACTTGAACGAAAAGAATCGTGCCGACAGAGTTTGTGAAGCACTGAGCGATTACGACCATGAGTTTCCATTGATTGAACACGGACTTACAAAGCAGGAAGCACATGGGATAGCAGACAGGTTAGGGCTGAAAAGACCAATCATGTACGACATGGGTTATCCGAACAATAACTGCATTGGCTGTCCAAAAGGAAGAATGGGCTACTGGAATAAAATCAGAGTGGATTTCCCAGAAGTATTTGAACGCAGAGCCAGACAAGAGCGAGAAATCGGTCATAGCTGCATAAACGGCGTATTCTTGGATGAATTAGAACCAGACAGAGGAAACATTAATACAGAAATTATGGAGGACTGCACAATAGCGTGCCAGTTGCTTACATGGGGAAAGTGAGGATGGAAATGGATTATAAGCACTGTAGATGTGGATGCGGTGGAATTATAGGACAATACAGTAAAGCAAGTGGATTTACCTGCGAAAAATGTAATAAAGAGTATCAATTATCAGAGTTAAATTTTGATTGGATTGCATCGAACGAAAAGACGGGATGGCTGTTTCCAATGCTGAAAAAGGAGGGCACAAAATGAAATTCAAAAGTGATGCTGAGTACGGAAAAGATGCTAAAACCGGTGATGTTTTCGATTTAAAAGATAATTCCCTGGGAATCTGCATACATAAATATGCTGGATGCGGAGATGCGCTTTTTCTCAATAGCAAAGCGCTGAACATTGATAACTATGATCTCAGGACAGAAGATTTTAACGAAGCTGTCGGCAAAGCGAAAGAAATTATTATGTGTAAAGTTAAGAAAATCAGAGAGGATTCATACAGGTTTTACACAGATAACAATATTGAAATTGACAGACATTAGGATGGTATGATGAGCAGAGTACGGGTCAGATTAGAACAATACAAAGCTGAGATAGAAGAGAAATCACAGTATAAGCATGAATTTCTAGGGAGTGCGCCGAATATTGTGAATACTCTTCTGAATGATCTGGAACGGGACGAGAAAGAAAATGGTTGGATTCCGGTCAGTGAGAGATTGCCAGAAACAGATGATTATATTCTTCTCTCTTTTGCGAATTACTCAATCCCAATAATCGGAAGATGTGAAAGAGATAAAGATGGCAACGGCATTTTTTACGCCGGTGACGATTTAATATCTTGTTTAGGCAACGATTTATATGTCAATGCCTGGATGGAATTGCCGGAGCGCTATAAGGAGGAAGAAACATGATTACATTCTTGTTAGGGCTTACGCTTGGAATCATAGTCGGAGTTACAGGACTTGTGTGTTTTGCGATTATATACGACAAGCACTACCCAGACAAATAGAAAGGAGAACGGTATGCTGACAAGGAACAAGAAACTGAAGGACTACGGGATCCCGGCAGAAGACATCGAAAAACTGAACATGATGCTGAAAGACTTTCCGGCAGAATACGTAAATCTTCTTTCCAGTGCCGCCTTGTCAGCTTGCCCTGAGGGGACGGTTATACCAGATATGATCGTAGAGAACATCTTACACCGGAAAAGCTATGACAAAATGTATAAAAAACAGTATGTTCCGATTAACCGCAAAGACTTCTATGCATACCGTCGCAAGACCGTTGCAACATTTTATGACATGATGCGGTTGTTCGGACTGTGGAAAGGAGAAACGACAAATGCGCTTAATTGATGCAGACAATTTAATTACATATATCAAAAGCACAGAACTCGGAACGGGGATAGATACTTCACAGGAAGATATCGTAAAAGCAATAGAAGCCTGCCCAGTTGCCTATGACGTGAATTTAGTGATCGAAAAGCTGGAAGAAGAAAAAACGATTGCATATGACGATAGTATTGATGAGAAAATAAGGGTACGTCTTTGAAATAAGGCTATTCACAATGCAATTAAAATTGTTCAAGGAGGAATTCGATGAGTAAATCAATATTAATTTTAGACACGCCAGAAGCTTGTGGAAAATGCCGATTTGTGAATGAATTTTGGTGCAGAGCAAACGGAAGAATACTTTCACGATATGACACACTCCCGATATGGTGTCCGTTGAAGCCATTTCCGGAGAAAAGCACTATCGAAAATGATATGACGGATTATCAGTGTGGGATGGTCGATGGTCGAAATCAGTGTATTGATGAGATTACAGGAGGGGAAAAAAATGAAAATAGCTGCAATTGCAAGAGAAGATTTAAGCAATATATGTAACGGATTACTTTCAAATGAAATTCACTTAGAACTTAGAGGACAAATTGTGCCAGACAGCTACGGTAAAAAAATCGGTCAGTATGACATAGAAAAAGAAAGTTATACATCATACTTCAAGAAAGACAAGGAAGCCGGTAATACAGACTATTTTGACGCTTACAGAAATAGTGGTTGCGTCAAAGAAAGAAGACATGAGATATATTCCGAGGACGAGATTAAAGAGGTAATTGACTATTATGTGATGTATGACATCAAAGAAAGTAGCAAGAACGAGCCGACTGAGATTGAGGATTATATTAGTCGTGGAATCTATATAAATGGATATCATAAATGTAGATATGAGCTTTTGTTTGCTGCCGATGGATTTATTTCCAGAGTAGTAATCGAATATAAGACAAACAATATCCCCATGTATGATTTTATAAAAGATCTGGAAGACGATATAACAGAGATACTTGAAGATGATTCAGATAAAGACAATTCATTTTATGGAATTATAAAGAATCATGAAATCATGATGTTTGATGAGTTTGGATGCGGAAACAATGTTGAAATTGAAAACGCAGATGATCTTACCGCAATGTTAGCATCGGTGAGAATGCTTAGTTGTGAATTCATCGAAAATGATTCTAAGTGAGGTGAAGTAGATGGAGAGATTAATACTTGAAAATGCCATCAATCGTTCAAGAAAATTAGCAGAACGTCATAGATGGAATAGTGAAAACACAAAACTTGAAACGTCAGATGAAAATGCCAATGAAGTATATAAAAATACTTGCATCCAATATGCGAATCAGGAAGAACAGTATGCGGAATGGCTAGAAGAATTAAAATCTTACAAAGACTTAGAAGAACAAGGGCTGTTTGTGAGATTGCCATGTAAGGTTGGAGACACGCTGTATTGTATTGACAATGGAATTGTAGAATTACTAATTGTGAATAGCTTTAGAATTTACAATTTTAACAGAATTGAGATTGATTTTGAAAACGCAAGTGGCTTTACATTATGCACATTTTCAGGAGAACTTGATGAAGGATATTTTCTCACCTATGAAGAAGCTGAGAAGAAGTTGGAAGAACTCAAAAAATGAAATTTAAAGAATTCACAAATTGGTGTAATGAAAGAGCATGTGATGGATACTGGGGAATGTCAGAAGCAATAACGTGTATTAATTTAATAAATGAGATTATGAAAATCCAATTTTGAAAAAGAGAAAAAATCTGGAAAGAAAATTATGAGCAACAGGTATTGGAAGAGATTATTAATCCGATAGAGAAGAAGTTGGAGGAGATGAAGAATGAATGCTAAAGAAGCAAGAGATATTTTATCTGGCATAAGAGACCATCATTTACAGTTCTTAAATGGAATTGACACTGACAAGGATAAGGAATGGCTTGATACATTCAGTAAGGAAGCATGGGCGTGTGACGAAGGGGCGAAAGCTCTTGAAAAGCAGATTCCGAAGAAACTAGTAAGAGCTGAGCCGGATTTCCCTTACAACATATTCGCTGCTCAAAAATGTGCGAATTGTGGAAATCCCATTATCGGAAACAAGATATATAAATATTGTCCTGAATGTGGACAGAAAATTGACTGGGGAGAGGAGTGATAACCATGTCAGACAAACCTACACCGGACATAACGCCGCAATTAGCCATATCAGCATACAACGTATTAGCACAATACTGCCAGAGACAGCCAGTAAACTGTGAGGGCTGTGGATTCTACGAACGTTGTCCAGAATGTTTTATCGGAATTCCTCATGACTAGAATCCGATAAATAAAGAATAAAATTAGAGAGCCGGGATTACCGGCTCTCTTTTTTAACGTCTTCTTTAACAGCTCTTTCAAGCAGCTGTCCTACATAATCAGGGCACTGACTCTTTCCAGATTCCCAGTTCTCTAATGTCCTGACCGGTATATTGTAACGCCTTGAAAACTCCGCTCTTGATACATTTAAATATTCACGCATTTCTTTAGTTGTCATCTTCATTATTCTCCATAAATTTCTTTTTTCTCTTTTGAGCCTTTTCATGACTGCTTTCAACAATTTTCCAGCGCTCTGGATGTTCCTTTTTGAATTCTTCTAAAAAACCACCATATATTTTTTCTTCTGCATCTTTTCTAGCTGCAATTGCGTCTTCCATTTTTGAATAACGTCCCAGGTATATAAGCTTTCTTTGAAAACCAATATATGCAGTCCATTTTCCTTGAGCTTTATTAAAAGAAATACCTCTCACTCCTGAGGTATTATTCTTTGATTTAGTTTTTGAAACCATTGAAAAAATCTGTGTATTATCTTCAATCCCTTGAGATGTTATATTTTCCCATCCTACTTTCATGTTTTCCGATGATTTTTCTGAAACAATACATCCACATGATTTTGTACGATTAAATTTATTTAATTGAATTTCAAATTCTTTTCCACATTTAGGACATTCGCACAAACATCTCCACATTCCATTTTTATCCTTTTGAGTACGTCTAATTAGCTTTACACCGTGGCTATTAACCTTATTCGATACATCTATACGCCTAATGCAACCACATGAAGTAGTTCCGCCATTCCGAAGCGATTTATATAACGTTGTTTTAGCTCCACCACATTCACATTTACATTCTGCATACCTATAACCATTCTTTTGAAAATCGCTAACTATTGTCAACTTACCAAATTTCTCTCCGACATGCTCATTTTTAATGATTTTTGTGTTACGGCATTCTTCAGAACAATATTGCGGATGCTTAGGATATTCAGCATAGAATGTTTTTCCACACACCTTGCATTTCAGAGGAAACATTTTATTCTTTTCTGTCATATTAATTTGCCTCTGCTTCACATTTGAAGCCAAAAAGAATGTCTTCATATAATTCGTCAGGAATTTCTTCGTTGACTAAATCAGTTCTGTTTTCAAATCCTAATTCTTCATCAAGACTTGCGTCAATATCAGACAATGCTCTTTCTCTACTAAATCCCATTGTAACAATTTCATTCAACAAATCGATAGTTTTCTTCATTTTACATTCCTCCATTCTTTTTATGCAGCCATAATTTTATCAATTACTGTTGTAAGGACTTTTTCAGCATAAGGAGCGGTTCTCATGCCCCATTTGTTTTCGACGAGATCATAATATAATTTGCAGTACCCAGTCAAAATGTTCTGCATAATATATTTTCTTTTAAAACGGGTCCAATTATCAACACAAATCCCGTTTACGGTAAAACAAAAAGCTTCATTTGTATCAGATTCTACAACGTCGAGATATTTTGCGTAATCGATGTAAATGCGACGCTTTTCGTCTTTTTCCCAAACTTTAAAACCGAGACGAATGAGCTTTTCTTCAATAGTCTCTTCTATATGTTTTGCCTCCTCCCATGCTTTTTTAAGACCGGAGGAAATTGTCATTCCAGCTTTTTTAACCAGTTCCCATGCTCTTTTCATGATGTTTGATAAGTTGTATTTTTTCATTTTTAATATCCTCCGTTCCTTTGATGATTATATAATACCACCAATTTGGTGGTATGTCAATACTTTTATTCAAAAAATAGAATATTTTTTATTGGCGAAACAGAAACAAAATGCTACATTATATATAAACAAAATGAAAAGGAGAAAAGCAGATGGTAAAATATAAGATAGATGTATTCGCAGAACTTAAAAAGAAAGGATATAACCAGACGCGCATACAAAGAGAAAGACTTCTGCCAGCGCAGACAGCACAGAATATAAAAGCTGGGAAGAAATCACGGTGGAAACTCCGGAAGGTTGGGAACCATATGAGAACTACATGGGCGAGCTGTTGGTAACAGCTCGCCGTGGGGAGCGAATTACACCATCAACGACGTATTGAGCGGAAACGAGAAACCATGTTTTTCAGCTTGCGACAGGGACAGAAAATTGCACAGAGCTTTTCTGACAGTAGTAGAAGATTAAGGAGGAGATGAACATGAAATTAAACACATTATCAATACATCTTAGGAACAGAGGATACAATTGAAACTGGAAAGGCCTAAAGGCTCTTTGGAGATCAGATCCAGAGGGTCTTTTTATTATACATTTTTATATTTTTTTTACTTAACATGTACCACAACTTTTTCGTATGCCTATGTTAATATATATACAGAAGTATTACCATGGGATTTTATAGTCAAAAGCGAGGTGATGATATGGCAAACTTAAAAGCAGCTACACGCAAACTACAAAAAGCTATATTATCCACCGGATTAATCATAAAAATTGGAACATCGCAATTCTACAGCAAAGAACAGAACCGGTTAATAACAGTAACGATCATATCAACACCGGTATTCAGACCCACAAAGCGTGGATACTGGAAAGATTGTGATTATGAAATACTCCGAACTGCATCCCAGTATGATGTAGTCATGTGCCTAAAAGAGATATGGGAGGCGGTCAGAAAATGAGGATAGACAGAGGTGATTAGATGAGCGTAACAAAAAAACAAAAAGATTTCTGCCATGAGCTGATGGAATGCGGGAATAAG
>OIZO01000201.1_pt1 | contig 45037 bp, 40 predicted proteins | sample 1588551 | NCBI WGS metagenome assembly OIZO01 (sample SAMN03283271) | human gut metagenome | biome: human-associated habitat; material: feces | host: Homo sapiens | place: Peru | collected 2012 | reverse complement strand
CGGTGATCATGTTGGCCACCAGCTTGGCGGAGATGGGATCGCGGCTCTTGGCCTTCCGATCCTGACGGGCGTAGCCGAAGTAGGGAATCACGGCGGTGATTCTGCCGGCGGAGGCGCGGCGGCAGGCGTCGCACATGACCAGCAGCTCCATCAGATTGTCGTTCACGGGCTTACAGGTGGACTGAACCAGGAAAACATCGGCACCGCGGACGGTTTCCAAAAGGCTGACGGAAGCCTCACCGTCGGCGAAGGTCTTCACCTCGGCCTTTCCAAGTTCTACGCCCAGGTTTTTGCAAATGCCCTCGGCGAAGGCGCGATTGGAATTGCCGCAGAAAATCTTGATATTCTCTCCGTACGTAATCATCAATGATTTACCTCGCTTCAAAATCTATTTCATCCGGTAACCCGGACAACGTACACTACCATTATACCATTGGGACTTGGGGCAATGCAATAGAAAAATCGACAAAAATCTACTGAAAAAAACGGAAAAAGCCCAGGGGACTTGTGGCAAACCGACGGATATGATTAGATATTTTGGGAACGGTTTTCAAGATCCGCGCAGACGGTGAACAAAGGCGGGAAAATGGGATTGATGAGGGAGTATTCCATTGTGGAATAGAGCATCCCCGCAAGGGCGATTGCCGCGATCTCCCACCGTCCCGCCTTTGCGCCGCGGTAGGCCCCGTACACGGCCAGGCACAGATAAATGAGGCAGGGAAGCACCCCCAGGCAGATGGGACCGTAGGCGTACAGGCTGTCCACCGGGTCCCAGCCGAAGTCCACATGGGCCCCGAAAGCCGAGACACCGAAAAGCCGGAATCCCTGACCGGCATAGCCCAGCCGCTGAGAGAAAAGCGTGTTCAGCAATTCAAAAAGCGGACTCTCTTCCCGGTAGAGAAGGGACAGAAGGATGAATAGGAGCGCAACCAGAGCCACCAGTCCCGCGGCGATGTAGGGAGCCGCCTGGCTGATCTTCGGCCGCTTTTCCAGCACCGGTGCCAGGGAGCACAGGGCAACGGCCAGGGCGGAGCTGAGGAAAGCCGCTTTGGAGTCGGTCAGCAGAAAGGTACTCAGGGCAAACAGGGCGCAGAGTATTTTTGTCTTCCACCCCTTTTTCGGGATCAGCAGGGCAGCAAAAACCGTCACCATACTCCACAGAGCCAGCGTATTGGGGTAGCCGAAGCCCAGGGTGTGCCGCCGGTTCCCGTAGCCGATGAGTTCTCCCCGGATGATCACCGTGTCCTCCAGAATGCCCAGAAGCACCAGAATGGCGTTCAGGAGAATGACACCGGCAAAGAAACAGAAGCAGACCCGGGCAATTTTGGAAAAGGGTACGTCCTTTGCGCTAAAGGCCAGCAAGGCGGTGCTGAAAAGGCTTCGGGTACCGGAGACGGCAACGCCAATGGCCAAAAGGCCCAGGGCCAGGGTGATCAGGGCCAGTTCCTTCCGGCTTCGCCCATCCAGTACGTAGAGTTTGAAGGTGAGCGTCAGGTAAGCAAGCAAAGACGCGGCATATACGCAATAGGTGGAGATCCGCCCCAGGCGGAATTGCCCCAGGTATACGGGGATCAGCAGCAGCACCAGGGCGCAGAACCAAAGGGTTTCCCCCTGCATTTTGCGGCGAAGGGAAGAAGTATCCATAGAGACCTCCGAAAAAGGCTTGTTTACACTCATTATAAGCCCTGGGGCAGGGGAAGTCAAGAATGACCGCCTGTCAGCTCCAGGGTTCTGCCGTTCCAATGGTGTGGGAGCGTGATTATTTCTACAGCCATATTACAGCGGGACCCAGAAAAAGTCAACCTTCCGCGTCCCGTCAGAAAAGGATTGATTTTTGTAAAGAAATTTGGTATTATGAAACAGAAGGAAACAGTTGTTTTCTATATCATCTGAAAATTAAAGGAGCGAATGGTTATGGGTCTTATCAAAGCGGCGCTTTCTTCCGCGGGCGGTGTTCTGGCTGACCAGTGGAAGGAGTATTTTTACTGTGACGCTCTGCCGGAAACGGTTCTGGCGGTAAAGGGGCGCAAGCGGGTATCCTCCCGGTCTTCCAACAAAGGCAGCGATAACATCATCTCCAACGGCTCCGTGATCGCCGTGGCAGACGGTCAGTGTATGCTGATCGTGGATCAGGGGAAGATCGCGGAGGTCTGCGCCGAGCCTGGCGAATTCGTCTACGATGCCTCCACCGAGCCCAGCATCTTCTCCGGGGCCCTGGGAGAGAGTGTCAAGGCCAGCTTCGCCTCTTTTGGCCGCCGGTTCACCTTCGGTGGGGATACGGGCAAGGACCAGCGGGTCTATTACATCAACACCAAGGAGCTCTACGGCAATAAGTACGGCACCCCCACTCCGGTGCCCTTCCGGGTAGTGGATCAGGATATCGGTTTCCGCACCACGGTGTCCGTCCGGTGCTTCGGCGAGTATTCCTACCGGATCTGTGACCCCATCCTCTTCTATAAGAATGTCTGCGGAAACATTACCGATGAATTCCGGCGGGATCGGCTGGACTCCATGCTGAAGTCCGAGCTCATGACCTCTCTTCAGCCCGCTTTTGGCAAGATGTCCGCCATGGGCATTGGCTATACGGAGCTGCCTCTGCATACCGTGGATATTGCCACGGCCCTCAATGAGGTCCTCAGCAGCCAGTGGCGGCAGAAGCGGGGCATCGAGGTGGTGTCCTTCGGTGTGTCCTCCGTCAACGCTACGGAAGAGGATGAGAAGCGGCTGAAGGCCATGCAGCAGTCCGCCTTCCTGGGCGGCGGCAATGCGGCGGCAGGCCGGATGGTGGATGCCACAGCCAACGCCATGGAAGCCGCGGCCAAGAATACCGCCACCGGCCCCATGATGGCCTTTGCGGGCATGAATATGGCAGGCTCTGCCGGCGGTGTCAACACCCAGAATCTGTTCCAGATGGGTTCTCAGCAGCCTGTGTACCAGACCCCTGCCAATACCCAAAAGGAAGCAGAGGATGGATGGACCTGCCCGGAGTGCGGCACCAAAGCCACCGGAAAGTTCTGCCCGGAGTGCGGCGCCAAGAAGCCGGACGCTGGCTGGAAGTGCGCCTGCGGCGCGGTGAATACCGGCAAATTCTGCACCGAGTGCGGAGCCAAGCGGCCTTCCGCGGAGCCGAACTACAAGTGCAGCAAGTGCGGCTGGGATCCTGAGGATCCGAAGCATCCGCCGAAATTCTGCCCGGAGTGCGGCAATCGGTTCTCCGAGGCGGATATTGTCAAATAAACCGTTTCTCACGGCAAGAAAGGGGAGAGGGCAATGCCCAATGAAACCGTCCAATACAAGTGCCCGGCCTGTACGGGTCCGCTCCACTTTGTAGGGAGCTCCGGGAAGCTGGAATGCGACTACTGCGGCAGCAGCTATACCCTGGAGGAGATCGAGGCCATGCAGCGCGGCTCTACCAAGGAGGCCATCGAGGCCTTTGAAAAGGAAGAGCAGAATGTCTCCCAGGAGGGGGACTGGAACGTGAATGCCGCCGGAGACGACTGGGGGCAGGATGCCCAGAAGCTGAAGGCCTACAGCTGTCCAAACTGCGGCGCGGAGCTTATCTGCGATGAAACCACTGCAGCCACCTCCTGCCCCTACTGCGGCAACCCCACGGTGATCCCCGGAAATCTTTCGGGAGCGAAAAAGCCGGACTATGTGATCCCCTTCATGAAGACCAAGGAGGAGGCCATGGAAGCGCTGAAGAAGCACTACAGCCACCGGCCCATCCTCCCCAGGTCCTTCCTGACGGACAGTCATGTGGAGGAGATCAAGGGGGTGTATGTGCCCTTCTGGCTTTACGATGCCAATGTTGAGGCAGATATGACCTTCAACGCCACCCGCTCTCACACCCACACCACCCCGGACGAGTACATTACAGAGACAGATCATTTCCTGGTCCACCGCCAGGGCAGCCTGTCCTTTGAAAAGGTGCCGGTGGACGGGGCCACCAAAATGCCGGATGGCCATATGGATGCCATCGAGCCCTACGACTACGGCGGCCTGAAGCCCTTTGCCATGTCCTATCTGCCGGGCTTCCTGGCAGAAAAGTATGACGTGTCCAAGGACGAGAGCAGCCGACGGGCTCGGGTCCGCTGCGAAAACAGCGCCGAAAACGCCGTCCGCAATACGGTCCTGGGCTACGAGACCTGTGTCACTGCCCGAAAGAATCTGCGTGTGAAGCCGGGAGACGTCAAGTACGCCCTGATGCCTGTGTGGCTCCTGTCCACCCAGTGGCAGGGGAAGAACTTCCTCTTTGCCATGAACGGTCAGACCGGCAAGCTCATCGGAGATCTGCCCATCGATAAGAAGCGGCTGTGGGCCTTCATTGGCGGTGCCTTCGCTGTGGGCACGGCGCTGCTGGGCTGGCTGTTTATTTGAGGAGGTGGACGACTATGAAAACAAGACGTTTTTCTCTCGTGCTCCTGGCCTTGGTGCTGCTGGTTGCCATGGCCCTTCCGGCCATGGCGGTGGCAGAAGGAGACAGTCAGGCGAAATTGGGCCACGTCAGCGACACGGCAAGCCTGCTGACGGCGGACCAGAAGAGCGCCCTTCTCAGCCGGGCAAATGAGCTCAGTGAGGAGTACTCCATCAGTATCTACATCATTGCGGTGGAGGATTATGGAAAGTACAGTGATAAGTCCAACATCGAGGATGCGTGCATCGACATTTTTGAAACCTATGACCTGGGCTGGGGAGAGAGCCGGGATGCGGCTACTTTCCTGATCAGCATGAAAGAACGGGACTTTGTTTTTGACTTTAACGGAGACTGGGGAAACTATGCCTTTACCCAGGGAGGCCGGGACCGTTTGGAGGATCGGGTGCTCCCGTACCTGCGGGACAACGACTATTACGGCGGCTTCAACGAGTACCTGAATGTGTGCCAGGAGTTCCTGGAGGCGGCTTCCGAGGGAACCCCAATCGGAGAAGGGGAGACCAGCCGGAATGACGCGGAGGGCGGATTTTCCATTCTGTTCTTTCTGCCCGGACTGTTTTTTGCCGGTGTCACCGCCGTTGTACTGATTGCACCCATGCATTCTGCCGACGTGAAGACCCAGGCAGACGACTACATTGTCCCAGGCTCTATGCGCCTGACCCGCCAGTCGGACCACTTCCTGAGAAGAACCGTTTCGAGAACGCCGCGGCAGAAGGAGTCGGATCATTCCTCCGGTGGCGGCGGCAGTGTGTCCCATAGCTATTCCTCTGGAAGCCACTCCGGCAGAAGCGGAAAATTCTAACAAAAAGAGCGCCCTTCGGCGCTCTTTTTTCTATAGGTCCATATTTTGACATTTGTAGAGAGCAGATGTATAATACCTCCGTTTTGAAAAAAATCAGGATATTATCATTGGGAGGAAGAAATGAAAAGAAAAGAGATCGATATGCTCAACGGCTCCCTGGTCTGGCCCATTATGACGTATTCCATTCCCATTATGCTGACCAGCGTCCTGCAGCTTCTCTTTAACGCGGCGGATCTGGTGGTGGTTGGGCGGTACTGCGGCAGCGTGTCTGTGGCGGCGGTGGGGTCCACTGGTGCCATTACCAATCTGATCGTCAACCTGTTCATCGGACTGTCCGTAGGCGCGGGTGTGTCCGTAGCCCACGGTATCGGCAGCCGGGAGGATGGAGCAGTTCGGGAGACGGTCCATACGGCGGTGCCGCTGGCGGCGGTCAGCGGTGTGTTTTTGACCGTTTTTGGCGTGGCTTTTTCCGAGGCCATTCTGGAGGCTATGTCTACCCCAGAGGATGTGCTGCCTCTGGCTGCCCTCTATATGCGCATTTATTTTCTGGGCATTACCTTTAATATGCTCTACAACTTTGCCGCTTCCATGGTCCGGGCAGCGGGGGACACCGAGAGCCCCCTGGTGATCCTGACGGCGGCGGGGGTACTGAATGTGATCCTCAATGTGGTCTTTGTCCATGGCTTTGGCATGAACGTGGACGGCGTGGCCTGGGCGACCACGATTTCAGAGGCGCTGTCTGCTGCAGCCATTCTGTACGTTATGACTCGCCGGACCGATGCCTGCAAGCTGGACCTGAAAAAGCTCCATTTTCACAGAAAGCCCATTGAGAAGATGCTCCGTATCGGCGTTCCCGCAGGCATTCAAAGCTCCATGTTCTCCCTGTCCAATGTGGTCATCCAGTCCGCGGTCAACGGCTTCGGCTCCATTGCTGTTTCCGGCAATGCGGCGGTAGCCAACCTGGAGGGCTTCGAGTACGTCATCGTCAACAGCTTCCACCAGACGGCGGTGAACTTCGTAGGCCAGAACAGCGGTGCCATGCGCTATGACCGGGTAAAGAAAACCACCTGGCTGTGTGAGATCTATGCCGTGATCTTCGGCATTGTGACCGGTGTTCTCATGTGCGCCTTTGCGCCCCAGCTGCTGTCGCTGTATATCACCGACTCTCAGGAAGCCATTTCCATCGGCATTGCCCGGATGTATATCACGGTGCTGCCCTACTGCCTCTTTGCCATCCAGGATGTGATCACCGGTGTCCTCCGGGGCCTGGGGGCCTCCTTCATCTCCATGCTGCTGTCCGTTCTCGGCATCTGCGGCATCCGGATCCTGTGGATCTACACCATCTTCCAGATCCCTCAGTTCCACACCCAGAGTGTGCTGTATATGTCCTACCCGCTGTCCTGGCTTCTCACCTTCGTCATCCAGCTGGCCGCCTTCCTGGCGGTCTTCCGGAAGCTGGAGCGGCGGAAGGAAGCGTAAACAGGTTGCGAATTCCCGGCACCAGCCAAGCGGTGCCGGGAAAAATTTTCCGGAATTTTTTGTTTCTCGCTGCTTCTTTTGGTACTATATAGGTGTAAGGACCTTACCAAACCCGCTCCGGCGGAAAACCACAGGAGGACATCATGGACGACAGCGCTATTATCGACTTGTATTTCGCCCGGTCGGAAAAAGCCATTCAGGAAACGGGCGTGAAATACGGAAATTACCTACATACCATTGCCGAAAACATTCTGCATACCCAAGAGGACTCTGAGGAGGCGGTGAACGACACCTATCTTGCCGCCTGGAACGCCATGCCGCCTACCCGGCCCCGGGTCCTGCGGCACTTCCTGTCCCGGATCGTGCGGAATCTCTCTTTTAAACGCTACAGCTACCTGACGGCGGATAAACGCTCCACCGGAACGCAGCTGCTCTTATCAGAGCTGGAGGAATGCCTCCCCGATGGGCGGCAGGACCTGGGGGTCCAAATGGAAAAGCGGGCCATCACGCTGAACATAAACCGATTTCTGGGACAGCTGAGTAAAGCCGACCAGGGAATTTTCGTGGCACGGTATTTCTACGCCGTACCCCTGGCAGAAATCGCCGAGCGCACCGAGCAGACACCCCGGCAGATCCAATACCGGCTGCAAAAGCTCCGGGACGGACTGCGCCGGAGCCTGGAAAAGGAGGGCATTGCCGTATGACGGTACAGGAACTGAACATGGCCTTGAATGGCATTGACGACAAGTATCTTTCCACCTGGGAACTGGAAAAAACCATCTCCCTGAATCGAAGCCCCAAGGGCGGCAGATATCAGGCAAAGCCTGCCCACCGAAAGCTGTGGGTGCTGATTCTGGCGGCCTGCCTGGTTTTTGCCCTGGCAGTTACCGCCTACGCCGTCGTAAATATCCTGGGCATCCGGGATATGCTCAGCGGCACCACCCAGGCCCTGCCTCCGGAGGTGGAGCCCTACATCACCCCGGAAACCGCCGCTACAGAAGCGGAGGAGGGCTGGAGCTTTGCTCTGACCCAGAGCCTGTACACCGGGGATAAGCTGCTCATCACCGTCACCGTTTCCGGCGGAGATCAGTACATAGTAGCTCCCACCTATTGCGGTCCGGAAGACTCTACCATGGAGATTGGACTGGATGGAAGTCAGACTCTGCAGGAATATGCCGCCCAGCAGGACAAGAAGCTCCTCTTCGCCGGGGCAAAGGTTGATTTGGACGGCTGGGACGGCAACGGCCAAGGCCAGCTGATGAAAAATACCTCTCCCGGTGAAATGACCATCCTCATTTCCGGTGACCATCTGGTGGACATCCCGGAAACGCTGACGGGCACCTGCGAGGTATATGTGGTGGATGCGGAAAACCAAGCCATTGAAGACGTGATGCGCCAGAAGCTTCCACTGACTCTGACGGCGGCTCCCCAGCCGGAAGGGGAGGTAAGGACCTTCACCCTCCAGTCCGGTGAGGTCCCCGGGCTCCGCTTCGCCGAGGCCACTCTGACCAAGACTCTGACAGGCTACAAATTCCAGCTGCCCTTTGCCGTGGTGGACGAAAAGGCCGTGGAGAATTACTTGAGGGTCTACTGCCCGGAGCTGGACTTCTGGGGCTGGCTGGACTTCGGCTCCGGCAACATCTGGCTGGAAGACCTGAAAAACGCCGACTTTGACAAGATCACCCTGGAAATCCGGGACGGGGATTCCGTGCCGGTGGGTAGTGTCGTGATGGCGCAGAAGCAGTAAAGTAACAAAAAACCCTCTCCTTGGAGAGGGGGGACCGGGCAAAGCCCGGGACGGGTGTGGGGCGGTACGCAGAACCTTGCTTGTACCGCCCCTCTTCCGTCTCGGCTTTGCCGAGCCACCTTCCCCCTGGGGAAGGCTTATTTTTTATTTTGCCGACAGTTCCACGCTCCGTCTCAGAATCGAATAGGCGGGTACCTGTTTCGGCAGCCTCAGGTAGAATTCCATCTGGGGTGTCTTGGGCTCCTCCAGGGGGGCTCCCTTTGGGGTCTCCATCTCCTCGGGGATGACCTCAAAGGGCCGGGTATCCGGGCCTACGCATTCAAGGATGTCCCCTTTGCGGAACTTATTCCGCAAGGAGCACTTGGCAAGGCCCCTTTCGTCGCAGGACTCCACCATGGCTACAATTTGCCACTGACGAATGTAGCGGGAGGTTTTGGTGTATTGTCCCGGCTGGCCATAGTAGAAGCCGGTGGAGTAGATCCTATGGGAGATGTGGTCCACTTCGTTGCGCCAGACCGGGTCCAAGGGCTGGCCCTTAGTGGCGGCATCGATGCAGTGGCGGTAGGCCCCCGTGACGATGGCGGCGTAGTAGGCAGACTTGGCCCGGCCCTCCAGCTTGATGCAGTCTATCCCGGCATCCATGAGGTCGTCCAGGTGGTCGATCATGCACATATCCTGGGAGTTCATGATGTAGGTGCCTTTTTCGTCCTCGAAAACCGGGAAGTATTCTCCGGGGCGCTTTTCCTCCATCAGGGCGTATTGATAGCGGCAGGGCTGGGCGCAGGCACCCCGGTTGGAGTCCCGGCCGGTCATGTAGTTGCTGAGAAGGCATCGGCCGGAGTAGCTGACGCACATGGCCCCGTGGCCGAAGGTCTCGATCTCCAGGTCCTGAGAGACCTTTTGCCGGATGCCGCGGATCTCCTCCAGGCTCAGCTCTCGGGCCAGCACCACCCGCTGGGCCCCCAGGTCAAACCAGGCCTGAGCACACGCGTAGTTCGCGATGGATTGCTGGGTGGAGACGTGCCGCTGGCAGTGGGGGGCGTATTTCCCGGCCAGGGTAAAGGCTCCCAGGTCTGCCAGAATCAGGGCATCCACCCCGGCATCGTCCAGCTGCTCCAGATAGGCGGGGAGCTGGGCGACCTCGTCATTTCTCGGCATGGTATTCACGGTAACGTGGACATGGACACCATGGTCGTGGGCAAATTTCACCGCCTTCGGCAGGGCCTCCGGGGAGAAGTTCCCCGCGAAGGACCGCATGCCGAAGCTGGTGCCCGCCAGATACACGGCATCCGCGCCGTAGAGGATGGACATATTCAGCTGTTCCATGTCCCCGGCAGGGGACAGCAGTTCTAGTTTCTTCATATTGCGTTACCGAATGGAGGCCCGGAAGGCTTCGTGCTCTTCCAGTGTCCGAGAGAAGTGGTGTACGCCGGTTTCGGGATCCAGGACATAGTAATAGTAGTCCGTATCCTGGGGCTCCAGGGCAGCTTCGATGCTGCTGAGGCCTGGGTTGGTGATGGGTCCCGGAGTCAGGCCGGTATTCGTGTAGGTGTTGTAGGGGCTGTCTACCTGCAGGTCCTCTGCCGTCAGGTCGGTTTTTCCATCGAGAGCATAGATCACGGAGGCATCGATGTTCAGGTAGGAGGGAGTGCCGTGCCAGGCGAAGAGACGGTTGTAGATGACGGAAGCAACGGTATAGCCCTCATCGGCGCTGGCGGTTTCCTTCTCGATGAGGGAAGCCACAGTGACCACGTCCGCCATGGTGAACTGGTGGGAGCTGATATAGTCATTGCCCCGGCCATCCTTACGCATCATGTCGCTGATGTGGGCATTCAGCTCCGTGAGCTTTTCCCGGAGGCTGTCGTCCACTCGCTTGTCGAAGTTACCCAGCATTTTGCCCAGAACGTTGGCAGGGGAGTCGTTGGTGTAGAACTCGTAGGTGTCTGGGAAGAGGTAGCCCTCCAGGCAGTACTTGTCCCCACGGGTAAGGCCTTCTAAGAACCAGTAGTCATCCAGCTCTCCGTTTGCGGCGTAGTCCGCCAGAGATTCCACGGTGCATACCCGCTTCTCCTGCAGGAGCTCGAAGATCTGGCGGCAGCTGTAGCCCTCGGGGATCATGACGGTGACCACGCTGCGCTGAGAGCTGGGGGACATCATGTTCACCAACGCATGATAGTCATACAGGGCGTTCAGGTCCCAGATGCCGGGCTGGATTTCCCCGTCATCCACGGCAAAGCTGCAATACAGCTTGAAGAGGCCGGGATAGCGGATAAGGCCCGCTTTTTGGAGCTTGTCGGCAATGGAGTCGATGTCATCGGCGGCAGTGACGGTGAGGGTCACAGGCTTGTCCTCCCGGCCGAAGGCCAGCACATCCGCGGCGCAGACCCAGGCCATTCGGCCCAGAGTGATGCCAATGGCCACGGTGATGGCGATCCACACCAGGGTAACCAGAATATTGGGGATGCCTAAAAAGCCCTCGCCGGTACGGTTCCGGGGACGGCCCTTTTTGGCCGGGTGCTGCCGGATGGGCACAGCCTCCTCCTGGGGCTGCTCCGCCTGGAAGAGCTCCTGGAAATCCTGGTCCTCCTCCGTCAGCTCCTTGGGCTCTTCCGTCGGCTCTTCAGCGCCATCCAGCGCCTCCGAGGGCAGATCCAAGTCATCCAGAAAGGACAGGTCCGTGTCGTCGGCCAGGGGGTCTGTGTCATCCGGAAAAGGATCCGTGTCATTGGAAAGAGGGTCCCTATCGGTTTCCACGGTGGTCTCCGAGTCCAGCGGCAAGGTGAAATCAGGATCGATGGGATCGTCCTCCGCCGCCTCCGGCGCAGGCTCCTTCTGAGGCTCGTTGTTCAGAAACCGGCCCTGGTAGCCGGTGGATTCCTTGGCTTCCGGGTCATCACCGGCCAAAAAACGGGGCTTTCCCGGCTCCCGGGAAGGTATATCGTTCATAGGTAGCTCCTTTCCTCAGCGGATGACGATCTGCTTGGCAACCTTGTCGGCGGCCTCGCTGCCCTTCAGCGCTTTGATCAGCTCCAGGGCGAAGGGAATGGCGCAGCCGGCGGAGGTGCCGGTGATGAGCTTCCCGTCCCGGAGGGCGGCTACGCCGGGAATCATGTCCGCCTTACCCATTTGCCCCTCGCAGCCGGGGAAACAGGTGGCTTTTTTTCCATCGGGAATGCCCAGGTCCGCCAGCACCGTGGGACCGGCGCAGATGGCAGCGACGAAACGGTCATGCTCCCAGCCCCAGCGAAGGGCATCCAGGGCGGCCTGACTGGCTCTGGCGCTGGCAACACCGCCCAGGCCGCCGGGCAGGACGATCATATCCATGCTTTCCAGATCCATATTTTCCGGCAGAATATCCGCCTCCACGGGGATCTTGTGGCTGCCTGCCACGGTCTTGCCCGTGATGCCCACGGTCTGGACCTCGATCCCTGCCCGGCGCATCAGATCCACCGGGGCGATGGCTTCCACTTCTTCAAATCCGGTTCCAAGCAGTACGTATACCATAACATTATTCCTCCAAACACTTGGTCACATAGCGGTAAATTTCTTCATGAATGTCCTGGATGCTCCGCATTTTTCCATTTTCCACACAGGAGATCAGAGTCCAGCCGTAATATTCCGCGGCGGAGCGGCCCATCCGGCGGCTGGCAGACAGATACTGGGTGTCTGCTTCGTGGATGTCCGCATGGGTGCCGGTGGCGGCCTCCCGGGACCGAAGGAGCATCTCCGTGAAGTCTGTAGGCACATCCAGGTAGAGCACCAGGTCAGGCCTGGGAAGCCCCATGTGGTCGTATTCCAGCTCGTAGAGCCACTTCAGGAAGTCCTTCCGCTTCTCTTCCGGCTCCTTAGAGGCCTGGTGGACGGCGTTGGAGGTGGTATAGCGGTCGGAGACCACGAGACCGCCCTGCTCGTACCACTTGCCCCACACCTTTTTGTAGGAGGCGTACCGGTCTACGGCGTAGAAGGTGGAAGCGGCGTAGGCGTTCACATCCGCCGGATGGGGGCCGAACTCCCCGCCGAGATACATTTTGATCAGTGCGGAGCTGGGCTGCGAATACTGGGGAAATACCAGCTTTTCAAAGGCTATCCGGTCTTGCGACAGGTGCTCCGTCAAAAGGCGGAACTGGGTGGACTTGCCGGACCCATCGGTGCCCTCAATGACTATCAGTTTACCCATTTTTCTGTGTCCTTCCTCATAATAAGGCAGTTTATAACCCAGTAGAATATATCATATTTTCTCCCTCTTGTCCACACGAAAGTGTGAACATTGGTGATTGCAAAAACGGAAAACCTATGTATAATAATACTTACTATCCCCTGGGGGAACAGGAAAGGAACGAAAAACATGGGTATTGTTGTGATCGGTGCGGTATTTGTGGATATCAAGGGCTATCCCAAGGCCAATTATATTCCGGGAGGCCGCAACGCGGGCAAGGTAGAGCAGATTTACGGCGGTGTCTCCCGAAACGTGACAGAGGACATTGCCAACTGTGAACTCCGGCCCACCTTCATTGGCCTGGTGGACAATACCGCCATCGGAGCGGACGTGATCCGGCAGTTAAAAAACCACAAGGTCAATACGGATTATATGCGTCAGGTTCCCGACGGTATGGGCACCTGGCTGGCGGTCTTCAACAACGACGGAGATGTGGTTGCCTCCATTTCCAAGCGTCCGGACCTAACGCCCATCCTGGATATTCTGGAAGAAAACGGAGATGAGATTTTCCGGAACGCGGACAGCATTGTCATTGAGGTGGATGCGGAGAAGGCCATTGTGAAAAAGACGCTGGCGCTGGCGAAGAAATACGGCAAGGCCGTTTACGGTCTGGTATCCAATATGAGCATCTGCCTGGAGCGCCGGGACTTTCTGAAGGATTTGGGCGCTTTCGTCTGCAACCAGCAGGAGGCGGGACTGCTGTTCTGCACGGACTACTCCCATAAGACACCGGAAGAGATGGTGGACATCGTGGCGGAGAAGTCCTACCAGGCCCGGATCCCCAGGCTCATTGTCACCATGGGGGCTCAGGGGGCGGTCTATGCCGATATGAGCGGCGATAAGGGCCTGTGCCCCGCCCGTTCCGTAGAGGTGAAGGACACCACCGGCGCCGGGGACTCCTTCTGCGCCGGTGTGGCGGTGGGCCTGACCTATGGAAAGGGGCTGAAAGAAGCCTGCGAGATCGGCAACCATCTGGCAGCCTCTGTGATCGCGACCCTGGAAAATGTTTGCCCCCGGTTCCTGCCGAGAGAGCTGGGAATTGATATGGATGTGCCGGACTGATATGAGCTATCAGAGAATTTTAACGGTCCAGGACCTGAGCTGCCTGGGTCACTGCTCCGGCGCGGTGGCCTTGCCGGTGCTCTCCGCCTGGGGCCACGAGACCTGCCTGCTCCCTACGGCCCTGCTCTCCACCCATACGGCATTTCCGGCCCCCTATGTGCGGCACCTGACGGAGGATACCCCGGCCATTGCCGCCCACTGGAAGAGCCAGGGTATCCAGTTTGACGGTATCCTTACGGGATATCTGGGAAGTAGGGCGGATATCCAAAACGTACTGGACCTGACGGAGCTTCTGATTCCGGATGGGCTGTGTATTGTGGACCCGGCCATGGGGGATCATGGGCGGCTTTACAGTGGCCTGGGGGATGGCTATGCCCAGGCCATGAAAGATCTCTGCCGACGGGCGGATATCCTCCTGCCCAATGTGACGGAGGCTTCCATTCTTACGGGGCTTCCTATGCCGGAGAAAATGACAGAGGCCGTTGCCCGGGCGCTCCTGCTGGCGCTGCCCAACGAAAGAGTCATTCTGACCGGGGCCATTGAAGAGCCGGGAGTTACCGGGGTAGCGGTGAAGGAAGGGGCGGCCGTCACCTTCTTCCGCCACCGAAAGCAGCCCGGCTCCTTCCACGGCACCGGGGACCTCTTCGCCGCCTGTTTTGCCGGTGCTCTGCTTCGGGGAGAGTCGCTGGGGGACTCTGCCGCCTTCGCCGCCCGGTTTACAGGGGACTGCGTAGTGGAAACCGCAAAGGACCCCAAACGGGCCTACGGCGTCAAATTTGAACCGTTATTATGGAAAATCACGGAAAAATCAGGTGATCGGCTATGAAAAACGAAATGATACGGAAAACAAAGCGCTTGCTCTTAAAGCCAATGCCTATGGAGAAGCCAAAAACCAGCTGGATGACGGTATATCTGTGCTTCGGCATTTCCATCGGTATGGCTCTGGGCAGCCTGATGGGAAACATTTCCATCGGCATGTGCTACGGCGTGGCGGCGGGATTGCTGCTGGGCTCCGCTATGGATGCCTCCGAGAAGAAGCGCCGGGCGGAGATCCTGGGAGAGGAGAAAAAGTAACATGGCTTGGTATGACGAAGCGGTCTTTTACCATATCTACCCCTTGGGGCTGACCGGGGCTCCCATGCACAATGACTACGGCGCGCCCCGGCCCCGGCTGCGAACACTGTTTCCCTGGATCGATCACATGGCAGAGCTGGGCTGCAATGCCCTGTACATCGGGCCTCTGTTTGAATCTCAGTCCCACGGCTACGATACCACGGACTACCGGAAGCTGGACAGCCGTCTGGGCACCAATCAGGATTTCAAGGATTTTGTGGCGGCCTGCCACGGCAGGGGCATCCGGGTGGTGCTGGACGGGGTCTTCAACCACACAGGCCGGGATTTCTTCGCCTTCCGGGATATCCAGGAGCACCGGGAGGATTCCCAGTACCGGGACTGGTACTGCAACGTGGATTTCCACGGAGATACGGAATACCAGGATGGCTTTTCTTATGAAAACTGGGGAGGCTACAATCTGCTGGCAAAGCTGAACCAGCGAAATCCGGCGGTGCAGGAATACCTCTGCGATACCGTGAAGTTCTGGGTGTCGGAATTCGACATCGACGGCATCCGCCTGGATGCGGCAGATGTGCTGGACTTTGACTTTATGAGGGCTCTTCGCCGGACCGCCGACACTGTGAAGGCCGACTTCTGGCTTATGGGCGAGGTGATCCACGGAGACTACGGCCGCTGGCTGGCCCCGGGACTCCTCCACAGCGTTACCAACTACCGCCTTCACAAGGCCCTCTATTCCGGACACAACGATCACAATTATTTTGAGATCGCCCACACGGTAAGGGAAACAAACCTCAAATGGAAGCTGTACAATTTCGTGGACAACCACGACGTGGCCCGGATCGCCTCCAAGCTCAGCGCAAAGGCCAATCTCCTGCCGGTCCATGTGCTGCTGTATACCCTGCCTGGCATTCCTTCCGTCTACTACGGCTCTGAGTTTGGGATTGAAGGGAAAAAGGAGCGGGGGTCCGATGCCTCTCTGCGCCCGGAGCTCCACCTGGAGGACTTCCGGGACAATGACTTGGCCAAGGTCATCGCCGCCCTTGGGTGTCTGCGCCAAGAGACCCCGGTCTTTGCCTATGGCGACTACGAAGAGAAGCTGCTGACCAACAAGACCTACGCCTTCACCCGCAGCCTGGAGGGCCTGACGGCCCTGATCACCGTGAACAATGCCAACAACGGAGAAGAGCTCTTTGCCGCGAATCTCCCCCAGGGCACCTACACCGGCTGGCTCACGGGACAGAAAATCACCACCGACAATGGGGGGCTTCGTCTCACGCTTCCACCCCACAGCGGGGAAATCTGGCTGCCGGAGGGTGTGAGTCTTCAGGTTCCAAAGCCCGTCACCTTCCGGGCCCAGGAAGAACCTACCCCCACCGAAACCAAGAGCCTGGAGCCCCAGGAAACCAACAAGCCTTTCGACCAAATGACCGTTGAGGAGCTCCAGCAGGCCATTCTGGCGAAAATGGAGAAAAACGGCCCCATCACCCAGCGGATGTATCAGGATGTGGCGGAAAATGTCTACCGGGATTCACTGCTAAACTGGGTGCGGAGCTTCCGGTAAGATCCTGCCATTGCGAACCGGTGACCGATGCCACTGGTTCGCAATGACAAAAATTTCAGAAATCGAAAAAAAGTACTTGCATTTTCTGGGATCCTGTGCTATAATACCCTAGCTGTCAGGGAACAGCGAAGGAAATATCCGGGTGTGGCGAAGTTTGGTATCGCGCTTGAATGGGGTTCAAGAGGCCGCTGGTTCGAATCCAGTCACTCGGACCAAGAGAAGGTCATCAGTCGATGACCTTCTTTTTTTCGGATTTTTCTGCACGGAGGTAGTACCATGAACGATAAGGAAATCGGCGAGATCCGCCGCCATCTGCGGCGGGACCGCAGTAATATTACAAAAATCTACGGCTGCTTTGTCAACGATAACAGGGAGATCATTACAGAGTTCAGCCAGAGCACCGGCATGATGCCGGAGAACGAGGGAGACAAGTATTTTGCCCTGTTCAAGCGGGTGCTGTCCGGCTCTGTCGGCAAGAACCTCATTGATCTGTCCTTCAAGACTGCCCAGGTGGCCCAGGGCGCGCCGGAGCACAAGCTGCTGATGGATCTGCGGGAATGCAAGCTCTCCGACGATGAGCTGCTCCACGGCTTCTTCCAGAAGATCATCGATACCGTGACTCTGGAGGAAAACTACCTGATCCTCATTGGCTGCGACAGCTACGATGTGCCCTTTAAGGGAAAGGACGACATTTCTGATGCCGACAAGTCCGAAGAGGTATATACCTACCTCATCTGCGCCATCTGCCCGGTGAAGCAGACCAAGGCCAACCTCCACTATGTGCCGGAGGAGAAACTCTTCCACGATGGAGCCATGAATCAGCCCGTGTCCGCCCCGGTGCTGGGCTTTCTGTTCCCGGCCTTTGATAATCGGTCCACCAATATCTACAATGCGCTGTACTATACCCACGACATCAAGGTGAGCCAGGATGCCCTTATTGAAGCCCTCTTCAATACCCCTGTGCCCATGCCCGCGGCGGAGCAGAAAAAGTGCTTCGAGGCCCTGCTGACCACTGCTTTGGGGGAGGACTGCAATCTGGATGTGGTCCAGACCGTCCACGATCAGCTCTGCGAACGCATCGAGCTTCACAAGGAAGCCAAGGTGGCAGAGCCTTTGCTGATCGCAAAGGCAGATGTGAAGGAGACTCTGGCCTCCTGTGGCGTTTCCGAGGAGCATCTGGCCAAATGGAGCGTGGATTACGACGAGACCTTCGGTTTCGAGGCGGACCTGCACCCCAAGAACATCATCGATACCAAGCGGTTTGAAGTCAAGACCCCGGACGTGTCCATTAAGGTGGATCCTACAAGAAGCGACCTGATTGAGACCCGAACCATTGGCGGCGTGAAATACATTATGATCTGTGCGGATGAGAATGTGGAGGTCAATGGGGTAAGCATTCATATTGACGAGGAAAAGGAAGCAGCGAAGATATAGCAGCCCCTCGCCTTCCCCCTATGGGGAAGGGGGACCGCCGCAGCGGTGGATGAGGTGTCCTTGCCCATTTATCGGGGCTGGTATCTTGCTTGCAGCTGGGTTCCCCTCATCCGTCTCGGCTTCGCCGAGCCACCTTCCCCGGAGGGAAAGGCGTAAAAAGGCCGCACCGGCGACAAACCGGTGCGGCCTTTTCAGTACCTATTTACTTTTCCCGGGACTTCATCACCGTATCGATGATGATTTTTGCGCTTTCCTCCATACCGATGGTGCTGGTCCGCAGGCAGATGTCGTAGTTCTGGGACAGGCCCCAGGTGCGGCCGGTGTAGTGCTGATAGTTGACCCGGCGGCGCTTATCCTTCTCGTTGAGCCGGGCCTCGGGGGATTTGCCCTCCCGTTCGCCGTAGAGCTCTACGATCCGCTTGGCCCGGAAGGCGCTGTCGGCGGACAGATACACGTGCAGGGCATCGGGACGGTCCTTCAGGATGTAGTCGGCGTTTCGGCCTACGATGACGCAGGGGCCCTTCTCCGCCAGCTCCAGGATCACGTTGCACTGGGCATTCCACAGGTAGTCCGCAGTGGACAGGCCGTTCATAATGCCAGGGACGCCCTGGGGGGCAAAGGCATAGGAGAAGACGCTCCCGGAGGGGGAGTGCTCACTGTGCTCTTCTACAAATTTGGGCGCAAAGCCAGATTCCTTTGCGATATCTTCTACGAGTTTGCCGTCATAGAAAGGGATCCCCAGCTTATCGGCCACTATGTGGCCAACAGTCCGTCCGCCGGCACCAAACTCACGGCTGATGGTAATGATCTTCTTTTCCATAACATCGCCTCCAATGTTCTATTTGATACTTATATTATAGTCAATTTGACGGGAAATGTCAATCAAAACATGGGCACCTTGGCAGGAATTTACATAGAATCCACAAATATGTGGAAATATACGGAAAAATCCGGATTTTTAGCCCCGCAAAAGTGCCAGTGCGCTATGGATACGTTCCACAGTCCGGTCGTGGCCCAGAAGATGCATAACGGTGTACAGGTCCGGGGAGTTGGTCTTGCCGGTGACGGCCAGCCGCAGGAAGGTGGACACATCCGCCACGGTGCCGGGGAAGGCCTCGGGGCTTTGCTTGTAGGCCTTCATATCGGTGGTGAAGCCGATGGCCTCAGTGATGGCCTTGACCTTGTTGAACCAGGCGGTGGAGTCGTCGGCCATGTCGAAGCCATCTAGGAACCGGTCCAGCACATCAGCAATCAGGGATTTGTCAAACTTTTCGTCAAAGACCGGCTTTTCCAGATACTCATCGTAGAAGAAGCCCATGTACTCCTTGGCATCGACCCAGGTGGCCAGGTCCTTTCTGGGCTTTTTGCCCCCCCGGCCGATGGCCAGAATGGCCTTGGCATAGTCCGGATCGTCGGTGAGCTTCCGGCCAAAGTCCGGCTGGAACTCCTGGGCCCATTCGGTGAGCTGGGCGTAGACCGTTTCGGCGCTCATCCGGGAGATCACGTTTTTAGACACGTCAACGAGTTTGGCGTAGTCGAAGAGAGAACCGGCGGGGTTCAGCTTCTTGGGGCTGAACTTGAAATCTTCCAGGTCCGCGTCAGGGTTGGCCCGCCGCCAATCCTCAAAGTTGGAGTTCAGCACGGTCATCAGGTACTCCCGCATGGCGGCGGTGGAGAAGCCCTCGGCTCTGTAGTAGGTCAGGGCCAGCTCCGGGTCCTTCCGCTTGGAGAGCTTCCGCTTGGAGTTCCCGTCCATTTTCATCAGCGGTCCGATGTGGACGTACTTGGGAAGCTGAAAGCCCAGGGCCTGGAACAGCTGAATATGGAAGGGCAGGGTAGACAGCCACTCGTCTCCCCGGACCACGTGGGTGGTGCGCATCAGGTGGTCGTCCACGGCGTGGGCAAAGTGATAGGTGGGGATGCCGTCGGACTTCAGCAGCACATGGTCCACGTTATTTTCGGTGATGGTCAGTTTCCCCTTTACCAGGTCGTCAAACTTGAACTGGTGCTCGATGGAGCCGGTGGAGCGGAACCGCAGCACCCAGGGGTGACCGGCGGAAAGCTCGGCGCGTATGTCCTCCATGGGCCGGTCCCGCCAGATGGCGTAATCACCGTAGTAGCCGGTGGTCTCCTTGTTGGCCTCCTGCTTTTCCCGCATGGCGGAGAGCTCCTCCTCGGTGCAGAAGCAGGGGTAGGCCTTGCCCTCAGATACCAGCTTCTTGGCGAACACATGGTAGATGCCCGCCCGCTGCCGCTGGCGGTAGGGGCCGTAAGCGCCAAAGTCCCCATCGATGGTGGCACCCTCGTCAAAGTGGATGTTGTAGTGCTTCAGGGAGTTGATGAGCACCTCTACCGCTCCGGGGACCTCCCGCTTGGCATCGGTATCCTCCACCCGGAGGAAGAGAACGCCGCCGGACTGGTGGGCCATCCGCTCGGAGATCATGCCCTGGACCAGGTTGCCCAGGTGGACAAAGCCTGTGGGGGAGGGAGCCATCCGGGTCACCACGGCCCCTTCCGGCAGGTTTCGCTGGGGGAAGCGCTCCTCCAGCTCCTGGGCGGTGGTGGTCACATCGGGAAACAGCAACTCGGCCAATGCTTCATAATCCATAAGATTCTAACCTCTTTATCATCGATTTCTAGGCTAGAGTATAGCATATCAGACTATAGAAATCAAGGGAAAACCCTTGCGTAACCTGCAAACCTATGGTACAATAAGACATCATTTACAGATAGCAAAGGAAGCGTAACGACTATGAGCGAAACGATACAGGAAACTCAAAAGAAAAGAATGCTCTCCGGCATCAAGCCCTCCGGAGACCTGACCCTGGGCAGTTACCTGGGGGCCGTGAAAAACTGGGCCGAGCGGGCAGAGGAATATGACTGCTTTTACTTTATGGCAGACCTTCACGCCATCACCGTCCGGCAGAACCCGGCAGACCTGCGGCGCAGGACATTGGAGCAGCTGGCCCAATACATTGCCTGCGGCCTGGACCCGGAGAAGAACACCCTCTTTATTCAGAGCCATGTGCACCAGCACGCGGAGCTGGGCTGGGTGCTGCAGTGCTACTCCATGTTTGGAGAACTGAGCCGTATGACCCAGTTCAAGGATAAGTCCGCCAAGAACGCCGACAACATCAACGGCGGCCTCTTCTCCTATCCCAGCCTTATGGCGGCAGACATTCTGCTGTACCAGCCGGACCTGGTGCCCGTAGGAGAGGATCAGAAGCAGCATGTGGAGCTGTGCCACACCATTGCCCGCCGGTTCAACGGCGTCTATGGCGACGTGTTCAAGATGCCGGAGCCCTTCGTTCCCAAGGTAGGTGCCCGGATCATGAGCCTGACCAACCCCGCCGCCAAGATGAGCAAGTCCGAAAACGAAGATACGGGCCGCGTCCTGCTGATGGACACCCCCGAAACCATCATGCGGCAGTTTAAGCGGGCCATCACCGACTCCGATACGGAAAATTGCGTCCGCTACGACAAGGAGAACAAGCCCGGCGTATCCAACCTGATGACCATCTACTCCGCCGTCACCGGCAAGTCCTTCGCCGAGATCGAATCTGAGTTCGCCGGTCAGGGCTACGGTGCGTTCAAGCCTGCCGTAGGCGAGGCTGTGGTAGAGACCCTGCGGCCCATCCGGGAGGAGGCCAGCCGGATCATGAAGGACAAGGCCTACCTGGAGAAGGTCTATAAGCAGGGCGCGGAAAAGGCCTCCTACGTGGCCGAGAAGACTCTGCGGAAGGTTTATAAAAAAGTCGGCTTTGTTGCGAAATAATTCGAAAATATCCAAAAATGCGGCACCCCAACCTGGGGTGCCGCATTTGGCGTAATAGGGATATCAGACGGTTCTGGCCCATTCGGTGACCAGCAACCCGGGGACCATCCAGATGAGCTGATACAACAGCACATTGGAGGGAGTCAGGATGTCGGTGCTGCCCTGGAAGGCCAGCACGAACATAATGAGCAGTCCCACAATGCCGCCCAGCAGGTGGATCCACAGGCCCAGCTTGGTGGCGGTGTAGAGGGCGGAAGCGCCGGTAATGGGGTAGACGCAGCTTACCAGCTCGTCCCGGGTGGACATGGCCAGAACCATGGCCTCCGGATCTGCCTGACGGCGCAGCAGACTTTCCCGGGTCTGACGGTCCGGGAAGACCATCCGCCGGGTGTTGATGCCGAACTTGGTGTGGATAAAGTCCCCGGTCAGAAGGAAATCGTCGCACAGCAGCACGGGCCGGATCTTCCGGCAGCCGTTCAGAGAGGTGAGTCCGGCGGAAGCAGAGCGCATCTTGGCATAGGAGATGGCGATGACGGCACAGAGCTCCCCATTGATGGCAGCGTATACCGCCTGAGAAACGGTGGTACCTACGGGGATGTCCACATCCATGCTCTGCAGGAAGTGGAGGTCTCCCATCAGCACCGCGTCGCCGCAGATCTCGCCGCCGATGCCGCCCAGACCGTAGTCCCGGAAATCGTTTACGGGGTATTCATTGCCCCCACGGTTTTTCAGCATGTTCCGGAACAGGGGCACCAGGCCGCCGCCGGCGGCGCTGATGAGGGAGGTGGTGTAGGAGAGGATCTGTTCCGGCTCCCGGGAGCCGTAGAACTTCACGCCGTTAAGCTTGGTAGAGCCCTGGGGGAACAGGTCCGAGTCCTTCATGGGGAAATAGGCCTTGCCCCGGAGCTTTACCACGCCCTGCCAACCGCACAGGACCGAGCCCACCATGTGCAGCCGGTGCTCCAGCAGAGCGGCAGGCCGGGTGATGGCGATAAAGAAGCTGGCGGGCACGGCGGCCAGCAAGGAGGTAGACAGCATCCGCAGGGCGAAGCTGGTGCCCAGACGCAGGAAAGCCAAGGCAGACAGGGCAATGCAGGCGATCAGCGCCAGGAAGCAGTAAGCGCCCTGGAGCTTTTCGGGGGTACCGGGCTTATTGTAGGTGTCCAGGAAGTCGTCCACGTCGCCTTCTCCCCGCAGCAGCACGGAGCCGTCCAGATAGTCCCCCTCTTTGACGATGCTGTTCAGCCGGATGGCCCGGCGCAGAGTATCCATCTGGGACATTTCCGTGGATCGGCGGTGGAGCCTGGCCAGCAGCGCAAAGGTCATCTCCAGGGCGAATCCGGCGCAGCAGGGCACCCGGAGCTCCTTCAGGCAGAAGATAGAATCTGCGCCGCAGGCCAGAAAGGTAAGCACCAGCATGAAGTTGATGGTAAATTTTCCGTGGAGCAGGTCCGCGACACCGTCCAGCATCTGGTAGCTGCCCAGCAGGGCGGACACCAGCATGCCTAAGATCTGGCTGAAGATCACCAGCCGCAGCCGGTTTTCCGGCACCAGGCCCATGGAAAACATGGCGGCAGTGGCGGCACAGACACCCACCACCAGCAGATTCAGAAGAATGGCGATTTGGAGCTTGAGCACCCCCTGGTCGGACAGCTCATAGTATCGCTTCTCGGGACCTGCCACCAGCTTGCGCTTCAGCTCCTGCAAATTGGCCCGGAAGGGGATGGGCTCTTTCTTGGGCTCGGGAGGGGTCTCCGGCTGAGGGATCTGGGATACGGTGTCCAGCCGCTGGGTGGCGGCGGTATCGTTCTGGGCCTCCTTGGGGGACTCGGACACCGGGGAAAAGACTTGGGTGTCCTCTAGGTCTCCTTCACTCTGGGTGGCTTCCGGAGTCTCGTTGGGGGTATCTCCCAGCAGGGCATCCAGCTGCCTGGCGAATTCCTCGTCGCTGAGGGCTTCGTCAGATACCGGCGGGGCGGAGGGTTTCTCTTCCGCCTGGGGGGCCTGGACTGTGGGCAGGTCCAGGTCCGGCAGGTCGAAGCCGGAAAGATCCGGCAGATCCGTTTCTGATTCCTGGGTGGCTTCCGGTGCCTCCGGCTCTTTTTGAGGGTCCTCGGCCTCCTGGGACTGAGCGCCGCTGCCGAATTCACTAAGGATGGAGTCCAGGTCAAAATCCAACCCTTCCTCCAGGTTTTCCTGATCGTTCATAGGGTCCTCCAATTCAGCCTAACCGCTGACGCACCGCCTCGTAGAGAAGAATCGATGCCGCCGCGGAGGCGTTGAGAGAGCTGATCTTGCCCTCCATGGGAATGTGTACGGTCACATCGCAATTTTTCCGCACCAGATGGCTCATGCCGTCCCCCTCGTTGCCGATGACGATGGCGGCGGGACCCTTCAGGTCTGCCTGATACATGGGGATGGAGCCCTCGGCGGCGGTGCCGAAGATCCACACACCCTTGTCCTTGAGCTCGGCGATGGCATTGTTGATGTTGGTCACCCGGGCCACCTTCATATATTCCATGGCACCGGCAGAGGCCTTGGCCACAGTGGCTGTGAGTCCTACGCTCCGGCGCTTGGGGATAATGACCCCGTGGGCTCCGGCGCACTCGGCGGAGCGGAGAATAGCCCCCAGGTTGTGAGGGTCTGACAGCTCGTCACAGATGACAATGAGGGGTGCTTGCCCCCGGGCGGCGGCTTCTGCCAGAATGTCGTCGATGGTGTAGTAGTCATGGGCGGCGCACAGGGCAATGACACCCTGATGGGACCGGGTGAAGGACATGGCGTCCAGCTTTCTCCGGTCCACCGGCACCACCACGGCACCGGCCTCTTTGGCTTGGGCTGCCAGACGCTGGAGCCCCTTGTCTGTATCGCCGGAAGCCACAAACAGCTTATCGATGGTCCGCCCGCTCTTCAAAGCCTCCTGGATGGCGTTGCGCCCTTCCAGCTGGCCCTCATTCTCTTCCACAGGCTCCTGGGCCTGGGGCCGATCCTGCCGCCGGAAGCCCTGAGAGCCCTGGGGCCGGTTTTTACGTTCGTTCATTCGGGTTCCTCCATGGGATAAAAGAAAAATTTTATATAGATGGACTTATTATAACAGAAAGTGAAGAATTTCACAACATATTTTTTCGGGCTCCCAAACCCTCTCCTGGGAGAGGGTGACAGGGCGAAGCCCTGACGGGTGTGGGGCGGTATACGGGATTGACCTGGTTCCGCCCCTCATCCGTCGCCGCGGCGACACCTTCCCCAAGGGAAAGGTGAGGGATTCACAGAAAATTTACCCCGAAAAACCGAATCATTCATTGCGTCAGGTGCAAAAATGTGATATGATACCCGGTAAGAAAGCCTGAGGAGGCATAGATAAATGAATTTAGGACAAAATGACGGACCCAATGAAAAGAAGCCCGGAGGACCGGACCGGCCAAAGAACAATTTCTGGACGCCGCTGGTCATTGCTCTGGCTCTGGTGCTGTTGTTCGGTTGGATCTATAATATGGTATCCAACAGCCAGTACACCGAGACGAAATTCTCGGATTTTTGCGCGGCTATGGAAAATGACCAGCTGGCAGAGGTCCAGTACCGAGGGGACCGGGTGTATTACCTGACCAAGGATGAGGCGGCCAAGCCTGCCTCCGAGCAGCGGGCCTGCTACACCGGTATGCCCGCCGGAGACTGGCTGACCATCTCTCAGGAGCTGGCGGACCGGGGAGTCACCGTGGACAAGAAGATCCAGGAGGACAACTCCGTCATCCTGATGGTGCTCTACTACGGCATTACCTTTGCCATTCTCTTCATGTTCATGCGGAACCTGACCAAGCGAATGGGCGGCGACGGCATGATGGGTGGCTTCGGCAAGAGCAAGGCCAAGATGTATATGGAGAAGCAGACCGGCGTTACCTTTAAGGATGTGGCCGGTCAGGACGAGGCCAAGGAGTCCCTGAAGGAGATCATCGACTTCCTCCACAATCCCCAGCGCTATACCGATATCGGCGCCAAGCTCCCCAAGGGTGCCCTTCTTGTGGGCTCTCCCGGCACCGGCAAGACGCTGCTTGCAAAGGCCGTGGCCGGGGAAGCGGGGGTGCCATTCTTCTCCATGTCCGGCTCCGACTTTGTGGAGATGTTCGTGGGCATGGGTGCCAGCCGGGTCCGGGACCTCTTTCAGCAGGCCGCCAAGGTAGCTCCCTGCATCATCTTTATTGACGAGATCGATGCCGTGGGCCGCTCCCGGGACAACCGCTACGGAAACAACTCCGAGCAGGAGCAGACCCTGAATCAGCTGTTAAGCGAAATCGACGGCTTTGAGCCCTCCAAGGGCATTGTATGCCTGGCAGCTACCAACCGTCCGGAAATTCTGGACAAGGCCCTGCTGCGGCCCGGCCGGTTCGACAGAAGGATCATTGTAGACAATCCCAATTTCCAGGGCCGTCTGGACACCCTGAAGGTCCACACCCGGAAAATCAAGCTGGCTGAGGACGTGGACCTGAAGAAGATCGCTCAGGCCACTGCCGGTGCCGTGGGCGCGGACCTGGCCAACCTGGTGAACGAGGCTGCCCTTCGGGCGGTCCGCATGGGCCGGAAGGCCGTGAATCAAGAGGACCTGCTGGTGTCCTTTGAGACGGTCATTGCCGGTACGGAAAAGAAGAACACCGTCCTCACCGAGATGGAGAAGCGGCTGGTGGCCTATCACGAGGTGGGCCACGCCCTGGTATCGGCGCTGGAGAAGCATGCCCAGCCCGTGTCGAAGATCACCATCGTGCCCCATACCTCCGGCGCTCTGGGCTACACCATGTATCTGCCGGAGGAGGAGAAGTTCCTCTCCACCCGGCAGGAGCTGGAGGTGGAACTGCGCTCCTTGGTGGGCGGACGGGCCGCCGAGCAGCTGGTCTTCGGCGTGCAGACCACCGGCGCCGCCAACGACCTCCAGCGGGCCACCCAGCTGGCCCGGAGTATGGTCAGCCAGTACGGCATGACCAAGGAGCTGGGCCTCATGACCACCGCCACCACCCAGAACAGCTACCTGGACGGCACGCCCTATATGGACTGCTCCCAGGAGACCGCCAGCAAGGTGGACATGGAGGTCAAAAAACTACTGGAGGAGGCCTTTGCCGATGCCACGAAGACTCTGGCTGAGCATCGGGGACTGCTGGATGAGATCTCCGAGTATCTGCTGCTGAAAGAGACCATCACCGGCGAAGAGCTCATGACCTACGTGAACGCCGAGGGCAAGGACGAGGCCAAGGCGGAAGAAACCGCCGAGGTCGAGAACGAAACCACTGCCGAAACCGAAGAAGAATAAGCGGTGGTGCGTTAAGGTCCCCTACGCGTGGCAGCGCAGGATGTAATGGGAGGAGAAACATGAAACGAATTCTCTCTACTGTAATATGTATATGTCTGCTGGTCTGCCTGGCCCCTCTGGGGGCTGAGGCAGAGGAGCCGGTCTCCTGGTCCCTGGATGGGGGGACTCTGGCCATTACCGGATCCGGTGATATGGCCTTCCAAAAGATCCCCTGGGCGGACCGGCTGGGAGAGATCCAGGCCCTCCGGCTGGACGAGGGCATTACGGCCATTCAGGACGGGGCTTTTGCCGGCTGCGCCAACCTGACCTCCGTGACCCTGTCCAAGAGTCTGCAATACATTGGCAACGAGGCCTTTCGGGACTGCGGGAGCCTGTGCTGGGTGACCCTGCCCCAGCAGCTCATCGGCATTGGGGAGAAAGCCTTTTCCGGCTGTACCAAGCTGACCTCCATTGTGGTGCCCGGCACTGTGGGCCGCATTGGGGACCGGGCCTTTGAGCCTACGATCATCCTGAGGGGCCACAAAAATTCCGCCTCTGAGGACTACATAAAGGACAACGGCGGCACATTCCGGCAGGTGGACTACCACAAGCTGGCCTCCTCCAGCGGTCAGCTGGACGGAATGGAGTGGACATTGGGGGACGGAGCCATGACCGTCACCGGCAAGGGCACCCTGGACCTGGGGGCCCTGGAGGCCTACCCCTGGGACGCTCTGCGGGGAGACATCGTGACGCTGGAGCTGGGGGAGGGTATTACAGAGGTGGATGCCCAGGCCTTCGCTCTCTGCCGGAAGCTGACCAAGGTAACGGTCCCGGCTTCCCTGGAAAAAACTGCCCAGGGGGCCTTCCCTGAGAATGTGGAGATCATTGCCCCTGCCGAAGAGACGGCGCAGACCACAGAAGTGACCGAGGCGGCGCAGACCACTGAGGCAGCGGAAGGAACGGAAGCTACCGAAGCAACGAAGACGACAGAGGCCACGGAAGCGACCGAAACAGCGAAAGCCACCGAGGCAACAGAGGCTACCGAAGCAACGGAAGCTACCGAGACAACGGAAATGACAGAAACCACCGAGTCTACCGAGGCGGCGGAGGAGGCTGACCCAAAGATCCCGGAGCAGTTGGCCCTTACTGTAGGCCAGGCCACCGCCCAGCCGGGGCAGCAGGTGAAGCTCACCCTATCCCTCAGCGGCAATCCGGGGCTCTGCGGCCTGAACTTTACCATTGACTATGACCACACCCGCCTGACACTGGAAGATTACGACTGCCTGGATTCCCAGCTCACCGCCTCCGATTGGAGCCTGGGCCTTGGAGAAGGGGAGAAGGCCCTGTGGCTGCAAAGCGATGCCACGGACGCGGAGGGAGAGATCCTGACCCTGGTCTTCCGGGTCAGTGATACCGCCCCTCTGGGGGACACCACCGTGACCCTGACGGACATCACCGGCGTGGACGAAGAGGCGAAACTTCTGAAGCCCGTCTGTGTCTCCGGCGGCGTGACGGTGAGTTCCGGCCTGCTGGGGGACGTGAACGGGGATGACCGGGTCACGGCAGCGGATGAGAAACGGCTGCGCCGGTATCTTGCCGGGGCCAAGGTGGCCATCGAGACCGGCAACGCCGATATGAACGGCGACGGCACCATCGACCTGGTGGACCTGATGCTGCTGCAAAAGAGTCTGAGCAAGTGAATTTCGGCTGCCCCCGGACATGACCTCCTGGGGGCAGCGCTTTTTCACGAATAATGCAACGGGCGTTTTGGGCGGATAGCACATCTTTGACAATAACAGAAAAGTAGCTAGTATACTTCTTTACTAAAAATGCGCTTTCCTATTGTAAAATACAGGCCCCTGTGATATAATGCAAAAAAATGTATAGTATCATATCTTATGCGAAATACGCAAAAAGAACATTGGAGAGTTGACACTATGTGGGAAAATGAAGAACACAAAAATCTGGTCCGCAACATCATCATCTTCGCGGTGCTGGTGGTGGTGGCGGCGGCCCTGCTGATCACCATGTTCGCGGTGAAAAAGCGGATCAACGCCGAGGACGAGCTGCTGAAAGCCGAAAGTGACTCTCAGCGGCAGGAGCTGAACAACGTTCGTAAGGACAGTCTGGACAGTGTCCAGGTGGCCTACGACGCGGATCTGGCCGCCCTGCAGGAATACCTGCCCGGCATCGTCTGCTGGGGCGACAGCCTCACCGCCGGATCCTCCGGCAGCGTTTCCTACCCCGGCACCCTGCAAAAGTACATCAATACCTATATGTGCGACATCTACGACCTGGCCTCTACCCTGGACAATGGGGAGGGCTACTCCCGGGTGGACTGGAGCCAGTATACCGTCTCTATCCCGGTGGTGAACATGGGCTCCGGCAAGGAGACCAGCGAGACCATCCTGGGCCGCAGCGGCGTGGAGCCCTATGTGCTGTCCGCGGACATGGAGATCCCGGCGGATACGGAGAGTGTGGCCATCCAGTTCCGTTCAGAGGACAACAAGGAGGTCAAGCCCCTGACCGCCGGAAATGTGGGCTTCAATCCCGTGACCATTGGCGGCGTGGAGGGCACCATCACCCTGGAGACCAACACCCAGAGCTGGGGCCAGTCCTACTATTTCACCCGCAGCACCGCCGGAGATCCGGTCACTGTGGAGAAGGGCACCCAGATCATCCCCGCCTGCACTGATGCTTATAAGGACTACATCCATATCGTCTGGCTGGGCACCTACGACGGCGTGGACGATCCCGCCAAGCTGGTGTCCGATACCAAGGAGCTTCTGTCCCGTCAGGCCAGGAACCCGGACCGGTATCTGGTGCTGGGACCCTGCACCGTCCGGGGCAGCTGGACATCGGCCAATGTGACGACCATGGAAGCCATCGACTCCGCCATGATGCAGGCCTTCGGCAGCCACTATGTGAACATCCGCAAGTATCTGCTGGCCGACGGCATGATCGATGCCAAGTTCTCCGTCACCAAGGAGGATAAGGTGGTCATTCAGCAGTCCATGGTGCCCATCAGCTTCCGCAGCAACAGCGTTACCGGCGCGGACCTGAACGGCAGCGCCTATAGGCTCATCGGCAAGCTGGTTTACGACCGCATGAGCTCCCTGGGCTATTTCGACGAGGTCCGTCAGGAGCTGGGTCTGGACAAGACCACCCAGGACATCCTGAAGAATAATCCCCAGTACTTCGAGAACATTCTGAACGCCATGTAACAATAGAAGAGAGGAACGCTATGAACAATATGGAAGAAGATACCATAGACCTGCTGGAACTGGCAAGGGCCATCTGGAAGAACATTCTGGCCATCGCCTTGGTTGCCGTGCTCTTCGGCTCTGCGGCCTTCGGTGTCACAGCCTTTGTGATCGAGCCCAAGTACCAGGCCACCGCCGCGCTGTACGTCAACAACAGCTCCTTCAGCCTGGGCTCCACCAGCTTCTCGATCTCCACCTCGGAGCTCTCCGCCTCCAGCAGCCTGGTTTCCGTGTATATCTACATTCTGGAATCCCGGACCACCATGGAGGACGTGATCAAGCAGGCGGACCTGACCTACACTCCTGAGGAACTGGGCAAAATGGTCAGCGCCAAGGGCATCAACTCCACCGGTGCCTTCGAGGTCACCGTCACCAGCACCAACCCCGCCGAGGCGGAGCTGATTGCCAACACCATTGCCAAGATCCTGCCGGACCGTATCTCTGAAATTGTGGACGGCAGTTCTGTGCGTATCGTGGACTATGCCATCATTCCTTCCCACCGTTCCAGCCCCAGCATGGTGAAGAACACCGCCATGGGCATTCTGGCCGGCGGCTTCCTGGCGGCGGCCTGGGTGGTGGTCCAGTTCCTGCTGAACGACAAGTCCAAGATGATGATCCAGTCCGTAGACGATCTGCGTGCCGCCTATCCGGATATGATGGTTCTGGCCATGATCCCCGATATGCGGGTTTCCGACAAGAAAAACGGCTACTATTCCAATTACTACTACAGCAGTGACGCAGACAGCAAAAAGAAGAAGGAGGGTGTGAAGCATGCCAGAAGTAAAAAAGCCTGATTCCGCTTCTGTGGAAGTGGAGCCTGAGCGCATTGCCAAAACCGGCCCCGCCGTCAACGGTGCCCAGCAGGATGCCCGCCGCACCGCCAAGATCTGCGAATACCTGCCCTACTCCGGCCGGGAGGCCTTCAAGAAGCTCCGGGCCAACACCCTCATCGCTCTCTCCGACAAAAAGAAGAAGGAGAAGCAGGGCTACGTCATCGGCGTCACCAGTGCCCAGGCCTCCGAAGGTAAGTCCACCACCGCCCTGAACCTGGCCTATTCTCTGGCGGAGCTGGGCAGCACCGTCATGCTCATCGACTGCGATATGCGCCGCCCCGCCATCCACGCCAATGTGGGAGCCAGCCTGACCCCCGGCCTCAGCGATGTACTGCTGGGCAAGGAGAATCTGAATAAGGCAGCCGTGTCCTATAAGAGCTCTGCGGATACTACCTCCTTCGCCATCATCCCCGGAGGCGAGATCGCGGACCATCCTTCCGAGCTTTTGAACTCCAACCGGTTCCAGAAGCTCATTGAGGTGGTGGCCTCTGCCTATGACTATGTGATCCTGGACCTGCCTCCCGTGGGCCCTGTCATCGATGCCGTTATGGTCAGCAAGTGCACCGACGGTCTGCTGCTGGTCATCCGGGAGAATCACTGCCCCCGCTACGTGCTGGACGACTGCCTGGAGCAGCTGCGCTACGCCAAGGCCAATATTCTGGGCTTTGTGCTCAACGGCTGCGTTGAGGGCGCCGGAAAGCGGTACCAGTACGGCAAGAAATACGATTACCGCTACGACCGCTATCAGTACGGCAAATAAGCGTATTCTCCGCCCTTTGGACGGTGCTATACGAATCTGTGAGAAAGGAGGAAAATGTTCATGAAAAAGGCATTTGTTTTGGTGCTCGCTCTGGTCCTGACCATGGGTCTGGCTGTTCCTGCCGCTGCTGTCGGCACCGCAAGCCCCACGGCCCCCACCACCAGCACGACCACCACTGCTCCCCTGCCCGAAGTCACCACCCCTCAGGTTACTGCCGAGGATGGTACTGTGATCGTCGTTGACCCTGTGGCCTCCGATGATATCAAGCTGACGGAGGAGGAGAAGACCGCTCTTGCGGCTGCTCAGGCTGCCCTGGCTGATGCGGCTCCCGCCGGCATGAAGGCCCAGTACTTCTTCTATGTGAGAGTTTATGCTCAGGATGATGCCACGAAGAAAGTGGCCCCTGTTACCATTACCATCAAGCTGGAAGGCGTGACCGAAGTCGTCGTTAAGCAGTTTGTGGACAGCAAGTGGGTCGAGCTGAAGAGCACTGTCAATGGTGACGGCACCGTTACCATCGAGGGTGTTGTGGAAGCTCCCATGGCTATCTTCACCAAGTAAGTGAGCAAAGCGGACCGGCCTTCGGGCCGGTTTGCTTGTTTGAAGAGAATGTCAGAAACCAACCCTCAGGAGGATCGCTATGATCGACTATCACAGTCATATTCTCCCGCAGATGGATGACGGCTCTCAAAGCATGGAGGAGAGCCTGGAGATGCTGCACCAGAGCTTCTGCCAGGGGGTAGATGTGATGGTGTCCACCTGCCACTTTTACGCCGACGAGGAGGATCCCAAGCACTTTGTAGACCGCCGGAACCAGGCCTTTTTCCGGCTGAGAGATGCCATGGCCACCCGGGCAGAGGCCTACCCCGTCATTGTCCTTGGGGCGGAGGTCCTGTATTTCCCCGGCATTGCCGAGGCAGAGGACATTGGTATGCTTACCATCGGCTGCCGGAGCTCCATTCTGGTGGAGCCGCCCATGATGCCCTGGAGCGACTCCATGCTGGACGAGATCGCCCAGCTGGGGGAGAACCTGGGCTGCCGCCCGGTGATCGCCCATGTGAACCGGTTTATGGAGCATCTCCACGATGAGACCCTGATGGACCGGGTCCTGGAGCGGGAAATGCTGGTCCAGGTTAATGCCAACTACTTCTTGAAGCCGAAGACGGTGAAAGCTGCCATTCGGAACCTGAAAAACGGAAAAATTCATCTGATCGGCTCCGATTGCCACGATCTGATCAGCCGCCCCCCCAATCTGGGACCTGTGCGGCGGCTCATGAGAGTCTACCGGACCGAGACAGAATTCAGTATATTGGAGCAGAACGCCGCAGGCCTGCTGTTCCCCGGAGGTACCTTATGAAAAAAATCGGATTGCTGCTCGTGTGTGTGTTCATGCTGGTCTGCCTGCTGGTGGGAGCCCTCCATGTGACCAAAAGAGAGGAAGAAAGCCCCATCGAAAACGCTGGCCTGGCCCAGAACGCCGCGGTGGAGCCGGAGAACCTCCTCTACAACGGAGAGGAGTACCCTATCCGGGCCCATCTTCAGACGGTGCTGCTCATCGGCACCGACAGTACAGAAGGGTATCAGGAGCAGACCGATGGGGTCAAGGCCTTCTACAACTACCATCAGGCGGACTTCCTTACTCTGGTGGTCATGGACACCCAGGGGGGCACCGCCCAGATCCTCCAGCTGAACCGGGACACCATGACGGATGTGCCCTGGCTGGATGTGCTGGGGAACTACGGCGGCACGGAATACAAGCAGCTGTGCCTGGCCTATAACTACGGCGACGGCGGCATGAAGAGCTGCAAAAACACCATGGATGCCGTCCGGACCCTTCTGTTCGATGCCCCAATCGACCACTATATCCAGATCCCTATGTCTGCCATCGGAGTCCTCAACGACCTGGTGGGAGGGGTCCCCGTCACCATTGAGGAGGACATGACGGCCATCGACCCGGCCTTTGTCCAGGGCAGGACCCTGACCCTGAATGGCACCCAGGCGGAAAGCTTCGTCCGGGCAAGAAAGAGCATGGAGGACGACACCAATCTGGCCCGTATGGCCCGGCAGCGGCAATACCTGGACAGCTTCCAGCAGCAGGCCCGGGCAGCCTTCAACTCCGACTCCGACTTTATGATGAAGCTGGTAGGCAAGCTCTCGGACTATCTCCAGTCCGATCTCACAGCCCAGCAGCTCCAGGACCTGGTCACCAGCCTGGACCAGGCGGAGATCGCCCCCATCCGCTACGCCGAGGGTACCCTGCGCAGGGGAGAAGAATATTACGAGTTCTACCCAGATAAGCTTTCCCTGTGGGAAATGGTAAAGAGCGCCTACTGCGTGGCGTAAGGATACAAAGCGGGGTTGTCTGAAAAAGACAAAGTGCCCAAATAGAAGAACTGTCATTGCGAACCAGTCCGAAGACTGGTGTGGCAATCCCCCCGATTTTCGAACAATTACGTCCGAAAAACGGGGGGATTTACTCCTATCCGGGAGATTGCCACACCAGTGACGTCGGTCACTGGTTCGCAATGACAGCTTCTTTTTGGCTATTTTGACCCATCTGAGTCCTCGGTGAGACAGCCCCGTATTCACCTTATAATAAAAACTTTTCTACAATCTCCGCAATGCCGTCTTCATCGTTATTATGTATGGTCACGTAATCCGCGGCCTCCTTGACGGTCTCCACGGCGTTGCGCATGGCGCAGCCCACACCGGCGGCACGGAGCATGGTGATGTCATTTTCCTCGTCTCCGGCGGCTACGGAGTTTGCTACGGGGATATCCAGCAGGCGGCAGAGCCGCTCCAGGGCGGAGCCCTTATGGACCCCCTTGGGGACGATCTCCAATAGCTGCTTGGAGGAGAAGAAGCAGTCTACGTCTTCGAAGCGCTGAAGAAGCTCCTGCCGCAATTGCTCCAGGGCTGGGCGATCCTCCTCGGAGACTGCTAAAACCTTGGGAGGGTCCTGCTGGAGCCCTGTTTCGAAGGAGGGCAGCACCCGGTAGTGCATCAGGATCCTGCCGCAGTATTTCCGGAGCAGCCCGTCGTCCCACCGGGGCTCCACCAGCACGTCCTCCCGGTCGTAGGTCTGGACGTGGATGTTTCTGTGGTTGCACAGGGCCAGGATGGCTTTCGCTGTGTCCAGGGGCAGACAGTGGCTGTAAACGAGCTTCTCCCGGTAAGCGTCGTAGATCATGCCGCCGTTGAAGCTGACCACGTAGCAGCCCTCCTGGTGGAAGCCCAGCCGGTCATTCTGAATGATGGCGCTGTGCAGGGGGCGGCCGGTGTTGATGACCACCTTGTGCCCCAGGCTCAGGGCCTGCTCCAGGGCGGCCCGGTTGCCGGGGGAGACCTCCCGGCTGCTGTTCAGCAGGGTGCCGTCCAGGTCGAGAAAGAGAATTTTACGGTCCATAGGGTTCTCCTCAGGTAATGATATCGTCGATGCCCACCACGTATACATGCTTTCCCATGGCCCGGAGCTCGGCTACGATATCCGGGTCTACCTTTTCATCGGTGATCAGGGTCCAGTGACCCTCGTAGATGCAGCTGCCGTAGCGGTTTTCCGTGGAGGCGGTTTTTTGAAGCTTGGTGTGGTCCGCCAGGATGTAGAGGCCCTGGGTGGTCCGGCTGATCATGGCCTCGTTGATGCCGATCTCCATAGGGATATTGTAGCAGAATTCTCCCTGGGCGGTGATGGCGGCGCAGCCGATGAAGGTCTTGTTGGCGGTCATGTTCAGGAGGTTTCGCATCACATAGTCTCCAACCATCACATGGTCCCGGGGCTCGCCGCCGGTGAGGGTGACGGTGACGCCGGGAGGATACTTCATGCCAATGGCGGCACCGTTGTTGGTGATCACGTGGACTCCCGACACCTGCAGATAGTTCAGCGCGTCCAGGGCGGTTTTGCTGCCGTTGATAAAAAGGGTATCCCCGGAGCTGATGAACCGGGTGGCGAACTGGGCAATGCGCTGGCGGTACATCTGGATCTCCTCCGCCTCCGACAGGGGGCGGGAGGTGAGTCTGGCGGTTGCGCCGCCGTAGAAGCGGGTGATGAGCTGGCGGCTCTCCAGAAATTGCAGATCCCGCCGGACAGTCATCAGAGACAGGCCGAATTCCTCGGCCAGCTGCTCCACCTTGATTTCATCCTGAGCCTGGATCTTCTTTAGTATTTCCAGCCGGCGTTCGTCCACAGAAGAACGGGGTCTTTTCATAGGCTACCTCACAGTTTGATTGTTGAAAAAATCTATTTCATTATACCACGGAAATCAGATTTTGCAACTGGGAATAGCGGGTGAACCCGGCATGTGCGCAGAGATCCCCTTCCTTCGGCGCATACCACAGGGCCCGCATACCGGCAGCCTCCGCACCCAGAATGTCTCCCTTCAGGGAGTCGCCGACAAACAGGCATTCGTTGGTTTCGACTCCGGCCTTATGGGCGCAGAGGCGGAAAAACCTGGGGTCCGGCTTTTCGCAGCCTGCTTCCTCGCTGGACAGAATGAGGGAGAAGTAGTCGGTGAGCTCCAGCTTCTGGAGCTTTGCCATTTGCCAGTCCAGAGTCATGTTGGTGCCGATACCAAGAAGGTAGCCCCGTTCTTTCAGGTCCGCCAGGCAGTCCTGGATATGGGGCTCCGGCCGGGCGGCCTCCAGGAGGGCATTCCAATAGAGGTCGTTCATAATTTTGGCATGGGAGAGGGGGAGATGGAGCTTCTCCAGGATGCGCTGAAAGCGGATCATCCGGTTGTGAATGGCTGCCTGAGGGCCCAGCAGATCCTTCATCTGTGCCATTTCCCGGCTGTAGTATCCCTGCCAGGTTTCGGCGTCAATGGCGAAGTGGTCCCATACGTACCGTGTCAGGGCCAGCCAGGCAACCCCATGGGCGTCGGTTTCCGAGTAGAGGGTATTGTCGATGTCAAAAAAGACGGCTTTGATCATTGCTTCCTCCTAAAATAAGAAAGGGGAACGGCCTGACCGGCCGCTCCCCACAGCTGTGTACTTGGGTGCCGGCGTGGATCAGTCCACCAGACCGGCATCTTTCATGGCCTGCTCCATCTCAGCGACAGACAGCAGGTTCTTCAGTCCCAGGACATGGGTGCCCTTCTTTTCGGCGTCCGCAAACATATCCTTGAAGTTCCGGGCGCAGAACACCACGTTGAACTGAGACGCGGAGGACTTGCCCTCGGACAGAGCGCAGTGATGGATCTTGCCGGGCTTGATGTTCAGCTTCTTCAGGACCTTCTCCAAGGTCATCTTCATCATCAGAGAAGAACCGGCGCCGTTGGCGCAGCAGACCATAAAGCTGGCATTGTCAAGTTTTGCCATTGTGCATGATCTCCTTATCAGTGAATTTTGGTAGGAAAGGGGGGAGAAGCTCCCCCTTCCGGGTTTCTGGAATCATTATAGGGCAGGAGTAGGAAAAGGTCAAGCCATTACTTGCTCTGCTTGTACTCCTTGTAGGCCTCGTAGTCCTCGGTGATGAGGAAGTAGCCCTTCTTGTCCTTCAGGTACTCGATCTGGGGCAGAACCAGCAGGGCAGCCACGCAGATGATCACACCGGCCCAGCTCAGGTACTTCATCAGGACGGTCATGATGGGCCACACGGTCGCCCAGTCGAACATGCCCAGGTAGCCGCCGTAGGCAGCCATGCCGACCCAACCGGCGATGAGGGCGGAACCGAACACCTGAATGAGACCGGAGATGAAGGGGATCACCAGGCAAGCCTTCAGGCCGCCCTTTTCGTTGGCAACCAGGCCGATGGTAGCGTTGTCGAAGAACACGGGAACGAAGCCGCAGATGATGAGGACAGGGGACTTCATCAGGATCAGAGCCACGATGGCTACCAGCTGACCGGCAAGACCGGCCAGGAAGCCGAAGGTCACGGCATTGGCATCACCGAAGCCGTAGCACACGGCGCAGTCCACACCGGGGATGGAGGAGGGCAGCAGCTTCTCGGAGATGCCCTGGAAGGAAACGGTCAGCTCGGAGACGAAGGTACGGACGCCCAGCTGCAGGATGGCGAGGTAAACGGCGAAGTTCAGGCACTTGTCGAAGACGAACATGAGGAAGCTGTCGGTTTCCTTCAGGTTGCCGGCGCCGATGAAGAAGTCCTTGCCGATGATGCTCATGATGATGCCGAAGAAGACGGTCATCAGGATGGCGGTGCAGACCATGTTCTCGTTGAAGATCTGGAAGAAGCCGGGCAGCTCCATCTCGCCCACCTTCTTGATTTCCTTGTCCTTCTTCTTGCCGCCGTCCTTGCCGAAGAACTTGTCAGCGGCCCAGTAGCCCAGACGGATGCCGAACATCTGCTGATGGGCAATGGCGAAGCCGGCGCCGTCGGTCAGCTCCTGCATGGGCTTGACGGTCAGGTTGGAGCCAACGGCCCAGTAAGCGCCCAGAACCACAGCCATGACGACCAGCATCAGAGTATCGTTCTTCAGCAGAGCGGGCATGGCAAACATGATCAGCCAGTAGGCGGTGGAGGCCTGCTGCACCTGCACATGGCCGGTGGTGAACAGGGTGCGGCACTTGGTGTACTTGTTGAAGCGGACCAGCAGAATGTTGACGATGAAAGCGATCAGCAGCAGGATCATGACGGAGTCAAAGGCCTTGCCGAAGACTTCCATAACGCCGTCGGTAACGGCATTCTGGCCGAAGTAGGGGTCGATAACGGTAGCGTCCAGATTGAAGCGGTCCTTCAGGCCTACCAGGATGGGACGGAAGTTGGAAACCAGTCCGCCGGAGCCTACGTTCAGGATCAGCATGCCGATGATGGCCTTCAGGGTGCCGCCCAGGGTGGTGTACCACTTTTCGCCTTTCAGCAGGTAGCCAAGCAGGACAATGAAGCCGATCATGTGGGGAGCGTTTTTCAGAATGTTGTTTGCAAAGAATTCCCAAATCGATGTTAATACTTGCATGTTACGATCTCCTTTTGCTTAATTTTTGTGCCGTGGTTACATCTCTTCGATGGGGTGGGCCGCCTCTGCCGCCAGAATATCCTCCGGCGTGTTTGCCGCCATGAGGGCGTCCAGCAGCTCTTCGTTGCAGAAGAGGGAGGCCAGCTGTTGGATATTGTTCAGGTGTTCGTCGGGGTTGCAGGCAGCCAGGGTAAAGAAGAGCTTGGCGAGCTTCTCTTCGCCGTCCTCGTCCTTGCCGAAGCTGACAGGCTCCTTCACACGCATGAAGCCGATACCGGTCTTGTGAACGCCTTTGGCGTTCTCCTGGGAGTGGGGCATGGCCACGTAGTGGTCGAAGACCACATAGGGGCCGTATTTTTCGATGCAGTCTACGATCTGCTTGTAATAGTCCTCGTCTACGCTGCCGTCGGCCACCAGGCTCTTGGCGCTGAGCTCCACGCCCTGCTGCCAGCTGTCCAGCTTGTCAACAAAGGCGTAGTGCTTCTTCTCCACGATGGTCTGCAGAACACTTGCCATATCCGTCTCCTCCTTGTGTTACAGGCAGGAGCGGTAGGGGATGTTCTGGGGTGCCTCGAAGCAGTCCTCGAAGCCCCGGCGGTGATGGTAGTAGATCTTGTCCTTGTCCTGGGGGTAAACGTACTTGCCGCCAACCTGCCAGAAGAAGGGATGGAACTTGTACTCGTTGCGGTCCTTCTTGAAGTCGTAGAGGAGCTTGATCTCTTCGCAGTCGGCCTGGAAGTTGGTCCAAACATCCCAGTGGATGGGCACCACCACCTTGCAGCGCAGGTTCTCGGCCATCCGGAGGATATCCACGGAGGTCATCTTGTCCTGCATGCCGATGGGGTTCTCACCGAAGGAGCCGAAGGCCACATCGATGTCGTAATCCTTGCCGTGCTTGGCAAAGTAGATGGAGAAGTGAGAGTCGCCGGAGTGGTAGATGTTGCCGCCGGGGGTCTTGATCAGGTAGTTGACGGCCTTCTCGTCCATGTCGGTGGGGCACTTGCCGGTGAGTTCTTCCCGGTCGGGGCCGGTGGAGTCGGTGGTGACGATGCAGGTCCGGTCGAAGGAATCCAGAGCAATGATCTCCAGGTCCTTGATCTTGATGGTGTCGCCGGGCTTGACGGTGATGCAGCGGTCCTCGGGCACGCCCCACTTGACCCAGGTCTCAACGGACTTCTTGGGGCCGATGAAGGGGACGGGGATCACGTTGCCCTTGTCGTCGGTGGTGGTCATGCCGCTGTGCAGAACGTGGGCAGCCCACTCGGCGGACATATGGTCCTGATGGTAGTGGGTGGCCAGCACCGCGTCTACCTGCTTGAAGGCGAAGGGATCAAAGACAAAGGGAACGTTGCGCAGGTTGGGCTGCATGGCCCGGGCGCCGCACATATTGGCCATCTGGTGGCCAACTGCCATCTTGCCGTTGCCGTGGGTCCGCTTGCCGTTGCCGCACCACAGGTCGATGGAGACGTTGGCACCGCCGGGGGTCTTGAACCACACGCCGGTGCAGCCCAGCCACCACATGGCCACATTGCCGGGGGCTACGACCTCATTCTCGATGTCTTCCACCAGCCAGGTGCCCCACTCGGGGAAGGTATTCTGGATCCACTTGTCACGGGTCATTTCGGAAACTTTGCTCATATCGGTTCCTCCTGTATAATGGGTAAGCGTATATCACTGTTCGCTGATGCCATCATATATCAAAACAATCAAAAATTCAAGTAAATTATATGTTCGTTTTACGTATTTGAATGTTCCATTTAGGAGATACGAAAAAGTGATGAATTAGAAAATAGAACTTTTTACAATGCAATAATTGGAAAATATATGTAAAATGAAATAATTGTATAACGCAAAAATGACGGTGCAATTATGACCAGAATGTAAAAATCAGCAAATTAACCAAAAACCGACCGTAAAATTTGACAGGGAAAATGAAAAAAATCAAAAAACCCTATTGCGATTTCCTATGGTATAGGCTATAATATGAGGCGTAATCACCGGACAAACCGGTAAGTATATGTTCGATGTGTTCGATTTGTGGCGGAAAAAGCCTCTGCTTTATGTTCGTTTCAAAAGAGCACATTCTGAAAATCGACCTGGAGGTTCTTTTCATGAAAGTCCAAAAGCGTGTTATTTCAAACCTCAACAAGTGCTACGCTATGAGCCGCCTGACCCACGAGGGCCAGCCCGCCTTCCTGGTGGCGGCGGAGAAGCATGACCCCTGCTACCTCTTCAACGAAGAAGGGGAGATGCTGGATACCGTATGGACCGAGCCCGGCGGCGTCATGACCATGACCCCCGTTCCCGGCACCGAGGATATGTTCCTGGCTACCCACAAGTTCTATTCCCCCAACGACTCCAAGGAGGCCAAGATCGTCATCGCCAAGAAGGAGGCCCAGGGCTGGAGCATCCGCACACTGTGCGATGCTCCCTTTGTCCACCGGTTTGGCATTCTCAACCGGAACGGCGTCAACTACCTGATCGTCTGCTGCCTGAAATCCGGCCACGAGTATAGAGACGACTGGCGTATGCCCGGCGTCTGCTACGGGGCCATTCTGCCGGAGGATCTGTCCTCTTACAACGAGGCCAATCAACTGAAGCTGACCCCCATCAAGATCGGTATGCTGAAGAACCACGGCTACAGCCAGATCAAGGTTGACGGCTATGATGCCGCCGTTGTGGGCTGCGAGGAGGGCGTGTTTGTGTTTGCCCCCCCTGCTGCCGTCGGTGAGCCCTGGACCGTCAAGCAGGTTCTGAGCGTGCCCACCTCCGACGCGGTGCTTATGGATTTCGATGGGGACGGCAAGCTGGAGCTGGGTGCCATCAGCCCCTTCCATGGCGCTTCTCTCGTGATCTATCACCTGGATGCCCATGGCAACTACGTGCCCCAGTGGAAGTTCGGCAAGCCGGAGAAGGAAACCGACATGATCCACGCCACCTGGGCCTGCCAGCTTCTTGGTAAGCCCACCTGGATCGTAGGCTGGCGGAAGGGCACCAAGGACACCATCGCCATTACCTGGGACGGCGAGACCGGCGACTACCATGTAGACTATATCGACCGCAACACCGGCTGCGCCAACGCCATGCACTTTGTCAATGCCAAGGGCCAGGACGTGGTTGTGGGCACCAACCGGGAGATCGACGAGGTCGCCATGTACATCATTGAGGAGGACTGAAACATGCTGGAAGAACTGAAACAAAAGGTTTATGAGGCCAATATGGAGCTTCCCCGCCGGAATCTGGTCACCTATACCTGGGGCAACGTCTCCGGCATTGACCGGGAGAAGGGACTGATCGTGATCAAGCCCAGCGGCGTGGAGTACGGAGAGCTGACCCCCGATATGCTGGTGGTTCTGGATCTGGAGGGCAATGTGGTGGAAGGAGATCTGAATCCCAGCTCCGACACCAAGACCCACATCGAGCTCTACAAAGCCTTCCCGAAGGTGGGGGGGATCGTCCATACCCATAGCCCCTATGCCGTGGCCTGGGCCCAGGCGGGCCGGGACATTCCCTGCTACGGCACCACCCATGCGGACTATTTCTACGGAGCCATTCCCTGTGCCCGGCACCTGACTCAGGCTGAGCTGGATGAGGACTATGAAAAGGGCACCGGCACCGTCATTATCGAGACATTCAAGGACCGGGGACTGGACCCCACCGCCGTCCCCGCTGTTATCTGCCATAGCCACGGCCCCTTCACCTGGGGCAAGGATCCTGCCCAGGCTGTATACCACGCCGTGGTGCTGGAGGAAGTGGCCAAGATGGCCATCCTGACCCGGCAGGTAGATCCCAGCGCTGCCCCCGCTCCCCAGCGGATCCAGGACAAGCACTATATGCGCAAGCATGGCCCCAACGCCTATTACGGGCAGAAAAAGTAAATAAGGCTTGCTTTTTCTCGAAAATATAATATAATCATTATTATCCTTATAATTTAGAAAGAGGTCTCCACCATGAAAGAATTCAATTATACCGTTAACGATCCTCTGGGTCTCCACGCCCGTCCCGCCGGTATGCTGGCCAAGGCTGCCAAGGCTTACCCCGATACCACCATCACCATCACGAAGGGTGCCAAGACCATCAAGGCTACCCAGCTGATGATGATCATGGGCCTGGCTGTGAAGAACGGCGATGAGGTCACCGTCAAGGCTGAGGGCCCCGCCGAGGATGAGGCCATTGCCGCCATGGAGAAGTTCTTCCAGGACAATCTGTAAGCATAAGCAAATAAGCACAAAGGGGAGCAAGTCATGATTACGATTCAAGGAAAAGGCGTTTCCGCCGGTGTGATCAAGGGCAAGCTGTATTTCTATAAGCGAGAGGATACGGCTGTCACCAACCGGAAGGTAGAGGATCTGGAGGCGGAGAAGGCCCGGTTTGCCGAGGCGCAGCAGCAGTCCATCGCCCAGCTGGAGGAGCTGGCCGACAAATGCCGGGAGGAAGCGGGAGAAGAGTCCGCCGTTCTCTTTGAGACCCACGCCATGTTCGTTGAGGACGAGGACTATGTGGCCTGTGTCATGGACACCATGGAAAGCGAGTCCTGCTGTGCCGAGTACGCCGTCCAGACCGCTGGCAACCAGTTTGCTGAGATGTTTGCCGCTATGGAGGACGCTTACATGCAGGCCCGATCCGCCGATATCCTGGATGTGAGCCGCCGGATCATCAACAACCTGATGGGTGTTTCTGAGGGCGGCATCAACTCCAATGAGCCCATTGTCCTGGCCGCTGACGACCTGGCTCCCTCTGAGACCTTGCAGATGGACAAGAGCAAGATCCTGGGCTTTGTTACCCAGGGCGGCTCCAGCAATAGCCACACTGCCATCCTGGCCCGGACCATGGGCATCCCCGCCATCTGCGGCTTTGGCGAAGCTCTGAAGAGCGAGTATGAGGGACGGATGGCCTACATCGATGGGGAGACCGGTCTGCTGATCCTGGACCCGGACGAAATTACCCTGACCAATCTGAAGGCCAAGTACGATGCCCAGCAGAAGCGCAAGGCGCTGCTGCAGACCATGAAGGGTCAGGAGGATGTGACCCTGGATGGCAAGCACATTAAGCTCTATTGCAATATCGGCTCTCCCGAGGATGTAGATTCCGTTCTTGCCAACGACGGCCAGGGTATCGGCCTGTTCCGGTCCGAGTTCCTCTATCTGGCTGCGGACTACTACCCCACCGAGGAGGAGCAGTTCCAGGCCTACAAGAAGGTGGCCGAGGCCATGGACGGCAAGCGGGTCATCATCCGCACCCTGGACATCGGCGCTGACAAGCAGGTTGCCTACTTCAATATGCCCAAGGAGGAGAACCCTGCTATGGGCATCCGGGCCATCCGGATCTCCCTGAACCGCCCCGAAGTATTCCGGACCCAGCTCCGGGCCCTGTACCGGGCCTCTGCCTACGGCAAGGTTGCCATTATGTTCCCCATGATCACCTCTGTCTGGGAAGTGGAGGAGTGTAAGCGCGCCTGCGAAAGCGTCATGAAGGAGCTGACCCTGGAGGGCATTCCCTACGACCCCGAGACGGAGCTGGGCATCATGATCGAGACCCCTGCCTCTGTGTTTGTGGCAGAGGATCTGGCCAAGCTGGTGGACTTCTTCTCCGTCGGCACCAACGACCTGACCCAGTACACCCTGGCCTGTGACCGTCAGTGCAACGACCTGGGCCGGTTCTACGATCCCCATCACCCTGCCGTTCTGCGGGCGCTGAAGATGGCCGCGGATGCCGCCCACAAGGCCGGCATCTGGATCGGCATCTGCGGCGAGCTGGGTGCGGACCTGAGCTTGCTGTCCACCTTCATGGCTATGGGCATTGATGAGCTCTCCGTTACCCCAACTGCCGTCCTGCCCCTGCGCCAGGAGATCCGCAATACCGACACCCGCACCTGCGACCTCAGCGCTCTGCGGTCCTAAGTGTACAATTTCCATCGCCGGAAGCCCCTATCAGGCTTCCGGCGATTTGTGTATCTCCTGCGGGAGGGGGGAGACGAAAAACCGCGGAAAGGGGAGAACCTTTCCGCGGTGAGGTATATACCAATTATTCCTGATCCCAGTTGTGCCAGGTGTTCTGGACATCGTCGTCGTCGTCGAACAGGTCCAGCATCTTTTCCATCTTGTCGGCATCCTCAGGGGAGAGCTTCACATAGTTCTGAGGGACCATTTCGATCTGGGCGGAGACGAACTTGTAGTTCTTGGCGCTCATGGCATCGGCCACGGCGTTGAAGTCATCTGGGGTGGTGTAGACGGTGAATACATCGCCGTCGGCCTCAAAGTCATCGGCGCCGCAGTCCATGGCGTCCATCATGACCTGGTCTTCCTCGTAGTCGCCGTCCTCGTTGTCGATGACAAGAACGCCCTTCTTGTCGAAGCTCCAGCTGACGCAGCCGTTGGCGCCCAGGTTTCCGCCGTACTTGTCGAAGTGGTGGCGGACGG
>OIZO01000199.1_pt1 | contig 45333 bp, 37 predicted proteins | sample 1588551 | NCBI WGS metagenome assembly OIZO01 (sample SAMN03283271) | human gut metagenome | biome: human-associated habitat; material: feces | host: Homo sapiens | place: Peru | collected 2012 | reverse complement strand
AAGAAAGTCTCTGAATTTCGTTTTCTTGCGAGTGGGAGCTGTACGATGGTACCGCCCCCGAGCAAAAAACGGAAAGCGCCAAAAATGCTGTAAGTATCAAACTTACAGCATTTTTAAAACTCTACCGTCAACACTTCGTGTTGCCACCTCCCTCTTTTGAAAAAAGAGGAGGCATAATTCTGTTGGGTTATATTTGGCGTGGTTCAGAGGCTTTATCGGCAGTCTTTTGTTTTTCGCAACCGTAAGTTTACATTGTTCAACCGTTTTTTGATTGCCAAAATGGTTGATTTTTGCTATCATTAGGTTAGCAAAGGAGGTAGCTTATATGAAATTTGATGAGAACTTGAGAGCGTTTAGAAAGCAAAAGGAGTTTTCACAGGAATACCTTGCGGAGAAAATGAATGTATCCCGTCAGACTATTTCCAAATGGGAGAACGGCACGGCTATGCCCGATTTGAAAAAGTTAACCGATTTGGCAAGTCTTTTTGATGTCAGTATGGATGAACTGCTCGGAACATCTGCACCCGATTACAAAACCTCGGTGTCCGACAATGCCGAACTTGAAAATTTGAAGCAGGCGTTTGACGAATACAAGGCTAAAAATAAAAAGACAACAATCATATTCGGTGCGGTATCAACAGTGCTTGTTGTTGCATTGATTTTTACAACGGTCAATTTGTCAAATTCAATCGCAAATCTGCAAAGCAGGGTGAACAGCTTGCCGTCGGGGCAGGTGATTTATCAAAATGACGGTGATGACGACAGCAGTATTCTTTGTGATGTTGATTGCTTCGTTTCAAAGGTGGACAAGGACAATCCCGACAAGGTTGAAATGACCTTTACTTATGCACCTAAAACTTATGTTAAAGGTACGAGTGTAAAGTTTGTTGTGACCGATGCGTTGAAATCTACCGACCCGCAAACAACATTTGAAGCGGAGTTGAGCGGTAATTCGTTTTGTGCTGTGATTCCGATTAAAATGTCGGGTTCAAACACGGTGAATGTTTCGGTTGATGACGGCACAAATGTCACCTCCGAACAGATGGATATTGATTGGGTTGGCGAGTATTATGCCTTTATAAATCAAATCCAAAATTATGACATTGATTCGACAGGCACAAACGAAAGAATAATTTTTAGTGAGAACACTGTTCAGTGGGAAGAAAATTCCGAATGTCCGAAAATTACAAAGGCTTTTCTTGAAGCCGAGGACATAAACGGAAAAATCGTTTATTCCAAAAAATGCAAAATTAAGTTATCCGATTCTGTTTATTCGGTTGATGCCGAAAGTTTTGACAGCGCTGTGAAAATTTCCGCTGTCTATATAAAGCTTATTGATGAATACGGCACAGAATGCAGAATGAAATGCGCTTATGTTTATAATGACACCGACGGTTTTGATTCAACTGCCGAATCGGTTGAAGTGACTCCCGAAGTGACAATAAGATTCCCTAACGGAATGAAGTTGACAAGTTAATCGAAAATAAAAAAGGCTATTTTGGTGTGAATACCAAAGTAGCCATTTTGTTATATTTGTCAGAATGCGATTTTTTCTTCAATGAATGCTTCGAGTTCTGAAATAGGAAGTCTAACCTGCTCCATTGTATCTCTGTCACGAACTGTTACGCAACCGTCCTCAACAGAGTCAAAGTCGTATGTGATGCAGAACGGAGTACCGATTTCGTCCTGTCTGCGGTATCTCTTTCCGATTGAGCCTGCGTCATCATAGTCAACCATAAACTTCTTTGAAAGGTTTTGGAACACTTCTTCAGCCTGCTCGTTGAGCTTCTTTGAAAGAGGAAGAACTGCGCACTTGTACGGTGCAAGAGCCGGATGGAAGTGCATAACGATTCTCTTGTCGTTCTTTTCCTCGTCAAGCATTTCTTCGTCATATGCTTCGCAAAGAACTGCAAGGAAAAGTCTTTCAACACCGAGTGACGGCTCAATAACATATGGGATGTATCTCTCGTTTGTTGTGCCGTCAAAGTATTCAAGATTCTTGCCCGAAGTCTTGATGTGCTGTGTGAGGTCGTAGTCTGTTCTGTCTGCTACGCCCCAAAGCTCGCCCCAACCGAACGGGAAGTTGTATTCAAAGTCGGTTGTTGCCTTTGAGTAGAAGCAAAGTTCTTCAGGGTCGTGGTCACGAAGTCTGAGGTTTTCAGGCTTGATATTGAGTGAGTAGAGCCAATCTCTGCAGAAGCCTCTCCAGTATTCAAACCACTCAAGGTCTGTACCCGGCTTGCAGAAGAATTCAAGTTCCATTTGCTCAAATTCACGAACACGGAAGATGAACTTGCCCGGAGTAATTTCGTTTCTGAATGACTTACCGATTTGAGCAACACCGAAAGGAACTTTTCTTCTTGTTGTTCTTTGGATGTTTGCAAAGTTAACAAAGATACCTTGTGCGGTTTCGGGACGGAGATAGATTTCGTCCTTGCTGTCCTCTGTTACACCCTGGAAAGTCTTGAACATAAGGTTGAACTGACGAATGTCGGTGAAGTTGTGAGCACCACAGTTTGGACAAGGAATGTTCTTTTCCTTGATGTAGTTGCTGAGTTCTTCGTTTGACCAGCCTGCAACATTTGTACCGTCAAAGTCCTCGATGATTTGGTCTGCTCTGTGACGGGTTTTACATTCACAGCAGTCCATAAGCGGGTCGGAGAAACCGCCCAAGTGTCCTGAAGCAACCCATGTTTGTGGGTTCATCAAAATTGCGGAATCAAGACCTACATTGTATTTGTTCTCTTGGATAAACTTCTTTCTCCAAGCGTCCTTGATGTTTGTTTTGAGTTCAACACCCAACGGACCGTAATCCCAAGTGTTTGCAAGTCCGCCGTAGATTTCACTGCCCGGATATACAAAGCCTCTGCCTTTGCAAAGAGCAACGATTTGGTCAAGTGTTTTTTCAGAATTTAACATTGAAATGTCCTCCAATTTTTGATGTCTTATATTATACTATTTATATTGTTTTTAGTCAACTCATTTTGTAATGCTCGTCTTTGAGCACCGCCTCGGCACATTTGATTCCGTCAACAGCGGCAGAAACAATGCCTCCTGCGTATCCCGCACCCTCTCCGCAAGGATAAACGCCCTGAATGTTGCATTCTAAAAATTCGTCACGCAAAATGCGGACACTGCTGGAACTTCTTGTTTCGGGTGCCGTGAGCACTGCATCATAAAGATTGAAGCCGTGGAGCTTGTTGTCCATTTGCACTATTGCGTCTTTCATTGTTGCCGAAACCTTCTGCGGCAAACATTCTTCAATGTTTGTGAGCGTAACTCCCGTAGGGCAGGTAGGCTGAACATCGCCAAGCTGTGTGCTTTCTTTGCCTGCAAGGAAGTCGCCGACAAGCTGTGCCGGTGCTCTGTAATCTCCGCCGGCAAGTTCAAATGCCTTGTGCTCAATTTCTCTTTGATAATATATTCCTGCAAGCGGATGGTCGGATGGAAAATCCTTTGGCTCGATTCCAACCAAAAGTGCTGAGTTTGCGTTTTCTCCGTCACGGGCAAGCGAACTCATACCGTTCACGATAACGCCCTCTTTTTCGCTTGCGGCGGCAACAACCGTACCGCCCGGGCACATACAAAATGTGTATGCTCCACGCTCATGAAGTCCGTGGCAGGCAAGTTTGTAATCGGCAGCACCCAATTTCGGATGTCCTGCAAATTTGCCGTATTGTGCCTTGTTGATGAGGCTTTGCGGATGCTCGATTCTTGCACCTATCGAAAACGGCTTTTGAATAATCTCAACTCCGAGGTTGTACAGCATTTCAACGGTATCTCTCGCACTGTGACCGATTGCCATAATTACGCTGTCGGTTTCAATGTCAAAGCGTTCTCCGTGGCATATATATGACACACCCTGAACCGCTCCGTTTGCCGTGTGGAGTTTGTCAAGTCTGCATTCAAGCTTAACTTCTCCGCCGAGTTGTTCAATCCTCTTGCGGATGTTTTTTACAACTATCGCAAGTCTGTCCGTGCCGATGTGCGGCTTTGAAGAATACAGAATTTCCTCGGGTGCACCTGCTTCGTAAAGTTCTTCAAGCACCTTGCGGATGAACGGACTTTTGATTCCCGTTGTCAGCTTGCCGTCCGAAAATGTACCGGCTCCGCCCTCGCCGAACTGAACATTGCTTTCTTCATCAAGTTTGCGTTTTGTCCAAAATTCGTTTACATCACGCTGTCTTGCGTCAATGTCCTTGCCTCGCTCAAGGATAATCGGCTGCGCACCTGCCTGTGCAAGTATAAGTCCTGCCAACATTCCTGCCGGACCGAAGCCGACAACGATCGGGCGAAATTGTGAACTTCTGTTGTTTGCAGGCAAATCATATTTGTACGGCTTAACCGTCATAACCTTGTTTGATTTGCACTTTGCAACTATTTGCTCCTCGTCAAGCGATATTGTCACATCCACGCTGTATGTGAAATGCACATCGTCCTTGCGTCTTGCGTCAACGCTCTTTTTGAATATCGTCAGATTTGTGATGTATTTTTCATTTATTTTTAAAACTTTTGCTGCCTTTGATTTGAGGAGAACCTCGTCATCGTCAAGCGACAGCTTAATTTCGTTAATTCTAATCATATTTCTTTTCGTTTCAGTTTTGTTGTTATGTCGGTTGCGGCGTTGATACCGCTGTATATTGCATATGTGAGGTTAAAACCGCCGCATTCAAATTGATTATCGGTGAGTTCACCCACTATGTAAAGAAACGGTATAATCTTTGATTCGTTGCAGTCGGTTAATTCGCTGTTAGGTACGCCGCCCTTTGTGATTTGGGCAAAGTCATATCCCTTTGTGCCGGTGATTATTATGCGTTGATTTTTTACGCATCTTGCCATTCTGTCCGCTTCGCCGTTTGCTTGCTTTTCAAGTATTGAGCACAGCTTTTGCGGAAGTATTCCGGCAAACGAGCCGAAATTTTCAAGATGTTGCTTCAAGTCGTCTTCGCTCATTTCGGGAACAAAGTCGATGATTGCAACGGTTTTATCCTGCCCCGATTGAAGCCTTTTGTCGTTGATGAGAGTTGAAAGATTCATCACAACGATGCCCGAAAGACCGTAGTCCGTAAACAAAAGTTCGCCGTATTCCTCACCGATTATCTCGCCGTTTGTTTCTATTTTTACAAGGCATTTTGTCCTTGTGCCTTTGAGCGAACGGCAATTTTTGTTTGATGATTTGAGCTGAACAAGGGCAGGGGAAAGTTCGGTAATTGTGTGACCGAGCGATTTTGCAATTTCATATCCGCTGCCGTCCGAGCCGAGTGCTTTTTGAGCTTTGCCGCCGGCGGCAAGGATAAGCGTTGCACTTTCAAACACACCTTTGCTTGTGTAAACAAAAAAGTTGTCGCCAAAGTGCTCAACCCGTTTTATTTCACAGTCGGTTACGATATTTATGCCAAGGTGTTCACATTGTCTTTTGAGCACATCGACAACCGTTGCCGCCTGCAATGAATAAGGATACATTCTGCCGCATTCATCTTCACGCAATACAAGACCGAGCGATGAAAGGAAGTCAAACACTTCGCCGCAGTGCTCGGCGTTTTTGTTTGCAATGTTGCATCTGCCGTTGCCCGTTGCGTGAATTTTTTTGAGTATATCGTCAAGATGTTCCAATACGGTTACATCAAAATTAGGATTGTTTTGTTTTATTTTGATTGCCGCCGCAATGCCCGAAGCACCGCCGCCGATTATAACCGCCTTCATAGCTATTCCCTCATATATAACTGTAATTAATGTATATATATTATAATACATTATAAATTTTTTTCAACTAATATTTTCGCTCTGCCGCTTCCTTTTGCACGGAATATATGATTTGTCACGATTATCGGCAGAAAAGGGTTGACTTTTGTTGACATCTGTGGTATAGTCTTTGTACCTCGTAGAAAAGGGCTTTTATTTTTGTGCCCTGATTTTACAAATCCGTAAGCGTTGCGGGTTTGACGGCACGAGGGAGATTGTTATCGAAATTTAATAGGAGGTGCCGAAATGAGAGTTAAGATTACATTAGCTTGCACTGAATGCAAACAACGCAATTACAACACAATGAAAAACAAGAAAAACACACCTGACAGACTTGAAATGAACAAGTATTGTCGTTTCTGTAAGAAGCATACACTTCACAGAGAAACAAAGTAACGGAGGAATAACGATGGCTGAAGATAAAAAGGCTAAGAAGACAGACGCTAAAAAGTCAAAGAACGACAAGCAGAAGTCTAAGAAAAATCCGTTCAAGTCAATCGCAAGTTTCTTTAAGAGTGTAAACAGTGAAGGTAAAAAGGTTTCATGGCCTAAGGCACAGGAAGTGTTAAAGAACACCCTTGTTGTTATCGTAGTAATCGCTATCGTAAGTGCGGTAATTTATGTTATCGACCTTGGTCTTACAAGCGGTATGAAAGGCATTAAGCAGTTGGCACAGACAACTACAAGCCAAGCAGAGAAAACAACAGCCGAAACAACAGCCGAGGCTCTTACCAAAGCTACAACAGAAGCCACCACTGCCGAATAATTAAGGAGGCACACGATGGAAGAAGCAAAATGGTATGTTGCTCACACATTTTCAGGTTATGAAAACAAGGTGGCAACCGACCTTAAAAATAAGGTCGAAAACCTTAATCTTACTGATATGATTCAGGACATTGTCATTCCTACCGAAACCGTTGTTGAAGTAAAGGACGACGGCACAAAGAAGGAAATCGAAAGAAAGATTTTTCCTTCATACATTATGGTAAAGATGATAATGACAGACGACACTTGGTACATTGTCCGCAACACAAGAGGCTGTGCAGGTTTTGTAGGACCTGAAGGTAAGCCTGTTGCTCTTACCGAAGAAGAGGTTAGAAACCTCGGCGTAGAAAAGGTAAGTGTAGAGGTTCAGTACGAAGTTGGCGATATGGTAACCGTTATTGACGGTCCTCTTGAGGGCTTCACCGGTACTGTTGAATCGATAGACACAGCCAACAACAGCGTACAAGCAATTGTATCTATGTTCGGTCGTGAAACTTCAGTTGATTTTGAACTTGACCAACTCGAAAAGGTCAAAGATTGATTTTAGTAATCGGCAGCTTTGTGCTGCATTTACCGTAGGGCGTTATTTATAGCGTCTTATGAGTGGGAGGAGATATAGCTTCTCCGCCAATAACCACATTTTTTAGGAGGAAAATAATTATGGCTCAAAAGGTAGTAGGTTTAATTAAACTTCAAATTCCTGCCGGTAAAGCAACTCCGGCACCACCTGTAGGTCCGGCTCTCGGTCAGCACGGTGTAAACATTGTTGCTTTTACAAAAGACTTTAACGAAAGAACAAAGAATGACGCAGGTCTTATCATTCCTGTAGTAATTACTGTATATGAAGACCGTACATTCACATTCATCACAAAGACTCCGCCTGCAGCAGTTCTTATTAAGAAGGCATGCGGTATTGACAAGGCATCAGGCGTACCTAACAAGACAAAGGTTGCAACAATCTCTAAGGCTGATGTTCAAAAGATTGCAGAACAGAAGATGCCTGACCTTAACGCAGCATCACTTGAAGCTGCTATGTCAATGATCGCAGGTACAGCTCGCAGCATGGGTATTGTAGTAGAAGACTGATTCCCAATGTGGGAGGAAAAATCCGATTAACCACTGGAGGTAATTTTTAATGAAACACGGAAAGAAATATACAGACGGCGCAAAATTGATTGACCGCGCTAATTTATACACATCAAAAGAAGCTTTGGACCTCGTTGAAAAGACAGCTAAGGCTAAGTTTGATGAAACAGTAGAAGTACATGTTCGTTTGGGTGTTGACTCTCGTCATGCTGACCAGCAGGTTCGTGGCGCAGTCGTTTTGCCAAACGGTACAGGTAAGGATGTTAAGGTAGCAGTATTCGCTAAGGGCGACCTTGCAAAGGCAGCTCAGGATGCAGGTGCTGATATCGTAGGTGATATGGACTTGATGCAAAAGATTCAAGGCGGCTGGATGGAATTCGATGTATGTATCGCATCTCCTGATATGATGGGCGTCGTTGGTCGTTTGGGTAAGGTTCTCGGTCCTCGTGGCTTGATGCCTTCACCAAAAGCAGGTACAGTTACTATGGATGTAGCAAAGGCTGTACAGGAAGCTAAGGCAGGTAAGATTGAATACCGTCTTGACAAGTCAAACATCATCCACTGCCCAATCGGCAAGGTATCATTCGGTACAGACAAGCTCCTTGAAAACTTCAATGCTCTCCTTGACGCTATCATCAAGGCTAAGCCTGAAGCAGCAAAGGGTCAGTACATTAAATCTTGCGCAGTAGCTTCAACAATGGGCCCTGGCGTAAGAATCAACCCATCAAAGGTTGGTACTGTTTCTGTAGCAGAATAATAAAAAGGTGTTGACAAGAGTATTCTCTTGTGATACAATATACAAGCTGTTCAACCAAAGACAGTAGGTGTCCCTGTGACATAAGCTTTGTCGCCTACCGAGGAATGAGCATTATGTAGCACTTTGTGCAAAATTATGTAATGTTGTGCATCCTCGATTTGGGGATGCACTTTTATATTTGTTGGATAGCTCCAAAAGTCCGTTTTATGCGGCAAAATAATTATGGAGGTAAACTAAAATGCCAAGTACAGTAGTTCTTGAAAAGAAAAAGCAACAAGTTGCCGATCTTGCAGAACGCATCAAGGGTTCATGCGCAGGTGTAGTTGTTGACTACAAGGGTATTAATGTTGAAGACGACACAAAGCTCAGAAAAGAGCTTCGTGAAGCAGGCGTTACTTACACAGTAGTTAAGAATTCTATCCTTAAGCGCGCAGCTGAAGAAGTTGGACTTGAGATTGCTGATTCTGTTGTAGAAGGTACAACAGCAGTTGCAACATCAGTTGACGATTATGTAGTAGCAGCTCGTATTCTCAACAAGTACGCAGAAGAAAATGAAAACTTCAACATCAAGACAGGTTATCTCGACGGCGCAATCATCGCTAACGAAGAAGTTGTAGCACTTGCTAAGCTTCCTTCAAGAGAAACTCTCCTTGCAACTATCGCAAGTGTAGTAGTAGAACCTATCGCTTGTATCGCTCGTGCAGTTAATGCTCTTGAAGAAAAGGGCGGCGCATCAGCAGTTGAAGCAGCTCCTGAGGAGGCTCCTGCAGAGGAAGCACCGGCAGAAGCACCGGCTGAAACACCGGCAGAATAATTACTAAATTTAATTCTAATTATAACGGAGGAAAAAATCATGGCATCAGAAAAGATTACAGCAATTGTAGATTCAATCGCAGAACTTACAGTTCTTGAACTTAAAGAACTCAAAGAAACAATCGAGGAAACATTCGGCGTAACTGCAGCAGCAGTAGCAGTAGCAGCAGCTCCTGCAGAAGGCGGCGCAGCAGCAGCTGAAGCTAAGTCAGAATTCGATGTTGTTCTTACAGAAGTAGGCGCAAACAAGATTCAGGTTATCAAGGCAGTTCGTGAAGCAACAGGTCTTGGCCTTAAGGAAGCTAAGGAAATCGTTGACGGCGCTCCTTCAACAGTTAAGGAAGCAATGCCAACAGCTGACGCTGAAGCTCTTAAGGAAGCTCTCACAGCAGCTGGCGCAACAGTTGAACTTAAGTAATTTTAGTTTAAACTTAATCCATAATTTAGGAAGCTACCTCAAAAGGGTAGCTTCTTTTTTATATTTAATAAGGTTGTATATAAGTTAAACGACTGCCTCACAAAAGTGAAGCAGCCGTTGTGTAGCTTATTTATTTTTTATTTTTGTGCTTGTCTTGGCAAAACAACCTTGACCTTGAACAAGTCGCCGTCGATGTGGATTTCCATTCTGCCGTGCATTGCTTGACAGAGGTTGTCTGCAATCGAGAGTCCCAAACCATTACCCTCCTCGTTGCGTGACTTATCCCCGCGAACAAAGCGTTCTTTCAGTTCATCCGCCGAAATATCAAGCTGTTGAGCCGAAACATTTTTTATTTCAAACACTGCGGTGTTGTTCTGCTCGTAAACATCCGCATAAACTCTTGAGCCTTTTGCCGAATACTTGCGTGCATTTGACAACAGGTTTTCAATAACTCTGTATGTCTTTTGACCGTCTGCTATTGCCGAAAGGCTCTTTTTGTCGCCCTTGAAGATGAGTTCAAGTCCGTTGTCGGCAAATTCCTGCTGATGTTCAACTACTGCCTGGGTTGCAAGCTCTCCCAAATCAAGCTGTACCAAATTGAGCTTTACCACTCCGCTGGTAATCTTTGACGCTTCCACAAGGTCGTCAATAAGTCGCTTCAGCCTGCCACCCTTTTCGTCAAGAACACCGATGTATTCCTGCGCTTTTTCGTCTTGAATATCGCAATGCTTCAAGAGGTCAACATAAGTGATAATTGATGTGAGCGGTGTTTTCAAATCGTGCGAAACATTTGTGATAAGTTCGCTTCTCATTCGCTCATCTTTAACAGCCTTGTCAACCGCACGGTTAAGTTCCTCGGCTGTGTATTTTTGTGCATCCACAAGCATCTTTAGGCTTTGCGGAAGTTTTTGGTAGTTAACTCTCGGCGGTCGTCTTTCGTTAAACGCCTTGATGATTTCGTCAAGGTCCATAACATATTTCACAACAAACACAAGGCTTGCCACATTCAACCCAAACCAAACAAGGCAAAAAACCATTCTCATTCCGGCACCACAAACCGGCACAAGGAACAGCAACAGCAAATTGACAACACCGTAACCGATGAGATATGCCATTAGTTGCTTTTTAAACACATCAGGACGGTATTTTAAGAACGCAATGCCTTTCTTTGCAGGCTTTGCAACAACCGTCTTAAAGAGCCATACAAGGCACTTTATCAGCATATAAACAAGCGTGTTTTTGAAAAATCCGCTGTGAGCCTTTACCTGTCTTGCCACCGATGTGAGCCACTCGCTCATAACAAGGAAGATTGCAAAAGCAAGAGCACAAACAAGAGGCATGAACATATTTGAGTTTATAACACCGGCAACCATATCTCCTAAAGTGCTATAAGTCATCACCTCGGAAAACAGACTTTTTGCATAAAAATAAAGTGAATTAACCAACAGGAAAAATCCGCCTGCAACAAGTCCGCCGCTTACAAGAAAATGCAAATCGTTTGGCACTTTGTCGATTTTGGAAGTCTTGTATTCACTGCCTTTTCTGCCTGCAAGCACGCAGTTCCAAACAAGGAGCAACAGCAAAAGTATGATGCAGGCAACGCTCACGGCAAAGTTTTTCATCGGATTATGATTAACTTTGTCAAAATTTTCCTGAATTTTGGAATAGTAATCATTCTTTGCCTTGCTCATATCAATTTGAAAATAAGCCTGCTTTGTATTATTGGTGTAGAAATCATCATAAACATTGCAAAGCGAATAAAATCTGTTTCTGCCCAAATTGTCCTCGCCGAGCCAAAAGCCTTTATCTGCCGTTGCATTCTTTTTGAATGTGTTTACATCATCAACATTTGTGTAAACGACACCGTCTTTTGATTCAATGTAAAATTGCAAAGCATCCGAAACTTCGGTTTGAGTGAGATAAGGTCCAAGATTTTTGGTTACTTCGTTATCAAACTTTTTTTCAAGGTATTTTTGTGCCTGTTCGCCTGAATGTGAAAGCGGGACAGTACAGGTAAACCAAAAATACCTTCCGGCTGAAATTTCTTCCGAGTAATCTTTTTGAAAGTAGAAAACATCATTTCCAAACTCATCATATTCATGTTGAATGTTATATAGCGATGATGCGTCGTCATAATCGACATAACTGTCATCATCTTCGTCATAATATTCATCATTATACGACTTTTGTAACGCTTGACTGTTTGTATCATAAAAACTTTTTGATTCAAGGTATTTTGCAAGCATACCGTCAACGAATTCTGTTTTCTTTTTTTCAACCTGCTTTTGCATATAGTTTCGATTTGACCAAGCAAGCACAGAATTAACATCTGTTTTGAAATCATTTTCAAATCCGTTTGTGTCATAAACAGTGAGGTTGTTGCTCAGGCAATCGCCAAAGCCAAACAGATACGCCGATTTGACAACTTCGATTCCGTTGAGCATACCCACAACGATAAAAATCAATGCAAGCAAAAACGAAATTACTCTTGATGCCTTTTGAATTTTAATATTTTTCAATTTTGTATCCAAGTCCATACACCACCTTTAGATATTTAGGGTCTTTGGGGTTAATTTCGATTTTTTCTCGGATATTTCGTATATGTACGGTTACGGTTTTTTCAATGCCGAACGAAGCCTCATTCCACACAGCCTCATAAATCTGCGAAGAAGAAAGAACAACATTCATATTCTGCATAAGATATTCAAGAATTCTGTATTCACGGGCTGTGAGGTGAACTTCCTCGCCGTCAACGGTCACACGCTTTGACTTTGTATCGAGCACAAGACCGCCCGTGATGAGCTGACTGTCGGTTTTTACCATCGAGCCGAGAGTTGAATAGCGTCTGATTTGGCTTTTCACCCTCGCCACAAGCTCAAGAGGATTGAACGGCTTTGTAACATAATCATCGGCACCGAATGAAAGTCCCGTGATTTTATCTGTGTCCTCGCTCTTTGCAGAAAGAAGAATAATCGGAAAATTCTTGTTTTCTCTGATTTTGAGCATAGCGTTTAAGCCGTCAATCTTGGGCATCATAATATCAAGGATGAGACAGTGCACTTCATTATTTTCCGCAACCTTGATACATTGCTCACCGTCAGAAGCGGTGAGAACATTGTAGCCCTCGTTTTCAAGATAAATCTTAATTGAATTTTGAATTGCGATGTCGTCATCGCATACTAAAACCGTGTACATATATTTCCCCTCCGGTGATTATATTAAACCATACCGAATTTAATAATTGAACAAGAAAAAGTAAAGAACTGTCAAAGAATAAAATTTACTTTTTTGATTTGATGTAGTGATACTTTTTGTTTTGAGTGAAAATGAACACTGCCGACATAATAAGTGTACAAACTTCCGCAACCGTGATTGAAAGCCAAATCGCCTGCTTGCCGAACAACAGCGGCAAAGCAAAAATGCAAACGATTTGGAACAAAAGCGTTCTCAAAAACGATATAATCGCACTGACAAGTCCATTGTTGAGTGCCGTGAAAAATGCCGAAGCGTAAATGTTATATCCGACAATCAAGTACGAAGTTGCAAACAGTCTGAACGCCATAACCGTAAGGTCGTATAAGCCCTCGTCATAGCCGACATAAATGTTTGCAATAGGTCCTGCAAGAAATACGGACGCAAGCGTAATAATTGCCGAAGCACCGAACAAAATAGCAAGACTTTTCTTGAAAATATTTTGCAATTCCTTATTGTTTTCGGCACCGTAATTGTAACCGACAATAGGTGCGGAACCGATGGAATAGCCGATAAAGAGCGATGTAAACATAAAGTTTAAATACATAATTGTGCCGTAAGCCGCAACGCCGTTTTCGCCGTAATATTTCATAAGTTGATAGTTGTACATTATGCTTACGATATTTGTGGAAAGATTTGTCATAAGCTCGGATGAACCGTTTGTACAGGTTTTGAGCAAAATTTTACCGTCAAATTTTGTTTTGCAAAGGCGGAGCGAACTTGAATTTTTGCTTATAAAATAGACAAGCGGAACTATACCGCCGATACTTTCACCCGTTACCGTAGCGGCTGCCGCACCGACAATGCCCCATTTAAACACACCGACAAACAAAAAGTCCAAAATAATATTTGTAACCCCTGCAATGATTGTTATTGCAAGTCCGATATGCGGTTTGCCTGCCGTAGGCATAAAACTTTGAAAGAACACCTGGAGCATAAACGGAGTTATGCTGATTGTTATAATTCTGCCGTAAAGGACGCAATATTCAAGCATATTTTTATCTGCACCGAGGAGCTTTGCTATTTGCGGCATAGCAATTTCAGCCGCTACAAAAATCACAATTCCGACAGTTATTGTGATATATACAAGCATTGAAAAAACTTCGCTTGCTTTTTTATTTTTACCCTCGCCGAGCAATTTGGATACAATGGCATTACCGCCCGTGCCGAACATAAAGCCTATTACGCCCATCATTAATAAAAACGGCATAACAAGATTAACGGCGGCAAACTGTGTTTTGCCCGTGTAATTTGATACAAAGTAGCCGTCAACAACATTGTAAATGCTTGAAAATATCATCATAACGATTGACGGAATTGTAAATTGCATCAACTTCTTAAAATTAAAATGGTCCGAAATTTGTGTTTTCATTTTCCTTCTCCGATATGCTATACTTCAAAAACTATAACATATATAAATATTTTTGGCAACCTTAAGCAAAAAATGCCCACGGCATTTCTGCTGTGGGCTAAATCGTTATATTATTTTACACTTTCAACAATGCCCTCTGCAAGGCCGGCAACAGACTGAATTTCCGACGGAATAATAATCTTTGTTGCCTGACCGTCTGCCGCTTTTGCAAAAGCTTCAAGAGCTTTAAGTTTAAGCACCGCATCGTTTGCATTTGCTTCGTTAAGCAATTTGATTGCCTCTGCGCTTGCCTGCTGAACGGTTGCAATAGCCTGTGCCTCACCCTCTGCTTCTCTGATTTTTGCTTCTTTAACAGCTTCTGCGGCAAGAATTGCGGATTGCTTTTCTGCCTCTGCTTCAAGGATTTTTGACTCTTTATGACCTTCTGCCACAAGAATTCTCGATTGTTTTTCACCCTCGGCACGGAGGATAGCCTCACGGCGTTCACGCTCTGCCTTCATCTGCTTTTCCATAGCGTCCTGAATCTCACGAGGAGGGATAATGTTTTTAAGTTCAACTCTGTTAACCTTGATGCCCCACGGGTCGGTTGCTTCATCAAGAATTACACGAATTTTTGCATTGATTGTGTCACGGGATGTGAGGGTTGAGTCAAGTTCAAGCTCACCGATGATGTTACGGAGTGTTGTTGCCGAAAGATTTTCAATAGCGGAAATCGGACTTTCAACACCGTAGCAATAAAGTTTTGGGTCGGTGATTTGATAAAACACAACCGTGTCAATCTGCATAGTAACATTATCTTTTGTAATTACAGGCTGTGGTTTGAAGTCAACAACCTGCTCTTTGAGGGATACAATCTTTGCAATTCTGTCGATAAACGGAACTTTTACATGAAGTCCTGTTTGCCAAGTTGTAAAGTAAGTGCCGAGTCTTTCAATAACATAAGCCTTTGATTGCGGAACAACTCTGATGTTTGCAAAAACAAGAGCCAAAAGTGCAACAACGAGCACAACGATTACTATAAATAATTTCATAAATTTTCTCCTTTAAATAATTCTATTATATGCTAATTTTGTTTAACTATTAATTTTACGCCGTCAATTTTTTCAACAGCAACGAGGCTGTTTGGCGGAAGAATTTTGTCATCACAACTTCGGGCAGTCCAAACCTTTCCGTCAATTTTCACTGTTCCTGTCTGTGCAATGTTGTTGATTTCCTCAACAACCACAGCAGTCTGCCCGATGACTCGGTCGGCATTAGTCGGCTGAACCTTTGTTTGCAGTTTTTTGCGAACAAGCGGTCTTGTCACCAAAAGTGCAAGCACGCTGACCGCAATACAGATAATAACTTGAAGGTAAATCGGGGCACCGAGAAGTGCCGACACAAGACCTGCGACCGAGCCGATAACAAACCATATCGACACGAGCTGAACAGTTATCGCTTCAAGCACACCGAACCCGATAATAGCCGCCGCCCAGATAATGTACATCATTGAATCAGACATACTTTTTTTCACCTCCATAAGAAATTACATATGTCATCCTTTCCATATGTTGTGCACATTATACCATATTTCGGCGATATTTTCAATATGTTGTGAACAATATGAACGAGATTTACAATCTGTTCACACTCCGATACTACAGGAATAACACGAATAATTTTGACATACAACTTGTTGTGGTTAAAATATGCGTGTATCTAAAAAGCCGGCAAGGAAAGCAATCTTGACTAATTCATTAAACAATGTTAACATTAATTCAGAAACAAAAATAGCCGACAAGTCCAATATAATTTTATGAGGTTTCTGCTGATTTAATATAACGGACGGTAAGCATATAAATATACAGACGGGAGTGCAAAAATATGACGCTTAAAAAGAGCTCAACAATAATTTGCTTAACAATACAATTACTGTTGAATATCATTTGCATGATATTGGTATACATGTATGTTACAAAAATAAAAATTCCTGTTCAACTGTATGTCGGATTCGAATTTCTGAATGATTTGTATCTTTCGTTTGCGGGTTATTTGTTCTTTTTATTACTGATAGTTTTTAATATCATAACAATCATTTGTATAGTTTCTGAAATTATAAATTTAAAAAATAAAAATACAGATAACTCTTCTGTCAAAAGAATAATTATTATTCCTCTTGTATTTATTTTTTGTTTTCAACTTGTTGGTGCCATTCCGGCAGCCACACAAAAGGTAAAAGATGTTTCCGATGTCAATTTATCGTTTGATGATGAATATTCGGGTGTTATTTCGGATTTGGATTCATATTATATTTGTGTTGACAATCCTATTGCAAAAGCCGGATATTTAGAAAAATATTATATAGATAATAATCAAGATATAAGGTTTTTGTGCTCATATCAACAGGGCAAATATAGCTTTTTTAATGATGATTTTGAAATAATTGACGAAAGCGAGTATTCATTAAAAAATAAGGTTGAAAAAGAAAAATATACTCTTTATTATGACCTTGACGGTGATTCTGTAAGTTATGCACTTACTGTAATTAAAAATGATTTTAGATACATAGCAATCTTCAATGATGAAAATTCATTGAAAGATTCTTATTCAATCGAAGATTTTGTTAATGACAGTCTGAGTATATATGACGAATGGAACAGCATATAAGATTAAAAAAAGCTATTTGAGTGTTTTATTTCTTTGCAAATATTACTTCTGCCGCAGTTTCAAGAAGATTTTAAGGAGAATAATAATGTGTTTTGATGGAATTTGGATAAAAGCCATTTCCTTATTAGTGATGTCTGTGATTACTCTTATATGCGGTATTTATGCTTTAAAAAAGATGAAATGGAAGCCCTATGAATTTATGGTGGTAATAGCAGTTTGTATTTTTTTGTTTGTTTTAGGTTGTAAAAATGTAAATTATGCAATTAACCCTGAAATCAAAACAATCAGTGTAAACTATAACTATCAGAGTAGCAATGGCGTTATTTTTGGTCGGGAATATCATTTTGTTGATGAAAAAGATAACAGCTATGATTTAACTATGGATCCTATTACAACAAGAAAAATTTTCAAAAATAAGGATTTTAACAAAAAAACAAAATATATTATCAAATATGAAAAGAAGTCAAATGTAATAATATATATTGATGAAGCTACTGATACAAATATTAATCAAATTTCATAACAACAAATAGGGACAACAAATAGGGCTGAAGGAACTCAGCCCTCGTTACAAAAAAATCATTAACTTCACTTATGCAAACTTTGAATGGAAAGTTTTGCTTGTTGCAGTAAACGATGTCGAACTTACATATTAGAACATGCAAAACCATAAATGGTGTTACAACTCATTACAACACCAAAGACGGCGTTATTCTGTCACAGACTGATGGAACAGATACCCTTTATTTTCAATATGATAATATAGGCTTCCTCTCGGTTTTATTTGGGACGGTACGCAATATTTATATAAATATAAAACCAATGCACATTCATTTTATTTATGAGGCAAAACATGAAAGTATTAATATCAATACAATATCCTTATGCAATTATTGAAATTCCAAATCGTTTAGAAAATTCATTTATTAAAATAAAAAATGATTATATAAACATGCTAAACGATGGTACAAATAACAGTTTAATAAACTATGATGATTGCTCAGGACCAAGTCTGATTTTTTCAATGACCATAGAATGGCTAAGTCAATATTTGATTAATGATGAAGAAATAAAAATAATAACTCTAAACCCAAATGATAAAGAAACCCAAAACTTTTCAAAAAAGAATTCTCTTTTCATTTAATATAAAAGCTTTCAACATTATTGATATCACTACAAAAGGAGCAAATTAATGTTTTCAGAAAAAGAAGCTTTAATAAAAATGATATTTATTTTTGTTAAAAGCATTGTTATTTTGTCACTTTATTTGCATTTTGACAAACGAAATAATATTAAAAGAAAGACTATTGAATATCTTACAATTTTTATTTTCTGTGATTTATATGTTGTTATTGATGTAATTAAGGAATTAAAATCAAAGAGCCATACCACGCAAAAAGCACTTATTGTAGTTCTAACGGTATTGCTAATTGCTAATTCTGCGGCAGGTTCTGTTAATATCATATATAATAAATTGAGTGATACTCATTCATCCTCTACCGAAACGGTATCAAAATACTATGACCGAAAGGGTATTGAGTATAACGAATTGGAAAATGTGGTCTACTATACCGAAGACGGTGCAGAATTTAAGTATGACGCCAAGCAGTTTGAATATGTTTGTATTGTCAATACAAAGGAAAACAAATATAACTCGCGATATGACAGTCTGTTTACATATATCGACAAAAACGGCTGGATAGTCTTTTCCGATAATATACTTGATTTTGATAAAAGCAAGGGAGATTTCGGTTTTTACGATAAAAATACAGATGAATATTATGCCGATATTCACGCAATACGTTGGAACAAAGACGGAACGGTTTATTGGGATTATTAGATAAAAAACAACAAATGTTAACCAACAAATGATTTATAGATGAGAAAAAGGCACAACTTACGGAGAAAAATTCCGCAGGTTGTGCCTTAACTTCATTTAAATATATCAATCCATTTATTGTGGTCTTTCCGTTGTATGTATTCCTGAACATTATCTTCGCAAAACACATCAATTATTTTATCAAAACTTTCGGCAAGATTTAAGGTTTTTAGTGTTTCAAGTTTTGTCCAAAACACCTTTCCTTCGTTGGATGATTTTAAAGTTCCGGAATATTCGTTGGTTTTAAAAAGTAAAACCACATAGCGTTTGTTTCTTTTTACTTCCCACCACTTAATGCCACATAATTTAGGATTTTTAATGATGAGTCCCGTTTCTTCTTTAACTTCCCTGATGACAGAATCAACAAAAGATTCTTGTTTTTCAATATGACCGCCGGGAAAAGTGATACCACCCCAAGATTGGTTAATTTTATCTTGAACCACAACATTGCCGTTGTTGTCATAAATCATACACATATTGGTTAATTCGATTTTTTCGTATTTGTTCATAATAATACCTTGAAATATTAAATTATTGTTTCTTAAATTATATCATAAGCGTCAAAAGATGTCTATATGTTGTGATTTTAATCATTAAATTAAATTTGATGGGATATAGCAATTTTTTCTGTCAATCGGAAATGGCTTTGGATACATACAAACTATTCCACCGTTTCCTTGTTCGACTGTAGTTTTATTAAGAACATTATATTTTTTAATTTCCCTTTTATCGGGATTTGCCGATTTCTTAATTTCAAGTGGATGTATTTTTCCGTTTTCTTCAACAAACACATCTATTTCTTTAGCATTTGAATCTCTGTAAAATGACAAAATTGCATTTGATTTTGAATATTCATAATTTTTCACAAGCTCCATAATTACATAATTTTCATAAAAATGACCGCCTGCAGCTCCGTCACGCAAAGAGTCTTTAGTCAGCCATCTTGTAAGATATGCACAAAGACCCGTATCACAAAAATACAGCTTTGGTGTTTTAACAAGTCGCTGAAGTTCGTTATTAGAATATGGCTCAAGCAGATAAATTACATCCATATCTTGCAAAACAGAAAGCCATTTTCTTGCAGTCACAACCGAAACTCCGGCAGACTCTGCAAGAGTATTATAATTAAGCAAATTTCCGATGAGTGCCGCACAAGAACGCAAAAATCTTTTAAACGAAGCAGTGTCTGTTATACCTTCGTCATTGACGGCATCTGCAATCAAATAGTTGTCAATATATGATTGATAATAAACCTGCATTTGCTCATCAGTTGCTCTTTGAACGTCTGCATAGCCGCCTCTCCAAATATGCTCGTAAACATCATTTATATCATTCTCCGGCATATTATTTGCTCTTTCCTGCAAACAAGGTAAAGAAAAATCAAGCTCATTTGCATTGATATATCCTGCCTTTTCTCTTTGAGAAAGCGTATATAATTTTAAAATACCGAGCCTGCCTGCAAGTGATTCCTGTGCCCGTTCCATCAACTTTTTCCTTTGAGAGCCTGTAAGCCAAAAGCGACCTTTATCCTCACTCTCGTCACACATTATTTTTATTCGCTCAAGAAGATTCGGTGCTTTCTGAATTTCATCTATCAAAATAGGTGGTTTGTATGTTTGGAAAAACAGTATCGGGTCATCATTGGCAAGTTCTCTTGCAAAATCATCGTCCATTGTAACATAAGTTCGATTCTGCTCCTTTGCAAGATGCTTGAGCATTGTTGACTTACCAACCTGCCTTGCACCGATAACAAGAACTGCTTTAAAAAATGAGTCCATTTCAATGAATTTTCTTTCAAGTTCTCTTTTAATATATTCCATAACATCAACTCCGTTTTTATGATAATCGTATACTACACTTTATTTATATCATATTATTTGCAGTTTGTCAATTATTATACATAAATTACATTCACATCATTTCGCATACAATACAGTCTGAAGTTTTAACTGCACCGACAAGTACAAGTCTACCACTTATGCTCCTTATTTCTACCCAAAATATTTGATTTAATATGGTGGATTTATAATTTTGTATAATGATTGAATAAAATTGAAACACCCTGAATGTCGTGCTTAAGAGGTGTTTAGGAAAAAAATAAAGACCGGAAAGTTCCGGTCTTTGCTGGTCGAGGTGACAGGACTCGAACCTGCGGCATCCTGCTCCCAAAGCAGGCACTCTAGCCAAACTGAGTTACACCTCGAAATATGTTAATGAGCATTGCTCATTGTTTGTTATATGTAAAACTCCCGCAGGAGTGTTACGCCTTAATTACTTAACGCTTTAAAAGTATACTATAAAAAAATGCCGTTGTCAAGGATTATTTTACAAAATTTCTTTTTTTATAAAAAATATTTTATTTGCGGATGATTTGTGGTAAAATGACAGATGAAATAATGAATTTTGAGGTGATAAGTGTGAATTGGGATTTTAATTTGCCTGTTAAATTGGTTTTCGGCGTTGGCAGGCACAAAGAACTTCCTGCATTTATTGATGAAATCGGCGGTAAGGTCGGGGTGCTTGTATGCTCACATTCGTTTGCAAAAAACGGACTTGCCGATGAATTTGTTTCGCTTTCAAACGGCAGAATTAAGGCTGTGTTTTCCGACATAAGACCAAACCCTACAACCGACAATGTAAACGCTTGCGTTGCGGTTATGCGAGAGGTAAACGCTGATTTTGCAGTTGCTCTCGGCGGCGGTTCGCCTATGGATTGCTGTAAGGCGGCTTGTGCCATTGCAAAGGGGAACGACAAAATCGAGTCTTATCACAGCGGAGGCAAGGCTGTAACTTCTGCCGAGGCTATTCCTATGATTGCCGTAACTACCACATCGGGAACTGCAAGCGAGGTTACAAATATTTCCGTTCTTACGGATTTGGCACAAAATCTCAAGCAGCCGATGAACGACCCGGTAATGTATCCGAAAATTGCGGTTATCGACCCTGTGTTGACACTCACCGTGCCGCCGCAGATTACTGCTTCAACCGGTCTTGATGTGCTGTCACACGCAATCGAAAGCTATTGGGCAACGCTCAATCAACCGATTTGTTCTGCGTGTTCAATTTATGCGGCAAGGCTTGTTTTTAAGTATTTGGAGCGTGCGTATAATCATCCTGATGATTTGGAAGCAAGAGAAAAAATGGCGGAAGCTTCTATTGTTGCGGGTGTTGCGTTCAGTCATCCGAGAACGACCGGCTCTCACGCTTGTTCGTTTCCGCTCACCAATATTTACGGCGTGCCTCACGGCGAGGCTTGTGCGTTCACACTTGATTATTTTGTGAAGTTCAATGCCGAACATGCCGATTCTGACGGCAGAATTACTGCATTTGCAAAGGATTGCGGTTTTGATACTCCGCAGGCTATGGCTGATGAAATTACGGCTATGAAAAAGCGTATGGGTATGCGTTCAACTCTCAGCGAAATAGGATGCACAACCGATGAGCAGATTAAAGAACTTACCCAAAAGAGTATGTCAATGCTTATGAAACGAAACCCTATTGAACTTACCGAAGAGGATATATATAATATGTATATAGCATTAAGGTATTAATTATTTATTTGAAAGGAAAAAATATGATTAAAATAAGTGATAGTGTAAAATACATAGGTGTAAACGATTATGACATTGACCTTTTTGAAGGTCAGTATATGCTCGAAAAGGGAATGGCTTACAATTCCTATGTTATTCTTGATGACAAAATTGCTGTTATGGACACGGTGGATAAAATCGCCGTTGACAGATGGCAGGAATATTTGAGCGATGTTTTGGGTGATAAAAAACCCGATTATCTCGTTGTTCAGCATCTTGAACCTGACCATAGCTACGGTATTCAGGCAATTGCGGATAAATATCCGGATATGCAGCTTGTTATGACCGGTGCGGCACTTCGTATGTTGCCTCAGTTTTGCGATGTTGACCCTGCGAGAGTTACCGCCGTTAAAGAGGGCGACACTCTCGTACTCGGCTCACACACATTGAATTTTGTTATGGCTCCTATGGTTCATTGGCCTGAAGTTATGGTATCTTATGAAAGCAGTGAAAAGATTTTGTTCTCTGCCGATGCGTTTGGCAAATTCGGCACGGTTGATGCTGATGAAGCTTGGAACTGCGAAGCAAGAAGATATTATTTTAACATTGTCGGCAAATACGGCAAACCTGTTCAAACCTTGCTCGGCAAGGCAGCGAAGCTTGATATAGCAACAATTTGTCCGCTTCACGGTCCTGTTCTTACAGATACAATTCCCGAAGTGATTGAGCTTTACAAAAAGTGGTCTGCTTACGAGCCTGAAAACGAGGGCGTGTTCATTGCCTGTGCTTCAATCCACGGCAATACTTGGATGGCTGCCCAAAAACTTAAAGAAATTCTTGAGGAAAAAGGCTGTCCGAGAGTTGCAATTGCCGACCTTACCCGTGATGACCTTGCGGAAGCGGTTGAGGACGGATTCCGTCACAGCGTGCTTGTTTGTATGGCTTCGTCATATGATGCAGGCGTGTTTACTCCGATGGAGGATTATCTCAACCGCCTCGAACATAAGGCTTTTCAAAACAGAACCGTTGCACTTGTTGAAAATGCTTCTTGGGCACCGAGTGCAATTAAGGCGATGAAAGTACATTTTGAAAAAATGGCAAACATCACCCTTGTTGACAAAACAGTTACGATAAAAACAAGACTTACCGATGCGTATGTAAAAGAACTTGAAGAACTTGCAGACGGAATTATGCAAAATTTCTAACGGCAAGCAACCGGTATTCTTTTGTATCAAGAGAAGAGTGCGTTCGTGCAAATGCTGAAAGTATGGACGAATATGACAAATGAGTCTTTTATCGTCAAAATTAACAGTAATTTTCCCAAATCAAGTACATAATTCTACAATAAAAAAATAAAATATTCCTTGAAGCTAAAGGCGGTTTATGATAAAATAAGCCGTCTTTTAACTTTGACTTTTTTATACCTTGTCAAAAAAGTAAATAATTATTATGGAGGAACATATTTATGACAAAAATTTTTAAAAGAACTTTTGCCTTTTTTATTGCGGTAATTATGATGATTTCTTCATTTCCGTATATGGTACTTGCAGAGGATACCGCTTCTGCAACAGAGGGCAGTACAACTGCCGAAATGACTACCGCAGAGTTAGAGAAGTATATTGACAGCAAGATTGAAAATGTACAACTCATTCTTCCTGAAGAGCAACTTGTTGCTACAGCTGACCAAAACATTATGAGTGGCATTGTAACATCGGCTTCTTTTGGTACGATTGAGACTACTCCTCTCAAATACAAAAACAGCACTAAATCGGTTTCGTTTGGTACAAATTCTTTACTTCGTGCAGTTGCTGTTTATACAGGAACAGATGATAATATTCGTTTCCCGATAATTGTTAAAAAGTTCGGAATAAGCAAAGATAATACTTCTATGTATATTAATTATGTTAGTCTGCCTGATGAAAACGGTAATTTTTCTATTGGTAACGAATTTTGGGACAGATGTAAAAACGAAAAAGATTTGACCTATGATCCTGATCCTCAATTGTTTTCCAGCAAGTTAAATGGTAAACGAAAAGACGAAACCAAATCCTTTTCAATGAGAGAGGTAAAACAGTGGCGTAATTATATAACATATAATATTAAAAACGAAGATAATAACAACGAAAGTACTGTTTCATATTATGAAAAATTGCCAACAGAGTTTGCTATTGGATGGAAGTATGGCAATGAAGATTTAAATGGAACTTTAAAAATTGATCACTCGTCTTTTGTGATAAATATGAAGCCGTACAAAGATATTGTTGACAGTCTTGAAAAGGATTATAATGCTGTAAAATCAAATAAGTCAAAATATACAAAAGAAGCTTTAAATAATTATTATAAAGCTGTTCGTGATGTTATTGATTTCGATATCAGAGTTTATCTTAATGAAATTACAAATGATTTAAGAAAACCTGAAGTTGAGGCAAAAGTTATAAATGCTGCAAACGCAATCAAAACTGTTGTAGAAAATTATAATTCTGCAAAAGGATCTCTTTTGGATTTCACAGCCTATGATGCGGCAAAAGAAAAATGCGATACTATCATTAAAAATCAGAGTGAAAATGCTGAATATGAGAAGAATTCGTTTGCAGAATTTAAGAAGATTTATGATGATGTAACCGCAAAGGCTAAAACTGTTAAAACCCAAGAAGCACTTGACGATTTGACTGCACAGCTTATTACTGCGCAAACTATGCTTCGCAAAAATAAATTTTCAATCACAGTTAATATTTATAAAAATTCAGCTCTGATTAAAACGCAATATTATAATGATGAACTTTATGGTCATAAATTTAACATTGATGTAGCTTCTTATGTTAATGAAGCAAAAGGATGTGTTAAACGCTGGGTTATTTATACAGACGGTGGTAAAACACGCACAGTAGTCGGCACAACCGATTCAATTTTTGCCTTGTATATAACGAAGGAAGCAGTTGTTAATGTTTATATTGTTCCGCTTGAGGAAAATGTTAATCCTGAGGAATATTCAAAAGTTGTGTTCTACGGTTTTAACGGCAGAGTAATTGATGTTAAGTATCTTAAAAAGGGTGACACGCTTACTTCAGACAAATATACAAAAGCTCCTGATGTGCCGTTCTATGATTTTGCTTCTTGGGATAATGCTTCTGTAACAGGTAACGGCAAGGAAATTGCCGTTAAAGCAAAGTATACCCCAAAACAAGTTCAAACTGATGGCTGTACAGTTTATTATGATGGCTTTGCCGATGGAAAAAAGACATACAGCTATGATGAACTTGTATCCTTAGGTGCAAATGATAACGAGTATTTTGCACTTGCAACAACAAAAGACGGTATAAACGCAGACGGTACCTCCAGTATTCTGACTTATCTTAACTGCAACGAATTTCATGCACCGAAAACAAAAGAAATCTATGTTGTGCCGGTTAAGAAAGAAGATAGAGTTGCAAAGGTTGCTATCACCGGCAGCTACGCTACAAAGATTGATAAAGACGGCAATATCGCTTCTTCAGAAACCGACTACGCCAAAAACCGTGCAGTATTCAACTGTAAGTTCTATCTTCCTGATGAATACACGCTTGTAGAGTGGGGTGCACAAATTTCAGCCAACGGCAAAACAAAGACCGTTAAGGGTGAAAAACTGTCAAAGCACAACGAATATTCAATCTATATGAATGTTTCAAAGACTTCAAGTGTAAAGGCTTTCACCTCTGTTGCTTATGTAACATATAAGGATAGCGAAAATAACATCAAAACAATATATTCACAGTCTGTCACTCAGGCATTTGACTAAAGGAGGTTAAATATGAAAAAGTTTGAATCTCCAAAAGTTGAAATTGTCAAGTTCGTTAACAGCGACATCATCACTACATCAGTTGGCGATGAAGGTTATGACGGCGGTATGTCAGGCGGCGAAAACTGGGAAAATGATGAATTTTAACAAATAATCAACCGATATAAAAAATGCTGTAAGTTCGATACTTACAGCATTTTTGTTTATATTATTTATTCTTCTCGTGAAACAAGGTCGGAATGGTAATCCTCCATTTTGACTTTTTCTTTTTTATTGATGGATTGGTATTTATCTTGGTAGTAGTTTTCAAGCGTGCGGTCATAGGTTCCGTCAGGGTGAATTTCCATAACGGAGCAACCACGCTGAAGTCCGTACTGAGCAATGCCGAAGTATGCAAGATAGTCAACGGTGTAGGTGTAGCCAAGCTGAATACCGTCATACATAAGCGAAAAGCTGTTTGTATGGTCGTGACCGAAGAACACGCCCTTTGTTGAGCCGAGTTCTTTTATTTTGTCAAACATACCCTCGTTTTTGTCGCTTGCGTAAACAACCTTGCCCGTTTCACCGACTTTACCGTACATAAATTTAACTCTGTCGGTGTCTTTAAAGTCGTTGTCACGGTATTCGTAGTATGCCGTTTGAACCTCTTTGAGAGGAATGTGGAAGAACATTAGTGATTTTGGCACTTCGCCGTTGTTTTCCTCGGTGAAAGCCTTTACATTTTTTTCGTACCAATCAATCTGGCTCTTGTGTATGCAGTCATATTTCCACAACGCACCGAAATAGTCGCCGTCGGTATATGAATGTGAGTCAACCATAAATATTGCCTGAGTGATTTTGCCCGCAGTATTTTTTACTTTCACGGCATAGTTGCCGTAACCGTCAACATCTTCCGGACCGGATTGGAACAGGCAGTGCGGATATTTTTCCTTGTTGCCGTAAACAGCCGAAATATCGGCTCTGTCAAAGTAGCTGTAAGCTTCCGTATCGTGGTTGCCGTATGTAAGGCACCAGTAAACGCCCATTTGTTCCATAAGATTTGCAAAAATCTTTGCGGCGTTTTTGTTGTTGAGCGTACCCGATTGATAAGGTACAGGAAAGCCTATGTCACCGGTAACAATTACAAGGTCGGGCTTTTCTGCCTTAACCATAGCCTCAACCGCATTGACAGCCATCATATCCTTTTTTGAACTTAAAAATCCTGCACCGATATGCACATCCGAAAGTTGTACAACCTTAAAATCCTTGTCGGTTGTAAAGGTGTAGTATCCGTCTTTTTCATCTGTTGTCGGCTTCAGTTGATTTTCGTATTCAACAGTTGGAACGGTTGAAATAAAGTTGTTGATTGATTTAACCGAGATGATATTCATTGTTGCTATAACAGCGGCAATGATTGCAATAACAATCAAAATGCCGAGTATAACCTTGCCGAATATCGCCCATTTTTGTTTAGCCGTTTTTTTCGGCTTTTTTGTTTTTTCCCTTTTAGCCATAATATAAACCCCTTTAATTTGTGACTAAATCAGTTGTTAATTAAAAATTTGCTTTGTTCAATTGTGTTTTTAACGGCAGAAACGGTAACAGCCGTGCCTATGATAATTGCAAATATTCCGTCTGCCGCAAAATTAACCTTTGTGATTAAAAACAGACCCATAAGTGCAAATATCGTCACCGCACAGTCAAGAAAACTGTCGAGTATCATTGCTTTGAGAACAGGGGAGGAGGCTTTTTTGTTGAAAGCCATATACATCAACCCCATAAGTATTTTTGCAAATACCGTTGCAATGATAATGTAAGCATATTCCTCGCTGTATGCAATTCTCAGCGGATACATCAGCCTTTGCAAGCCGTTATATACAAAGTATGCACCTGTTGCGGCTATTATCAATGAGATAACAAATGTGCACAGGCTTTGTATTTTTTGAGATTTCAGTTCAGTCACTTTTCGTGCAAGGAAAAATCCCAAAACAGCTATTAAGCAGGCAAATGTGTCACCGAGATTGTTGATTGCATCGCAGTATATCGACAAACTGTTTGTGCTTATTCCGACATAGAATTTTGCAAAAAACAGTACCGTGTTGAATATTACGCCGAGTGCCGTTGCTTTTATTCCGATTTTGTTCATTATCTGAGCTGTGTTCCGGCAGGTAGGTCAACAAAAACAACTTTTACATCGTTTTCGCTTACATCGCCTGCAAGGAGCATACCGTTGCTCATTTCGCCGCAGAGTTTTGCCGGCTTAAGGTTTGCTACAATGATAACATTTTTGCCGATAAGGTCCTCAGGCTTGTACCACGGAGAAATGCCGGATACGATTTGACGAGGCTCTGCCGTGCCGTCGTTTACGGTAAGTTTGAGGAGCTTTTTAGCTTTTTTAATCGGTTCACATTCTGTAATTGTTGCCACACGAAGTTCAACCTTTGCAAAATCATCAAATTCGATTTGTGCAAGTCCCTCGATTTCTTTCGGCTTTGCGGCTTCTTCCGCTTTGGCTGCTGCCTCTTGCTTTTCTGCAATTTCGGTAAGCATTTTTTCAGAGTCAATTCTTGCAAAAAGTGCTTCTGCTTTGCCTACCTTTTCGCCTGCCTTGAGAGCACCGAAAGATTCAAGAGAATCGTAATCCTTGATGTCACAGTTCATTTGTGCAAAGATTTTTTCGCTTGTTTCAGGCATAAACGGGCTGAGAAGTACAGCAATGTATCTGATAGCTTCAAGAAGATTGTAAAGCACGGTGCCGAGGCGAGGAAGTGATGCTTCGTCTTTTGCAAGTGCCCACGGAGTGGTTTCGTCAATGTATTTGTTAGAACGCTTTGCAAGGTTCAATACAGCCTCAACGGCGTCCGCAACTCTGTAAGTTTCAAAGCACTTTTCAATCTTTTTAACAGTGTCGAGTGCAAAGTTTTTAAGTTCGTCGTCAACAGGTTCGTTAACATTGCCCGGTTGAATAATGCCGTCAAAATACTTGTTCTGCATTGCGATTGTTCTGTTAACAAGGTTGCCGAATGTGTTGGCAAGGTCGGAATTGTAACGCTCAATGATGGTTTCGTAAGTGATGGAACCGTCTGAAGCGTAAGGCATTTCGGACACAAGATAGTATCTTACGGCGTCTACTCCGAGAAGTTCAACAAGGTCGTCTGCATAAATAACATTGCCTCTTGATTTGCTCATCTTGTCCTCGCCAAAGAGAAGCCAAGGATGACCGAATACCTGCTTTGGAAGCGGTTCGCCGAGAGCCATAAGCATAATAGGCCAGTAAATTGTGTGGAAGCGAACAATGTCCTTGCCGATAATGTGAACATCGGCAGGCCAGTATTTTTTGTATTCATCGGATGAACCGTCAGGGTCGTAGCCGATAGCAGTAATATAGTTTGAAAGTGCGTCAATCCAAACATAAACAACATGGTCAGGGTCAAAGTCAACAGGGATGCCCCATTTGAAGCTGGTTCTTGAAACGCAAAGGTCCTGCAAGCCCGGCTTGATGAAGTTGTTGAGCATTTCTTTCTTTCGTGCTTCGGGATAAATGAAGTTTTCGTTTTGCTCAATGAATTCTTCAAGACGCTTTTGATATTTTGAAAGCTTGAGGAAATATGCCTCTTCTTTTGCCGGCTTTACTTCTCTGCCGCAATCCGGGCACTTGCCGTCAACAAGCTGGCTTTCGGTCCAAAAACTCTCGCAAGGTGTGCAGTACATACCCTCGTAGTGACCTTTGTAAATGTCGCCCTGTTCGTATAATTTTTTGAAAATCTTTTGCACAACTTTTTCGTGCTGTTCGTCCGTCGTGCGGATAAAACGGTCGTAGCTTGTGTTCAAAATATCGCAAATTGAGCGAATTTCGCCCGAAACCTTGTCAACATATTCCTTTGGTGTAACGCCTGCGGTTTTTGCGTATTCTTCGATTTTTTGACCGTGTTCGTCTGTGCCCGTAAGCATAAATACATCGTATCCCTGCAAGCGTTTGTATCTTGCGATGGCATCGGTCAGCACAATTTCGTAGCTGTTGCCGATGTGCGGCTTGCGAGAAGTATATGCTATGGCTGTTGTAATGTAAAATTTTCCTTTGTTTGCCATTGTATTATCTCCTGTTTATAAAACTTTAATGCTTGGTAGTTTTTTCACCTTAATAAAAATATTAAATGTCTAAAATGTTTTGGCACGGTTAAGGTGCTTTGTTTCTAAATCAGATGAGTGATGCGGCACCTTTGTCGAGCATAAGTGTTACATCTTTGTGAAATTGAAGTACGGATGCCGGGCATTGAGGAGTAACATTGCCGTCGATAAGCTGTTTGATTGCTTTTGCCTTGTTTTCGCCGATAGCGATAATAAGGATACGCTTTGCCTGCATAATTGAGCCGATACCCATTGTTGCAGCGTGGGTAGGTACTTCCTCAATTGAATTGAAAAATCTTGAGTTATCCTTGATTGTACTTTCTTTAAGAGCAACAACATGGCTCCATCTTTGGAATGAATCGGCAGGTTCATTGAATGCAATATGACCGTTTGAACCAATGCCGAGAAGCTGAATGTCAATTCCGCCTGACTTTTTGATTTTTTCTTCGTATGCCTTACATTCTGCGTCCATATCTTCTGCATTGCCGTTGAGGAAGTTGATGTTTTCATCAGGAATGTTGATGTGGTCAAAAAGGTTTTCATACATAAAGCTGTGGTAGCTGTTCTTGTCTTTTACATCAAGCTTGCAGTATTCATCAAGGTTAAATGTTGTAACTTTTGAAAAATCAACCGCACCCTCTTGGTAAAGCTTAATCATATGTGCATACGGTTTGAGCGGCGTTGATCCTGTTGCAAGGCCCAATACACTGTCGGGCTTTTGCAAAACCTGACCGCACATATAATAACCTGCGGCAATTCCTATTTGTTCTTCAGTGTCAAATGTAAGTACATTCATTTTTATATCTCCTTAAATCTTTTATCGTTTTTATGTTCAATTATTTTGCGAATAATTAAATACAATATTAAAAAAATCAACGCACCTGTGATAACACCCAAGGTGTCAAGTGCCCAATCGGTGAATTGACAGCTCCTGCCGTTAACAAAAATTTGATGAATTTCATCCGTTGCGGCATATGCCGAGCCTATTGCAATACCGATTGCCAAATTGCGTTTGCGTTTTGTAAAATATACAGCCGAGTTTGTTAAAAATCCGAGTCCTGTAAATTCCGTAAAATGTGCCGCCTTACGAACCATATGTTCGGTTATTGCTTCGGTGTGAAAAAGCTTTTGTAAAAACAGAGTTACAACGGAACTTTGACCTGCCGATTGCGTTGCCGGTCGTGACGAAAAGTAAAATATCGCTCCCATACACATTGCGGTCAATATCCAAAATACTATGGCAAATGATTTGGTGTGCTTATTCTCTTGTGGCATTTACAAAGCTCACCCTTCCTGTTCCGGGATGGAACTGAATGTTTTTTACTCCGTTTGCGGCAGCATAGTAACTGCTTTCGTATATCATCGGGCAAACGGTATAGGCGCTTATAATTGTTTGTTCAGCCTGCTTCAAATATGCTGCGGTTAAGTTTAAATTGCTTTGATTTTGAGCCTTTTTAACAAGTGCGGCAACTTTGTTTGAATTTATATCCGTTATGTTGTCGCTTGCAATTTGGCTCATAAAAGATATTGCACTGTTGCCTGTTGCGGTAAACGGTAAGAATGCCACATCATATGTGTTTTTTGCAATTTCCGTTCTTATGTCGTTTTCGTCCATTGCCTGAACCTTCAGCGTGAGTGTTATTGCGTCACCGTTCGAGTTTGTAAGATATGAGCCCAATCCTGCCTGGACACCTTGTAAAAGCTGTTTTACGCAGTTTTCCATATATGACGGTGTAAGCACGGTTATGCTTATATCGGTTGTGTCGAGTATTTCAAGTGCCTTTTTCCAATCGGCGACGCTTTTTTCTTGATTTTGTGCTCCTGCGGAACTTCCCATAGCCTTTACGGCATTGTTGCCGTTGATAAGGCAGGATGACGGCGTAAGGTTTGTGGCAGGGGAAAGATAATCCTTGTCGTATTTTGTCGGTCTGCTGAAGCCCTCACAAAATGCCTTGCGCATGGTCTTTGATTGAAACACTTCGTCGTTTGTGTTAAATACAAAACCCCAGGTGGTGTCTTGATACGGAGTGTAGGTAACGCCGCTGTCCTTGTTTATTTTGTCGCTGTTTTCGGCGGTGATGAATGCCGCATCGTAATATCCGCTTTCAAGCTTTGATACAAGGTCGTCGTCTGTGTCCGAACTTTTGTCGAGAATTTTGAGAGTAAGCTCCTTTGCCTTTGACGGCGACGGTCCGGTGTATTTATCGTTGTTCTTTAACAAATACGAAGCATCAAGGATTTGGCTTACATAAAACTGCCCGTTAAACAGTGTGTACTTGCCCTCTAAACCGTATCTGCCTTTTGTTGCAACAAAAAATTGCTCGTTGCACGGCATTGCAACGGCAGATGCAAGCGTTTGCATAAAGGTGTCATCCCTGTGCTCAAGCGTGATTGTTAGGTTGTAATCATCGTTTGCAACTACTCCGAGTTCTGTGGGGAGCATAGCACCCGTGTGAATTTTGTTTGCGTTTTTTATGCACGAAATGAGGGAAAATTGCGGACAGTCCGTAACATAATAAGCTGCTCTTCTGAGTGCAAAAACGAAGTCGTTTGCCGTGATGTCCGGATTGAATTCGTATCCGAGCATTTGCAGACGGCTGTCTTTAAATTTGCCTTTGTTTTCACCCGAGGTGTATTTTTCGGTGTTTATGTCCCACTTCATACCCTCACGGATGTGAAATTTGTATGTGAGTCCGTCGTCGCTTATTTCCCACTTGTCTGACATTCCCGGCACAACGGTGCCGTCATCATTTATTCTTATTAAGCCTTCAAAAGTGTTTTCAATAATCAAAAACTCATCGGAGGTTGATGCAACCTGCGGGTCGTAGCTGTTAACATTTGCGTCAAAAGGGTATATGAAATCTATCGATGCCTCTTTGCCGCCGCAACCCGAAAACAATGTGATAATCAGTATTGCCGATATAATTATAGATAAAATCTTTTTCATTATTTATATATCCTTAAAAAAGAGTATATATATTATAGCAGATTAATTACCTATATTCAATACAAAATCGAGCGGTAGAAAGTAAATTTTTTATTTGGACAAAACTTACTATTTTTGCAGAAGTATTTTGGCTATTGTTACAAAACACACGGCACAGTTGATAAAAAATATACAAAAATTTTGTAAATTGCTTTATTACTTGATTTGCAAAAAAATTGTAATATTTTAAAAATTCTCTTGACTTTAAAAGAATAATAGTGTAGAATGTCACCACGATTATATACTGGCAGTATGTGTTTTTATGTCTTGCTATTAAATAAGCTATATATTAAAGACAAGCGGCGATTTTTGTCAAGTAATGCCGGTCTATGTATTGCAAATAAGAAACGAATGGAGTGAATACCTTTATGGTAAATGTGAAGGATGTACAACTCGGTACAACTACACGAAAGAGCTTTGCTAAAATCAACGAAGTTATGCAAATGCCTAACTTGATTGAAGTGCAAAAAAAGTCTTACCAATGGTTCCTTGACGAAGGTCTTAAGGAGGTATTTAGGGACATCGGTTCAATTACCGACAATTCCGAAAAGCTTGTTCTCGATTTTATCGATTACAGTATGGATGATGAACCTAAGTACAGCATTGCCGAATGTAAGGCGAGAGATACCACATATTCAAAGGCTCTCAAGGTGCAGGCTCGCCTCAGAAACACAGAAACAGGCGAAGTTAAGGACAGCACTATTTATTGCGGCGATCTTCCTCTTATGACAGATTCCGGCACCTTTGTTATCAACGGTGCAGAGAGATGTATCGTATCTCAGTTGGTTCGTTCACCTGGTGTATATTACAATATGGACCACGACAAGACAGGTAAGGAACTTTTCACTAATACAGTAATTCCTAACCGTGGTGCTTGGCTTGAATATGAAACCGATGCAAATGATTTGTTCTATGTTCGTATAGACAAAAACAGAAAGATTTATATCACAACGTTCCTTCGCTCATTGGGCCTTGGTTCGGACGAGCAGCTTCGTGAATATTTCGGCGATGACGAAATGCTTGAAGCTACCATCGAAAAGGACATTACAAAGAACGAGGAAGAGGCTCTCCTTGAAGTTTACAAGAAGCTTCGTCCGGGCGAACCTCCTACGGTTGATACCGCAAGAGCACATCTCGACGGATTGTTCTTTGACGCAAGAAGATACGACCTTTCAAGAGTCGGCAGATATAAGTACAATAAAAAGCTTGGCTTGGTTGAAAGAATTACAGACCAAGTTTTGGCTGAGCCGGTTATTTCTCCTGCAGGTGAATTCCTTGCAGATGCAGGCGAAAAGATTACCAAGGACAAGGCTGTTGAAATCGAGAATGCAGGTGTTATGTCTGTTATGCTTGAGCTTGAGTCGGGCAAGGTAATCAAGGTTCTTTCAAACGGTATGGTTGATATTGACAAGTATGTAACCGTTGACAAGAAAGAACTTGCAATCAACGAAAAAGTATCTTATCGTGTACTTTCCGAAATTATGGAAAAGGTCGGCGATGACCAAGAAGCACTTGAAGCCGAAATTAAGCTTCGCCACGATGACCTTATTCCTAATCACATCATTATTGATGATATTTTCGCAACAGTTTCTTACCTTCTCAACCTTGCAAACGGCGTAGGTAAGACAGACGATATCGACCACCTCGGCAACCGTAGAATCCGTGCCGTAGGCGAGTTGCTCCAAAACCAATTCCGTATCGGTTTTACCCGTATGGAAAGAGTTATCAGAGAGCGTATGAATGTTCAGTCGCAGGACGACAGCGACGCTATCACTCCACAGGCTATTATCAATACCCGTCCTGTAAATGCGGCAATCCGTGAGTTCTTCGGTTCTTCACCGTTGTCACAATTTATGGACCAAAACAACCCTCTTGCAGAACTTACTCACAAGAGAAGACTTTCGGCACTCGGTCCGGGCGGTTTGTCAAGAGACCGTGCAGGCTTTGAAGTTCGTGACGTACACTATACACACTATGGTCGTATGTGCCCTATCGAAACTCCTGAAGGTCCAAACATCGGTTTGATTTCGTATCTTGCTTGTTACAGCCGCCTTAACGAATACGGATTTATCGAAGCTCCGTACCGTAAGGTAAACAAGGAAACAGGTGTTGTAACAGATGAAGTTGAATATATGACAGCCGATGTTGAAGATAACTATGTTGTTGCACAGGCAAACGAACCGCTTGATGAAAACGGCAGATTTACAAATACAAGAGTTACATGCCGTTGCAGAGATGAGTTTATTACAGTTCCTCCTGAAAAGGTTGACTATATGGACGTTTCTCCAAAGATGGTTGTTTCTGTTGCCACAGCAATGATTCCGTTCCTTGAAAACGATGACGCAAACCGTGCTCTTATGGGTGCTAACATGCAGCGTCAGGCAGTTCCGCTTCTTAAGACAGAAGCTCCTGTTGTAGGTACCGGTATGGAATACAAAGCAGCGTACGACTCAGGCGTTGTTGTTATTGCAAAGCGTGGCGGTACGGTTGTTTCACTTGACGCACGCACAATTGAGATTAAGACAAAAGACGGCAGCATTGACAGATATGAACTTATAAAGTACGCCGGCTCTAACCAAGGTACTTGCATTAACCAAAGACCTATTGTTTCACTTCATCAGGAAGTTGAGGACGGCCAGGTTATCGCAGACGGTCCTGCAACCTGTAACGGTGAAATCTCAATCGGTAAGAATGCTCTCATCGGCTTTATGACTTGGGAAGGTTATAACTACGAGGACGCCGTTCTTATCAATGAAAAGATTGTTCGTGACGATGTATATACATCTATTCATATTGTAGAACACGAGGTTGAAGCCCGTGATACAAAACTCGGCCCTGAAGACATTACAAGAGATATTCCTAATGTCGGTGACGACGCTCTTAAGGATTTGGACGATGACGGTATCATTCGTGTAGGTGCAGAGGTTCACTCGGGCGATATTCTTGTAGGTAAGGTAACACCTAAGGGCGAAACAGAACTTACAAGTGAAGAAAGACTTTTGCGTGCTATTTTCGGCGAAAAGGCAAGAGAAGTTCGTGATACTTCAATGAAAGTGCCTCACGGCGAATATGGTATCGTAGTTGATGTTAAGGTATTCACAAGAGCAAACCACGATGAGCTTAATCCGGGCGTAAACAAGGTTGTTCGTGTTTATATCGCACAAAAGAGAAAGATTCAAGCCGGTGACAAGATGGCAGGTCGTCACGGTAACAAGGGTGTAGTTTCCCGTGTACTTCCGCAGGAAGATATGCCGTTCCTTCCGGACGGTCGTCCGCTTGATATCGTGCTTAACCCATTGGGCGTACCTTCTCGTATGAACATCGGTCAGGTTCTTGAAGTTCACCTCGGCTATGCCGCTATGGCACTTGGCTGGAAGATGATGACCCCTGTATTTGACGGCGCTCACGAAGATGACATCAGAGAATGTCTTAAACTTGCCGATATCGGTTATTATGTTGATGAAAACGGTAATAAGATTTACGACGGTAAGGTTCAGCTTACAGACGGCAGAACCGGTGAGAAGTTTGATAACCGTGTAACCGTAGGTTATATGTATTACCTCAAGCTCCACCACCTTGTAGATGATAAGATTCATGCTCGTTCAACAGGTCCGTACAGCCTTGTAACTCAACAGCCTTTGGGTGGTAAAGCTCAATTCGGCGGTCAGAGATTCGGTGAAATGGAAGTTTGGGCACTTGAAGCTTACGGTGCTGCATATACACTTCAGGAAATCATCACCGTTAAGTCGGACGATGTTGTCGGTCGTGTTAAAACTTACGAGGCAATCGTTAAGGGCGAAAACATTCCGCCGGCAGGCACACCTGAAGCATTTAAGGTTCTTTATAAGGAACTTCAGGCTCTTGCTCTTGATACAAGACTTTACGACAAGGACGGTAACGAAGTTATCCTTAAGCAAGACCTTGACGATGACGGAATCCCAACCGTTTCGGACGATCAGGCATTTACAGAAGTTAATGACTTTGACGGTCAGGAAGGCTACGGTATGCTTGATGAAAACGGTGAGGAAATCGAGGAAGCAAATCAGGATGAAGAAGTTGATTTGTTCGCTGAATTCGACAGCTTGGGCGACAGCGATGATTATGATGAAGAATAATCATAAAGTATTAATTTCAAATTTTGATTAACTTTCCAATATATTATAGAAAAGGAGTGCTTCCATATGGATAATACAGCTAATTCAACAAATGAATTCAGTTCAATTAAAATCGGGCTTGCTTCTCCGGAGGCCATTCGTGAATGGTCTTACGGCGAAGTAACCAAGCCTGAAACTATAAATTACAGAACCTTAAAGCCTGAAACCGGCGGCTTATTCTGCGAAAGAATTTTTGGCCCTATGAAGGACTGGGAATGTCATTGCGGTAAGTATAAGAGAGTTCGCTATAAGGGTAAAGTCTGCGAGCGTTGCGGCGTTGAAATTACCCGTGCAAAGGTTCGTAGAGAGCGTATGGGCCATATCGAGCTTGCTGCCCCTGTATCACACATTTGGTACTTTAAGGGCATTCCGAGCCGTATCGGTCAGGTTCTCGATATTAACCAAAGAAATCTTGAAAAGGTCCTTTACTTTGGACTTTATATCGTAATTGATCCGGGTGATACTCCGCTTCAAAAGAAGCAAACTCTTACAGAAAAAGAGTATCAGGATATGCGTGAGAGATACGAAGATGACTTTAAGGCAGGCATGGGTGCAGAGGCTATCAAAGAGCTTCTTTCCGAAATTGATGCCAAAGAACTTCGTGACGAACTCACTGCAGAACTTGAAGGCGCAACAGGTCAAAAGAGAGCAAAGCTCCTTAAAAGACTTGATGTTGTTGACGCTTTCGTAAACAGCGGTAATAAGCTTGAATGGATGATTCTTGATGTTATCCCTGTTATTCCTCCGGATATTCGTCCTATGGTACAGCTTGACGGCGGCAGATTTGCTACTTCCGACCTCAACGATTTGTACAGAAGAGTAATTAACAGAAACAACCGTCTTAAAAGACTTATGGAGCTTCACGCACCTGATATTATTATCAGAAACGAAAAGAGAATGCTCCAAGAGTCTGTTGACGCCCTTATTGATAACGGCAGAAGAGGCAGACCTGTAACAGGCCCTAACAACAGACCTCTCAAGTCACTTTCGGATATGCTTAAAGGTAAGCAGGGTCGTTTCCGTCAGAACCTCCTCGGTAAGCGTGTTGACTATTCAGGTCGTTCGGTTATCGTTGTTGGTCCTGAACTTAAGATGTACCAGTGCGGTCTTCCAAAGGAAATGGCTATTGAACTTTTCAAGCCTTTCGTTATGAAGCGTTTGGTTCAGACAAATGTGGCTTCAAATATTAAACAAGCCCGTAAGATGGTAGAAAAAGCAAACCGTTCAGAAGTTTGGGATGCTCTTGAAGTTGTAATTAAGGACCATCCGGTTATGCTTAACCGTGCTCCTACACTTCACAGACTTGGTATTCAGGCATTTGAGCCTGTTCTTGTTGAGGGTAGAGCAATTAAACTTCACCCGCTTGCTTGTACAGCGTTTAACGCCGACTTCGACGGTGACCAAATGGCTGTCCATGTACCACTTTCAGCTGAAGCTCAGGCAGAAGCAAGAATGCTTATGCTTGCATCAAACAACCTCTTGAAGCCGTCTGACGGTAAGCCTGTTGCCGTTCCTTCACAGGATATGGTTATCGGTTCTTACTACCTCACAATGATTAAAGAGGGCGAACCGGGTTGTCCTTACAAGGAAATCATTGACGGTGAGGAAGTTACAAAGTATAGAATTTTCCGTGATGTTGATGAGGCTATGATGGCTTATCAGGAAGGCTCGCTCGGTCTTCATTCGGAATGTAAGATTAGATTTACCGGCGAAGTAAACGGCGAGATGAAGTCGGGTATCGTTACAACAACAATCGGCCGTGTAATCTTCAACAGACCTATTCCTCAGGATCTTGGCTTTATTGACAGAAGCGTTCCGGGTAACGAATTTGTACCTGAAGTAAGCTTTGTTGTTAAGAAAGGCGGTCTCGGTAAGATTGCCGATGCTTGTATCAGAACCCACGGTGTTGCAATTGCTTCAAGAGTACTTGATGATATTAAGAACCAGGGTTACAAATATTCAACAGTTTCAGGTACAACAGTTGCCGTTATCGACGCACTTATCCCTGAAAAGAAAAAGGAATTCCTTGCCGAAGCAGAAGCAAAGGTTGATGAAATTACAACAAACTACAACTACGGTTTGATTACAAATGAAGAGCGTTATTCACAGGTAGTCAAGACTTGGGAAGTTTGTACCAATAAGGTATCCGATGAACTTACAAACAACTTTGACGGTACACATAACCCGATTCACATGATGGTAGACTCCGGTGCTCGTGGTAGTACATCACAGCTTCGTCAGCTTGCCGGTATGAGAGGTCTTATCGCCAATACATCGGGTGCTACAATCGAAATTCCTATTCGTGCCAACTACCGTGAAGGTCTTAACATTTTGGAATACTTCATTTCTTCCCGTGGTGCTCGTAAAGGTCTTACAGATACAGCTCTTCGTACAGCCGACTCAGGTTACCTTACAAGGCGTCTTGTTGACGTATCACAAGATGTAATCATTCGTGATGACGACTGCGGATGCCATGACGGTATTGAAGTTTACGCTATTATGGACGGCAACCGTGTTCTTGAATCACTTGAGGAAAGACTTGTCGGCAGATTTGCTGCAGAACCTATCGTTCATCCTGAAACAGGTGAGGTTCTTATGGATACCGACAGAATTATGAACGAAGAAGATGCCGCAAGAATTACAGCCGCAGGTATTACAAAGGTTAAGATTCGTTCGCTTATCACTTGTAAGTCACGCCACGGTGTTTGCCGCAAGTGCTACGGTTCAAACCTTGCATTCAACGAGCCTGTTCAGGTTGGTGAGGCAGTTGGTATTATCGCAGCTCAGTCAATCGGTGAACCTGGTACACAGCTTACAATGAGAACCTTCCACACCGGTGGTGTTGCAGGTGGTGAAGATATTACACAGGGTCTTCCGAGAGTCGAGGAATTGTTTGAGGCAAGAAAGCCAAAGCAACTTGCTATTCTTTCTGAAATCAGCGGTACGGTTAGATTTGAGGAAATCAAAAAGACTCGTCATGTTGTTGTTTTCAACAAAGAATCAGGCGAGGAAAGAAAGTATCTCATCCCTTACGGTTACAGACTTTGCGAAAATATCGTAGAGGGCGCATATATCGAAAAAGGTACAGAGCTTACTCTCGGTTCAAAGAACCCACACGATGTACTTGCTATTCTCGGTGAGGAAGCAGTTTATAACTACCTTATCAAGGAAGTTCAGTATGCATATCGTACACAGGGTGTTGATATCAACGATAAGCACATCGAGGTTATCGTTCGTCAGATGCTCAAGAAGTGCATTGTTGACGACGCAGGTGATACAGATCTTATCTCGGGTACAAATGTTGATGTTGCAGCAGTTGCAGAAGCAAATGATAAGATTGATGCAAGAATTGCAGCAGGTGAAGAAAACCTTAAGAAGGCAACATATATTCCTCTTCTTTTGGGTATCACAAAGGCTTCTCTTGCAACAGATTCGTTCTTGTCGGCAGCTTCATTCCAGGAAACAACAAGAGTTCTTACAGACGCTGCCATCCGTGGCAAGTCAGACCCACTTATCGGTCTTAAAGAGAATGTTCTTATCGGTAAGCTTGTTCCTGCCGGTACAGGTATGAGCGTGTTTAGAGATGTAGATGTTGTTCCGAGCTATTTCTCATCCGAAAGCGGAATGGAAATAAAAGATTTGGAACAGTTACAACAACTATTGACAAATGGCAACAACTAAGTTATAATACTTATCTGTGTGCTGATAAACTTGTGCAATCTTAACAAGATTTATCGCTTTAATTTGTTAAATTCGTCTATCGGGGCATAAGTGATTATGCCTCGGTAGATAATGTAATGTATACATCCGATACCTTATAATAAGTAAGGTATGAAATGTGTATATTGCAAATTTATGCACAAATAATCAGAAAGGAGAATAAACTATTGCCTACCTTTAACCAATTAGTTAAGACCGGTCGTAAGTCACTTGAGAAGAAGTCAAAGACTCCTGCTCTTATTAAGAGTCTTAACACAAAGAAGAATGTTATGACAAACAACGCTTCTCCACAAAAGCGTGGCGTTTGCACAGCAGTTAAGACAGCAACACCTAAGAAGCCTAACTCAGCTCTTCGTAAGATCGCCAGAGTTCGTCTTACAAACGGAATGGAAGTTTCTGCTTACATCCCTGGTGTAGGTCATAACTTGCAAGAGCACTCTGTTGTTATGGTTCGTGGCGGCCGTGTTAAGGATTTACCTGGTGTTCGTTATCACATCATCCGCGGCACACTCGATACACAGGGTGTAACAGGCAGAATGCAGAGCCGTTCAAAGTACGGTGCAAAGAAGCCAAAGGCTAAGAAGTAATCGGATTTTTTAGCTAAAATTTAACGAGGAAACCCGACAATAGTTTATTTATTCATATAAAAGGCTTATTGTTGGCTCCACGGAAAAACCGAGTACCTATGAACTCATATTATAATTTAATGAAGGAGGGAAGCGAAGATGCCAAGAAGAGGCCAGATCGCTAAGCGTGATGTATTACCTGATCCAATGTACAACTCAAAGGTTGTAACAAGACTTATCAACAACATCATGCTTGATGGAAAGAAGGGTGTCGCACAGAAGATCGTTTACGGTGCGTTCGACATCATCCAAGAAAAGACAGGCAACGATCCGTTGGAAACTTTTGAAGCTGCAATGGAAAATGTTATGCCGGTTCTCGAAGTAAAGGCTCGCCGTGTCGGCGGTGCAACATATCAAGTTCCTTTGGAGGTTCGTCCTGAAAGAAGACAGACATTGGGTCTTAGATGGATTACACTTTATGCTCGTCAGAGAAGTGAAAGAACTATGAAGGAGCGTCTTGCAGCAGAGCTTATGGACGCTGCAAACCAAACAGGCGGTGCAGTTAAGAAGTGTGAAGATACACACAAGATGGCAGAAGCAAACAAGGCTTTTGCTCATTTCAGATACTAATCAGCCGGACAGGAGGATATTATGCCAAGAAAAGTTGCTCTTGAAGAAACAAGAAATATTGGTATTATGGCGCATATCGATGCCGGTAAGACTACTACAACAGAGCGTATTCTTTACTACACCGGTATCAACCACAAGATTGGTGAAACCCATGAGGGTGGCGCTACAATGGACTGGATGGAGCAAGAGCAGGAAAGAGGTATTACAATTACTTCTGCTGCTACAACATGCTTCTGGAAAGGCCACAGAATTAATATCATCGATACACCGGGTCACGTTGACTTTACAGTAGAAGTACAGCGTTCACTCCGTGTTCTTGACGGTTCGGTTACCGTTCTTTGTGCAAAGGGCGGTGTTGAGCCACAGTCTGAAACCGTATGGCGTCAGGCTGACGAATACAATGTACCTCGTATGATTTTCGTTAACAAGATGGATATCATGGGTGCAGACTTTTACAATGTTCTCAATATGGTATTGGAGCGTTTTAAGTGTAATGCACTTCCAATCCAGCTTCCTATCGGCAGCGAGGACACATTTGAAGGTATCGTTGACCTTGTAAACAACAAGGAAATCGTATATATCGACCCTGGTAAGAACTTGGGTACAGTTTTTGAAGAAAGAGAAATTCGTCCTGAACTTCAGGAAAAAGCTGCTAAGTACAGAACAGAACTCGTTGAGTTCATTGCCGAGCAGGACGAAGAACTTATGGAAAAGTACTTTGAAGAAGGCGAAGACGCTATCGATGTTGACACCATGAAGAAGTACATCCGTAAGTGCACAATCTCCGGTGACATGGTTCCTGTATGCTGCGGTACAGCTTACAGAGATATGGGTGTTCAGCCGCTCCTCGATGCTATCGTTGATTACATGCCGGCTCCAACCGATATCGAATCAATCAAGGGTGTTAACCCTGAAACCGAAGAAGAAGAATATCGTCATTCATCTGATGACGAGCCGTTTGCTGCTCTTGCATTTAAGATTGCAACAGACCCGTTTGTAGGTAAGATTTGCTACTTCAGAGTATATTCAGGTACTATTGAAGCAGGTACACCTTGCTACAACTCTGTAAAGGGCAACAAAGAAAGAATGGGTAGAATTCTTCAGATGCACGCAAACCACAGAGAAGATATTCCTGTATGCTATGCAGGTGATATTGCTGCGGCTGTAGGTCTTAAGAATACTACAACAGGTGATACACTTTGTGATGAAAATCACCCAATCGTTCTTGAATCAATGAATTTCCCTGACCCTGTAATTCGTGTAGCTATCGAGCCAAAGACTAAGGCAGGTCAGGAAAAGATGGGTATTGCTCTTGCAAAACTTGCAGAAGAAGACCCTACATTTAAGGCTTATACCGATGAAGAAACAGGACAAACCATCATCGCAGGTATGGGTGAACTTCACCTTGAAATCATCGTTGACCGTTTGCTCCGTGAATTTAAGGTAGAGGCAAATGTCGGTGCACCTCAGGTTGCATACAAAGAAACAATTACTCAGGACTCTATGTCCGATACAAAGTATAAGAAGCAATCCGGTGGTAGCGGTCAGTACGGTCACTGTAAGATTCGTATCTTCCCTAACCTCGACGAAAACGGCGTAGGTAAGGGTTATGAATTCGACAATCAGATTGTCGGCGGTTCTATTCCTAAGGAATATATCCCGGCAGTTGACGCAGGTATCCAGGCTGCTATGAAGAGCGGTATTTTGGCAGGTTATCCTGTAGTTGATGTTCGTGTAGAACTTTATGATGGTTCTTACCATGAAGTCGACTCTTCTGAAATGGCATTTAAGATTGCCGGTTCTATGGCATTCAAAGATGCTGCAAAGAAGGCTCATCCTGTAATTCTCGAACCTATGATGAAGGTTACTGTTATCGTTCCTGAAGAATACATGGGCGATGTAATCGGCGACCTTAACTCACGCCGTGGTCAAATCCAGGGTATGGAAGACAGAACAGGTGCTAAGCAAATCAATGCGAGAGTTCCGCTTTCAGAGATGTTCGGTTATGTAAACGACCTCCGTTCAAAGACACAGGGTCGTGGACAGTACACAATGGAACCTGACGGTTATGACCAAGTTCCAAAGTCAATCTCCGAATCAATCATCAGCGAACGCGCAAAGAAAGACTAATATAAAAAAACACTTGATATTTACCAACCTTTTTGGTAGAATATTAGTAACAAATTTTTTAAGAAATTTTTAGGGAGGAAATTCCAATGGCAAAAGAACATTTTAATCGTACCAAGCCACATGTAAACATTGGTACAATCGGTCACGTTGACCACGGTAAGACAACTCTTACAGCTGCTATCACAAAGTATCTTGCAAACAAGGGCTTCGCTAAGTTTGAAGACTATGCTGATATCGATAAGGCTCCTGAAGAAAGAGAACGTGGTATCACAATCAACACAGCTCACGTTGAGTATGAAACAGAAAAGCGTCACTACGCTCACGTTGACTGCCCGGGACACGCTGACTATATCAAGAACATGATCACAGGTGCTGCACAGATGGACGGTGCTATCCTTGTAATCGCTTCAACAGATGGTCCTATGGCTCAGACTAAGGAGCACTTGCTTCTTGCTCGTCAGGTAGGCGTTCCTGCAATCGTTGTATTCATGAACAAGGCTGATCAGGTTGATGATGAAGAGCTTCTCGAGCTCGTAGAGATGGATATCCGTGAGCTCCTTTCTTCTTATGATTTCCCTGGCGACGAAACACCTATCATCAAGGGTTCTGCACTTGCTGCTCTTAATGCTCCTGATGACCTCAGCGATCCTGCTTACGCTCCTATCCTTGAGCTCATGGATGCTGTTGACGAGTATATCCCCAGCCCTGAGAGAGACGATGCTAAGCCTTTCCTTATGCCTATCGAGGATACTATGACAATTTCCGGTCGTGGTACTGTTGTTACAGGTAGAGTTGAGAGAGGAAAGCTCAACGTTAACGAGCCTGTTGAGATCGTTGGTCTTTCTGACGAGAAGCTCAACACAGTTGTTACAGGTCTTGAAATGTTCAGAAAGACTCTTGACTTCTGTGAGGCTGGTGATAACGTAGGTGCTCTTCTCCGTGGTATCACAAGAGATCAGGTTGAGCGTGGACAGGTTCTCTGCAAGCCCGGCTCAATTCACCCCC
>OIZO01000190.1_pt1 | contig 47407 bp, 49 predicted proteins | sample 1588551 | NCBI WGS metagenome assembly OIZO01 (sample SAMN03283271) | human gut metagenome | biome: human-associated habitat; material: feces | host: Homo sapiens | place: Peru | collected 2012 | reverse complement strand
TGTGGGGTCACTTCATATTATCTAAAGGAAGAAAACGGACGGTTTTGCCGTCCGTTCCGAGAAGCCCATTAGGTTTATCTGATGGGAGTGTTCACTTCACATGAAAAATAAAATCCTTATTCCCAAAAATCCGAGAATTACAGTATCTTAATTCTTTATGAAGATGGTATATTTTTCAATCTTTTTCGGTTATACTGGCAATAGAATAAAGGGTTAAAGGAGCAGAAATGAATATGCTATCATTAATATTTGTTATTTGTATGATTGGATTTATATGGAAGTTATTTGTTTTCGGATTGAAGGCTTCCTGGGGAATTATGAAATTGCTTTGTACAGTGGTATTCTTCCCGGTAATATTAATAGGAATGGTTTTAGGCGGATTGCTATACATCGCATTTCCGTTATTGATTATTGGTGGAATTATTGCACTTGTGACATCACATTCTTAAAGGAGCAGGAGGAATATCTTTATGGAATACGATATCGAGAAAGAAAAGCGGGAAGCGATTGAAGCCGGAGAGCGCGCACTGGACAGTCTTCGAACAGCAAAAGAATGTCTGGACAGTGCAAAGAACTGGGGATTAGTGGATATATTTGGCGGTGGATTTTTCACTACTATGATGAAGCGGTCTAAGATGGAGCAGGCCAGTCGGAATATGGAAGAAGCAAAATACAATCTTCGTAACTTCAGTAAGGAACTAAACGATGTCAATATGAGTTGTAATCTGAATATAGAGACCAATGATTTTCTGACATTTGCAGATTATTTCTTCGATGGGGTGTTCGTAGACTGGATGGTGCAGGAGCGAATCAATACTGCAAGAGGACAGGTGGAAGAAGCCATCCAAAAGACAGAATACATAGTGAACCAGTTGCAGCATATGTAAAATGAATCGCTCAGCTTAAATCGTTAGATTTAAGATATCGGAGTGAAAGAAAAGAGGTTTATCTATATGAACATACAGATATTTGGAACGAAGAAGTGTAATGATACGAAGAAAGCAGAGCGTTTTTTCAAGGAGCGTGGTATCAAGTATCAGTTTATTGACATGAAAGAAAAGGGAATGAGCAAGGGAGAATTCAATTCGGTGGCTCAAGTAAATGGCGGTTTGGAGAACATGATTAACTGGGATGGCAAGGACAAAGATTTGCTTGCCCTGATTCAGTATATTGCAGAGGAAGACAAGCTTGCGAAAGTGCTTGAAAATCCGCAGGTAATCAAAACACCGGTAGTAAGAAATGGGAAACAGTCTACTTTGGGTTACCAGCCGGATATCTGGAAAGGTTGGAAATAATATACAGGCGATAATATACAGATAAAAGGAAGTACATTTTTTCCTATGATGGAGAGCAAAAAACTTTGCGAAATATACAGACATGTGGTATCATAATCTGTAAAAAGACTGAAAATAAAAAAGGGAGTGATACCATGTATATTACATGCTTAGATGTGGAAGGTGTATTAGTTCCAGAAATCTGGGTGGCATTTGCGGAGGAAAGCGGAATACCTGAGTTAAAGAGAACAACGAGAGATGAACCGGATTATGATAAACTGATGAAATACAGGCTGAATATTTTAAAAGAACATGGTCTTGGGATTAAAGAAATTCAGGAAACTATTGCAAAGATTGAACCGCTTCCGGGGGCGAAAGCGTTTTTGGATGAACTTCGTTCTTTCAGTCAGGTGATTCTGATTAGCGACACCTTTATAGAATTTGCCATGCCATTAATGGAGAAGCTTGGAAGACCGACTATTTTCTGCAATAGTCTGGAAATTGCTGAGAATGGGGAAATTACGGATTATAAGATGCGTACGGAGCAAACGAAATTCAGTACAGTAAAGGCATTGCAATCCATTGGATTTGAGACCATCGCAAGCGGAGATTCTTATAACGATTTGGGGATGATTCAGGCAAGCAAGGCAGGATTCTTGTTCAGAAGTACAGATAAGATTAAAGAAGAGTATCCTCAGATTCCTACATATGAAACTTACGAAGAACTGTTATCTGCGATTAAGACTGCGATGAAATAACGAAACAATCCGCAGATATCATGTAATAGAAAAGTACATAAAAGGAAAAATCCTTATTTACAGGAGGAACAGTATGAGTAAAAAAATAGAGAAAATGCGATGGGCGGCAGAAGATAAAATTTACCGCAAGGACGAATGGGTCAGACAGGATAACGAGGCGATTCTCAGTCTGGAACAGAAATTAGACAAATTGGATTTATCAGAGGAAGAACGGGCAGTAGTTGACGAATACATTGCCTGCCGGGAATCCAAAGAAGACCGGATGGGTTATTTATTATATAAAGCGGGTATGAAAGATACAAAACGCAGAATCCGAATCCGGAAATTCATCAGCAAGCTTTTTTTAGTTACAGCGATTGGAGGCGGTGTGCTTCTCTGGTATAAGAAAAATCAGGATAGAGTACAGGATATGAAATCTTTATTTGACAGTCTCTATCGGAGAAAGTAAAATAAAATCATGAGTTAGATGTTTGAAAAGTGAGGGCAGTTCAGTATGGCAGTGGATTGTCCTTTTCTTTTATTTACGGGAAGCGAGCTTCACATTGTTTACTGTTGGCGGAAGATAACACGCTGCAATGCTAAATAATTCGAAATAAAGTTTAATATACGTAAAGAAATGCTTTCACTTTGTAAAATGCAATTTAAACAAATTTAAATGCTTGTAAAGTCTGTTGAACCTCTTCTGGAATGATGTTATATTGAGACCGCTTTGAAGTACAGAGAAGTTAGAAAAGCGATGAACGAACATCAGACCAAAAGGAGAGAGTATGAAAAGTATGAAAGCAAAAAACATTACAACAAAAGTCAGTGTTACCGCTTTGGCAGTTTTACTTGGAGCAGGTTATACATTAAATGCAGCTCCGCTTTTAAGTGCACCTGTAATTGTACATGCAGAAGAACAGAACAGAGAGTCTTCTGTAAATGTGATCGATGAGAAGACCGTATGGAAATATTTGGACAATAATACAGATCCGGCAGCAGGACTGGCATCCCTTACCGCATGGACGGAAAAAGGATTCGATGACAGTGGATGGAAATCAGCGGCCGGAAGATTTGGTGCGAAGAGAGGGGTACTTACTTCTTTTGATGGATTTACACCAACCGTATTGCTTCAGCAGTACATCGGGGATACCACTACAGATGTTCCGACCTTTTTCTTCCGTACTACATTTCGGGTAAGTAATCTGGAACAGCTTACTTCTATTACAGGAACTTTATTCCATGATGATGCAGTGGCAGTGTATTTGAATGGACATTTGGTAAAATCGGTGGATATGCCAACAGAGGCGCAGACAAGTAATCTGTTTTACGCAGGTGTTTCTGCAGGTGCACCGAAGCAGGCAGATTTGGACTTAAAGAAAGAAGATATTAAGGATTTTCTTACAGAAGGAGAAAATGTGGTTGCGGTAGAACTTCATAATGACCGTGAAAGCAGCTCTGATATTTATTTCGAACTTCAGAAACTGACTTTAAATTATGACACAGCAAGTGGGGAAGATACCAAAGCAGTCACACAGAAATCCGTGTTCCTGACCGTAGGAAGTGACACTTCCAGCGAAGGCGTAACCTGGTATGCGGATGCAGCAGAAGCAGGGGAAGTCCAGTACGCATTGAAGTCAGGGGATGTTTTCCCGGAAACTTATCAGACAGCAAAGGCAACTACAAGTGCTGCAAATGATAGCGGATTTTATTCCAATCAGGCTACTCTTACCAATCTGCAGCAGGAAAGTGAATACGTGTACAGAGTGGTAAATGGAGATACAGTCAGTGATACTTACAGTTTCCGTACCGGAAAAAATGATGGTTCTTACAGCTTCGCATTCGTAGGTGACCCACAGATTGGTGCAGGTGGAAATGTGGCTTCCGATACCGAAGGATGGAATAAGACCATTGATATTATTACATCAAAACTGAACCCGGATTTCCTTCTTTCAGCAGGTGACCAGGTAAATACTGCAAGCAACGAAACACAGTATGCTGGATATTTGAACAGTGCATTTACTTCACTGCCGAGTGCAACTTCGATTGGAAATCATGACAGCAGTTCCTATGCGTACAGCGAACATTTTAATCTTCCAAATGAAAGCGCAGATAAAGGTGTGACAAAAGCTGGTTCAGACTACTGGTTTGTATATGAGAATACATTATTTATCGACATTAATTCCAATAACCGTTCTACAGCAGAACATAAAGCATTTATCCAGGAAGCAATCGATGCAAACCCGAATGTAACATGGAAAACCGTAGTATTCCATCATTCCATTTATTCGACAGCAAGCCATGTAAATGATTCCGATATTATTACAAGACGAGAAGAACTTCCACAGGTATTTACAGATTTGGATATCGATGTTGTTCTGATGGGACATGACCATGTTTACACAAGAACCTATATGATGAACGGATATACACCGGATACACAGCAGGGAGAAAAGAGCAGTGTGACAAATCCGACCGGTATTTTGTATCTCACAGCGAACTCTGCCAGTGGTAGTAAGTATTACGATATTAAAGCACCAAATGCGGAGTACTCTGCAAAGATGGACCAGTCTTACCGCAGAACAGTAACAGATATCAATGTGACAGATACTTCTTATAAGATGACAACATATTATGCAGATACCATGGAAGTATTGGATGAATTTACTATTAATAAATCCGATAATACAGATGACAAAAAAGACAATACAGATGATAAGAAAGATAACACAGATGATAAGAATCCATCCGTAGACAATAAGGACAATAACGGAACATCTTCTGGAAACGACAAGAATCCATCTGGAACCAAGAATGACACTACAAAGGATAACGCTACAAAGGATAACGCTACAAAGAATAATTCTGCGAAGAGTAATTCCGTGAAAACAGGAGACGCTGCAAATATAGCAGGAGCAGGACTCTCCATGTTTGTAGCAGGCGGTGCAATTATTGCTTCTATCAAGAGAAGAAAAAAAGGCTAGGATGGATATGTTGAGAAAAATCAAGGAAAATAAAATAACACTTGGAATCATTTTTCTGACAGTAATTCTGGTACTGCTTTTGCAGAACTTTGGATACAAATCATATGCAAGATATGTGACAGATACACTCCACTACGAACAGGGAATCGTAGTGGAGATTTCTGCATCTGATGTTTCTTATGATGAGGAACTGAAGATTTATCTGGGTACACAGGATTTAAAAGTGAGAATGACAGAAGGCGATGAGAAAGGAAATGTCATAGAGGTAACCAATTATTTGACGAAAACACATAATGTTTATGCAAAGGTAAATATGCCGCTGATTATAAATGCGGACCGGCCGGAGCAGGTAGAACCTTATTATACGGTATTTAATTATGACAGACGATTCTGGTTACTGGCAAGTATTCTGGTTCTTATTGTTGCTATTGTGAGTATTGGCGGTGGCAAAGGAATCCGGGCAGTAGTCGGACTTTTGTATTCGCTGTTTGTGATTATCGGGTTCTTACTGCCGGCTGTTTTCTCGGGGTGGTCTCCAATCTGGACTGGTATTGTGACCTGTATTCTTTCAGCAGCGGTTACGTTACTGTTGCTGAACGGACAAAGTAAGAAGACGGCTGCGGCTATTCTGGCAACTATCATTGGAATGTTCTTTTCATTGCTGTTTTTTGAACTGATGTCCACATTGATTCATATTGATGGATTCAGCAGTTCGGAAGCGGAAGGACTGATTCTGATTAATGAGGCAACTGGTTTGCAGATTAAGGATGTGTTGTTTGCAGGAGTTATGATATCTTCGCTTGGAGCGATTATGGACGTGGGGATGTCAATTGTATCTGCACTTTATGAGGTGTATTTTCATAATCCGGATTTGACAGAGAAAGAGATTTTTAGGTCCGGAATTGAAATTGGTAAAGATATGATTGGAACCATGACCAATACCTTGATTCTTGCATTTACCGGAAGTGCATTTATTACTCTTTTGGTATTTATTTCTTATCAGGTGAAGTTTAACCAGTTAATCAATTCCAATTACATGTGCATGGAGATTGCCCAGGGCATATGCGGAACCTTTGGGATTGTACTGACCATACCGACAGCGTCGGCAATTATGGCATTTTTACTGAAAAGAAGGGCACGGGATTAGCAGGTAAACAAGACAGGTTTTTGTTGTGCAGGATTTGAATATGCATTATAATGATGTAAAAGTTACTGGCAGGATGTGCTGATGCACGTTCTGCGTTTTATATGGAAGCATATTTGTGAGAGGGAAAAATATGACAGAAATTTATTGGATGAGTTCGTTGTTTATACTTGTGATATTGTTCATTATCTTGATAAAAGTCTGCACAAATATTAAATGGGATAAAAGTAAGAAGCCGTGTATTCGTTTTATTGTGGCGGTTGGATTATACGTTATTTCGGATGCACTTTTTGTTACATCCTTTCTGAGTACACAAAATAGTGTTACGGCATTTCAAATCATTGTATTTTTGTTCTATCTGATATATGCGTTTGTGCCATATATGTGGTATTTGTTTATGCACAGCTATATTGGAAGTTATGACCATACATGTATACATAAGCTGGAGTGGATTCCGGCATTTCTGCTCTTGGGAATGGTTATTATTTCGGTGCCGACAGGTCTGGTCTGGAGCATTGATGGAGAAGGAGTCTATATAAGAGGACGGCTGTTTAGTGTATTTGCGGTGCTTAATCTTACATATTATGTGGCATCCTTTGTACGGACGCTGTATATTTTGCTCGGGAAAAAGAAGGAACGTCCGAAATATCCGCTACAGTCAGCGGCATTTTCGGCAATTCCGCTGATTGGAATTCTGGTGAATACCTATGTTATTCCGGTAAATGTGGTTGCCCCGTTTCAGCCGTATTGCCTGACGGTGAGTACACTGCTTGCGTATTTATTCTTAGTGGAACGTCAGAGAAATGAGTTGGAGAGTGCACACCGGGAGAAATTATATCAGGCATTGGAGCAGGAAAAGCAGGCATCACAAAAGGCCAGGGAAGCAGGGGCAGTTAAGACTACGTTTCTGGCAAATATGTCTCACGATATCCGTACACCGATGAATGCAATCTTAGGATTTGCTGAGATTATAGCAAAGGACCCGGAAGATGGACAGCTTGTCAAGGATGCGGTTGCCAAGATACAGGCATCGGGAGATATTCTTCTGCATATTATTAATGATGTATTGGATTTGTCTAAAATTGAAAGCGGTGCCCTTCATAACACAGAGATTGCGGCAGATTTAAATCAGATAACAGAGAAGCTGAAAGTGATGTTTGAATTCAGTATGAAGGAAGCTGGGATTCATTTTGAAATTCAAAGGCAGATTCAGAATCCATATATCTGGTGTGATGAGACAAAGCTGCAGCAGATATTGGTCAATGTGTTGAGCAATGCCAGAAAATTTACGCCAGAGGGCGGCAAGGTTCTGTTCCGTGTTGTGCAAGGTGCGGTTACAGACGGAAAAGCAGAATATCATTTTACAGTGGAAGATACGGGAATTGGCATGAATGAAGAATTTCAGAAGCATGCGTTCGAGGCTTTTGAACGGGAACGGACATCAACGGAAAGTAAAGCGGAAGGAACAGGCCTTGGTCTGGCGATTGTTAAGAGGCTCACAGATTTTATGGAAGGTCATGTGGAAATTCAAAGCGCGCGTGGCAAAGGAACAAAGGTTTTGTTTACTTTTGAATTCAGGTTTGCCGACAAAACAGAACTTATGGGGAATAAGGATGAAGTGATACCGGAGGTAGATTTGTCGGGCACAAGAGCCCTGCTTGCTGAAGATAATGCGTTGAATGCGGAAATTGCGACAACACTTCTTGCAGAGCTGGGAATCCAGGTGGAACATGCGGAAAATGGAAAAATCTGCGTGAAAAAAGTGCAGGAAACGGATGGAGGTTATTATGATTTCATTCTGATGGACATTCAGATGCCTCATATGAATGGTTATGAAGCGACAAAGGCAATCCGTCAGTTAGAGGATAACGCAAAATCCAATATTCCGATTATTGCAATGACGGCAAATGCATTTGACGAGGACAGGCAGCATGCGCTGGAAGCAGGAATGAATGGATTTGTTTCGAAACCATTCCGGACATCAGAACTGATTTCTGCCATAGCAAATGCAGTGGCCGGAAAGAAATAAGAAGTTGACATTTGCCGGTTTCAATGGTAGTATAGTTAGGCAGATGCAAGCGGATATGGCGGAACTGGCAGACGCGCTAGACTTAGGATCTAGTGGGAGACCGTGCAGGTTCGATTCCTGTTATCCGCATAAAGAGGCTATAAGTACTGAAAATACAGTATTTGTAGCCTCTTTTCTTTTTCGAAAAATGGACAGACGGACAAGAAATGTACAGCAACCGTACATCAACGGGAAAAGAGGATTAGTATTGACTTCTCTGGTGTTTCCATTTACTATAAAATAAGACAATTATTTAACAATCAGACAATGAGGGATAGCTTATGTATGCAGATGAAAATGTAATTAAAATTAAACATGAAGTGATTTACGAGGTTGCTAAACTGGCATTTGCGGGGGAACTGGAGGAAAAGCGTGACCATATTCCGATGAAGATGATTCCGGGACCGCTCCCGCAGTTCCGTTGCTGTATTTATAAGGAACGTGAAATTATCCGGCAGAGGATCCGGCTGGCGGAAGGAAAGGCACCGGGACCGGAGGATGATGGCAATGTGATCCAGGTCATCAGCTCTGCCTGCGCAGATTGCCCGATTTCCAGTTACACTGTGACGGAGAACTGCCAGAACTGCGTTGGAAAAGCCTGTATCAATGCCTGCAAATTTGCTGCGATTGAGCCGGGAAGATACCGCTCACATATTGATGCGTCCAAATGTAAGGAATGCGGCAGATGCGCACAGGCCTGTCCATACAATGCAATTGCACATCTGAAGCGCCCATGCAAGTTCAGTTGTCCGGTCAATGCGATTACCTATGATGAGTATGGAATCTCAGTGATTGATAAGGATAAATGCATCCGGTGTGGAAAATGTATACATAGTTGTCCGTTCGGAGCCATTGGCTCGAAAACTTTTGTGGTAGATGTAGTCGATGCCCTTCGCTCTGGCAAACATGTTTATGCCATGGCCGCTCCGGCAACAGAGGGACAGTTTGGCGCAGATATTACCATGGCGAGCTGGAAGAAGGCTATGCAGGAAGTCGGATTTACAGATTTTTATGACGTAGGACTCGGTGGAGATATGACGGCTGCGTACGAGGCAGAGGAATGGGCAGAAGCATATGAGGTCGGAAAGAAGAAAGTAACCTCATGCTGTCCTGCTTTTGTGAATATGGTTCATCTGCATTATCCGGAACTGGCAGAGTGCGTATCTGAGACGGTTTCCCCGATGTGTGCGGTATCCAGACTGATTAAAGCGCGGGACCCAGAGGCAGTTACGGTATTTATCGGGCCGTGTATTGCAAAAAAGTCGGAGGTTGTAGACCAGAAGATAGCAGGAAATGCAGATTATGTGCTGACCTATAGTGAAATTCGTGCTATTATGAAGGCGAAAGGTGTCGTTTTGAAGCCTTGTGCAAACGACGAACAGATTGCGTCTGTATATGGAAAACGATTTGCAAATTCCGGTGGGGTTACCGGTGCGGTGGTGCAAAGTCTGAAGGAATCGGGAAAAGAACTGGATGTGAAGGTCTGTAAGGCAAATGGAGCAGCAGAATGTAAGAAAGCACTGCTTCTGTTAAAGGCAGCCAGACTTCCGGAAGATTTTATAGAGGGAATGGCTTGTGAAGGCGGCTGCGTAGGCGGACCGAGTCAGTTTGCAGATGCGATGTCAACAAAGAAAAGCAGAGATGCACTGCTTGGTGAAGCGGATGGAAGAGGAATCCATGAGAACCTTTCCCATTATGCTATGGATGAATTTTCTATGCATAGGGATTAAAATAATAATAGTAGGAAGGTTAATTGTAAACTTTACTTTAATATAAGGTTTACAATTGGCTGCTTTTATGTTATAGTTTCTCCAGTAAGATACATATGGAGGTAGAGAGATGAAAGCAGCGTCAACTAGAGAAAATACGAGGGATATGATTTATATTGCCATGTTTGCAATTATTATTGCAATATGTTCGTGGATATCTGTCCCGGCTACCGTTCCGTTTACCCTTCAGACCTTTGGTGTTTTTGTGACAGTAGGTGTGTTGGGAGGAAAGAGGGGCAGCCTTTCTGTACTTGTTTATCTGTTACTTGGGTTAATAGGAGTTCCTGTATTTGCCGGTTTTTCAGGAGGAGTGGGAGTTCTGCTTGGAAGTACAGGTGGATATATTATTGGATTCCTGTTTTCTGCACTTGTAATGTGGGGAATGGAAATGCTGTTTGGAAAGAGCAATGTGGTATTGGTGATTTCCATGGTAGTCGGATTGATCGTATGCTATTTGTTTGGAACCATCTGGTTCATGTCTGTTTATGCACGGACAACAGGGGCAATCGGAGTAATGACAGCACTTGGCTGGTGTGTATTCCCATATATCATTCCGGACGGAATCAAGATTGCGTTAGCCATGGTTCTTTGCAAGAGAATGGCAAAAATTATTCGTATTGATTAGAAATTTTAAGTATTGATTTCAAGATTAAGTATTTTAAGATTTAAGTATTGATTAGAAGTTTGAGTACATATTTAATTAGAAATGACAACAAAAGAGAAGTTATTAGAGCTATTTGAAAAGAATAAGGGAGTCTATTTTTCGGGAGAAGAACTTGCAGGACAGCTTGCGGTGTCGAGAGCATCCGTGTGGAAAGCGGTTAATAGCCTTCGAAAGGAAGGATATGCAATTGATGCAGTGACAAATAAAGGATACTGTCTCTCGGAAAAAGGAGATATTTTGTCCATGCAGGGAATTCTGAAATATTTAAGCCCTGAATATCAGAAAATGAATATTCGGGTGGAAAAAGAAGCAGAGTCTACCAATGCAATGGTGAGAGAATATGCGGAACAGGGAACGCCGGAAGGATTTCTGTTGGTCGTAAGTGAGCAGACGAAGGGGCGCGGACGCTATGGAAGGGCATTTTTCTCGCCACATGGGGGTGTGTATTTTAGCCTTTTGTTGCGCCCACAAGGAATAATGGCGCAGCCGGGAACCGGGATTACTGCAATGGCGGCTGTTGCCATGTGTGAGGCGGTCAGCGCATTATCTGGTAAACCGACTGGAATTAAGTGGGTCAATGATATTTATGTAAATGGAAAGAAAGTCTGTGGGATTCTGACAGAGGCTTCTATGGGACTGGAAAGCGGAATGTTGGATTATGTGATACTGGGCGTCGGTGTCAATGTATATCCACCGGAGACTGGATTTCCTGAAAATCTGATTGATAAAGCGGGTGTCGTATTTGATGAGATGCACGATGATATGAAGAATCGTCTGATTGCATTATTTTTAGAAAATTTTTGGGCATACTATCTGAAACAGGGCGATAAAAGTTATATTGAAAAGTATAAGGAATATAGTCTGGTGACTGGAAAACAGATTCAGGTGTTGTCAGGAAATGGAAAACGAGAAGCATATGCGCTTGAAATTGATGATGATTGTAGATTGCTGGTTGAGTATGAGAATGGAGAAAGAGCTACACTTTCTTGTGGTGAGATTAGCATTGCATTCACGAAAGAACGCAAAAATAAAGAACGCTAATCTTGTCAAAAGGTCAGATTAGCGTTCTTTTCCGTCTAGCAGAAATTCATAGGTTACCTGGAAAACCTGTGCAAATGCTTTGATTTCCAAATCAGTGACATAGCGTTTATTTGTTTCGATTCTCGTTATGACATTCTTGTCAATGTCATAACCTTCAAGTTGAAGCTTATAGGCGAGTTCACGTTGGGAAAGACCACGTTCTTTGCGGAGCGCAATCAGACGCTGACTTATCAGATTTTTTTCACCGTTTTCTGTTCGTGGTCGTGACATGACAGGCATCCTTTCTTATAAAATATAGTATCATATCGTGTTGAAATACTGAGTTTGTATCATTTTTTGCACTTTTTTATTGATTTTACACGGATTCAACTGGACAATCGGTTGTAAAAGTGAGACAATGTCTGCAAAAGGAGAGGCATAATGAGACGAGAGGATATGGAAAGACTGGCATTTTTATATTTATGTGATGATAGGGAACGAAATATACTACTGGGAAAATTAAAAATGCAATTTGAAGATTTTTTGAAATTTGAATATTGGACAAAGAAACTGGAATTTTGGGAGTATAACAAAAGTCTGTGGAACAGATACGGTGAAGCATTTCAAAAGGATTTGAAATCTATGCGGGTTTTAACGGCAATATGTCCGGAGGAAAGAGCGGACGCAGAGCAGTCGGAACTTGAGAAGCTGGAAGTGTGGGAGAAGGAACTGGAACATCATTTAAAAAAGCATAATGTAGAATGGGGATAGAAACATCATCTGAACTGTAAATGCAGGGCAGATGGTGTTTTTTGTCAGGAAAGTTTTTGCCTAAATAAATATGTGAAGTATATGTTGGCATTCTTTGCTGTATTTTCTGCTGTTTTGGTGGACATGGACAGGAAAATCCCGTATACTTAGTCTATTGTGTTTGAAGAGGAGAATGGATATGGAACATATAGAAGGAAATCTGACAACCGGCTCGATATCGAAGGTGCTTGCAAAGTTATCGATTCCGATTATTACAGCTGCATTTTTATCAACAGCCTATAATATTACCGATATGGCATGGATTGGAAAGTTAGGTGGCAATGCACTGGCTGGAGTTGGAGTTGGAAGTATGTATTCCTGGCTCTCGCAAGGACTTTCCACCCTTGCCAGAATGGGTGGACAGGTTCTGGTGGCGCAGGAACTTGGAAAAGGACGAAAAGAGGATGCCAGTGCATATGCGGTAGCGTCTGTTCAGCTGACCGTGTTGTTCGGTATCCTGTTTGGTGTGATCAGTCTGATATTTACAGACCCTATGGTGGCATTCTTCGGCCTGAAGAATGCGGAGGCACTTGAAGTTGCAAAGATTTATCTGCAGATTACCTGCGGACTGATTTTATTTTCTTATCTGGGACAGACACTTACTGGATTATATACGGCGCAGGGAGATTCCAGAAGTCCGTTGAAAGCAAACTTTATCGGTCTTATGGTAAATATGATTCTGGACCCGCTGCTGATTCTTGGAATCGGACCATTTCCTAAGCTGGGGGCTTCAGGGGCAGCGATTGCAACCGTTACAGCCCAGTTAATTGTGGTTGTGGTATTAATGTTGAAAAGCCATGGTGCAAATGCAGAACACAGTGTTCTGGGACGCAGGCGTGTCTGGGAGATACAGGAAGTACGTTATACGGGAGCAGTGCTCAAAATGGGAGCGCCAAGTGCACTTCAGGGTACCATTTACCCGATGATTTCTATGGTAATTTCCAGAATGGCAGGAGAGTTTGGAGATGCTGCGATTGCGGTTCTGCGTGTAGGTGGACAGATTGAATCGCTGACATGGAATATTGCAAATGGATTTGGCTCGGCCATGAATGCTTTTGCGGCACAGAATTATGGTGCGGGAAAAATGAAGCGTGTACGGCAGGGCTATAAGATTTCTTTGGTGATTGTTGCAGTGTGGGCAGGTTTTATTTCCTTATTATTTATATTTGTTCCGAAACCTATTTCCAGTATCTTTTTCCATACAGCAGAGGAAATCAGGTTATCGGCAGATTATTTGACGGTTATCGGTGTTGGCGAGATGTTCATGTGTGTGGAACTGATGTCGGTGGGCTCTATTTCCGGACTTGGGAATACAAAGGTATGTAGTGTTATCAGCATTATTTTTACTGCTATCAGAATTCCATTAGCCATGGTTTTGTCGAGAACATCTCTTGGTGTAGATGGCTTATGGTGGGCCCTTACCATATCAAGTATCATCAAGGGAATCCTGTTTGTCATTACTTTTTATAAAGAATGTCGAAAAAAAGAGAATGGTTTGTTGTTCTGACAACAAATGACCGTGTATTTTTGTGATAGAATACGTTCATGGAATTTATTATATGTAGTATTGAGGAGGATGAACCATGAAAAAAAGACTTGTATCATGTATGCTTGTACTTGCTATGGCGGTAAGTATGTTTGCAGGCTGTGGAAAGAAAGATGACACTACAGCAAAAGACGACGCAACACAGGAAACAGAAAAAGAAGAGGAAGAACCGGTAGAACTGATTGTATTTGCTGCGGCATCTATGACAGAAACTCTTACAGAACTTGGAGATGATTATATGAATGAACACAAGAATGTGACAATTCAGTATAACTTCGATTCTTCAGGAACTTTGAAAACTCAGATTCAGGAGGGCGCTGACTGCGATATCTTCATTTCAGCAGGACAGAAACAGATGAATCAGCTTGACAAAGACGCAAGTGCAGATGTTAATACAGAGGGTCTTGATTTCGTAGTAGAAGGAACAAGATTTGATATACTTGAAAACAAAGTAGCACTGGTTGTTCCGGAAGGAAACCCGGCAGGAATCAATTCTTATGATGACTTAAAAGCGAAATTAGCTGAAGGAAGCATCAAGATGGCTATGGGTAACGCAGACGTTCCGGTTGGACAGTATACACAGAAGATTCTTGCATACTTCGGACTTAGCGAAGATGATCTTGCAGCAGCAGGAGCGATTACATACGGAACAAACGTAAAAGAAGTAACAACTCAGGTATCAGAGGGTGCTGTAGATTGTGGTATCATTTACGCAACAGATGCTTACTCAGCAGGTCTTGAGGTAGTTGATACAGCAACAAAAGATATGTGTGGACAGGTTATCTACCCGGCAGCAGTTATGAAATCTACAAAGAATGAAGAAGCTGCGAAAGCATTTCTTGATTATCTTAGAGAAGATGCTGCAAATAAAGTATTTGAAGGTGTTGGATTTACTCCAATTGTATAGGAAGCAAAGGAGAGGAGTCTGCGGGAGCAGGCTCTTTTTTCCGTTTATGGTAAAAGTGCGATAAAAGAAAAAATACTAAAAGAGAGGTAAAACGTATGGATTGGTTTCCGTTGATAAACTCGCTGCGAATTGCTGCAATCAGTACAGTCATTATATTTTTTGTTGGTATTTTCTTCGCCTATTATATTGCGAAGACTCCTCGCGTAATCAAAGGTGTACTGGATGTTATTTTAACACTTCCACTGGTATTACCTCCTACTGTTGTAGGTTATTTGTTACTTAGAGTATTAGGCCCGAAGAGAATTATCGGAGCTTGGGTGTTGGAACATTTTAACATGAAGATAACCATGACCTGGTGGTCTGCTATTTTCGCAACTACAGTTGTTATCTTCCCACTGATGTATCGTACTGCCAGAGGAGCTTTCGAGGCCTTTGATGAGACACTTGCATATTCAGGTCAGACACTTGGCCTTTCTAATACCTATATTTTCTGGAGAATCCGTATGCCATACTGTAGGCAGGGAATTATGGCAGGAACGGTTCTTGCTTTTGCCAGAGCATTGGGAGAATATGGTGCAACCAGTATGATTGCTGGTTATACACCGGGAAAGACAGCTACGATTTCGACCACGGTATATCAGTTGTGGAGAACCAATGATGATGCCATGGCATTTAAGTGGGTTATGGTAAATATGCTGATTTCGTTTGTGGTATTGCTGGCTGTTAATATGCTTGAGAAGAAGAGCTCGGACAGAACAGCACGTAGAAAAGGAGGAATCTAATATGTCGATATATGTAGATATTGAGAAAAAGAAAGGTTCTTTTTTCCTGAAAGCCGCATTTGAAGTAGAAAATGAAACACTGGCACTTCTGGGGGCATCCGGATGTGGCAAAAGTATGACATTAAAATGTATTGCCGGAATGGAAAAGCCGGACAAGGGAAAGATAATTGTAGATGGTATTACCTTGTTTGATTCCGAGAAGAAGATTAATCTGACTCCTCAGGAAAGACAGACGGGCTTAATGTTCCAGAACTATGCGTTGTTCCCGAATATGACTGTTGTGGAAAACATTGCGGCAGGTGCAAAGAGGGAAAAGGACAGCAAGAAGCGGAAAGAGATGACAGCAGCCATGATGGAAAGCTTTGGACTTTCCAAGCTTGGACATCATTATCCATCCCAGCTTTCCGGTGGACAGCAGCAGAGAGTTGCGCTTGCACGTATTCTGGTATCAAATCCGAGAATCCTGCTTTTGGATGAGCCGTTTTCTGCTTTGGACAGTCACCTTCGTTTCCAGATGGAAAGAGAAGTAAGAGAAGTGATTCGTGAATTTAATAAATCAGTTCTTCTGGTTTCCCATGACCGTGATGAGGTGTTCCGTATGTCAGACCGTATTGCTGTTATGTATGATGGAAGAATTGAGGCATTTGGAACAAAAAAAGAGGTGTTTGGAAATCCGCAGACCTGTACAGGAGCCAGACTTACCGGATGCAAGAACGTATCTGCAGCAAAAGTGATTGATGAACACCATGTGCAAGCTACAGACTGGGGCATTACCGTAGAAGTTGACCATGTTGTAGAAGGAATGACAGCAGTTGGAATCCGTATGCACGATATTTGTAGCGATAACGGAAAAAATATGGTAGAATGTCAGGTGGAAGAAGAAATTGAAAATCCATTTTCTTACACGATTATGTTGAAGCCATGTGGAAAGCAGGCGAAAACTCCGATAGGATGGGAAATGAATAAGGATGTGTGGGAAAAACTTCGTGGGGATAAACAGACGATATCTCTTCCAGTAGAATCAATTTTATGCCTGAAGGAGTGATAAATTAGTATGAGCAAAAGTACAGATTATCTGACCGCGCGTCAGATATTACTTGATAAAGTAACCCCGGTGGAAAAGGAAACTATTGCGCTGGAGGAAGGGGCAGGGAGAGTCCTTGCCATGAATCTGGTAGCAGATGCGAATGTGCCGCCGTTTGACCGCGCAGCCTATGACGGGTATGCATTTCGTTCCGAGGACGTGGCAGATGCAGCGGAGGAACATCCGGTAACCTTAAAAATATTGGAAGAAATTCCGGCAGGTTCTGTGGGAACAAAACAGGTGACTGCAGGAACTGCAGTGAAGATTCTGACCGGGGCACCGGTGCCGGAGGGCGCAGATGCAGTTATTAATTATGAAGCGACGGAATTTACAGAAGAACAGGTAACGGTTTTCAAACCGGTAAAGCATGATGCTAATATTGTGAAGACTGGAGAAGATGTACAGGAAGGTCAGATCCTCGCAAGTGCGGGAACGGTGATTGATGCAGGATTGCTTGGAAGCCTTGCATCTCAGGGTGTTGTCAGACCGGAAGTATTTAAGAAACCGGTTGTCGGAATCATTTCCACGGGAAGTGAAGTAGTGGAAGCAGACCAGGAAGCAGGACCGGGAAAGATTCACAATTCGAACCGCTATACATTAGATGTGGCATTAAGAAAGATTGGCTGTGAACCTAAGTATTTTGGAATTGCAGGCGACCGGAAAGAAGATATTCATAAGCTGATTGAACAGGCGCTTGGCTGTTGTGATGCGATTCTTCTGACAGGAGGCGTGTCTGTCGGGGATTATGATGTGACACCGGATGCCATGGAAATGGCAGGAATAAAGATTTTTGTGCGTGGAGTAAGTATTAAGCCGGGAATGGCTTGCGCTTATGGTGAGAAAGATGGTATAATCATCTGTGGACTTTCTGGAAATCCGGCATCTTGTATTACGAATTTTTATGCAATTGTAGCGCCTGCACTTAAAAAGCTTACAGGGCAGGCAAATCCAGTACCAGAAGAAATTGAGATGGAAATTGCGGAAGAGTGTCGTAAGAAGAGTCCGGCTACCAGATTTTTAAGAGGAAAACTGAGTCTTGTAGATGGAACTGTGAAGATGATACCAACGAAATCACAGGGGAATGTGGTATTGAGCAGTACTATCGGATGTGATGTGATGGCGATTGTACCGGCAGGACATGGACCAGTTGCAGCAGGAACCAAACTGAAAGGATTTTTGCTATGAAAAAGATAAGAGTAGAAGATGCAGTGGGGATGACCCTTTGCCATGATATTACGGCTATGAGGGATGGATTTAAGGGGGCCGCTTTCAAAAGAGGCCATGTCATTACGGAAGAAGACGTCCCAGAACTTTTAAAGATAGGAAAACAGCGTGTTTATATATGGGAAGAACATGCAGGAGAAATTCATGAAGAGGATGCGGCCAGACGTATGGCTGCTATGGCTCCGGTAGAAGGTGCACATTATACAGAACCTTCCGAAGGAAAAGTACTTCTTATGGCAGACACACGAGGAATGTTCCGTGTGAACAAGGATTTGCTTGAAAAGGTAAACAAAATTGGCGATATCACGATTTCTACACTTCCGGATCATTATCCGGTAGAGGCAGGGGCACGTCTTGCTTCTATGAGAATTGTTCCGCTTGTTACAAAAGAAACCCAGATTATAGAAGCAGAAGCACTCTGCGCAGAAGAAAAGCTTCTGGATCTTCACCCATATCAGGAACGGAAAGCGGGGGTGATTATCACTGGTTCAGAAGTTTACTATGGACGCATTAAAGATAAGTTTGAACCGGTAGTGCGTCAGAAATTAAAGGCATATCCAGGTGAGATTGTGGGAGTTACTATTTGTGACGACAATCTGGATATGATTGTAAATGCAGCAAAAGAGCATCTGGCAAATGGAGCTGATTTTCTGATTTTTACAGGTGGTATGTCTGTTGACCCGGATGATCTTACCCCGACGGCGGTAAGACAGCTTGGAGCAGAGATTATTACCCATGGTGTTCCATCGCAGCCGGGAAATATGACATTGGTTGCGTATTATGGAGATATTCCGATTATTGGTGTTCCGGGAGCTGCTATCAGCCTTCCGACTACCATTTTTGATGTACTTCTGCCACAGATTTATGCAGGAGACAAGTTGACGAAAGAAGACCTGATACGATTGGGAGATGGTGGTTTATGCCAGCTTTGTAAGCCTTGCCATTATCCAAATTGTACGTTTGGGAGGTATTAGAGATGATAGACGAGTATGGAAGAGATATTACCTATCTCCGACTCTCGGTAACAGAACTTTGCAATCTTCGGTGCAGATATTGTATGCCAGAGGATGGAATATGCAAAAAAGCAAAGGCGGAGATGCTGACAGAAGATGAGATGATTGATGCGGTGAAAGCGGCAGCAAGTCTTGGAATCCGTAAGCTTCGTATTACCGGCGGAGAACCGCTTATCAAACCGAATATTGTATCTATCTGTGAACGTTCTGCGGCAATTCCGGGGATAGAAGAAGTCTGTATTACAACGAATGGCTTCATGCTGCCAAAACTTGGAAAAGATTTGGTAAAAGCCGGAGTAAAGAGGGTTAATTTAAGTCTTGATACATTGAATGCAGATAAATATGCATACATCACACGCTGGGGCACACTTGATAAGGCTATGGCAGGACTGGAAAGTGCGCTTACAGATGGTTTTGAAAAAGTGAAAATCAATGCCGTTTTAATTGGCGGATTTAATGATGATGAGATTCGTCCTTTAGCAGAACTTACAAAGCGGTATCCGATTGATGTACGTTTCATTGAAATGATGCCAATGTATGATAGTGGAGATTTCAGCCAGGAAGCATTTATCCCATGTCAGAAGGTGCTGGAGTATCTGCCGGAAGCAGTTCCGGACAAGATGGACCAGGGGGTTGCCAGACTTTACCGTTTGCCGGATGGTAAAGGGAATATCGGGCTGATCAGTCCGGTCAGTGATCATTTTTGTGGAACTTGCAATCGTATCCGCATTACTGCAGATGGGAAAATTAAGCCGTGTCTGCACTCGAGAGATGAAGTATCTATTAAGGGTATGAATCTGGAAGAAATGACAGAACAGATGCGGCGTTCTATTCTTTCCAAGCCGAGATGCCATGCAGAATTTTCTGCGGAGCATCGAAGTGAAGCCGGAAGAAATATGAATGAAATCGGAGGCTAGTAAATCAATGAAAAATATGGATGATTTTACACATTTTAACGAACAGGGCCGTGCTAAGATGGTTGATGTGGGTGATAAAACACCAAGCCACAGAACTGCCATCGCAGCAGGAAGAGTCTTAGTAAGTAAAGAGACCTTTGCTTTGATTCAAAGTGGTGGAATGAAAAAGGGTGATGTGCTTACAGTAGCTCAGGTTGCAGGTGTAATGGGAGCAAAAAAGACGCCGGATATTATTCCAATGTGTCATCCGGTAGCGATAGGAGGCATTAATTTGTCACTGACACTGGATGAAGAAAGATGTTCGGTTGAAATTCAGGCTACCGTATCCTGCGATGGAAAAACCGGTGTAGAGATGGAAGCACTTACTGCAGTTTCTACGGCAGCACTGACTGTGTATGATATGTGTAAAGCAGTACAAAAAGATATGGTAATTGCTGATATTCGTCTGCTTGATAAAACGGGCGGCGTACATGGTGATTTCCACAGGGAGGAACAATAGAAAATGAAGTATACAGCAGCAGTAATCACAATCAGTGATAAAGGAGCAAGAGGAGAAAGAAAAGATACCAGTGGTCCGGCACTTTGCAAGATGTTGGGAGAAGCAGACTGGGAAGTAGAGTATACTGCTATCGTGCCAGACGAAGCAGAAGATATTAAGGCAGAAATTGTAAAATGTGCAGATGAGAAGAAGATTTCCCTTATTGTAACAACTGGAGGAACCGGATTTTCACCACGTGATATTACACCAGAGGCAACTTTGGAAGTGATTGAGCGTGAAACCAGAGGAATTCCAGAGGCAATGCGCGCAGCAAGTATGCAGATTACATCCAGAGGATGTTTATCCAGAGGTGTTGCAGGAATCAGAAAATCAAGTCTGATTGTAAATCTTCCGGGAAGTGAAAAAGCTTCTACAGAAAATCTGGCATCCGTATTGTCGCCAATCCGTCATGGTGTGGATATGCTTTTATCAGCAGGCTCAGCAGATTGTGCAGAAGAAAAGGCAGTGATAAAAGCTGTCTGTATCAGTGAAAAGAAAGGCGAGCAGAAACATCCGGTAGAGGAAGTAGAGCTGCTTCCAAATCATGGAATTGTAGGAGATGCACACGCAGGTAACTGGCATCGTCAGGTAAGCCTTCTTGGAACAGAGAGTGTAGCAAAAGTACAGGAGAAGATTTCGTTTGAACTGTTACCGGGAGCATTTGCGGAAAACATTCTTACAGAGGGAATGTGTCTGTATCAGCTTCCGATTGGAACAAAACTGAAAATCGGAACAGCTATTTGTGAAGTGACACAGATTGGAAAAGAATGTCATGCAGACTGTGCAATTCGTAAGGCTGCAGGTGACTGTGTAATGCCAAGAGAAGGAATCTTTGTGAAGGTTCTGGAGGCTGGCAAGGCGAAAGCTGGAGATATGGTTGTAAAATTATGAGAATATTAAGCGTTACAGCCCAGAAACCTGACAGTACAGGCAGCGGGGTGTATCTTACTGAATTAGTCAAAGGATTTGCAGGTATGGGGCATACACAGGCTATTATTGCAGGTGTGTATGCCGAAGACCAAATCCGGATACCGGATGGAGTGAGATGTTATCCGGTTTATTATAATAGTCAGGAATTAAATTTTCCGATTTTAGGGATGTCCGATGAGATGCCCTATGACAGTACAAAATATTCAGACATGACAGAAGAGATGACGGGGAATTTTAAGAACGCATTCCGAAAACGGATAGAGCGGGCAGTGCAGGAGTTTCAACCTGATGTAATTCTTTGTCATCATCTTTATTTTTTGACGGCTTATGTCAGAGAATTGTCTCCGGATAAGATGGTATATGGTTTGTGCCATGGTTCTGATATGAGGCAGATTAAAAAAAACCCATGGAAGAGAGCGTATATCCGCTCGAAGATTCAGGAGCTTGATGGCATTCTGGCTTTGCATGAAGAACAGAAGAAGGAAATCGAAGCATTCTATGAATGTCAGAGCGATAAAGTAATTGTGCTTGGAACCGGGTATAATAGCAAGGTATTCCATAGGGAAGATGTGGATAAAAATAAAAAACAGAAATCGGATGGTGGAAAACTACGACTTGTTTTTGCGGGGAAAATTTCGGAGAAAAAGGGAGTCATGAGTCTGATTCGGTCTATGAATTATATACCAGAGTCAAAAGATGGTGTGCTGCTTCAGATTGCAGGGGGACATGGAAATACAGAGGAATACCAGAAAATTACAGAACTGGCGAAAGAGTGTCCTTGTGAAGTGGAGTTCCTTGGCAAATTAAGCCAGACAGAACTTGCCAAAGTTTTTCAACAAGGAGATATATTTGTATTACCGTCATTTTATGAGGGCCTGCCACTGGTGCTGATTGAAGCAATGGCGTGTGGATTGCAGGCGGTTTGTACAGATTTACCGGGAATCCAGAAGTGGCTTGAAAGAAATTTGCCGGGAAATGAAGTGGTATATGTGAAGCCGCCACAGATGGAAAATGAAGATGAGCCTGTGAAAGCTGATTTGCCGGAATTTGAACAGAAACTGGCAGAGGCTATATTGCGTGCAAAAAGCTGTCAATCTGTGAAGGAAGAAGTGATTCAGAGGCTTTCGTGGGAAGGTGTCTGTAAGCGCCTTATAAAGCTTTGGAATAAGTAGTTTGTTTTTTAAAATATAGATAAAATAAATAAATAGCCACTTTTATTATAAATATCGATTATGGTATATGCGTAAAAATGTGCTATCATAACTATGTATTGGCTTGGAATAGTGACAGGAGGGATAGTTCATGTTTATTGATATGCATATGCATGAAATGAGAAATTCCAGCGATAGTTTTCTTTTGCTGGAACAGATGGTAGAATTGGCAAAGGCCCGTGGACTTGGAGCAATCTGTATTACGGACCATGATAATATGAATGGAAAAGAATTTATTGAGGAATATTCGCGCAAAGTTGGATTCCCGATTTTTGTTGGAATTGAATTTTTTTCGCTTCAAGGTGATATTGTAGCCTTTGGCATCACGGACTATCCGAAAGAGAGAATTCCAGCGCAGGACTTTATCAATTTGGTACAAAGTCAGGGCGGTATGTGCTTTAGTGCACATCCATTCCGCAATAACAATCGCGGATTGGAAGAGAATCTGGATATTGTGACAGGACTGGACGGGATTGAAGTATTAAATGGAAGTACCTTTTTTGAGGCAAATAAAAAGGCGGGGGACTACGCAAAGCGGCTGGGAAAAGCCTGTGTTGGTTCCAGTGATTGTCATGTGCCGGAAAAAGTAGGACTTTATGCGACTTATTTCCCAGAGGATATTCATTCGATACCAGAGCTTATTCAGGCAGTGAAAGAGCAAAAGACCAGACCGGCCTACTATAAGGATGGCGGATATCATATCTGGGACATGGAGACACCGATTGATGCTCCGTTTTTGATTGAAGACGAAGCGACAGAGCGTGCGAAAATGATAATTGCAAACAGCGGAATGCTTGCAGCGAAAAACAGAAATAAATAAAAAAGATATGAAATAAAATGGAAAGCAGGAATTGCGGTATGATAGCACACTGATGTGCTCACATACACGAATCCTGCTTTTTTTACATTTGCTTTCTGACAACGCGGTATTCATCCCCGCAACGGTAGTAAGGACATTGAAAATGACGGTCTGAGAGAAAACGGCTCATCTCATCTTCATCCAAATCCCGGTCGCAGACATAACATTCATAATCTTCATCGTATATATAAAAGGTACAGGTATCACAACAATTACTATTTGCCATTTTGTTATCCTCCTCATTATAAGTGCAGTAAAAGTGTACAAGTTATTTTAAAGAAAGTCAATGAAAAAATATATTGACAAATTTCTATGTGTGGTGTAAACTACTATCGGTATCAAATATAGAAATATTTCAATGTTTCTATATTTTGGATTTTAAAATATTAAAATATTTAAAGACTTTATGATGAGGAGTGTATTATGGGAGCGATAAAAACAGGCTGGGATTTCTTCCAGAATCAGATTCTGGGGATGCATTGGCTGAAGGATTTGACGGGGAATCTGCTGAGAGCGGCAGGAGTGAGTATGGAGCGGTTCCCGGGAGAATTTATCCAGTTTTTTATTTATGATACGATTAAAATTTTTGTGCTGCTAGGAGTATTGATATTCATTATATCTTACATTCAGAGCTATTTCCCGCCGGAGAGAAGCAAGAAGATTATGGGGAGATTCCATGGAATCTGGGCGAATATCATCGGGGCTCTGCTTGGAACCGTGACACCATTTTGTTCCTGCTCCTCCATTCCGATTTTCATGGGATTTACCAGTGCAGGACTGCCGCTTGGAGTGACGTTTTCTTTCCTGATTTCATCTCCGATGGTGGATTTAGGGTCATTGGTATTGCTTATGAGTGTATTTGGCGGAAAAATTGCATTTGCTTATGTCGTTGTGGGACTGATTATTGCGGTGGCAGGTGGGACATTGATTGAGAAGCTTCACATGGAAAACGAAGTGGAAGATTTTATCAGACAGGCAGAGCATGTGGAGATTGAATCACCGGAGCTTACCGTGGCAGACCGTTTGGATTATGCAAAAGGACAGGTGCTTTCTACGGTGAAGAAGGTGGCACCATATATTTTTATTGGTGTGGCAATTGGAGCAGCCATCCACAATCTGATACCGGAGCATATGGTCCGCAGTATTTTGGGTGAACACAAATGGTATGCAGTACCGCTTGCAACCTTGGTAGGGGTTCCAATGTACGCAGATATTTTTGGGACTATTCCGGTGGCAGAAAGTTTGCTGGCGAAAGGAGCAGGACTTGGAACCATTCTTTCATTTATGATGGCGGTAACTACACTGTCATTTCCGTCCATTGTCATGCTTTCAAAGGCAGTGAAGAAAAAGCTTCTTGCAACCTTTGTTGGAATTGTGACTGTGGGAATCATCATAGTTGGTTATCTGTTTAATTTGTTTGGTTTTCTGCTATAATGAATTGGAAAAGTATGCTGTTAATATGTGGTATCGATAAAAAACAAGGCGAGGTGGACAGATGCAGATTGACTATGTAAAATATGCGAAAATGTTCAAAGTTATGTCAGATCCGAAAAGGCTGAAGATTATTGATATGTTATCCGAGGGGGAACTTTGTGCGTGCAAGATTCTGGAGGAATTTCACATCACGCAGCCTACCTTGTCCCATGACATGAAGCTGATGTGTGACCTTGGTATGGTAAAGGCACGGAAAGAGGGCAAGTGGATGCAGTATTCCCTGGATATAGATGTAATGAATGAGGTTTATAAAACAGTAGGAAGACTGATGATTCCCGGTGATTATGCGGGATTGTTAAATTGTAACTGTAACATGGAAAGAGAGGATAAAGAGGATGAATCAAATTAAATTGTATTTTTTAACCGGATTTCTAGGTTCTGGAAAGACCACACTTCTCCGGAATCTGCTGGAAAATATGGAAGGAACCAAGGTAGGTGTTATTCAGAATGAGCTTGGTAAAATCAGCATTGATGGAACCGTACTTCAAAATAAAGACATTCAGATGGTAGAGCTTAACAGGGGTTCTATTTTCTGCAGTTGTCTGAGGCTTAATTTTGTAGATGCACTGACTCAGATGTCGAGAAAAGGTCTGGAATATGTGTTTGTAGAAAGTTCTGGCTTTGGTGACCCATCTAATGCAGAAGAAATTCTTGCAGCTACGAAGGTAATGGTAGGAGAAGCCTATGACTTCCGGGGATGTATCTGTCTGGTAGACTGTTATAACTTTCTTGACCAGCTTGGTGATACGGAGACCATTGACCGTCAGTTAAAGCACTGCAATCTGGCGGTACTTACAAAGACTGATCTGGTAAATGAGGAACGAGTTGAACTGATTAAAGAGAAAATACAGGAAATCAATCCGGTCTGTCCGATTACAGAGAGTGTAAATGGCAATATTGACCGTTCTTTCTATGATATGGATTTGATGAAATACAAATGGGCGGAATGCGAAGAGACAACCAATTCAGCAGCGACCAAACCTAAGACATTTTCCATGTACTTTACCGGAGAAGTTGAGAAGGAAAAACTGGAGGCATTCTTAAAACGAATTGAGCCGGATGTATACCGTGTGAAAGGTTTCTTCAAGGTGCAGAAGGAAGGCTGGGAGAAGATTGATGTGGTTGGCAAAAAGCTGGATTATGCGCCTTACGAAGAACAGCCGAAGTCAGAACTGGTTTTTATTTCCAAGATTGGAATTGCACTGATTCGGGAGATTGCAAATGCATGGGAGGAATGTGTAGGACTCCCTATGAAACTGAATAATTAGGGAGCTGAATAATTAGGGAAGATGAACGGGTAAGTAGATTGGAATAATCAGGCATTAGAAAGTGAAACAAAAGTGTGGAGGCAAGATTATGAATATTAAAGTAATTGGCAGCGGATGTGAAAATTGTGATAAAACCAATGCGGTTGTAGCAGAATGTGTCAAAGAACTTGGAATTGATGCAGAAATAGAACGTGTTGCAGATTTGGTAGAAATTGTAAAACTGGGTGTAATGACTGCACCTTCTGTTATGATTGACGGAAAACTGGTCGTGGCAGGCCAGGTTCCGTCAAAGAAACAGATGATGAAGATTTTGAAAAAATAGAAAATTAGCTTATGCGTCGAAAAACATTTTCCGGTCTGCCTCTTGAGGTGGACCGTTTTTTATATGCTACTTCAATTGCGCCTTCACTTTCAAGAGTAGATAAAAATCGGTTGGCACTGCGTTTGGTAATAATAATATAAATGCCGGAGCGAAAGCTCCGGCATTTGTGTTATTCTACTGTAACGGATTTTGCAAGATTACGTGGTTTATCTACATCAAGTCCCTTGGCAACGCTTACATAGTAGCCCATAAGCTGTAATGGTACGATGGCAAGGCTGGTTGTAAATAACTGGTTTGTCTTAGGAACATATACGGAGAAATCTACGTTGTCTTCGACACTGTAATTTCCGTAAGTAGTCAATCCCATGAGGTAAGCGCCACGGCTCTTTACTTCAATCATATTACTCATAGTTTTCTCGTAGAGAGCAGGCTGCGTCAGAACACCGATTACCAGTGTGCCGTCTTCAATCAGGGAAATTGTACCGTGCTTTAATTCTCCGGCTGCATATGCCTCAGAATGGATGTAGCTGATTTCCTTCATTTTTAAGCTGCCTTCCAGACTGATTGCATAGTCGATACCACGACCAATAAAGAAAATATCTTTTGCATTGGCATATTTGCTGGCAAACCACTGAATTCGTTCTTTGTCTTCCAAAATTTTTTCGATTTTACTCGGAAGAGTTTCTAATTCTGCAAGTAACTCACCTACTGTTTCTTCGGAAATAGTGCCTTTGGCAAATGCGGTCTGAATAGTAAGTAAATACAGGGCAATTAACTGAGCACTGTAGGCTTTTGTTGTTGCGACAGAAATTTCTGGTCCGGCATAAGTGTACATTACATAGTCACTTTCTCTTGCGATGCTGGAACCAAGTACATTTACTATACCAAGTACCGGGATATCATGCTCTTTTGCAAGACGGAGAGCAGCAAGGCTGTCTGCGGTTTCACCGGATTGTGAAATAACGATTACCATGGAATTCTTTACAAGAATTGGGTTACGGTAACGGAATTCGCTTGCAAGGTCAATATCTACAGGGACTTTAGCAACCTGTTCCATAATATATTTACCAACAACACCGGTATGGTAAGCAGAACCGCAGGCAACGATGTAAATACGTTCCAGGGAACTTAAAAATTCTGATGTTAATCCTACTTCTGAGAAGTTAATATTTCCATCTTTGATATAAGCACCTAAAGTATCACGGACTGCTTTTGGCTGTTCATGGATTTCTTTCAGCATGAAATGCTCATATCCGCCTTTTTCAGCAGCCTCTGCATCCCAACTGACTGTTGACATTTCTTTTGAAATTTCTTCTTTATCAATGTTGTAGAAATGTACTTCTGATGCAGAAAGTTCTGCAATTTCCATGTTGTTAATATAATATACATTACGTGTACGGTCTAAGATAGCTGGAACATCGGATGCGATAAAGGAAGCAGAATCACTCTTTCCGATAATCAGCGGACTTTGATTTCTTGCAGCAAATAATTTTCCCGGAATGTCCTTGAACATAATGCCAAAAGCATAAGAACCGCGAATACGAAGCATGGCTCTTGCAATAGCATCAATAGGCGTTCCTTCTTTCTTATAGTAGTAATCAATTAATTTTGTAGCAACTTCTGTATCGGTCTGAGAGTAGAAAGTATAACCGGACTTAGTAAGTTTTTCTTTCAACTCCTGATAATTTTCAATGATACCATTGTGTACCAGTACTACAGAATGGTCTGCAGTGGTATGAGGATGAGCATTTGTCTCAGACGGTTCTCCGTGAGTAGCCCAACGGGTATGTCCGATTCCATATGTTCCACGTAATGAATTTCCCTCATCTGTTTTTTCTATAAGAGATTTCAAACGTCCTTTTGCCTTGACGATTTCAATTGTATTATTTTCTTCATTAAATACTGCAATACCGGAAGAATCATATCCACGGTATTCCAGTTTGGTTAATCCTGTAAGCAAGATAGGTGCTGCCTGTTCATCACCTACGTAGCCAACGATTCCACACATATTAATAGTACTCCTTTCTCAATATACTTTTATCGTAGTATAACATAGAGAATAGTATACCATAGAAATAGAAAGTGCGCAAAGAAAATGTTTCAGTACTAGATAAGAATTTGTAAAGAAATTGTAATAAATAGAGGGAGAAAATCTAATGAATCCGGCAAAAAAATATTTGACATTGTGACTGGTTTGAGGTATACTATGAAAGTCGAGCGGAAGTGTCGGAATGGCAGACGAGCTAGATTCAGGTTCTAGTGCTCGCAAGGGCGTGTGGGTTCAAGTCCCATCTTCCGCATATGATAAAAAGAAAGTCTCAGGCTTTTGCCTGAGGCTTTTCTTTTTACAAAGCGAAGCGTCCATTGAACCCAAGGCTGCAAATTATTTGAAAAGCTGGATTGTAATGGTGGTTCCATTTTGTTCCTTGCTTTCTATGTGAAATGTTAAATCAGCTTCCGAAAGTATTTACAAAGTTAAATAAAAAAGGACAGCCGGTAGTTGCCAATTTCGCAGTTTTAGCATTTACCATTTTCTTCTGCTTGTTTAGTGGGGATAACTGGGTTCAGTATATTTATGCTGTCTCAAGTATTGCGGCAGGTCTGGTTTACTTTGTATGTTGTCTGGATGCACTGGTTCTCAGAAAGAAACATCCTGAATGGAAACGTCCATACAAAGTGCCGGGTGGAAATATTATGTTTGTTCTTGGTATGCTGATATCTATATGGGTTATGATTGGATCATGTCTGGAACTTGGAGTAGGTGGATATGTATCACTTGTTATTTATTGTCTGCTTGGTGTGGCAATGTATATGGTTATGGGACAATATAGAAAGAAAGATCCAAAAGAGCATGCATTAATTACATTAACACCGGAAGATATAGATAAAGATTTCTAAGAAATATATGAAATATGTAGTAGTTAAGGAGACGGCATAAAGTCGTCTCCTTAATAGTGTGTCGGAACATATTTTGCATGTTGACTATCCTGATGGTTTGGTGCATTATAAAATAAAAACGGACAGGAGGTCATGTTATTATGGAATTCCAAAATTTGTTAGAAGAGAGAAAAAGTATGCGCGGTTATGATGGAACGAAAAAGGTTACGAAAGAGCAGCTCGATACCATTATTTCTTCTGCTATTTTAGCACCATCATGGAAGAATCAGCAGACATCAAGATATTACTGTGTTATTTCCGATGAGAAGATAAAAAAATTTAGTGAAAAGTGTCTCCCTGAGTTTAATCAGAAGAATTCAAATGGGGCAGCTCTTGTGGTTACAACATTTGTGAAAGGGGTAGTCGGATTTAATGTAAATACAGGTGAGCCTGTAAATGATTGTGGTGACGGATGGGGATACTATGACCTCGGGCTTCATAATGAAAATTTTATCTTGAAAGCAAAAGAACTTGGACTGGATACACTGATTATGGGAATCAGGGATGAGAAAGCAATCCGTGAATTTCTTGATATTCCAGAGACAGAGCAGGTTGTAGCCGTAATTGCAGTGGGATATGGCAATAAGGATATGACAAGACCACAGAGAAAGAGTGTGGAAGAAATTACCAAGTATCTATAAGTATAAGATGGAGTGGCGGAAAATGAAAAAGACGTTAATTGTAGTTGATATGCAGAATGATTTTATTGATGGTTCTCTTGGAACGAAGGAAGCGCAGGCAATTGTTCCAAATGTGCGGAAGAAGATTCAGGAATACAAAAACCGTGGCGACCGGATTATTTTTACAAGGGATACTCATCAGACAGATTATCTGAGCACACCGGAAGGAAAGAAGCTTCCGGTGGAACATTGTATTCAGGGAACAAAAGGCTGGCAGATTGCAGATGGATTGGTAACAGAAGATTGTAAATATATTGATAAACCTACTTTTGGATGGACACACTGGAAAGAAGAGGCATTTGACGGAGAGATTGAATTAGTAGGATTATGTACGGACATTTGCGTGGTGTCAAATGCATTGATTCTGAAAGCAACTTTCCCGGAAGTTAATATTGTAGTGGATGCAAGTTGTTGTGCAGGGGTGACACCAGAGACTCACAAGGCGGCGCTGGAAACAATGAAAATGTGTCAGATTGATGTAAGAGAATAAGAAAATAATTGAGAAGAAAATAGAAGAAATAAGGAAAAGAACCAGGTATGTCAATCAATCTATCGACAGACCTGATTCTTTTTATGATATTTTGTTTTATGATATTTTGATTTGTTCCATCACTTTTCCGATTGGTTCATGGATAACTAAATCAGCCATAGAATCACGGGAGGTGGAATCCATATTGATTACGACCAGATATTTTCCGTGGAAGTAATCAATAAAGCTGGCAGCAGGATAGACCACCAGTGAGGTCCCGCCAATGATGAGCATATCTGCTTCGCTGATTGCCTGGATGCTTTGTTGAATGACATTGTTGTCCAGGCTTTCTTCATAGAGAACGACATCTGGGCGGATGATGCCTCCGCAGTCACAGTGAGGAACACCGTCAGAGTGTTTTACATCGTGTGCACTGTAGGTTTTGTGACATTTCATGCAATAATTCCGGTGAATGCTTCCGTGGAGTTCCAAAACATTTTTACTTCCTGCAGCCTGATGAAGCCCGTCGATGTTCTGGGTTACGATAGCAGATAATTTACCGGCTTTTTCCAATTCTGCCAATTTCATATGAGCCGGGTTTGGTTTAGCATCCAGATACATCATTTTCTCTTTGTAAAAATCATAGAATACTTCCGGGTACCGCATGAAAAATGTATGACTCACAACCTGCTCCGGGGAATATTTATATTGCTGGTGGTAAAGCCCGTCAGCGCTGCGGAAATCAGGAATATTGCTTTCGGTAGAAACACCAGCTCCGCCAAAGAAAACGATGTGGTTGCAGGCGTTCACCATTTCGTTTAATTTTTCTATTTTTTCGTTCATACCATCATCTCCATAATCGTTATAATATCTACTTAATTGATAGCACAGATAGCCCTGATAAATCAATAGGAAATCAACTTATTTCCGTGGGAAAACTGGAAATATCTGCATAGATATGATACAATCCCAAAGGAGAGTACAGGTTATGAAATCAGAAATGACCGGTACTGTTAACAGAAGGGATTATAGAGAGATGAAAAAATTAAATATCAGACATTTGTTTTTGATTTTACTGGGCAACACATTGTATGCACTGAGTGTTGTTATGTTTATTCTGCCAAATGGCTTATTGACAGGCGGCACAACGGGTATGGGTATTACGATTGACCACTATTTTGGCATTCCGATTGAATATTTTGTCCTTGTGTTTAATGGACTTATGTTCTTGGTGGGGGCATTGGTGCTTGGAATGAAGTTTGCACTGACCACGCTCGTCAGCAGTTTTTATTACCCGATTATTCTCGGTGTATTTAAAGGAATTCCCGCGCTTTCTCATGTGACAGAGGATAAGATGCTGGCGACAGTATGTGGAGGTTTCCTGATTGGAGCAGGAATCGGTATTGTCATTCGTGCAGGGGCTTCTACAGGTGGTATGGATATTCCGCCACTTGTATTAAATAAGAAATTTGATATTCCGGTATCAGCATCTATGTATGTGTTTGATTTTGTAATTCTGATTATGCAGATGATATTCTCAGATAAAGAAGAGTGTATCTACGGAATTTTGCTGGTTGTAATTTATACATTTATTTTGGACAAGACATTGCTCTTGGGAACCAAGAAAATGGAAGTTAAGATTGTATCAGACCATTCTGAGGAGATTACCAAGATGATTCTGGAAAAGGTTGACAGAGGTGTGACCTTACTTCATGCAGAAACCGGGTATCTGAAGAAAGAACAGAAAATGGTTATGACTATTGTTTCTAATCGTGAGCTGATGGTGCTGAAACAGAGGGTACAGGAAATTGACCCGAATGCATTTATTATTATTGGTCATGTCAATGAAGTAAAGGGACGGGGATTCTCATTGGAAAGAGAATATAAGAATTAGGAGTTATACAGAGAAGAGATAGCGCTCTTGGATGCAAATAAAATATAGGCGTGAAAAAGCCACAGTCAATCACTCAAATAGAGTAATGATTGTGGCTTCGTATATTTATTGGAGATAAGAATTATTTCCCGCATCCACCGCAAAGGGTACAAGCGGTAGGAGTTCCGGCATTTCCGCCCATAGCGGTTTCACGGAGCTCAAAAGGAATACTCTTTCCGACACGGTACATTGCTTCCGCCATTTCATCAAAAGGAATCGGATGGGCAACTCCTGCAAGTGCAAGCTGGGCACAGGTAATGGCATTGGCAGCACCAATCGAATTACGGCTCTGGCATGGAGCTTCTACAAGTCCGGCAATCGGGTCGCAGACCATTCCGAGCAGGTTGGACAGCGCAATGCTTGCAGCGTGGAGTGACATTTCAGGAGTTCCGCCCATTGCCTCAACTACGGCACTGGCAGCCATGGCTGATGCGGCACCAACTTCTGCCTGACAACCGGCTTCAGCGCCGGATACAGAAGCATTCCGCATCAAAATATATCCAATAGCAGAGGCATGTACAATTGCAGAACAAATGGCCTCGTCACTTAAATTCCGTTCTTCCTGAAGGGCAAGCAGTACGCCTGGAAGGACACCGGCTGAACCCGCAGTAGGAGCGGCAACAATCAGACCCATGGTGGCATTTACTTCCAACACGGCCATGCTGTAGGAAATGGCTTTACTGAGGAAAGAACCGCACAAATTGCTATCTGTCTGGCTGAATTCATAAGTTTTCTTAGCCTCACCGCCAATCAGTCCACCAATAGAACGGGTTGGAGTCACAAGTGGAGTGTGAGCAGCATTTTTCATAATCGTAAGAATTTCTTTCAAACGAGCATCAATCTGCTCATTTGTCATATTTCCGCAAGTGATTTCACGCTCTCTCATTACTTCAGAGATAAGAAGGTTATGTTCACGACATAAGTCTAATAATTCTTTTCCATTTCTAAAATCCATTTTCACAACCTCCTACATCTGAATGAGCATCAGCTCACGCACATTTTCATTTTGACGAATTTTATCCAGAATATTTTCCGGGATGACTTCGTCGGATTCTACCACGGTAAATGCGGTCGCACCCTTATCTTCACGGAAGAGCCGCATGAAAGCAATATTTACACCGCAGTCGCTGAGACACTGGGTAATGTGTGCAATGACACCTGGCGTATCGAGTTGTTTTACAATCAGTGTGCAATATTCTCCGGTAAATTCTACATCAATATCATTGATGCGGACGATTTTAATCTTGCCGCCTCCGATGGATTCACCGCGGACCATCATTTCGTAGCCATTTACACCAATCATATGAATATCGGCAGTGTTCGGATGGTCGGTGATGGTTTCTTCGTCAATAATATATTCATATTCCACACCAAATTCTTTTGCAAGGTCAAATGCATCACGAATACGGGCATCATCGGTAGCAAAACCAAGGATACCGCCAAGAAGAGCACGGTCTGTTCCGTGTCCGTGATAGGTTTTCGCAAAAGAACCGTATAAAGTAAAGCTTACCTTACAAATTTGTTCGGGAAACATCTTTCGTGCGACAAGTGCCATGGACACGGCACCTGCCGTATGTGAACTGGAAGGACCAATCATATTCGGTCCAATAACATCAAAGATACTTAAGAAATTCATAGTAATTTCCTCCGGTTGTTTTATAGGATTACTTTATCACTTTTTCGAAAAATCAACAACCGGTTTTCATGAGGATTTAACTATATTTAGACTGAATTTTCGTGTATGCTGCAATGATTCCGATGACCAGAAATATAAGGATAATCGAAATCGGTAGATATGGGGAAGAAATATATCCAAAACGGAGGGAATAGATGTATAATGGTAACATCATCAGTCATTAATAAGAAGAAAATGCGTGTCAAAAGGAGCAGGATAAATGACCTTACAGCAATTAACATATTTGATAAAGGTTGCCGAGTGTGGAAATATCACAGAGGCAGCAGAACAATTATATATTTCACAGCCAAGCTTAAGTACGGCAATTAGCAATCTGGAGAAAGAAATGGGTGTAACTGCGTTTGTCCGTACGAAGAAGGGTGCCATTATTACAAGAGACGGAGAAGAATTATTGTCTTTTGCGAGGACGTTGCTTGAGCAGGCAGATATTATGAAAGACCATTTTGGGGTGTCGAAAAAACGTGCACCAAAATTTTCCGTTTCCTGCCAGCATTATTCTTTTGCGGTAAATGCATTTGTGGATGTAGTCAATGAATTTGATGCAGAGAAGTACAACTTTATTTTGCGGGAAACCCAGACCGGAGAGATTATCGATGATGTGGCAAATGGAAAGAGCGAAGTCGGTATTTTATATTTATCGGAACATAATCAGGAAGTTCTTACGAAATTGATAAAGAAAAATGAACTGGATTTTGAAGAACTGTTTGTCGCAGAACCTCATGTGTTCATTTATAAGCATCACCCATTGGCAGAGCAGGATGTGATCACGGTGGAAGATTTGAAAGCATATCCATATCTTGGGTTTGAACAGGGCGAGCGCAATTCCTTTTATTTTTCTGAAGAGTTCTTAAGTGTACTTGATTTTCCGAAGAATATACAGGTGCGTGACAGGGCAACTCTGTTTAATCTGGTAATAGGGCTGAATGGTTTTACGGTAAGCTCCGGTGTCATTGACCAGAAGTTAAACAGCCCGGATATTATTGCGAAGCCGTTAAAGGTGGATTGTTGTATGCGGATTGGTTGGATTAAGAAGAAAAATACCCTTCTCAGCCGCTATGCAGAATTTTATATTGAAGCACTGAAAAATCATGTATCCATAGTTTAAAACTATGCTTAAGTGCGAAAAATGAGTATTTTATTAATTTAACAGATGATGTTAGAATGTCCTCAGATGAAAAACGAGCAAATAAACGGAGGATAATAGAATGTCAGAATTAAAAACACCATTTCGATATGATTATGTAGGAAGCTTTTTAAGACCAGAAGAATTAAAGAAAGCAAGAAGACAGTTTGATGAAGGAAATATCAGTTATGAAGAATTAAAAGTTGTCGAGGATAAGGCAATCGCAGAATTGATAGGCAAGTTAAAATCCCTTGGATATCATGTGATTACAGATGGAGAATTCCGTCGTGCGACATGGCACCTTGATTTTATGTGGGGATTTGACGGAGTGGGACATACACCGACAAAGACCGGACTTCCGTTCCATGGAGAAGCAGCAATGGTGGATGATACATATTTAGTAGGGAAAGTTGGAATTGCCAAAGAACATCCATTTGTAGAACATTTTCGCTTTGTAAAACAGTTCGAAGATGAGCAGACCGTTGCAAAACAGACAGTCCCATCACCGGCACAGTTTCTGGCGCAGTTTACAATGCCATTTAACAGATATGCCACAGAACAGTATTACACATCAGACGAAGAACTGGTGAAGGATATTGTAAATGCTTATGGAAAAGTGATTGATGATTTATATGCTGCAGGCTGCCGCAATCTTCAGTTTGATGACTGTACATGGGGCATGATGGCAGATAAAACAGGACATCTGGCATACGGAACTACGCAGGAAGGACTTCTGGAAGTTCAGAAGGCGCACAAGGATATTAACAATCTGGTAATCGCTAATGCACCGAAGGATATGGTAATTAATACTCATGTCTGCCGTGGAAATTTCCATTCTACCTATGCAAACAGCGGTGCTTATGATTCCGTTGCGGATGTGCTGTTTGGCGAGGAAAATGTAAATGCATACTATCTGGAATATGACGATGAACGTTCTGGTGGATTCGGACCACTTGCAAAAGTTTCCGGTGACAAAAAAGTGATTCTTGGACTGATTACAACAAAATCTCCAAAACTGGAAGACAAAGAGAAAGTTATCGCAAGAATCCATGAAGCGGAAAAATATATTCCACTTGACAGACTCTGCTTAAGTCCACAGTGTGGATTTGCGTCCTGCGAAATCGGAAATAAGCTGACAGAGGAAGAACAGTGGGCAAAGCTTCAGTTGGTAAAAGAAATCGCAGAAGAAGTCTGGGGATGTTAAGATTCGGAGAAGATTTTCAGTTTGGGATAAGCATAAAACGGATAGGTTAAAAGTTGTAAAAAGGATTTGACACAATGTGGAACTTGTGCTATATTATTTCTGCTCAAAACCCGTAAGGGAGTGGATTTTTTAAGAGAAATCTTTTTTCGCCACACAGTATTTGTTTACTGTGTGGCTTTTTTAGTGCATTTATTGCATAGGAAATGTGCCTTATGCAAATTATGGAGGAGAAATAGTGATAAATCAAACATTTATGAAAGAAAAGAAAATACTGCCGCTTGTCCTTTCAATGTCACTTCCTATGGTGATATCCATGGCAGTAAATTCGTTATATAATATTGTGGACAGTTATTTTGTGGCGAAAATCAGTGAAGATGCCATGACCGCCCTTTCCCTGGTATATCCGATTCAGAACCTGATGACATCTGTCGGAGTTGGATTTGGAATCGGAATGAATGCAAGAATTGCATTCTGCCTTGGAGCAGGGGATAAGACCCGGGCGGACCAGACCGCAACAACGGGAATGGTGCTGAGTTTTCTGCATGGAGTAATCTTAATGGTGATTTGTATGTTTGGAATGCCGTGGTTTTTATCTTTATATACAAAAAATGAAGAAATTATTGCCATGGGACTTACTTATGCGAACCGGGCATTCTTGTTCTCGGTTATTATCATGCTTGGAATTTCACTGGAAAAAATCTTTCAGGCAGTGGGACGGATGCAGGTATCTATGATTAGCATGATGTGTGGATTTATTGCAAATATTATTTTAGACCCGTTGATGATTTTCGGAATTGGACCATTTCCGAAAATGGGAATGGCAGGAGCAGCTTATGCGACGGGCATCGGCCAGACCATTACACTACTTGTTTATATTGGTTTCTGTATTTTCCGACCATTGCCACTTTCTTTTGAGAAGAAAGCACTTGTATTTGATAAAGAGTTAATAAAGAAATTGTATGCGGTAGGAATTCCTGCCACCTTAAATATGGCATTACCGTCTTTATTGATTTCTTCTTTAAATGGAATTTTGGCAGGATTTTCCGCAACTTATGTACTGGTGCTTGGGGCCTATTATAAGCTGCAGACTTTTATTTATCTTTCTGCAAATGGGATTATTCAGGGAATCCGTCCGCTTATCAGTTATAATTATGGAGCTGGCGAGAAGAAACGTGTACAGCAGATTTTTACTACAGCATTGGCATTAACTGCAAGTGTGATGGCATTGGGAATGGTACTTTCCTTCCTGATTCCGGGACAGATGATTGGACTTTTCACGGTAAATGCAGAGACAATCAAGATTGGGATTCAGGCACTTCACGTTATCAGCTTTGGGTTCATCGTATCAGCGGTATCCGTGACCTGCTGCGGTGCACTGGAGGCACTTTCTAAAGGCGTGGAATCCCTTGCTATTTCCCTTTGCAGATACGTTGTCATTATTATCCCGGCTGCCTTTTTGCTGAGCCGGATTCGCGGAGCGGAAGGGGTGTTCTTCGCATTTCCAGTGGCAGAAGCGGTGACGGCAGTGATTGCATTTGCTATCTATAAAAGGAATAGTAAAAAATAGAAAGTACAAAACTTTGGAATACAGAAAAATAACTTGCGAAAGCCTGCAAGTTGTGATATGATTAGTTTGCTTATTTTCAGGAGGTGTAGATAAATGGAAATTTTAAAGACAGTTCTTTTAATTATTTTTGCAATAGATTGTATCGCATTAACAGCAATCATCTTACTTCAGGAAGGAAAGTCAGCAGGACTTGGAACAATTGCCGGTGGAGCTGACAGCTATTGGGGACAGAACAAAGGACGTTCAATGGAAGGCGCACTTGTAAAATCAACAAAGTTTTTAGCTATTCTTTTCATTGTACTGGCTGTAGTCCTGAATTTGAAAGTATTCGCATAGTAAACGATTGAAAATGGGAACACTCTATAGATAATATAGAGTGTTTTTCTTTTTACGTGAAAGAGCTAAGCCATGCAATTCAGGATAGAACATACGATGTGCAGTTCCGCAGATATCGTATGTTCTATCCCGAAATATAGGGCGCAGTCCCACGACTGAGAAGCTTGCTTCGAGGTACGTGTGCATGGCAAGATGGAAGTAGTAGTGGATGTGAATTGTGTTAAAAAATAGGGGAGAAACGAATGAATGATATATTTGAAAAGAGAAAAAAGGTAATTTATGAATTTATCTGCGATGAGTTCTATGTGCCTATGAAGTTAAAGGAACTTGCCGTGTTATTGCAGGTTCCAAAGGAAGCAAGGGGAGAACTGAAAGCAGTTCTTGACAGCCTGGAAGAAGAAGGAAAGGTTCATGTTACCCAGAAGGGCAAGTATGTCAAGGGAGAGGCAAGACGTTTGACTGGAATTTTTCAGGCTCATATGAAGGGCTTTGGCTTCGTGACGATTGAAGGAGAGCCAGAAGATATTTACATCGCAGAAGAAGATATTGGCGGTGCCATGCAGGGGGATGAGGTGGAAATTACCATCACCCGTGCACCGCAGGGCAAGAGAAAAGAAGGAAAGATTCTGAAGATAGTAAAGCGCGGAACGCAGAGACTTGTTGGCTACTATCAGGCAAGAAAGAATTTCGGTTTTGTTGTTCCTGATAATGCCCGCTATCTGCAGGATATTTTTGTACCGGCAGAGCGCTCCAAAGGGGCAGTGACTGGAAGCAAAGTTGTGGTGGAATTGACATCTTATGGAAGCGACAAGAAGAAACCGGAGGGAAAAGTAGTCGAAATCCTTGGTCATGTAAATGACCCGGGAGTAGATATTTTGTCGATTGTAAAGAGCTATGACCTGCCACTGGAATTTCCGGAAAAGGTTCTGAATCAGGCAGAACGCGTTGCCACACCTGTAAGCGGAGCGGACATGGCAGGCAGAAAAGATGTGCGGAGCTGGCAGACGGTCACGATTGACGGAGAAGATGCCAAGGATTTGGATGACGCCATTACTCTTACCAAAGAGAACGACCACTATATTCTTGGAGTGCATATCGCGGATGTTACAAATTACGTGCAGGAAAACAGTGCTCTTGACAGAGAAGCATTGAAGCGTGGCACCAGTGTTTATCTGGCAGACCGTGTGATTCCGATGCTGCCGCATGTCCTGTCCAATGGAATGTGCTCGTTAAATGCAGGGGAGGACAGACTGGCGCTGAGCTGCATTATGACCATAGATTCCAAGGGAAATGTCATCGACCATGAAATTGCAGAAACAGTGGTCCGTGTAGATGAGCGTATGAGCTATACTAGTGTGAAGAAAATTCTTGAGGATAAGGATGAGGCGGAATGTGTCAGATATGAAAAGCTCATTCCGATGTTTGAAGAAATGGCAGAGCTTTCTGTTATTTTAAGGGAAAAGAGACATAAACGGGGTGCCATTGATTTTGATTTCCCGGAAGCGAAAATGATTCTGGATGAACAGGGAGTTCCGCAGGAAATTAAGGCTTATGAGCGAAATGTGGCAACGAAAATGATAGAAGATTTTATGCTGCTTGCAAATGAAACTGTTGCGGAGGATTATTTTTGGCAGGAGATTCCATTTGTATATCGTGTCCATGAAGCACCGGATGAAGAAAAAATGCGGAAGCTGCTGACATTTATCCAGAACTTTGGATATTCCATCCATGCTCCGAAAGGACAGGAGATTCGTCCAAAGGAAGTGCAGAAATTATTGGACCGTATCGAAGGAACTCAGGAGGAAGCTATGATTTCCAGACTGACTCTGCGCTCCATGAAGCAGGCAAGATATACACCGGAAAACGAAGGACATTTTGGACTGGCAACCAAATATTATACTCATTTTACCTCTCCAATCAGACGTTATCCGGATTTACAGATTCATCGTATTATCAAAGAGAATCTTCGTGGCAGGATGAATGAAAACAGGCGGATGCACTATGAACAGATTCTTCCGGAAGTGACAACGCAGGCAAGTTCTTTGGAGCGAAGAGCGGACGAAGCAGAGCGCGAGACCGTGAAGCTGAAGAAAGTACAGTACATGAAGCAGTTCATGGGAGAAGAATTTGAAGGTGTTATTTCTGGAATTACCAAGTGGGGTGTGTATGTAGAACTTTCAAATACGGTGGAAGGGCTTGTTCACGTGGTAAATATGAAGGATGACCATTACGATTATGACGAGCAGCGATATATGATGATTGGAGAACACACAAGAAAAACATTTACACTTGGACAAAAAGTGTGGGTTCGCGTCATAGGATGTGATATAATATCACGGACAATAGATTTTGAACTGGTAAAGGAAAGGAATGCGTCAGATGGAAAAGAAACAGGAAAAGCTGATTGCGAATAATAAAAAAGCTTACCATGATTATTTTATTTTAGATACTTACGAAGCAGGGATTTCTCTGGCGGGGACAGAAGTAAAATCTCTGCGCATGGGAAAATGCAGTATCAAGGAAGCATTTATCCGGATTGAAGATGGGGAAGTATTCATTTATGGCATGAATATCAGCCCTTACGAAAAGGGAAATCTTTTTAATAAAGACCCGCTCCGGGTGCGTAAGCTGCTGCTTCATCGTTCTGAGATTCAGAAAATTCTTGGAAAGACCAAAGAAAAAGGAATGGCAGTGGTTCCGCTTAAGGTTTATTTCCATGGGGGTCTGGTAAAAGTGGAAATCGGGCTTGCCAAAGGTAAGAAATTGTATGACAAGCGGGATGATATTGCAAAGAAAGACCAGAAGCGTGAGGCAGAGCGGGAATTTAAAGTGCGGAATTTCAGTTAGAGGGCGAAGAAAATGCTAGAGGAAGAATATCAGCTGGGAGCACATAAAACAAATGCAAGGTGCTTGACATAAGGAAGATGGATAGCATATAATAAACATTGCTCAGGGCTAGTAAAGGTTTCGACGGGGGATCTGCAGCTGGAGAAGCGAGTCGTATGGTAATGCGTCAAATGGCCAAATTAAAATTAAACGCTGAAGATAATTTAGCATACGCTGCCTAGTGGCAGCAGTCGGCTCTAGGGCACTCACACCTTAGAATCCCGGCTTCGACTATGTGAGAAACGACACTGTCAAAGCTTTGAGGCAGTGGGCGTATTATGAAGCTACTGAAACGTTCAGGGTGTTTGTTTTCGGAACGCAGAGGGAATGTCAAAGAACAAACTACACTCGTAGAAGGACAGGGAATTTTCCTTCGGACACGAGTTCGACTCTCGTCTAGTCCATTGAATTCAAAATAACGGTATTGTATATTTCTGAGGTGATGTACAGTGCCGTTATTTTTATGGTATGATTACGGATGTACGTTTTTCGATACTGCTGAAACCTATGGGCGGGAGCAGTTTTTCACGGGGCATAATGAATTGCTTCTTGCCGAAGTTATGGGAAAAAGGTATACATAAAATAGAATTTTAGAATAATTATGTCTAAAAAATATATGGGCATACTAATAAATTTAATAGTAACTTCAAAAGTACTCTAATGGAATTAGGAGAAAATGCAGATGAAGATTGATATTACATTAAAGATTACGCCTAAAATGGTGACAGATGCTCAGGGCAATGAGAAAAAAGCACTGGTGGGGCACTTGGGAACACATTTTGATGTTATGAATAAAGAATTTCCCTTGGAATATACAGAAAGAAAAGGAATTATATTTGATGTCAGCAGAGTAAAAAACAGAGATATTGATATTGCTGACATAGATATGAATAAGGTCACAAATAATATGTTTGTATGCTTTTATACCGGATTTATCGAGGAAGAAGGATACGGAACAAAAAAGTATTTTACAGAACATCCACAGCTTACTAATGAATTACTTGAAGCACTTTTACAGAAAAAAGTGTCTATTATTGGTGTGGATTTTGCAGGTGTAAGGAGAGGAAAAGAGCATACACCTATGGACCAGTATTGTGCAGAACATGGGGTTTTTATTATTGAGAATTTATGCAATCTTTGTAGTGTATTAAAAAAAGGAAACAACTTTATCGCTAATACATATCCAATGAATTATGCAGAGATGACGGGATTGCCTTGTAGAGTTGTTGTAGATATTTAATTTGTTGGGACATAGACAATTTTCGGTTTACTGAGTGAAAGAAAAAAACGAATACAAGGAGCCAGAGTATTGGCACATCTGCTCCAATTACATTGGAAGAAAATATCCTGTTTTAAGAGGAGATTAAAGAGAACGAATATACATTCTTAGGTAGAAAATTCAGAGAAATGCAAATGGTGAAGAAGCTGTAATTGCAATGTTAATATGCATTGCTTGAGGCAACGGGCATATTTATGTAGGCTATTATCATCAAACAGAAGGAGGACATGAATATGTTCAGTGAAAACTTGAAAACAATGCGGAAGGCAAAAGGATTCACGCAGGAGGAACTTGCAATAAAGCTGAATGTTGTGAGACAGACAGTAAGTAAATGGGAAAAGGGCTTGTCTGTTCCGGATGCAGATGTTCTGTCTAAAATAGCAGAGGTGTTGGATACTAAAGTAAGTATATTACTTGGTGGTACAATAACTGACGAGGTGGATAAAAATGCAGTTGCAGAGCAACTTGCAAAAATTAACGAACAGTTGGCAATTAAGAATAGACGTAATAAAAAGATTTGGAAAGCCATTGTGCTTATTTTAGTGGTGGTTGTGCTTTTTAACATCTTATTAGTAATCTTTAATATGTCAGTATTTAAGAGCATTTCCACTGATATCAGCATTTCTGAAGAAATAAATGAAGATAGTATAAGTGATGGGGAATAATTGTCAACCATTATACTGTTTGGTTCTCGTGCACGAGGAACGAATCGAATACAGAAAGAAGTGATATAGATATTGCCGTATATGGTGGTGATTTTGACCGATTTTATTGGGATGTTAAGGAAAAAATACATTCACTCTTGATGTTTGATATTGTACAGGCAGATACGGAAATTTCAGATGAATTGAAACAAGAAATAGAAAAGGATGGTGTTACAATTTATGAAAAAGCTTGATAACTTTACGAATTGTCTGGCCACATTGGCAAAGGTTGTTATTTTGACACAGCTATGAGAACTTATAAAAATTCCTGTTCGTGCTTTTTGAAAAAATTGTAAAAATATTGAACATTTTCTAATTCATTCCATTTTACTACATCATATTCTTTTGTATCTATGTTATATATTTTGGCATTTAGTGTACCAAGCATAAAAGGTGAGTGTGTTGCAATAACAAATTGACATTCCAGTAACCTTGCCAACTTGTTAATTTCATTTGCTAAAAGCACCTGATTAGAGGGTGAAAGAGAAACCTCTGGTTCGTCAAGAAGATATAGCGCATTTGGTTGTAAATATTCTTCAAAGTATTGCATTGAAGTTTCTCCGTTCGAATATTTTTCCTGTGCAAATTTAATATATTCTTCTTGTTTTCTTCCTTCTTTCGAAGATAAAAAGTCTTTTGCTTCCTGTATTGTCATACCTTTCTGTACATAATCGTATTCCATCCCATCCGACAATACTTGCTTTTGCTGAATCTTTTTAATTTCGTACAAAATATCTTCGCTCTTAATATACCGGCTATTTCTTGGGAGATTCTTTATAACGAATCCAAAATCGTCTTCACCCAGACTATACGAACACTCATTTGAAAATGCGTTACAATAATCTACGATTCCAAAAGAATTACTCATAGCATATTCTTTACCTTTTAGTTGAAGTTTATTTGCAATTATGTTCAATAATGTAGATTTTCCCGAACCATTATTCCCGTAAAAAACTGTAATAGGTGAAAATACAAATGGTTCAATATATTTTCCACGAAAAACATTATAGGGATATATATTTGGATTTTTTATTTGTTTGTTACTCAACATAAAACTACTTAAATAAATCATTGTGTTCCTACTTCCTCTATCTCAAATACTTCGCAGTACATTATCCACAATCATTAAGCTATAAATGAATGCATCAGCGGCCAAAATCTTGCCTATCCGCAAATACAGTTCATAATCACGCTTATCATCATTTCTTTTTCATCTGGTTTTGATTCTGCAATCATAATCGTCAGTGCTACAAGTGTATGATCGTCAATCAGCTTGTTTCCATCAGCAAACAGGATGCCATTTTTATCAAGGAAATACAGAAACATTGTTGCTGCGATTCGTTTGTTGCCATCGGAAAAGCTGTGATTCTTTGTTATGAAATACAAAAGGTTTGCAGCCTTTTCTTCCAGTGTCGGGTAGATATCCTGACCTGCAAAGCTCTGGTAGATATTACCTATGCTGCCCTTAAAGGAATCATCCTTTTCATTTCCAAATAAATCGGAATCAGCTGAAAACTTCATACTGTCAATGACTTGTCTGCATTCTTCATAGGATAAAATATAGACTGTTTTGCTTCCATTCGGGCGTTTCATTGTCTGGTGATCATAATCATCCAGCAAGTCTAAAGCAAGACTGTATTTTTCGATTACTGAAAGTACCTGTTTAGCATCCAGACTATTTTCTGTTCGCTTCATAATCCGTATCACCTCACCGAGTTGGCTCATACGGTTAGCATTTACAGCATATCCCTGAATTATGTACTGCTTCAAGATGGAGTTTGCCCATTTACGAAAAGCGATGCCCTGCTTTGAATTGACACGGTATCCGACGGATATGATGACATCGAGGTTATAGAAAGCAACTGGCTGAGTGACGCCAGCAACACGCATTTTTTGCGTGTTGCTCTCTCGTTCCAGTTCTTCATCAGCAAAAATCTTGTTGACATGCTTTCGAATGGTTTTTTCATCTCTGCCATAGAGAAGTGCCATTTGGTTTGAGGATAGCCATACGGTTTCCAGTTGAGGAGATACATTTACTTCCAATGCTAATTCTCCATTTTCAAATAAAACTATTTCATCTTTATTATTGTTCATTCGGAATCCTCCTTTTTCGCCCGACACTTATATACATTATGCTGATTTTTACATTGTGGAGAACAGAACTGCACATTGGAGCGGCTGGCTACAAATATCTTTCCACAGTGCTTGCACAGTTTCAGCGTAGAGTTTTCATCCGTTATCATAAAGGAAAACATCATCTGAATGGCGAGCATCAGGGAATGGAAATCCCAGACAATGGTGGGCTTATCCAAAAGTTCTATGTGGTAGGTCGGTGCAATGCCGCCGAAACATTCCATTCCTTTTCGGTATACATTCCGTTCTGCTTCCTCCAACGCATCATAATCCTGATAATACAGAAAGCTGGTAACAAAGGTAAAAGCCCAGTCAGAGAATACCGTGGTAATCCATTCATAGCTTTCAGCATATTCCTTTTGAAAGCTCATAAGCACTGCTTGTGGCTTATCTTGTAAAGTCATAATTACCGCAAACATTTCCCGGTTATCTGTATTCCACATAGATTCCCGACCTTTTTTTACAAAAGAGATCTTGTCAAAAGGAAAGAAGTAGGCGAGGTAATCTTCCGTAGAAAGCGTTTCCTGTTTGATGAAATGATTCTTGGGAAGATACACCGCATCATAGGTGATAAATTCCGGTGTGGTTGGAAGTGCGGTCATCAGTCCCAGAAGACCAAAACGTTGTGCAAAACTTTGAATCCTCTGTTTCAATTCTTCCATAGAAGCTTTTTTCTGCATAACATCAAGACCAATTCCAAGAGCGGTCAGTACCAGTTCCTCATACTCCTTGATGGGATTGTAAAGTGACATCACGGCATCTTTTGCCGGAGTAAGGTACAAAACGCCGTCAGTCGATTCTTTCCATTCATATTTATCATAACGTACCCAGTGAGCACTGGTGCGTTTAAAAATGTTATCCATATTTCTGATACCTCGGTTTCGTCATAAATGTCTATTTTTATTGTGAGTAATTGCTATAAGTAAAATTCGATTACATGGCAATCATATCATCTATCCATCCGTACTGCAATGTCTTTCTAAAAAGTTTCGTTCTTTCATAGTTGTTGACAGTCCGTTATCACATTTATACTGCAAAACCGGAATCAGTTTTTTATGAATCTTCCTTAAAATGGTTGCTCTCACCTTGCGGATATTCCGGTCAGACTGCTCATACATTTTCGCAAGACAGCATGTACTGTAATCCCTGATATATAAAAAATAGAAAAGTGCTTTGTGTTTTTCACTCAATTCACTTAGTATCTGTGAAATGCTGCTGTCGCATACAAGCTCCTGTAGTTCATAAGGACAGTCAAATATCACATCCAAAAATTCTCCCTTCAGCATTTGCTGCCAGTATACGCTTTGAATGGGAGCCGGGATAACAATCTCATCCGGAGACATATTGTACTCAAACGGAACTTCTGCGTCATCCCGGCAGACCTCGTGATAACGCTCACGCCTTTCACGGTTTTTGTCCTCTTTATCCCATGCGTCAATGACATCTTCAAAATCTCCCTGCGTTCTGGCAGCAGCTTCCATTCTTGCAATGGCAGCTTTTCGCAGGTCTCTTTTTAATATCAGCCGTTCGGCAACCTCAGGTTCTGCCTGTTCCAGTAAATCCTCTTCCGGGATGAAAGCATCTTCTTTAGTTTCCTCTTCCAGTGCAATCGTCCATTTATAATGTTCTTCTTTTTCTATCGTATCATCTGATCCCGGATTATCCGAATTATCAAAATAAAAATCTTCTCTGCTCTCCATATAAAAATCCTTTTTCAAAAAAATCTTTTCAAAACAGTTCCGTTTTGCATCGGAATTTTCTCCTTTAGGTGAAGAAGTAATTGTTTTAATTGGAACAGATTACTCAAATTCAAGAAAGGAGAAAACGGAAAATGAAAAAAGGAACGATTCACATTGCCATTCGTGCCCCAACTGCTATGCATTTATTATAACAAA